>Ga0164242_10000734_pt1 | contig 39473 bp, 20 predicted proteins | sample OricomgcompostMG_FD_108783 | JGI IMG/M metagenome (GOLD analysis project Ga0164242, IMG submission 108783) | Miracle-Growth compost microbial communities from Emeryville, California, USA - Original compost - Miracle growth compost (MG) ... | reverse complement strand
GACAATGCCACAGCTTCTAATTGGCATTGTCCATTTTTTTGAACTTCACCAGCAAGGCCTGACATACGGACTTAATTATCGAATAAACAGTGGAGAAAGGAAACTCGCATTTTTTGTATTTACTGCTCTCTCTATCATGAAGATTCCAATCAAATTATTGGTATAAATAAATTATCAGAGACGTAGTTTCCGCTCAAGTTCTGTTCAAAATACTATAATTTAAGCCATTGGTTTAAGTACGTACCGTTGATTCTCGTTCGATTAACTCGCAATTAAAACAAAGTGTATGAGGTCTTCGTGTATTCGAACCGTTCTGTAACTGCAAAAGTAGCAATTCAACAATTCCTTCTGCTATCTGGGAGACCGGCTGAACAATACTCGTGACAGAAGGAGTCATTAGCATATAATAAGGGCTATCATCAAATCCGATGACCCCTATTTTTTCAGGAGCATTTAATCCACGCATTTTTAATACCTGCATACCAATTAATGCAATATAGTTGGTAGCAAAAATAACTGCGTCCAATTGTGGATATGCCAGCAAAAAATTGGCAATATTCTTTTTGATTTCATCGACAGAATTACGTCTATCTACTTTCAAAATAAATGTCTTCAATAAGCCCTGCCTTATCGTTTCTTTATATCCCCTAAGGCGATCAGTCATCTGCATTTGATCGGACTTAATGGTTACAAAAGCAATGTGTTGATACCCGTTATTTATTAAATGCCTTGTCGCCGTTGTCATACTATTATAATTATCAATCTGAACAGAACAAACATTAAGTCCATTAACCATGCGGTCAAAAATCACACATGGGCTATTAGTTAATATATCTTGTTTAATAACTTCTGAAAGATCAGTTGGCGGAACAATAATATAACCTTCCACCTGCCTTTCCTGAAAAGTAGCTATAGCCTCCGCGGCATTCTCATTATCGTTCTCAGTGGATGAAAGCAAAATCCTGTATCCTAGTTTAGCTAGCTTTTGTTCAACAAGATGCGACACTTCCGCAAAAAATGGATTGGCAACATCTTCCACCAACATACCTATTATCTTACTTTTACCTGTTCTCAAGGAACGGGCAAGCGCATTTGGCCTGAATCCACTTTGCTCTATATAATCAAGAATTATCTTCCTCGTCTCCTCACTTATACGCCGCTCTTTCGTTTTGCCGTTAAGTACTGAGGAGACTGTACTCTTTGACACGCCAAGATGTTTGGCGAGTTCCACAATGGAAAGATTCTTCTTTTGCATGATTACTTTGATTTTAAATTTTAGAATACCTCGTTGAGGTGGCTAATTTATGGTCGTAATGTTAAAATCAATGCCTCTCCTCCTGCACCCTTTAAATTCAAATATATTTTATCACCCTTTTTAAATATTCTTGTTGTTTTAAAAATTTTCCCCTCACTGCTATCCTGCCATATTTCCCCCAGATAGCTTTTACCAGCTTCTAAAAAATCGAGTTTAATTAATCCCTTCCAGCCGGCCAAACCAGCAGCATTGCCTATATACCAACTATTTCCCTTCCTTCGGGCAACACTAATAAATTTTCCGATATCCCCAGCCAGATAACGTGTCTCATCCCACACTGTTGGTACTCTACTGAAAAACTCAATTTCATTCTGATCCGTATAATCTTCCGGACGACCATACCAAAAAATAGCCTGAAGAGGGCTAAAATAAATTACCGTTAATGCTAGTTGTTGCGCTCTGCTCACTTTTAGGTTTTTACTGAAGGTATTTTTACTATTTGGATAGCAAAAAGTAAAATCAGCCGGGCCGGCCAGAAACCTGGTAAAAGGAAGAACAGTCGTATGAAAAGCATCCGGGCTATTCTCATCACCTCTGACACCCTCTTGGGTTAGCCATCCAGGCATTAAACGACTAAGTCCGGTAGGTTTATAGTTATCATGAACGTTAACAATCATTCCAGAATCCGTTACCTTTTTTACAGCAGTAACCAGCCATTCAATACCTTTCTGGCTCAGTCCATCCACAAAACCGAATTTCAAACCTGCTACACCCCATTTTTTATACAATGGAATAATATCGTCAATATAGTTACGCAGTCCAACATAATTAACATATAATAGAATGCCTACATGCTTAGATTTTCCATACTGAACAACTTTAGGAATATCCAATTGTTCAATATATCTTCTGGGATCTGAAGAAGAATTGAATTCCTTGCCATACCAACCGGCATCAAATAAAATATATTGGAATTTTTCCTTAGAAGCGAAGTCCACCGCCCGCATTCCATCTTCAGTGGTCAGCTGCGACCTGATTAGTTTACCAGGAAGTACCCAGGCAGGTACCCTATTTTTATCCGTACCTGTCAGTCTAAGATACAGATCACTGTAATCATGCAACCCGATAGCGGTCCTTGCCATGCTAATGGTACGCCAAGGGGAAATGAAACTTCCATTCAGACTAACTGATGTGTCATGATTAATCACAACCGAAAGTGAATTATTAGTCTCTCCCCTTAATAATTCAGCCTTAGTATAACCTGTATTATCAGCTTCACCTATACTTATAAACAAATCCCGATTATTTGTAAGCGTCGCAGGAAAATCACATGTCTTCTGCATACTATTTAAGTCAACTGGCGCGAAGACTGATTCCTGGTTATATTGATAAATTGTCAGCGGCTGTGTAAAATTAAAACACGTACGCTCCAACGTTAAATGTCTGTGCTGACCGATCATTTCATACCTGAAAGCGACAGATCCTGCATATGCCCTGACAACCAAACTAAAAGAAACATCTCCATCCATAAGATTAAAGACGGCTCCATTGTAGTTATTTTCAATCCGCTCGTTCTCCCCAAGAGGCCATACAAAGCTATGGTTATATTTAGTGTATTTCACCCCACTAATGACAGTATGGACACCTACCCCACGGCCGTCTACCACAAAGCCAAGGTCAGACCAACTCACCGTTTCTTGTCCATCGTACCGGACTCTATAAAGAAGACCTCCTTCACGAGATGTCAGTTCAAAGACCGTCCTGCCATCCGGAGATTTTACGTTGTAAATATGGGCATTTCCTACATTGTAAATAGCACTTCCAGCGACGCCTCTGAAAACGAATCCCATCACACCAACTGCTATCATTAAATGAAGGGCAGCTATTTTAATACATTTTCCAATCATATTTAAAGATGTTATTTTGTCAGCATAAACGAAAAAATCACCGGCTTCGCCGACTGTACTTTCGGAGCCACCGATCTTCCATATTGGCAGGCCACTACTGTTACCTTTACTGGAAACCTTGCCCTGGGCGGAAGGTCGGTAAAAACCAACATATTGTCTTTGATAATTGCCGGCCCTTCCCGGACATAATATTGCACTGGTAGTCCTGAACTTGATAGAGCTTTTAACTCGATAGCCCCCTTCCCAATCCGCTGATCAGCCAAAGGTGGTACTGTAATACTTTGTGGTCTGCCCGTCATATTTCTAAGCGGAATATCCATTTTTGCCTGCAGGCTTACCGGTTTAAAGGCCTGGTCTCCCGGATGGGCGGCGATAAACCACGCCTCCAGATGTTCACCCATAACGCGCATACCTCTTTTAAATTGAAGGCTAAAGACGCCATTCTTTTTAGTCACTTGCCCCCAGAAAGGCTCAATATCCACCGGGATTCCATCTCTCGGATATTGCAAAGGGTGTCCAGCGGGCAGCTTTGTCCATTTTTCAGTGGCAGCACTGCCGGCCGGCACCCTGTCGGCAAATCCCGCCTTCAGGTCAAAACTTATTCCGTCCGCTTTAGGAATAAATTGTAAATCCACCAGTTGATGTGTTTCATGAATGGGTACAATCTCGCCCTGCTGTATATACTGAATAAAGGACGGCTCTTTACCTCTTCCCTCCAGCTCATAGGCCAGGGTTGCTCTTGCCATCTGTTCATCAAAAAACCAGAAAGCCCGTTTAGGGTCCCCTTTATAGTCAGCTACGGGCGCAGGCTCCGCCTCAAAATCTGAGTCTCGGCGCCAAACGGGCAACAGCCATCCGGTTTTTGTAGGATCAATTGGTCTAAGTTTGGGCGCTCCGGAGGCAGGATAAATTTTCGGCAATCTATATTCAGCGGCCTTTTTTATATAGAGCGCCAGATAGGCCGCCTTTTTATCCGTAGCGGCAAAATGACCTTCACCGGGACAGGCTAACATACTGAGCGGCATATAAGGATGTTCAGATCTTTCTTTCAACCCTTCCATGGACCAGGTATCTGCGTTTTCATATTCACCCATTGTTTCCAAAGAAGGAATAAAATCAATGTTCTGATCTTTTCGCCAGATATCGGGTGCAAATACCGGACTTCTAAAATAGGGCCATTGTCCGCTCACAGACAAAGCAGCCAGCGTTCTTCCCGGATTCCAGGCAGCAAAATAATAAGGCCAGCTGGCTGCGGCCGAATGACCCAGCGTTACTACAGGAGCAACCTTCAATTCGGAGTAACCTGATACGGCCGCAAGATCACTGACCATCTTATTGAAAATGTCGCCGGCCCCTTCATTAAACCTGAACAAATGATCAAAAAAAGGAGAGATCCAGATTTCTGCAAAACCCAGTCTTGACATAGCTCTTCTGAATACAGGATTTTCAAGAATCATAATTTCTTCCATATTGTTCTGCGCGAGGATAAATCCTCTCACTTTAACGCAGTCTTCCGGGATCCAGAGAAAGGCCCGGGCATCACTGTTTTGATCCAGGTGGCCGTCTACCGCCACCGACCACTGCCAGACAGCATCAGTTCCAAGACCTGTAGATACACCAACCTGACCGCTACCCCTTGCAACTACGCATAGAAGCGTCGTCGCCAAAATCAATCTCAGGTAAAACATGCTTTTTCCTAATTTCATCATCAGTGCTTCATTTATCAAGTGTAGGATTATTTATACATCTATTCAGTCCCTTTGTTTAGGTTTGCTTCGATAACGGGCTTATAGCTAAAGTTGTTGAACTTCACATAACCCGAGGCACCTATGGATACCAGACCAATCCTTAAGGCTAGAAAATGTTTATACACGTTATGGTTCATTGTTGAGAGATCCTTCCCGGCAGCCAACATATCCCAATGGAGCTTATCCTTACTTACATCAATCTCTACTCTATTTTGCAGATTTAAAATCCTTACGTAGAAATGACTGCCAAGGTTTAAACCCAAAGTATATTTGGAGTCAGCATTTGTATACAGATCTAGGCTGTCCATCCCTGATACGACACCTGCAAAAGCCTCTTCATCATAAAAGAGCAACAGTCCTCCTTTAAGACCAGGTGGTACTGTGACCTCAACGCTAGCCGTATAACTGGTATCTGGCACAGTGACCAGCAGCAGTTGACCACCTACCGGGCTGTGACCACGAGCCTTTAACAACAGCCCATCATTAAATTTTACCGTCTGCTCATTAATCCCGTTCCAGGCCGTCCATTGCCAGCCAAGTTTATTTCTTGTAAAATCATCAGAAAGCCTTTCTTCTGCATGTTTCTGCAGGTTCTGACCACCGGGGAATCGCTGAGCACTCCTTGTCTTGAACCACCCATCCTTGGTCCATTCAATCGGCTCAATCAGTGTTTGCCTGCCTAGAGTATGATAGTTCTTCAGGTAAGCGTGATAGACGACCCACCATTTACCTTCTACGTCGTCTACCAGTGTACCATGCCCTTTTGACCACCAGTTATCCGCATCACTGTAGGTATGCACAACGGGATTGTATGGGGAGTTCTCCCAGGGGCCGAAGATGCTTTTAGATCTGGCAGCGATTACCATATGACTTGTTGCGGGCCCTGCCGTGCCCCCTTCGGCACTCACCAGATAAAAATAGTCACCTCGTTTAAAAAGCTTCGGTGATTCCAGGCATTTACATTCAACATTCCAATCAGAAGGATAGCTCCAGCCATCATATACCAGCTTTGGTTCAGTGACAGCAGTAAGTCCGTCTTCGGAAAGCTGAACAACCTTCCCGTTATTCAAAAAGAGGTAGCGCTTCCCATCTTCACCCACTATATGTCCGGGATCAATATAACCGGCTGGAATATTCAACATTTTAGGCGAGCTCCAGGGGCCAGCGATGTTTTTCGCATGGATCACATAAATTCTGGCGTTTTCCCCTGGAAAATAAATATAATAGGTGCCTTTAAATTTTACCAGATCAGGAGCCATAACGGATCCTGTCAACTGCCCAAGAGCCCTTGTAACCGGCTCCCAGTTATGCAGATCGGTTGAATGCCATATCAGAAACCCTGGCGTATAGGTAAAGGAGGAATGGGTCATATAATAATCCTTCCCATCGCGCAAAATTGTAGGATCCGGGTAATCTCCCTTTAAAATCACTTTTGGAAACTCCTGGGCTTGAACAACGTTAATTACCGTAAAAATCAATAAAAAAATAACTAAACAACATCTTTTCATCCTAAATAAATTATATCGTGATCATTATAATACTAACCTCAATTATTTACGTTTGCCGTTTCATTACCGGTCTATTTATTTATGCATTTTTATAACTGTCAAAGAATAAGGGAGTAGTTCCAGCGTTATTGGCAACACTTCTACTGTAGAGTCCACCCGAGGCAGAATTCGATCAGGCTCCTCCATACTGTTCATCCAGTCAGCCTGACCAGACACTACCGTCTTCAAGGCAACCTTGTATGTTCTAAATTTTTTAGGTAGAGAGAATTTCACTCTCTTGTCCGTTGCTGCCAGGTTAACGATCTTAATTATAAAGCTCCCATCTTCCTGATTTTCAACAGCTGACGCAGCCATAACGCTGTCCTGCAATGCACCCCCCGATTCGGATTTCACCACACTCGGATAATAAAGTGTCCCACTGTTCATACAGAAGAGCTGCTGTATATAATAATTCGCTGTCTTCAAAACCTGTCTGTTATCAAAATAAATCATATCTGGTCGCCAGGATATATGTTGCACATTTGCGAGCAAGGGCGCATAAGAGGCCATTGACACTAGGTCCCCATTGCGTTCCATTGCCGTCATATAAGCCGCCTCAGCCAATGCATTAAATAACGTATTGCCATGGGAAGCATACTCACCAATATAGACTTTTGAATGATGGCGGTTATAGCTGTCATAGCGGCCCTGATTTTGAATAAACCACTTTGGACTTTCATAATAGTGTTCATCGACCATCGGAACATGTATACTGTCCGCAAACTGCCAGCCCAGGTCATAATCCTCTCCATGATAGTTAGGGCCAACAGTACCAATTACCGTAATTTCCGGATACTGACTTTTAATCGCATCATAAATCATTTTAAACCGTACCCTGAAATCATCCGTTTGCTTGTCTTCATTGCCAATCCCGATAAATTGAAGATGAAAAGGTGCAGGATGACCGGCAGCTGCTCTTTTAGCCCCCCATGTAGTAGAAGCATCCCCGTTGGCATACTCAATCAAATCTAAGATATCTTGAATATACTGAGGCATATCTTCCATCGGTACGCATTGTTGGCCTGTTCCTCTTACTCCTCCAGAGTTCTGACAACTGACACCGGCTGCCAGTACTGGCAGCGGTTGAGCACCTATATCCTCACAGAATTGAAAATATTCAAAATAACCCAACCCAAAACTCTGATGATAGTTCCAGATATTTCTTTGTTGCTTACGCGTCTCCAATGGACCAATCGTATTTTTCCAGTAATAAATATTTGCAACTCCATCGCCATGCGTTAGACATCCCCCAGGAAAACGCATGAATTTTGGATGCAAAGCGGCAATTGCATCGGCCAGATCCTTCCTCATCCCATTAGGCCGATTCTTAAAAGTCTCTTCAGGGAACAACGAGACCATATCAATGTCAACTGTGCCTGTATCCTCCGCCAATAAGATTAATCGCGCTGAATCACTGGAACCTGTAGCCGTAATTACCGTTTCATAACGTTGCCAATCGCTAGACTTACAACTAACTTTACTCCTCCCCAACATATTTTGTCTATTCCCCTCTAAAGATAATTTAAAATTCATTGGCTTTCCTCCCTTAGAACGCAACCAGACCGAAAATCGATATTTTTTACCTGCATCAATTGCAATGCCGTCGAATCCATTATTGGCTATTCCGATACCTAATTTCCCAGTATTCTCTATTCGCAAGGTAAGATAGTGAGTATTATTTTTATTAATAGGACTTGTAGTCTCCGCATCCAGGATTCCATAACCATAATTTCCTCTGGCTAAAAAATCCCAGCTTGTAAAGCTATTCCAACTATTATGATCGGTTGGCGAATACTCAAACGATCCATTTTGCAATAGCTCCGCATATAACCCTCCATCCGCAGCATAGCTCAGGTCTTCGAAAAAGACCCCAAATAAATTTGGACTAATAGCCTTAGGCTGACCTTTAGAAAGTCCAACTATCAAAAACAGTAACACTGTTAAACAAAACTCACCTTTAAAATTCATTAATTTCGGTTCAATTATAAATTTATTCTTCATTACAGTTTTTTAAATTTATTAAAATCAGAATTCCATATCCAATTGCCAGTATGCAGCCAATCTTCGTGCGTCTTTAATGCTAAGTTGTATGATTCCCGGGTGTTTGGGAGAAGAAAAGTTAGTTGCCTTCATAATACCCTCATTAAAATGCCCAAGATCTTTAAAATTCACAAAATCTCCGGTTTCACTAAATCCAAAATTAGCGGGTTGAATCCCGTAAATATCATAAACTATGACCCATCTAGATTCACCAATCCTTTTAAATACTGTCGGCGCCTCACAACTTTTCGGTTCTGGATCTATCCAACCGTCCTTAATAACATAACCCGAATGTAAAGAATCAGATACCGCCTGTCTGATTCCTGCAGCTGTTCCATTTGTCACAAATAATAAATGATATTTATTCCCCATCTTTGTAATATCACCATCAATTGTCGATTTACTTCCAGGAAAATCCAGCAGCAATTTCGGAAAGCTCACCATTTTGGTAAAAGTTCTATTCATATAGGCATAATAAATCCTATTGATCCCATTTCCATAACGCATGGTAAAATATAGCATCATTTGGCGACGACTTCTATCCCATATTAATTCTGGAGCCCAGGCGCAACCAATGCTGTCCAGGCCTGGAAATCCCTTATCCACTCTTAATACTTGATGAGACCAGTGGATTAGATCCTTGGAGTGCATTAAGACAAGCCCCCTGTTATTTCCCCAACCGTATTGCTTCCCGTCCCGTTCCCACTGAGTCTTGCGATAACCAGCCTTCTGCGCGTATATATGCAGATCTGTAGCCGCCAAATAAAAAACCCCGTCAGGGCCTTGGCAGATATATGGATCGCGAACCCCTTTTTGTTCTGATATACTGTCGCCCGCGATAACGGGATTACCTTGATTCACATCTGTGAAACTATAGCCGTCTTTGCTTAATGCAAAATGCAAGCTATGGTCTTCATCTTTAAAATATACCATTAGATAAGCCCCCTTATCTTTTGCACGGTTCCTTCCAGACTGCCCAAAACTTAGACTCGTACTGGTGAGTGCCGTCAAAAACGCCACTGTTACTATTAGTCTATTCGCTTTAAACATACACTCAATTTTTGTTTTAATCTTTCTGTTTCCCTCCCTAATTAATTTACTTTCCTTATTGTTTTTCGGCCAGGCCTATTGAAACGAGAAAGATGCTACATTGCTTACTGTTTACTAAGCTTCACCGGTTGAATACCCTTTAATGTTGGAAAAACTTCCGCAATCGTCCCGTCCTGATTAAAATATAAATGGTCAATACATACCTCTCTGTTATAGCCGGCGGCAGGGCCCATTTTAATTCCATCAGGTACACGGAAGCGGTGATATATTAAATACCACTGATCCGTTCCGGGGATATTCAAAACTGCATTATGACCGGTACCATAAATACCTTTATCCTGCCGCTTCCTAATCACGAAATTATCCTTAGGCTGGATGATCTTCCCGGTCGGCGCATCCGAATAACCATAACGGACCCGGTATTCGGGACTTCTGGTATCATTCTGACTCCACATAAAATAATACCGGCCATCGCGGTACGCCACCTCGGTTCCTTCTCCATAAGTACTATCAGGGGTTATCAGCCTGACTGAAGCTGTATCGACGGAGACCATATCCGGGTTCAGCTGTGCCACCGCCAGATAAGCATTCCCCCAGTACAGATAGTCTTTCTCTGATTTAGGGTCATGAAATACATCCGGATCAATCTCCAGTCCCCTAGTAATACCTGCCGGATGGCTGGCAATCAGTGGCTTACCACTATCTACAAAAGGACCGGTCGGCGAGTCAGAAACAGCTACTCCTATCTTTTGTTTGGCACAGAAATAAAAGAAATACTTGTATTGGCCATTTATTTTCTTTTCAATAATCGTCGGTGCCCAGGCGTTGGTATGCGCCCAGGACACCGTTTTTTTTAGATCTAAGGATACCCCTTCATCTTTCCAGTGCACCAGATCTTTAGACGAAAAAACTTTAAAATAGGTTCCTGTCCAATTGGTAAACCCATCTGTCGTCGGATAGATATAAAACTTGCCCGTCTGATGGCTATAGAGCACTTCCGGATCCGCGAAACTACCCGGCAGCACCGGGTTATGTGCTCTATCAACCGAACCAGCCCTTACCTGACTCTGTCCACGACAGAGCAGTAGCAAATTAACTAAGACTGCCAGCAGCAGTATTTTAACAAGATGACTCATATATAATTCCTTAAATTTTAAAAGTGAGTGATCCAAAAATCAGCCTACACACTAATGGTTTAATGCCACAGCCTCATAGCGCAGGCCAGTGCTAAGACTAGTATCCTGTCTCAAATTCCTGACTAATGGGTCTGATAATAAAAGTCTGTATATAATCCTGATAAGGCACCATGTATTCAGGTAAGGGTGTACGCCCCCAGCTATCAATACAGCCCAGCCCCTGCTGTAGCTTATCGATAAAAAAACTGGTCATGCCAGACCTAGTGAGTTGAACGGAATGCATCTGTTTTAGCTGCCAGCCCTTATCCATTTCTTGAAGGCTATAAGGCAGAGCAGCTGCCGTAAAAGGATTTTCGGCAACGACCTCAATACCATTTCCGGACTGATCAAACAAACGCCACCACCGGACATCCGTTTTACTGCCACTCTCCTGTGGCCGCACATAAGCGAAATACTGATCCGCCACCTTTTGATCATAGATTCCAAGCGCCGTATTGTGATTTCGGTCCGCATAGTTTTCCTGTGGCCCGCGTCCATAGTAACGAATACGATTATAAGTTGCCGGGAGGCCCATCACCATACCAAACCTAAACATATCGGGCACTTTCGCACCTTTGTCAGTAATCAGTTGCTGCGTCACCTTAATCGCACCCTGATTATTAATCAAATAAGTCAGCTCCAGCCTGGCAGATACCGCCTTTATATTATAGCTAGCCTCCACTTCCAGCATATCATCTACTGTCTTATGCTTAAACGCGGTCAGAGAGATAGCAGGATCTCTCCAGACCGTAAATTTATCCTGCAGCCTAGCACCAACATCATTATCAGTCGGCGCACGCCAGAAATTAGGACGCAACGCTGCCCCTGTTTGAATAAACTCTGATTTTTCGACTTTATAAGTCGTTAAATAACCGGTCGACCTATTAAACTCCAGCCTAAAATTCTCACCCTTTACAATCAGGTAGCTACTATAATTATCTTCCACCTGAATACTATCGCTGGCAATGTGACTGGGATGCCGACTGGTCAGTTGCATCGAGGGAAGCTTATGAGAAGAAAGCGCCAGTTGCTGATGAGCGACTTCCCAGTCTAGCGGCAGCAACCCCTCGGGCGATTTCAGTCGGTAAGAGACATTTAAAAGATACTCTGCACCATCTGTAGGAATTTCCGGCAGGCCGATGCCCACAGAGCGGGTCTGATGCGCAGCCACCTTTAAATTTTCTGCCCGGCCCGCCTTTATCACCGTCCCGTTTTTCAACAGCTCCCATGACAAATAATAAGCCGATAAATCCCTGAAAAAATGTTCATTGTAAACGGCAACACATCCCGCCTTCCCGCTATCCAGGCTAGTCCAAATATTCTGGTAGAAATACCCTGCCTCATAAGTCTGTGGATAAGCTACCCGGTCCGCATTAAACAACCCTTTATTAACGTAAGAGCCGTTCAGGCTATAATCCAGGTGGTTAAAATCACCGCCATAGCCATAGATAGGCGTTCCACTAACGTCTTTGTAGTGAATGGCGTGATCGACAAATTCCCAGATAAAGCCACCCTGAAAGGTCGGATATTTACGGGCCAGATCCCAGTACTCTTTAAACCCACCCAGAGAATTGCCCATCGCATGTGCATATTCACACATAATCAGCGGCTTGGTCCTGGTAGGCTTATCACAGTACAGTCGTATATCATCGTAGGTATAATACATAGGACAGACAATATCCGTCTTGGCATTAAAATCGTTTTGCGCTGGCGTCAGTGCCTGTTGGTATTGAACTGGCCGGCTGGGATCCATTTTCTTAACCAGGTCATACGCAGCTTCAAAATTTGGTCCGTACCCCGCTTCATTACCAAGTGACCAGACAATGACACTCGGATGATTAAAATTACGCTCCACATTACGACGATTCCGTTCTAGATGAGCGTTTTTATAAGCAGGATCTCTTGCCAAGCTGGCCTGTTTAAAACCCATACCGTGGGACTCAATATTAGCTTCTGCTACAACATAAATACCGTACTTATCGCAGAGGTCATACCAGAGATTATTATCAGGATAATGGCTCGTTCTGACAGCATTAATATTAAACTTTTTCATCAGCTGGATATCCTCTATCATCCGTTCAGCCGAGACCTGCCGCCCTAAATCGGGATCCGTTTCATGGCGGTCGACCCCTTTAATCAGTATAGCCTTACCATTAACCAGTAGCTGTGCGTGTCTGATTTCTATTTTCCTGAAGCCAACTTTAACCGGTATTACCTCTAGCGTATCGCTCCCGCGAGTCACGGTCGTCTCCAGCGTATATAAATAAGGCGTCTCTGCAGTCCATTTGCGCGGGTCGGTCACCTTCATAGTAATCGCCAGCGCACCGTTTGCTTCTAAACTTTGGCTATTCACAACCTTTCCGTCCTGGTCCGTCAGACACCAACTCACTTTAGCCTTGGCACTGGTAGACGCAGCAATTTTAAGGGATCCGTTTTTATATTGCAAATCCAGATCCGGTGTCACCTCAATATCCTTGATATACGTTTCGTTTCTGGCATATAGATAGCAGTTTCTAGCCACCCCGCTATACCAGAGCCGGTCCTGGTCCTCCAGATAAGTACCATCGCACCACCTAAACACCTGAAAAGCAATCAGATTCTGCTGCCCGGGGTACAGATAAGGCGTCAGATCAAATTCCGTTTCCAACTTACTATCTTCACTATACCCTACAAACCGTCCGTTCACCCAGAGGTACATATTGGAGATCATCGCCCCAAAATGCGCTATAATCTTTTTTCCTTTCCAGTCAGCCGGCACCACAATTTCTTTTCGATAGGAGCCCACATGATTATTTTTCACCGGAACATAAGGTGGATTATTTATATACCAGCCTTTCCAGGCGTAGCCGTCCCCTACATATACAGGTGAGCCCAGCCCATTCACTTCCCAGACACCGGGCACCTGCATATCCTCCCATCCCTTATCGTTGAAGTCTGTTTTCCAGAAGTCAACAGGACGTGCATCCTCATTTTCTACCCAGTTAAAACGCCACTTACCATTGAGTGTCATAAAGTTCTGAGATCTTGTTTTGTCCGACCGGTTCGCTTCAGCTTTGGATGCATAACCAAAAAAATCAGTGTGCATCGGTAGTCGGTTCACCTCATTCACGGCAGGATCCTTCCATTCATTGAAGGTCTGCGCACTGGATACATTAATACTCCATAAACTGATCAGACCCAACAGTAACCTAAATCCTGTGTTTATTTTCACCATCAGGTAAAGTCTTTTTTAGTAATTAAAAAAAGCGAACAGCGCGACCTGTCCCTTCTAAAAAGATACAAAACAGTTATTTAAACTGAATATTCTCCACGTGATCCCCCACAAAAAAGCGGGCCATATCAGAGGTCTGGTACCAGCCCGGTTTATTTTTCATCTTGTCGAATATATGCACACCATTAATATTCAGATTTTCAAAGGTTACATTCTTAATCAACCGCTGGTCATCGTAGCCGGCGATAATAGACAGTTCAGCATGTGTACCATTATAAGTAATATTTCTAAAATTCACGTTCTCAATACCCATACCCGGCGACGTATTGTATTTTTTATTATAAAATACCCGCAGATTCACCAGCTGACCTTTTCTGATATCTTCCACCCTGATATCTTGAAATAGAATATTTCTGGCCAGATTGTTATCGCCTACATTGACCGCCATACATCCCTGATAATCCAGTTGTCCCTCATTCTGATCCAAGATATCCAGATTGATGTATTTCAAATTTTCGATTGTGTCCGGATGAGGCGTATTACCGTGTGTTCCGATAAGAATCGGATGAGCTACGTCCGCCCATAGGGTTGAGTTCTGCATCGTGATATTGCGGGCATTACCCGTATAACCACCCCGAGTGGCATAGACCGTATTGCAGTCATCTGAGTTACGACAGAAAACTCGGTCAAAGAGTACATCACTGCTAGCAAAGATATTCATGCCGTCGCCCCATTTATAATAGCTAAATACCTTTACATTTCTGATAACCACGCTATCTGAGCCGCCGGTCGGACACTGTGTCGCAGCAATGCCTTCTACCAGTACATGTTTAGAATTAGAGATCTGCAGGCCACCTACCACATGAAAATCAACAATACCGCGGCCCAGAATCTTAACATTATGGGCATGGCTTACGGAAAGACGCCCTTTTACCACGGCACCACCAGCCAAATAAACCGTTTTGCCGGAAGGTATCTTCAAAACCCCGCCGGGGATTTCATGTACGCCAGGCCCAAAATAAATCAGACTAGCGTCATTTCTATTGACCCGATAAGTCTCCAGAGGATTGGCGAACAGATGCAGATTATGAAAAATATCCCCGTTGATCTCGATAGACAGATTACTGGGTCGGTCCAGTTTGAAATAGACCGTATTTCCTTTAATCTCCTTTGCAATATTATAGGACAGGGGCCTTACCCTAGCTGTTTTTACGTCGCCCCTATTGCTGGTCACTGCAACTTCTACTGATCCGGAAAAATCAAAGGCACACATTGACGCATCTTCCACGTGATGATTATTATTTCTGACGGCGTCTACCATCACTTTATATTCATACAGATCCTGCCACTGCCCGCCGGGTTTTCTAACCTTCACCGTAAAATCACCATTATGCAGGGAGTCCAGCTCTGAAGTCGGTGCGGGATATACCACTAATTGTTGACCAAACACATTTACTGTAAAAAGTATCGCAAATGCCAGTAGTAATTGTCTGCTTAGCTTATTCATAAATTCAAGTTTAAATGGTTAATCAAAAACTGTTCTTTATCGGTTTCATTACGAACGAGAAATCATAGTCTTTAAAAGGCACCAGATAGGGAGACAGCGGCATCGCTCCCCAACTGTTGATGCAACCCAGCCCCATCTGCACTTTATCGATACAGATATTTGTGAGATCCTGCGGCTTCACGAGCAGACCATGACGCTGATGCTTTTTAGTCCCGTCATCCAACGACTGAATGCTATAATGCAGCGCAGAAATAGAGAAACTGGTATCTACACTGAAAAACCGGATTCCGTCGCCGCTGATATCCGTCTGTTCCCACCAACGAACGTCCGTCTTTGTGCCGGTTTCCTGGGGACGGATATAAGGATAATATTGCTGGTCCACGCTCTGCCTGAAAAGAGCTATCTCGGAACTATTGTTTCTGTCTACATAATTTTCAAAAGGCCCTCTTCCATAATACTTAATTACATTATTCGCATAAGGCATCTGTAGATTCATCCCAAAACGGAATAGATTAGGTACATTTCGCCTGTCTCCCGCTCTCATTTTTTGGTCGACTTTAATTGTACCGTCGGGTGCGACCCTGTAATCAATATAGAGTGCAGCACCCACCTGAGGCATCTGATACGCCACATGTACAAGCACGTAGCCATCCACTAAAGCGGACGTTAGGCTATCCAGTTTAAAAACAGGAGACTGCCAGATTCGGTATTTGTTTTGCAGATTCGCACCAAAATCATTATCCGTCGGTGCGCGCCAGAAATTAGGCTTCAACTTCGTTCCGGTTTTCAGCACCGGTTTACCATTGATATCCAGTCTAGATAAAAACCCGTCTGCGCGATCAAAATCAAGACGTACACTGTCGTTTTGCACAATCAGGTAATTATGATCCCGGTTATCTACACGCAAGCTATCACTCTGAAAATTGGGTCCCTCGGCTACCTCTAATGCCAAAGCTGCATGTTTATAATCATAAGATCTCACGACCAGCTGGTTTTCAGCAGCCACAAAGCCGGCGGATAAAATACCGTCCTGCTTCTTCAGCCGAAATCTGACATCTACTAAAATCTCAGCCGAAGGATCCACGCTAGACAGATCATAATCCAAATGCACAGCTTTGATCTCATGAGCCTTAATATCCAGATCAGTAGCAAAACCGGTCTGTACCTTACGTCCATTTTCCAGTAGCGACCACTCCAAAACGTAATCACTTAGGTCTTTAAAGAAATTCTCATTATAGACATTGACGACACCGGCGTTCAGGTCTTTAGCAGTCGCCCAGATGGACTGATAGAAATACTTCACCTCATGCGCATGCGGGTTGAACTTTCTGTCCGGACTAATCAATGCATTATCCATAAAATTCTGATCCGAAGGGTCGTAGCTGTTATAGTCGCCCCCATAGCTATAAAATAACCGGCCGTCCTGCGTCCGCTCATGCAAGGATTGATCTACAAAATCCCAGATAAAACCGCCCTGATATTTAGGATATTTTCTGACCAAGTCCCAGTACTCCTTAAAACCGCCTTCAGAATTACCCATAGCATGTGCATATTCACATTGAATCAGCGGCTTGTCACCGTCGTCCTCCGCATATTTGCGGCACCCGTCGGGCGTCAGATACATCGGGCAATAGATATCCGTAAAATCGTTGAGTCTCGCCTGTTCATACTGTACGGGGCGGGAAGGGTCTTCTTTTTTGATCCAGCGGTAGCAGCTTTCAAAATTTGGTCCGAAGCCGGCCTCATTGCCCATAGACCAAATAATGATAGACGGATGATTAAAATTACGCTCAACATTTCTCTGGTTGCGCTCTAAATGTGCCTTAGCATAGGAAGGGTTTTTAGCCAGCGTCTCTTTTCCATAACCCATTCCATGAGACTCAAGGTTGGCTTCGGCCACCATATAAATTCCATACTCATCACAGAGATCATACCACAAAGGATCATCTGGATAATGGCAGGTACGTACGGCATTGATATTCAGCTCCTTCATTTTCAACAAATCCTCTCGCATCCTTTCTGGGCTCAGAAAATAGCCGTTATCAGGGTCCATCTCATGGCGGTTCACACCTTTGATCAACACCGGCTTACCATTCACAAGCAACCGCGCGTTTTTGATCTCCACTTTTCTGAAGCCCACATTTACCGGGATCACCTCCAGCACTTTACCGCCAGAGCAAAGCGTGACCATTAGTTTATACAGATAAGGGGTTTCAGCGGTCCATTTATTCGGACTTTTCACGCTGAAACCGACAGTCTTATACCCTGATCCTACAACTGTCTGTTCCTTTACAAGCTTTCCTTCTTCATCCAGCAACTGCAACGAGGCTGTCCCCTGGCCCTTAATTTCCAAACCCACATTTAGAATACCATCTCTATAGGCCGCGTCCAGATCAGGAGTCACTCGAATATCCGCTATATGATCCCGATTTCTGGCATAAAGAAAACAGTCTCTGCCTACACCCGTCAAACGCCAGAAGTCCTGATCTTCAAGATAGCTACCGTCGCACCATCTAAACACCTGAAAGGCGATTAAATTCTTCTGCCCAGGCTTCAAAAACTTCGTCAGGTCAAACTCCGCCTCAAGTTTACTATCTTCACTGTAACCTACAAAGTTTCCGTTTACCCATAAATACATATTAGAGGTCACCGATCCAAAATGAGCGACAATATCTTTCCCTTTCCAGCCGGCTGGCACGAGAATCTCCCTCCTGTAGGAGCCGACATGATTGTTCTGATCCGGCACCAGAGGTGGATTATTTTTAAATTGGTTACTCCATGGGTAATGAATATTAGTATACATCGGATCGCCATAGCCATTCCTTTCCCATATGCCGGGAACCGGCATATGGGCCCAGCCCTTGTCGTTAAATGACGTGGCGTAAAAACCTGTCGGCCGGTCATCTGCATCTCTCACCCAGTTAAATTTCCATACACCATTCAAACCCAGAAAATCGGCTGACAGTTCAGGTTTCCCCATCAGAGCTAGCCTTTCACTCTCGTAGGCGAAATAATTAGTATGCATCGGCATACGATTCACTTCATTGATATTGGGGTCCAGACGCTCTTTAAAGTTCTGCGAATGAAGGCTTCCTGAACCAATGGCAGCAGCCATAAAAAAAACAAAGGGTTGAATAAATTTTCTCATAGTCGGATTATGACCCATTTTTCAAGTGTTTAATCTCAAGAAACAGTGTACATCTTCGATTAACGACGATAACCGGCCCCCAAAAGAGCCGGTATCGTTAAAACTAAAACACACACATATTTTCAATATCATTATCAATGTGCGATCACGATTTTATAACTATGGACAGTTGGTCCATTTTGTATTTTGATTATGTAAGCCCCAGAAGGCAGGCCGTGCACATCCAGCTTCAGTTGCCCTGACGCGTATATGGGCGCCCCTACCTGCCAGCGTCTGCCAGCTGCGTCAAATAAACTTACCTGACTATCTCTTGATCCAGGCACATAAACAAAACTGCTGGCGGGATTCGGATAAGCAAAGTCTTTAGCTCCGGTTCCTGTTATAATAACATTGACTGTTTTATAATAACTACTGTTGCCATCCAAATCAACTTCCTTTAACCGGTAATAATAAATACCTGTCGACGGCAACTTGTCCTCATAATGATAGGACTTTATATCAGTACTATAACCAGCTGCTTTGACCCTGGTAAGTGGCTGAAAGTTTAAATTGTCATTACTACGCTCAATTAAAAATTCCCTGGTATTGATTTCTGACGCAGTTCCCCAGTCAAGCACAGCAGACATACCAGCCGCTTTCCCATTAAAATAAGCCCAGGTCGCATTTGTCGTAACATCAGCTAAAATATCAATATGCAGCATATCGCTAGTCACCCCATAATAATTACTGATGGAGACAGGCACATCATAGCTGCCAGCAGCAGTCGGAATACCAGAGATAATACCAGTACATCCATCCAGACTCAAGCCGGCCGGCAACTCAGAGGCCGAAAAACCAGAAGTCATAGCCGTTGCATTTAGTTGATAATTCAAAGCAGTGCCAATAGTACCTATAACATCCTTACCATTCAGAAACACCGGTTTCTCAGCAGCAAGCCCTACAAATTGCACTTCAGCTACGTTACAATAACCATTCGGACCTGAAACATACCGCACATATCGATAAGCCGTATTATCATTCACCACCTGGGTCGTCAGTACACCGTCCGTCGGCGCACCAGATATCGTAAACAATGTCACCGCATCACTAAAATCCGCACTATTGGCACCCTGAAAGACCCCGCCATTCATACGATTACCAAAGGTAGCCCGGGGCGCATACCGAATCTGCCTGACAATGATACCTGTAGCGCCATAGTCGAACCCTACCCATGCGTCACTACCGTCTAAGGCATCAAAAAAAGTATTCAAATTTCCATCCACTGCAGCAGCCTTTGTATTTGCCGCATTATTCCCGTAGGAGCCGTCTGTCCCAATTAATGTCCCTTGTTGAAGCTCGCCCCAGCTGGTTGAAGCAACATCACCGGGTAGTCCAACACCTGCACTGCTTACCGCCATTACTCGATAAAAATAACTGCCACAGTTGCGTACCGTAGGGTCAATAAATGAAGTACCATTCACTGAACCAATCGTTACAAAATTACTTTGATCTCCATCAGAGCGCTGCACGATATAACTAGTAGCCAGTGCAGACGCACTCCACTGCAGTGTGTCGCTATTGCTGCCACCGACAACCGTCAGATCCTCAGGGGCAGCTGGTGGCACCATCGCCTGAATATCAGCACTGCTCAGCGCCCGGTTATAGATACTGAAGCCATCGACAGTTGCATTTAACAGGGGATCATTAAACTGCGACTTCCCGATATTATTATTTGTAGTGGCCGCAAGACTTGCCGGGCTAATCGTCATATTGGTATTTTGACCCACTGCGATGCCATCAATATAGAGCGTCGCAACCTTACCAGACTGCGTTACCGACACAAAATGCCAGACGCCAGTTGTCATCAGTGATTTGCTGTTAATCACCTGTTCTCCAGAGCCGTTATTGATTGCATACCTGACGGCACTCCCACTACTGGCAGTCAAAAACATATAATTCGTTGTCGATGAGCCAAAATCAAAGATCCGCTGCCAGGTCGTTATCGCGCCAGGCTTTATCCAGGCCGTGATAGAAAAATCGGTCAGACCAGACATTAAACCATCGGGAAGACGTACATAAGCATCAGCCGTTCCATTTAACTGCACTGCATTACCGCTATATCCCTGCACCCTGGCAGCACCCGGCATCAAGAGTCCTGTGTGACCACCCCAGCTATCTAATGCCCTAGTACCGACACTATCTCCATCGTCAAAGTTGTAATACGCATACTGTCCTGCTGTAGGAGTCGCATTCACCTCATACCCATTGGGATATTCAACTCCACTGGGATCAACCATGCAAATGACATAATAGTAAGTCTTACCATTGGTAACGTCTGCATCCATAAATTCACCGGTAGCAGTATTTCCGATGGTCGTATAAGGGCCGCCTGAAACTTCAGCGCGTTTGACATTATAAGACTGAATCAAAGCAGAAGATACGGGATTCCAGTAGAGCGCATCTTTAGCATCGCCGCTGGCGACAAAAAGCTGCTGAACCGCGTCTCCCTGAACGGTTAACACCAGATTTACAGTATAGTTACCGTTTACACTTGTTGTACCTAACTGTACGTCAAATATACCGGCCTCGGTAGGTGCACCACTGATCAGACCAGTTGTATGATCTATAGAGAGCCCCTCCGGTAAGCCGGAAGCCGTATAGCCCGTAGGGCTATTAACCGCCGCCACCTGAAAGGAAAAAGGCTTACCCAATAGGCCGGTTAAAGAATCTAGACTGTTAATGAAAGCGGGAGCCGCCGTATTATTAAGCAATACAATATCATTACCATCTCCACCTTTATAGGTAATTCTAAAATCAGTCCCGTCAATGAGCATTAAAGCAAGTTCGGGCAAATCCTTAAAGGTTCCAACAACCGGTTTATCACTGGTATTTTTTACAATCGTGTAATTTCTGTCGTCTGCAATACTGCCAGAATGCAGCACGACAGGTTGCAGCACCGCCGTATCCAACACCACACCACCGACCACCATCTGATCTGCCGTGTCAGCAGAAAAATCAAGTTCCACTTTCAAGGTACCATCCTGATGCATAATAAGTCCACCCGTTGCCGTCAAAGCGCCAACCTCATGATGGCCGGGATCAAGTACACCACCTGCACCCGCACCCGTCCCTACCGTAATGGTCGAGGATGTCCGACCGGTTCCAGCCAGAGATCCCCCTTCTATGATAATTGGACTGGGAAAAGTCCCTACTACTGGATCATTTACCAGTGTAATACTACCATTTTTAATGACGGTAGGCAGGGAATAGGTATGATTGCCCCCGATTTCCCAGTCACCAGTACCTACCTTCTCGATTCCTATTGCTCCATTGATCGTCCCGCTGAACCAGGTGCTGGTATTCAGTGCGCCGATGCTCATGACCGGAGCACCGCCACCATCGTTACGAAAATACCCTCTACCGGTCAGCGCCCCGAAATGAATCGTACCGTTGCCAAAAGTCAGACTCTGGCAATCAATTCCGTTAGCATCCAGATTCCAGGTCGCATTCGCACTACCAGCATCTGGCGATTCAAAACGCAGCCGGTTATTCCCACTTCTGAGTGCATTTACAAACAGACCGGTAAACCCACTATTGTCGCCAAAAAGGTGCAGCCCTGCATAAGTATTACAGTCCGCCCAGAACGTGCCGCTGCCGGTAATCTTTCCATATAAAGTGATGGCATGAACACCTTCATAGATATAACTCTTTTTGCCAGGCAATATTTCAATATCATTGTAAAGCACAGCATCACTATCACCGTCCTGGATAGCACCACCATCCATGATGATTTTACCGGTTCCTAGTGGCCCTGCCGTCGGCTCACTGCCAGTCCCTGTACCAGCGCCGGCTACCTTGACGATATAAGCTCCAGAACCGTCTCCCCAGACAGTCGTATTGCCGGAATAGGTATTTAAGCCGTTCATATAGACACTACCATGCCCTACGCTTTTAAAATTTCCGACACCGGAGACCGGCCCAGCCAATTTGATATCCTGTGCATTGGCGTTTAAGATCAGATCCTCGTTCATATGGATAGGCGTGTTGATCGTCTGAACGGCACCAGAATAGTTGACAATTTCATTAGAAGCCGCAATAGTGTTTCCGGAGACAGTATAGGCCATAGCCGTTGTATCAAATACGATCCTTGACGTAGCCAGATCTGTCAGGTCATTATTCACGGTAGAATCCTCAGTAGCTTTAAAAGTCAGTATGGCGGGATTAACGGGTGCCGTTTTTTCAACCCAGTTAGCGGTGTTACTTACCAGACTATCCTCAGGCGAATAATTCCAGGTAGAGACTGAAGCGCCCGGCATACCAAAACCTTCTACAGAATTTCCGCTTTCCAGGCTCGTCCCCATGGATGATACTACGTAGTAATAAGAGGTCCCGCTAACAACAGCCTGATCCGTGTAACTCGTACCCGTCACTCCAGTAGCAATAGTCGTATAAGGACCGCCGGTCACCGTGCTGCGTTTAATATTATAGGTTTTAGCTCCGTCACCCGCCTTCCAAACAAGACTCAGTTGGCTAGCGGCGATGGTGACTTCGGGCTTACCGGGCACTCCAGGGGGAACCACAGCACTTACCTCATTTGATACGCCACTTTCCAAAGAGCCGGATAGGGCAGTCACGATATAATAGTTGGGCTGCTCAGGCACCGGATTTACATCTACATAAGATAGCACGGTAATGCCATCGGCAATCGTCGTATAAGGGCCGCCTGTACTTAAAGAACGCTTAACGCTGTAGCTGGTGGCATTTTCCGCTGCCTTCCAACTTAGTGAAACATTGCTTGTCCCTGCAACACTACTCGTTAAATCCGCCGGCGCCTGAGGTGTTACATCACTGCTCACCTGTAGCACCAGCGTTGCCATGCCGGTACCGGCTGCATTTGTCGCAAAAAGATCAACCGCATAGGTGCCCGTAGTTGCCGGAGTTCCAGAAATAACTCCTGTAACTTCATCAAAGCTCAGTCCTGGCGGCAAATGATTGACCCCGTAGCTGGTTGGCGTATTGCTGGCCTCAACACTATAACTAAATGACTGATTTAACGTCAGATTTGCTCTGGTTGCACTAGTGATCAACGGCGCACCCGGTGCCGCTGCCACACTGAAAGAAACATTGCTGAACTGCGCCTCGTTAATAGCAGACTGGTTATTCGAGATCGCATAAAACCCGTAATACAGGCTGTCATTGTAATTATCGGGCTCATAAAAACAAAGCAGATTCGTCCAGTTCACCCCATCTTCAGAATGATAGCCAAAAATGCGGTTACCTACACGTTCCATTTTCATCCACCATGGAGCCTTGGGCTGCCAATGCCTGCCGATACCACCACCACCTTCCAGCTCAATATTCCAATAAGGAGCTCCCGGCTGAAGCGACTGGCGTACCATCAGGCCACAGGCACCTTTTACCTGAGACATATTTTCCACCTTTACAATGACTGCCGCATTGCCTGTCATCCGCTGAAAAGTATAGTTAAGTGCTGTACTCAGATTGGTCCCGGCACCATCTACTGTCCAGACGCCGTTATCATAGGTAGCTCTACCAGCCATACCGGTATTGCCGATATCCATATTGCTTAGATGGGTCACAGCCACCGTATGATCTCCCGGATAGTCGATGGGGGGCAATGCATCCGCAGTCGAGGTATCAGAGGTCTTCAAAAAAAGAAAATCGCCACCGCTACCGCCGATTGCAGTCCGCATCCGATCGGTCGCAGGCGTTGCCATACCCTTACGCACCTGATAAGCGGAGTAAATAATATTAGTCATGTCACCCACAATATGCCCAGGCTCAATCCCCCAGTTCGTCCAGTAAGAGGCGTAACCACCAAAGGGAATAAATTGCATAGAACTCCCATCAAAGGCATATTTATGATACAACTCTCCAATAGCCAGTACACGGTTATCTAGTTCAGAGAACATATCTACACCTTGTTTATAGGCAACTTCTGCGCCCCAGGCCAGGGCGGCTGCCTGAACCCGCCAATGGTCATCTCTACCGGCATCGCCTACCTCGCCGTTCGGCAACGAATTACGCATCCCACCGCCGGCGTCCATCCGGTAGACTTCAATAGCTTGGTTAAATTTTTCGGAATCATCCAAAAAGGCAGCGGCTGCCAGCGCAATTTTCAACTGCAACGCACCTTTATTCTGATCTCGTAAGGGATAAGGAACACCAGAAGTGGGATAGAGTACATTTGCAAAATAATTATCTACATGCTGTGTATTTGCCTCAGTCCAGCCCGGATAAGTACTTTTTAAGATATCAGCGCCGGTCGCCCAGTACTGTGCGTAGTCGCCAATATCTAGCATATTTTCATTGCCTCCCCAGGTGGTATTAGTCACGGCCCAGGCGTCCAATATATCGGTAGCCTTTTTGGCATAAGCCGCATCACCGGTAAAAATCCACATAAAAGCCAGATGATGCACGGCAATCATATCCTGCTGCCATAATGTGTTATTCAAGTTCGGTGCACGGCTGACATTGACAACCGGCCCCCGCATTGCGTAACTGAGCTGAGAGTGTGCATCGTTTTTAAAATTATTATAATCCGTCAACCAGGGTTCTTTAGTAATATTTTGTTTTAGCTGATCTAAATCATATCTGGTAAAAGGAATGCCGGGATGCACAAAACGTTGCGCTTTGAGCATAAACGGGCAAAATAAGACAAGCAAGCACAAAGAGGCACGCACCAAACTATACAGAAAGCGTCGCCGGAAAGATAATAATATTGTCATATTTAATTTTTTTAAATACAATTAAAAATAATATACAAACAATCGTCCGATCAGCTATCTATCATAGAAAATAGCTGCAATATTCATGGTAACAACCCCGCAACATCTATTAAATGAGGCAAGCACAATCTTAAAATCAATCAATTTCAAACAAAGAAAAACTGAACTGAGAAGAACAAAACAGCCTGCTATCATTGAAGCATTAAGCTTCTTCCTTTGGCGCTACAACAAAACAAAATATGATAAAAATGCCTGCCCGAATCCGGCCTACATCTATCCCGGTAAAGCAGTCTTGCACGAAGAGTACCAACAGCCCCTGTGCGACCTACCAGACTTATCAGATTCAGACAGACACTTCTATTCACTAATCACATTTCACTATTCATCAAAACTTACGATCCATCACCCTTTAATTTTTAATCAGTTTAATCCATTGAACCGTAAAGTAGTTTCCTGGATTGGCTGAACCATTACCCCAGGTCAGATTTCCTAAGAACCCTATAGAGACTACCTGGGATGTCGTAACCGTAAAATTTACGGACTTCGTTTCTGTTACATTCGGAGCGGTTGTTCCGACAACGGCCGGATTGGACAGTTTAACAGAGGCCATTGCGGTAGAAATATCAGCCAGTATCGGTATACCCTTATCACCGGCGGCGACTTCAAGATAAACAGTAGAATTCTGCTGAATCTCTGAATAGTATTTGAAAGTCACGGTATAATCTCCGGCAGGCAGCGGCATCGTAGTAGGCTGATAGATGATACCATTGATCACAGGCGTATTACTCCAGGTTTCCCAGCAGATAACGCCACTGCCATCTTTCGACCAGCCACCGATCGTACCGCCCGATTTATTGAACGCTGCACTATTTTCCACCCATGGCGCAGCGAGTGTTCCCCAGCGGCTGCCGTCATAGAGATCATTTTTGAAGCCGCCACCCTTAGCTGTATCCCCTGTATTAGCCATAAAGTAAGGCGTAATATCTCCCGACGAAGTCGGGTTAATGATGGCCGGATTAGCAATAATCGTCAGACCGTTCATCCTAAAGTGCAGATTTCCCGTGCTGAAATCTTCAGGTGCGACTACCTGGAAAATAGAATCTTCAACCGGTGAAAGTATTTTAGGAGCCGGCGTACCATTAAAATCAATCGAAATTTTAGAACCATCCGTTCCAAATCCAGTACCTCTGAAAGTTACAGTATCGCCCGGAAGGGCAATATTTGTCCCAAACTTACTGGAGGAACTGACTGATTTTATAACGGGTGCAGGAAGAACGGTATAATACCCAATAGAATCTTCAAGCGTCGTCCACACCTGCAGACTTACCTTACCGGTTACAGCCTGTGCCGGCACTTTGACAACAATCTGCGTCCCGTTACTGCTGATAACACTGTCAGCCAGCACCCCACCAAACCAGACCTTTACAGCCTGTGGGAGTGTATCAAAATTAGACCCTGTAATCGTCAGGTACGTCCCAGGATAACCACTCTGGGCACTAATCCCCGTTGTTTTTTGAGCAGGGTAGCTAAACTTTTCGTATTGTGGCCCTTTCTCACAACTTGTTATAAAAGCAACTATTGTAATGCATAACAACAGCGCCACTATATTACTAATTCTTTTCATCTGTATTCATTTTTCTGATTGGGTGAAGCTGGTAAATAAACCATGCTATTTGACTGCGTAAACCTTTATAAATGCGTATTATTAATTTGTCCCATAGCCTGGATTTTGTACCAGATGATGATTTAGGCCGAGCTGGTCATTTGGAATTGGCCATAGATAGTCCGCCTTAGTAACAGTGTGACCGGACTTATCGTCTACGATAACACAATTTAAATCACCGGCAGCAGTCTGAGTAACGGCATCACCAAAAGGGTAGGAACTTGGTGTATATAGTGCAGTCGGCGTTCCATCGGCATTTTTAAAATCTGTAACATAATTCGCACCGCCTACCACCATCCCGTAACGGGTTGGATTTAATGCAGCCTCCAACATACCCCAGCGTTTCAAATCATCAAACCTATCTCCTTCCAGATACAGTTCAACGGCTCTTTCTCTACGGATCTCATTCAGCATATTCAGACTGTTGTCATTAACCAATTGATTGGTCAGATGGGCAACACCGGCCCGGTCTCTAAGTAAATTAATAGAAGTATTCAACTGATCGTCCGTAATATTACCATTTAACTCATAGAGCGCCTCAGCATAAGTCAGATAGACCTCGGCCAGCCTTATGATGGGATAATTTTGACTCTCCTGATTATCCACTCTGTACGATCCGTAGTTATAAGCGGCGAATTTTGCATTTCCGTAGCCGGACAGTCCGACTTTCAGCGAAGCGGATCCTGGCAGCGGCAGTACCGTAGAGCCATTGACATAGGCCAGCAGGCGCAGATCTCGATTTTTAAATTCATCGCCTGCATGGTGATACCCCTGAAACTCAGAAGATTTTTCCGGAGGAAGCCCGTCAGTACATAAACACATATCTATAAACTTGCGAGTTGCCGACACCAACGCCATTGTATGCGTCAGATTAATTCCACCTTTACGATAGGTAAAGTCATAAACACCCTGCAAGATGAACTCGTTATTACTTGACTTCTCCAGACCTGCAGGATTAGATCCGGCGTCTTCCAGATTAAACAAATAAAGAGAGCTCAGATTGGCCATCAACGGATTACTGTTTTTATTCCATAGCGAATAACCGCCGTTAGTCATTACATCCTGACACATGGCCACTGCATCGGCAAGCAAGCTTTTCACCTGATCAGAAGCAGGACCAGCCGACCCGTCAAAATCAGTCGTTTTACCGTTATACTTACGCCAGGTGGCCTCATAGAGTTCTACTTTAGCCTTAAAGGACTCTGCAGCCCATTTACTAATCCGTCCTTTGTCGTTGGCCGGAATATTCTGCTCAATAGGCAAACGACCAATAGCACTATCAAGATCACTTAATATTTGATCCACCACTTCATAACGGCTGTTCCTGGGTGCCTGCAGCTCACCGGAATTTACGTCCAGTACGGTCGTTACAATGGGTACACCACCAAAGAACTTTAGCAGGTTAAAATAAGCGTTAGCTCTGAAAAAATACGCTTCACCTAGGTACTGAGAAATGTCACCACCACCGGCATAGGTTTTAGACCTGGTCAGTACGATATTTGTCTGACGGATGTAGCCATAGTTATTACTCCAACGGTTATCGCCCAGCGGAACGGCTATTGTACCATGACCAACGTCTCCGCTAAATCCAGAGTAGGCCACTAAATCAGAGGACATATCCATATAATTAAACACGGTGTTACCACCATAAGGCGATTTCCAGCCCATAAGCTGAGAATAAAAGCCGGACGTATAAGCCTTGAAATCGCTGGGTTGCTTAAAATAGACTGCATCTGTAATTGTACTGGGTGGCGTCAATTCCAGAAAATCCTTCTGACAAGATGCCAGTCCCAGAAAAAGCGCCGCTATAATCGAAATATTTCTTGCACGTTTCATAAAAGTTTCATTTAATTTTTAAAATCCAACATTGACACCAAAGGACCAGGTTCTATAAAAAGGATAACCATTGTTTTGGGAGGTCTCACCCATTTCCGGGTCATATCCGTCTCTGATATGGGAGAGTTCCCATAGATCCGTACCAGAGAAATAAAAGCGAACCTTATCGACTTTGATCCTTTTGAGTAAGGACTCAGGAAGCGTATAACCGACCACCAAGGATTTAAGACGGATGTACCGGTTATTTTGCAACATAAAGTCGTTGTTGGCATAATTCCAGGAAGCCCGTCCAGTATTAACAGTCAGTCGCGGAAATTCCGCATTCGGATTATCTTCTGTCCAGGTTTTACCAAGGAAAGTCGGGTTCTGATTAGATGTCAGACTGGAGAATGGATAGGCCATCCAGCCGTTACGCATGATCTGATCTTTAAGCCATCCCTGGAAAAATGCGCTGATATCAAAGTTTTTAAAGGATCCACCCAGATTAATACCAAATACATAATGCGGATTCCCGTCCCCCTTATACACCAGCGCGCTTTTTGCCTGTCCGACAGAAGTAATTCCGTCGGGTCCGGCGACCTTTTTAGTATCCCCAGGTCTCAAAGCAACAGCAGCGTTAGATTGCGGTCGGCCAGCCAGATCGGTACTCGTACCATAGAGCGCATAATAGGCATCTACGTCAGCCTGGTTTTTAAAATAGCCATCCGTTTTGTAAACAAACCAGGAATTCAATGGATAGCCGTTTACATTATTTCTGCCGGCTCCATAAGTGGTGTCACCCTGCACATTTTTAAGCAGATTTGAAGTATTACTCATGTTCAGGGAGATGTTATAACTGTAGGTTTTTTTGGTCTCATGCCAGTTAAGCGTCACTTCCCACCCTTTAGTACTTAAAGAACCACTATTGGTAAGCGGCGCTGAACCTCCAAGTACTGATGGATAGTTGATATGAGAAAGCATCTGGTTATTTTCTTTGACAAAATAATCAAAAGTGGTACTCAGACGGTTATTCATAAAGTAGAGATCAGCACCAATATTGGTTTGACCAACCGCCTCCCAGACATTGTCCAACGTAACTAAACCGGCGTTATTCAGCGACACAACAGGTGATAAGACTCCGGGATACCCGAAAACTGCAGTCCCTTGATTAAGTGTCGTCAGATAAGCAAAATTACCGACGCCAGCATCGTTACCCATAGATGAATAACTGGCTCTGATTTTACCAAAGTTGAGCACATTTGTGACCCCTTTTAAGAAATTCTCCTTGGTAAATACCCAACCAACTGATCCGCCAGCAAAATTTCTGAATTTATGTCCGGTATTAAACTTAGAGTTTCCATCACTTCTGTCCAGGAATTCAGCCAGATATTTTCCCTGATAGTTATAATCAAGTCTGAATAAGTAAGAATAGAGCCCGGAGACATCCTTTGACCCACCGTTGGTCTGCGTGGTTGGATCAGCCACACTGATATCATGTACGCCCAGATCGGTAAACCCTACTCTATTAGCCGAGAACTGCTGAATTTTTGTCTTCTCCGCTACGATACCGCCAGTAGCAGAAATATTATGCTTTCCGTTAATTGACTTATTATAATGCAATAAGCCTGAATAGTATTGATAGTAAGACGTATAGGCGTCGGTATAATAAGAAGAAGGATTCGTAGCAGAAACCACAGTATTGGCTTTATTACCAAACCAGTCATAAGTCTGAACGGTCGTTACCCATTTTTCTTCATTAAAGCGTTCACTCTGCAAAGAGGCCATCGCTTCCAAAGACAAGTCGTTGGTAATTTGATAGGAACCCTTTAAATCAATACGGCTGGTCAGTGAGTTCTTATTATCCCTCCCACCATCAGCAGTGGCAGCGGCAGGGTTTCTGTCTCCTACGGTACCATAGTCAGCATACCACTGACCAAACGGATTCTTTGCCGGAAAGAACGGCATTTCCTGTCCATAGAGCGAGGCATCAAGTCCCGCCGAAGGTGAGGAAGTAGCCGCATTTACCACCATAATATTAGAGGACAACTTAATCTTTTTTGTGAGATGGTAATCGTAGGCAAAAGTGGCATTATATTGTTTCTGCCCATCTAAGGCAGTAGCAAGGTTGCCTTTATTATTTGCATATTGAAAAGACAACCGGTAATCGCTCTTACCTGTACTATTAGAAATACTTAAATTATGCTGATAGGAATATCTGCGTTGAAACATCTCTGCGGTACGCTGGCCGTTCGCAATAAAGATATTTCCCCAGTAAGCCGTCTGATAGATTCCTGCGATACCCTGTTGCATCTTTTGCATGTTTTCCAGCGAGACCCATCCCCACCAGTTAGGTATAGTTTCCTCCTTGTTGGCATCGATCCACATTGTAGCATATTGTTGCATTGTAGGAGAATAAGCGGTAACTCCTGGCGTAGAGAATCTGAAATTTCCGTTATAGTCGATCTTGGCATTGCCAGATCCGGCACCCCGCTTGGTCGTCACCAGAATGACACCATTGGCAGCTCTCGACCCATAGATGGCCGCAGCACCGTCTTTCAGAATGGAGATATTTTCAATATCGTCCGGGTTCATATTCTGGAAGGAGAAGTAGTTTACAACCGGTACCCCGTCTACCAAGATCAACGGAGAGCCTCCATTGATGGAAGTGATACCGCGAATCTGAAAGGCAAGACCTTCGTTGCCCGGCCTGGGAGAGCTACGTGTTACGACTAAACCGGGCGTCTGCCCCTGCAGCATCAGTCCGACATTAGTCACCGACCGGTTTTGAAAAGTCTTTTCAGAAATCTGTTCAACAGCTCCCGTTAAGGTCGCTTTGGTCTGTACGCCATACCCTACAACCACCAGGTCGTTTAAAGTAGAGGTCTTCGCCACAAGTTTTACATTCAGCTCCCCAGCATTTGAGACCGATACTTCCTTTGTATCAAAACCGACAAAGCTATAAACCAACACATCCCCTTCGTCAGCCGTTATCTGATAGCCACCATCTGCATTTGTCAGCACGCCTTTTTTAGTACCCTTAATCATAACAGTCGCGCCAGCGATTGGCTGCCCCGTACTATCCGTTACCCGGCCATGAACCGCGGACTGCTCAGCTACAGCCAAAGGTGCAGTCACTTCTGTCTTTGTCTGACTCGCAGGGGTTATTTTTTTACGCTGAACGACGATCGTTTTTTCGACGATCTTATAGGTCAGCGGCTGATTTTTAAAACACATATCCAGTGCCTCCTTTAAGCTCGTACCATTTGCATCAACGCTCACTGGCCGGGCCTGATCTAATGCACCGTAAGTAAAAAAGAACACATAGCCACTTTGCTTTTTTATTTCATCTAAAGCGGTTTTTAAAGAAACGTTTTTAGCCTTGTACTTTATCACCTGGGAGTTCACCGTCGCCCCAGCCTGCATAATCACAATAAGGCCGAATAATACAAGGAACTTCATAGACAGTAGCATCTGCCTTCGAGTCCAATACGATATCTTTTTTTGCATACATTTGAGATGTTTGGATTAAATAATAGAATACCTGCCCCTCTTTTTAAGAGGAGTGCCTTAACGTTTAAATTAATTTTAGATTTTTATATGTAGTCAGGTTACATAGCCACTACTAGGAATGAATAATTATCTTGTCTCCATAAAGCGTATAGTGTATTTCAGTTCCGGTGAGGACATCCAAAACCTGAGAGAGCTTCAGACTGCGCTGGATATCGCCGCCAAAAACCTGACTTGGAGGCGTCCCCTGATACTCCACCTCTATGTTATACCATCTGGAAAGTTGTCGCATGACCGTCTGTATATCTGCATGATCAAAATGAAAATAACCAAACACCCAGGCAGCGGCCCCGTCGGCATCCACCTTACTTACCCTTCCATTCCCGTATTGTTCACCAGGTTGCAATACAATCTTCCCAATCTGAACACTACCTTCCAGTAGCGTCGTTTTCACAAAGGGCTCATCCGAATAGGCATTCACATCAAAATGAGTCCCAAGGTCTTTGATCTGCTGCCCGGCAGCCTTCACAATAAAGGGCATTTTATCATTATGCACTACTTCAAAATACACTTCTCCGGTAATTTCCACAATGCGTTGTCCTCCTTTAAATACGGTTGGAAACCGGATAGACGACCCCGCATTCAGCCAGGCCAAGCTGCCATCACTGAGCCTGACTTGCTGTTGTTTGCCATAGGGCGTCTGAAGGGTTGCATAGCGCACCGTACACTCGCCTGACACATTCAAGAGGTCATCACCATTCGTTATACCTGTGGTCAGGGCACCCTTGACCGCTGAGTCCAGTGCGAATCGCTGTCCATTGGAGAGCGTCAGAATGGCCCCTTTATTTCCTGGATTCGCATCTTTAATGACACTGCTGCTCCCCAATACCACTTTGGAATCTATTGTGTCTCTTTGTCCAAAATATTTATACCCAACCATGACACAAACCCAAATAACTGCCGCAGCCGCTGCAAAGCTCCAGACCTTGACTCTCGTTAAGCTCCTCCGTTTTGTGGCTGTTGCAATACCGCTCTGCTGCTCCGGTGCAGCAATGGAAGCTAAAACTGATTGTGAATAGCCGTCAGGCATAGCTACCCACGCGTCGTCCGGTAATTCGTGCTGATCCAGATAAGAACGAAGCAAGGCCGTTGCGTCGGACTCTGCCGCCAGAAGCAGGAACTCTTCTTTTTCTTCCTTAGAAAGCGAGTCGTCCAAAAACTTCTCAAACAACAATTTTAACCTGGCCTCATTCATACAATTTATCCTTTGTTCTTTAATAAAGACCCTGGAAACATAAAATGTTCCCAGCCAATCTTAAGATTTTTTTAAATTTTATTTCATCTTTTAGTTAACGTCTTTTAAACCAAGACGAAAAAACGCCAGCCACTTCGTATAAACGCTAAGATTTCGGGTTTCTACCAATTTATGCGTTTCTATCTGCCAACAATAGCCATTTGCCACCTTCATAGCGTAATTGCAATAAATATTAAGACCTACACACTCAAAAGACGGCCTCAGATCTTTCAACCATAACCCGCCCTTTTTGAATATTCCAAAACTCTTATTTTACTTGCAACTGCGGCACTGAAATAAAATTCGTATCAGAGGGCTATCTATCTTCAAAACGACTTGTTTGCCAAAGCCAACAATCGAGGATACTCATTGTAATTCCATATGAACGGTCTGCCACTTGCCTGCGCATTTACTATTTTCAGATAGACCATTCCGGTCTTCCTGTCTCTTGGAGCAACATAAAATAAGGCAGGGATTTCATTGTCCAGCCGCCCCATTGCCGAGTCCCTCCTAGACAACTTACTTGCTTATTGATATTACTAACGCCAGCCTGCACCTCTTCGTCACCTAAATCATTATTGAATATTTTTTGCGCATAATAAGATGGGGAGTCATAGCTATTTAAAACATCGTAGCCAATCAGATCAGACTTCTATTGCCGCCAGCATGGATTCACATTCACGAACAAAAAGGCATAACAGGACATAATATCAACCTCCGGGTATCTTTCTTCGCCAGTCATCCAAGCAGCATTTCCCATGACCTCCATCGTAGGAATAATTAATTTATTCGTCATATGCCTTTACAAATTTTGGCTTACAATACGGCCTGTTTTGCCTAGTCACAATATTAACACGCGCGTTTGGCCTTCAACATTGCTATTCCAGCAAATGCACCCCCATTACCCAAAACGAGAACTTTACAAGTTTTATCTTATTGCATTTAAAGATAAGCAGAAAAGCGGCAATCTTTGCCTACTGGCAACTTTTACTTCACCAATTCATAAGCCTAACAAATACAAAACTATAGGTCAATACATATTTGTGCTCATATAGAAAAGACCGCACTGTTTTCAATGCGATAGTCAGATGATTACTGACAGTTTTGGGAGAGAGCCCCATAAGCTGGGCAACCGCTCCCCGATCCATCCCCTGAACTGTGGCCAGCTCAAAGACTTTACATTGCTGCGCACTCAATTTATCCATCGCTTCCGAAAGCAGCAGCTGCAATTCTTTTGCTTTTACGCCCTGTTCCGTATCCTGCGTTTCTGCCATAAAATAGCCATAGAGGTCTTTTTTCCGTTTTTCATTTATGGCCTTCTTTTTCAACGCCGAAAGGGCACGATTACGGATAATAGTTCTAATCCAGGCAGTTAACTCATATACCTCAGAGAGCTTCTCCCTGTATTTCCAGATTCTGGAGAACACTTCCTGCACAATTTCTTCTGCATCAGCATGATCTTTGGTATAATATAAAGCCGACGAATATACAAAGTCCTTATAGGTACTAAACAGCTCAGCAAAGGCACGCTGGTCACCACGGGCGACAGCTGCCAACACATATTCAGCTACATTTAGATCTCTATTCATTACCAAAAATTAATTTCTCGAACACTTTGCATTAACAAATTTAAACCAACTGTTAACAACTTCAATATTTTTTATCATTTTTTTTGCAACAATCGATTTTTTTTTAAAATAAGCTTAATCATACATATGTCATTCGTACACCTTTCATTGTATCAGAACCAAAGCAGCTGTAACACAGCAACAATTTCCTCTTCAATTACAATGAAGATGAAACAATTCCATCACTTAGAAGGAGTCAAAATAAAAAAAGACCTTACCACCGGCTGCGCAGTCTGCACGAGTGGCGGCCTAATACTGCCCCATTGAAAAGCCTCAACAGTTACTTTTACGGGAAATCTGCTTTTAATCGGAATCTTTGTAAATTTTAAGTTGTCCCCCTCAATATACGCCGGACCGGACAAAACACTATACTGCACCTGCAGTCCGGAACTAGCAACTGCCTGAAGCTTAATACTCGAAACACCAGCCCTTTGATCTGCCAACTCCGCAAAATTGATCGACTGCATATCCCCCTTTCTCAACTGTTCTGGTATCGATACCTTTACCGGTTGAACAGCATGGCGATATTTGCTGTTTCCAGCCACAGATTCCTCTATCCAGATATCATCAAATCCACCTCTGTCAAAATGTACCTGAAAATTCTGAGGGCCCGTCTGAATTACAGGGCCTGTCAGAACGGACATCCGAACCGGCCGCCCGTCATTTCCGAGAGACTGTCCTGCTCCCTGGAGTTCAGCGGGAACACGATCTAAAAAGCCAGGCTCTAATTCAAAAGCAATACCACCCCTTTCCGGACTAAAGCGCGCATTCGCGTAGCCCAGTTTCGTGACGTTCAACCTTTGCCCATCCTGAACAACTGTAGGCATCTGTTTTCTTTTAGCGCTGCCATCGCCATCGAGCATGGCTGCCGCCATGGCCGTTTGTTTATCAAAAAACCAATCAGCCCTCGCTCTGTCTCCCGCAAAAGAGCCGTAAGCACTAAGATTAAGTTTGCCACTTTGCGCATCTCGGCCCAAAAGCCAACCAGCGTCAGCAGTCACCGGTTTTAAATGCCCGGCGCCATCGCTACCAGCCCCTAGGCACTCTTCCTTCTTAGGCAGTCGGTATTTGCAAGCCTTCTCAATATACATCGCCATAAAACGGGCAAGTCTTTGCGACCAGTCAAAATGCCCTCCACCTGGTTCTACGACAACACCAATCAGATTATCTTTATTTGCCGACCTCAGTCGACTGGCTCCAGCTTCTATGACCGGAGGATAGAAATCCCTGTCACCAGGCCTGCCATCTTTAAACTGCGGCCATTCGGTAGTCTGTCCCAGCATATAAAGTAGAGGAACTCCTGTAAATCCGAGCGAGTCGGGCAACGGGATTGTTTTAATAGCGATAGCAGCCAGCGTACGATCCGGGAACACCCTGGCCACATTCCAGGCAAAATGCCCGTGTGCGGAGTGACCAGTCGGTATCAAAAAAGCCTTTCTGATTTCCTGGTAGCCGGAGAGCTGCGCAAAATCATCCAGCATCTTCAGTAATAAAGATTTTGATTGCCCGGTCATGTCTGCATTGATATTATTAATAGCTGCCGAAGCTTTCGGACCTGCTGGCGGACCGACCCAGATAATCCCGATACCTTCTTTGGCAGCCATCTTACGAATCAACCTGTCCTCCAGCCAACAGCGCTCTGTCAGATTATTCAGAGCGATCATAACAGCTTTAATATTTGGACAAGCAGGAGGTATCCATAGGTATGCCTCTGCGGCACCCACAGGCACACTAAATTGATAAACACTTAGTTTAGGATCAAGCGTCCGCTGCGCCCTGACTGTTGTCAGGGCCAGTATCACCAATAATAATAAAAGCAAACTACGTTTCATGAAAACAATTTTAAGCACCAGTATTACCGGCACTACATTTTGGCGGATGGCTCAATTCTAAAATAATCAAAGTCAGCGTAGCCGCCTGTTCTAACCTCCGGCGTGGAAGTACAAAATAGTCCCACTTTAGCCCCTATCCATAACTCAGGACTTGCTTTAAAGGGTTTTCCGATCGAATGGTACTGCCGGTTATCCTCACTATAGCTAAAGTTACAGGTGCCATCCGGCCCTGCCACATTCACACGCATATATACGACTGAGTCCCTCAAAAGTTGCTCTTCAACTACCGTCTCCTCGCTACCAACCGGCGCATTTTCGCAAACCACCTGATCCAGATAGAACCGATTATCTTTTTTGCGAATAGACAGGTAGCCATAATTATCGCCAGTTATTATAAGTCCTGCTTTCTTACCTTGCCAGACATCCCATTCAATATTCAATTTCACCTTAGTAACGGCAGAAAATTCCGGCGCCGGAAACTTCTGCAAAAGGATATTAGCCATATCATACAGATTTTTGCCGCTGTCAGAAGGGTAAGCAAACAGTCTGAGATAGCCACAATCCTGCAGCGCGGCACTCCACTGAATTTTAGGGTTCGCAGCCCATTGCCACTGCGGGCCGACACCTCCCTTGTTAAACTCATCAGACTCTTCTGGGGTCTGGACATTTACTTTAGTGCCTGCACGCACCATTGGCTTTTTAAAAGAAGTCACCGGCTCACCGCAACCGTCACCATTTTTATCCACACCGATTACCGGCCAGTTATCTTTCCAGTGCATCGGCTCCAGCAGCGTCACCCTGCCATAAGCACCTTTGTCCTGAAAATGAATAAACCAGTCTTCACCAGGGCTGGTATGCACCCAGGCCCCCTGGTGCGGACCGTTAATCAGACTATTCCCCTGAGCCATCACGACTTTCCTTTCATAAGGGCCATAAATACTACGAGAACGTAGTGCCAGTTGCCAGCCGGTGCTAACACCGCCAGCTGGACAGAAAATATAGTAATATCCGTTGCGCTTATAGAACTTTGGACCCTCCACGGTCTTGTCCAAGTCGTGGCCGTCGTAAACATGCCTGCCCTCATCATCCGCTTTAGTACCCTCGCTGTTAAGTTTAAAAACAGTAATCAGACTATTGATGCCCGCCCTACTGGCGGCCCATGCCACAGCCATATATGCCTTCCCATCGTCATCCCAGAGTACAGACGGATCTATAATCCCCTTACCTTTTAAAACTAATACTGGCTTTGACCAAGGGCCTTTCGGATCTCTGGCCTTAACCATAAAAATACCATAATCAGGATCAGGATAATAGATATAGAGCATTCCATTATGCTGACTGAAGGAAGGCGCCCATACGCCTTTACCATGCATAACCGACTGATAGTGGCCTGCCTGGGGCAGCGCAGGTAAAGCATGCGTCAGAAATGACCAGTTGACCAGATCCTTTGAATGCAAAATCGGCAACGCCGGTGTGCAATTAAAACTGGAAGAAACCAGGTAATAATCATCACCAATGCGTGTTACATCAGGGTCTGAGTAATCGGCAAATAAAATGGGATTCTTATAGGTTCCGTTACCATTATCAGCCTGCCAAACCTTTGACACGTAGGGAGACTGTGCCCTACAGATACTGATCACGGCAAGAAACGCAAAAAAACAAATCACCTTTCCCCGTAAATTTGTAAAACTCATATCTAATTAATATATTATATACAAATACACTATTTTCAACATTAAAACCTAGCTATTTTTCCAGCTTCCAGTACACATTATAGCGTTGCCGATCCATATTATAGAGCGGATAAAACATAACGGGCCGGCTTGTCACACCAGGCTCCGTCTTGAAAGTCAGTGGCTGTCCTTTTACAGGTACTAAGAGATTGCCCAATTTCCTGCCATGAGTATCTACGGTGCGCAGAACACTAGGTGGAACATGGTAGTCATAAGTGTAATAATCATTATGTAAATGTGGATCAGAGAACGGCGCCGGGAACACCATATTCTCAGTTCCCATTGCTCCGGCCAGCACAACAGGCCCGTAGCTGAATGTTACCACGCTATCACTACCAGGTTCGCGTATCGCATGTATGGTCATTGGAAAATTTACTTCTATCTGATCCCCGTCTTTGAATACTCTATCCAGTGTAATATAGCTGTCCGGTTTAGCATCCGTTTTAACGGGCTTACCGTTGACACTCACCTCCGCCCCTGACACCGCCCAATCGGGGTAACGAATATGGATCGACAACTTTTTTGAACCCTGCATGGAGAGCGAAAACTTAGAGCGGCCATTTTCTGGAAACTGGGTTCTTTGTGTCAGTTGCAAGCCCTGCTCCTTCCAATTCAGGCGGGAAGCCATAAACAGATTGACAAACAAGCTGCTCCCTTTATGATAATAGATGCCCTCACCAAATTT
>Ga0164242_10000733_pt1 | contig 39475 bp, 20 predicted proteins | sample OricomgcompostMG_FD_108783 | JGI IMG/M metagenome (GOLD analysis project Ga0164242, IMG submission 108783) | Miracle-Growth compost microbial communities from Emeryville, California, USA - Original compost - Miracle growth compost (MG) ... | reverse complement strand
TAACAGTTTTCGGCAGCCCCAGGTTCTGCACGCCGGTCCGGATCCGGTTCATATTGGACAGCTCCAGCGTGTCAAAGTCCCCGATCCGGAGCTCCCCGAAGCTGCGCTCCATGGCCAGCGTCAACGCAACCGATTGCCCGACAGACAGCCCGATAACGCCTATTTTTTTGGTTGCCAGCACGCTGCGTTCCTCCGGGGTGATCTTTAGCAGGTTTCTATTCGTGCGTACCTCGGCGAATTCTTCCTCATCCAGCGTGTGAATGAGCCTGTTATTCCATGGATAATATATCCACACGCCGTAACGCCACTCAGGGATGCCCTGTAAATGGCTCACCACCGCTTCTTCCAGTTCTTCCTCCTCGTAGCGCGTCGCGGGGCTTTGCAGTTTCACCAGCTCCCTGAGCTGTGCATGTATCGTATCGAGCACCTCGATACAGGGATTTTGCTTTACGATGTCAGAGACAGCCTCTATAGGTTCATTTTGCGTCAATCTAAAAAATGAAAGTTCTGAAATTAATCGATTTTTAACAGACCATGAAGTAAAGGTAGATATAGGATTATTCATTTTTTTTAGCAATTTTTAACCATTATCTAAAAATAGTGGAAAATAGTCAAGTTAAGACATTATATTTTAAGAGAATTATATTTTTTCTATTTATAAAATGTTAGGGAAATGTTGGTATATTTATTGTCAAAATAGGATTCTTTTAGGAAACAAGGCCAAATATACGTATGGAAGACACTGGGAAAAAGATTAATGTACTTTACTTGGACGACGAGATGAATAACTTGAATGCCTTTAAGGCTAACTTCAGGCGAATGTATCAGGTTTTTGCTACTGAATCAGCGGCATCGGCCAGAAAGGTGCTCAGCGAAAATGAAATCCATGTGATTATTTCCGACCAGCGCATGCCCGAGATGACGGGTATCGAATTCTTCGAAAGCATTATTGACGAGTATCCCGCTCCTTTGAGAATGTTGCTTACCGGATACGCCGACATCAACGCGGTAATCGACGCCATTAACAAAGGTCAGGTGTATAAATACTTCACGAAACCATGGAACGAGGTCGAACTTAGTGAGAATATTCAAAAAGCATATGATTTATATATGTTAAGAAAAGAGAATCATGAGCTTACGGACAAACTCCTTGATGTAAATCAGAAACTCGAGTTCCTTTTACGCCAGAAACTGCTATCTTAAGTATATTACTATATCCACCTCTCCAACGCTGCTTTAAAGTCCACTACATTTATACTTAAAACCCAGCCATTTGAACGAGCGCTGCTAAAGCGCTATTTTAATTGGTAGGAGAATTCTAAAGAGATTACAGGAACACGTTTACTAACTAAAACTGATAATTGACAGGACGTCCTCAATTTTCGGTATCTGCTATTACTAAATTTGATTTTCAAACACCCAACTATAACACAGCTCTGCTGCGTTAGTGATTCTTTTTGAATTTGAAGACATCTATTTTAATCAATCTAGCCCATTGACTATCAGCCATTAAACGTTGAAATCAGGACGAATTATCAAATATTAAGCAATGTCATTTGTTAAAATCAAAGAAAAAGTAAATAAGCCATTCTGGAAAAACGCCTATTTGCTGTCCTTGATATTACTAACATTAATTTTTCCGAATATTTTCTATCTAACGCACACAAACGCTCCATCGCTTCTTATTCTAAAATATTCCGCCATCGCTCTCCTCTTTCTATTAAACCCCATCGTATTCTTTTATAAAAACATCAAGATTTACCTCTATGCATTGTCGTTTTTCGCACTATTCGTTCCTATGGTATGTTTTTCAATTTATTTATTTGATTTAAAATTTGGCGCACGTCTGGCTAATCTAGTATTTCAGACAAACTTCGAAGAGACGAAGGAAATAACACAAGGATACAGAACCATTTTTATCGTTGTTACTGCCCTTTATACCGCTATCTATATATTTCTCGTTAAAAAAACGACAGTAAAAGCTATTTCTCTTCGACTTGCATTGTTCCTGTCAATTATTTCAATTTCAATTGTATGGGGAAAAATGTTCCAGCTGAAAAAGGACTTCAAGGTGACCTCAATGTATGGAATTCTTGATGAGTACTATCCTATGTCAGTTATTAGCGGTACTATGCAAGCGCTTCTCACAGCTCCGAATAACCTGAATGAGGCCCGAGACTTTTCATTTCATGCTTTCAAAGAAGACTCTCTTCCAACAAGACAAATATACGTTCTCGTCATCGGCGAATCATCAAGATATGACCATTGGCAAATTAATGGCTATAATCGACAGACCTCTCCACTTCTTTCGAACCTTCATAATCTCATAACTTTTCCACACATGGCCGCCGGAGCCCACTTTACCTGGCTTTCAGTCCCCCAAATGATAACTAGGGCTACCCCTGGCAATATGGAAATCCAGTATCAAGAGAAAGGGATAATGTCCGCATTTAAGGATGCAGGATTCAAAACAATTTGGTTAAGCAACCAAGATCCAGATTACTATACGGGAAGTTTCACGCTGCATGCCGAGACATCAGATCTTTGCCTATTCCCTGGGGCTACGCAATTAAATGCTAAAGATCCTTATGATGAGAGGTACCTAGGAGTAATCGACAGTTTAATTCAAGAAAGCTCCAAAAATCTCTTCATTATATTTCACACGATGGGAAGTCATTGGGACTATTCTAAAAGATATCCTGCAAAGTTTGATTTTTTTAGACCTTCGGGAACTAGTGTTAGCATAAATCCTCCTAACAGTAGTAAAAAAGAAGAAATCGTTAATTCTTACGACAACACCATAAGGTACACAGATTACATTATCGACAGTGTAATTCAAATTATAAGAAAATACAACGCTATATCCTATGTAACCTATGTTTCCGACCATGGCGAAGATCTGTTTGATCTGAATAAAACCCAACTTAACTTTCACCTGAGTGCATCCCGTAATACGCTACATGTTCCATATTTTATCTGGACTTCCAATGAATATAATACAACATATAAATGGAAGCGACAAAACCTATTAAAAAATAAAAATAGACGCCTCGGAGAAAATGACATCTTCTATACGCTACTAAATATGTCAAATATTTCTTTTCCTCAGTTTGACTCAACAAATAGTATATCATCGTCAGCATTTCACGATAGTAAGCAGGAGTACATAGAACAAGGGGCATCTGGGATCCACTACTATTCTAAGTTAGCAAATTAAACTCCTTACCCAAACCATGTTTTGAGCTTTCAGAGAAATGCATAAATCAAAGAGGTTCTCTAGCCCCCCTTCAGTCGACCAGAATTTAATAATAACGCTCCGAGATAGAGCGATAAAGCTATCAATTACTCATTCTCTTTATGTTTAATCTGCCCAAACTCTTGACATTTCCGATTGCATTAAAATTATTAACAGTAATAGAGATAACCGCATATATACTAGCGGGTCTTGTTCCCTACGTCGACAGCCTGACAAACCCTATCATAATTATATTAGGAATCCTATTTCCTTTCCTTGCATGTAGCCTGATCTTGACAGCTATAATTTGGCTATTTGCAAACAAAAGATGGTCTTTATTATGTTTTATAATATTTTTCATTGGCTGGAAATCCATCATTTCGAACTTTGCCTTCAATTTCCCGGAAAAACAACATCGAAATAATTATGATCCGACTATCACAATCATCAGTTATAATGTTCACCAGTTCAAGCCATCCATCGGTGATTGGGAAAACGGGATCGACCGCTTTATAAAAACTTTAATTTATAAAAACGCCGACATCCTTTGTCTTCAAGAATTTAACAATTCCCAAAAACCGGGTTACATGGCCTATAACAATCTAAATACCATCAAAACAGCCTTACGAATGCAGTCGTCTTACTTTAGCCGCGATTACCAATATTACGATTCTCTCGTTGCCGAAGGTACCGCCATATTTACCAAGTTTCCGGTACTAGATAGTGGAAAGATCATGTTAAATAGCTCTCCTCCATGTCCAAGCGTAATTTATTTGGACCTGCTGATAGGTGCTGACACCTTACGTATAATGAATACACATCTGGAATCATTTGGCTTGAGCCAAAATCACGACTCAAGATCCCGATATCCTGAAAACAAGCGAAGAGCTAAAATACTCCCTTTTCCAAGGCAATTGAGTAGAAAAATAGTTGATATAATCTTAATCCAAAATCAACAAGCAACTGAATTATCAGATATCGTTAAGTCAAGTCCATACCCCGTTATACTATGCGGAGATTTAAACTCCACTCCAAATACACTAGCATACAATAAAATAAAAGGAAATTTACAAGACGCCTTTATTCAAGCAGGATTCGGGATGGAGCCAACATATTGGGACTATTTCCCTAAATTGAGAATTGACTACATATTTGTCGATCCAACTTTCAAAATTTCGTCATTTGAGACAGGGAAAGAGCGCATTTCTGATCATTATCCTATACAAGCAAAAATAATATTACGATAATAGCCGGCAGCCACCTTGGTTGGTATAACACTCAAAATCCTGGACTACAGAGGTTAAAGACATCCTTCTATTCTTTGTCATTGGGACATTGGCCCAATTCCCCGCAAAAAAACAGACGCATCATTCGGTAATGGGACAAAATAGGTCGATAATAAGGTTCTTAATTATAATCACAAAGATTTAAAAATTTATTCGAAAATATCGAAGAACTTAGCACGATTTTCGAATCATTTATTCGCCAAGAATTATGAAGCGGAAAAACTTGATCTAATCACAGTTAGCAAATCTATATCCTATGGACCTGATTTATTTCATAAAAGCGTTATATAAAAAAAAGTGGATAATCGTCGGCTGTGTTCTACTCGCGATGGTAACAGCCTTTCTTTTTACAAGACAAGAAAAAAAAATATACAAATCGACTGCTCAGTTTGCTACAGGGTTTACAATGAACGATCTTGTTGGGTTAAATGACAGAGCGTCAGATCTCTACGGAAGCGACTTAAAATTTAGCAACGTCATCGAAACTATTAACTCTCCCCAAGTATTAAATCTTCTCTCATGTAGCTTAATTCTTCACGATCTTAATAATCCCAAAGAGGCGTTCAAGCATCTAACAGATAAAGATCTTAATAGAGTTGGATTTCCTTCTCCCGATCTCCAGAAAGCCAAACAGATATTTTCGAATAAATTAAAGACCATGACAATGCTTTCCTCATTCTCGCCAGAGGAAAGAAAGCTTTTAAAACTACTTGAGCTATACGGATATGACGCAGAAACTCTCTCAAAACAAATAAGCGTCTATCGACTAAACCGAACCGATTTTGTCAACATCGACTGTCGAACGGATAATCCTTTATTATCGGCATATATAGTAAATAGCCTTTTTAAAGAATTCACCAAGTTCTATGCTAGTTTCCTTTCCCAAAGATCAGAAAGTAATGTCCAAATTCTCGACACGCTTAGGGATAAAAAATCAGAGATTTTAGACCAAAAACAAGCCGCCTTAAAATCAGCAATGGAAGGAAGCGATGCCGATGTCGCTCAATCTAGCGTGGGATTGATTGCACAGTATAAGTCAAATATAATAGCAAAAAGAAGTGATTTGAATACCGCTCAACTGTCACTTGACGCCATAAACAAACAACTTTCAGAAATCGATAACCGTCAAAAAACAATTAATTCCAATAATAACGACATAATACAATTGACTAACCAAATAAATACATTAACCTCCCAATATATCAATGGTGGATCAAGCAACAAAACTCTGGAACTCAAGATTAACGCATTAAAACAGGAACTCCAACAAAAGTACAACCAAGCTTCTGTATCTACAGCTCAAGGGCCGACAAGACCTGAACTTGAATCAAAAAAAACAAACTTAGAAATACAGATTCAGTCCGCCAAGGCAGATATCGAAGACCTGCAGAAAACCATAGCCGCACTAACTGGAAGTGTTAAAAGTAGTATCGGCCGTGATATCATGATTAAAGCGCTACAAAAGGACGTCGATAGAGCAACTCTAGACTATAATAATATTAATGATAAATACAGTATGGCATCCAACGACATCTCGCAGTCATCTAACTTCAAGCAAATTTTGTTCGGACAGCCTTCATTAACACCTGAAAAATCGAAACGACTCATCATCATACTTCTTGCCGGAATGTCAATAGGAGCATTATCTATTCTAGTAATAGTACTTCTGCTCTATTTCGATGTTTCCGTAAAAGCTCCGTCAACATTTCAAAGACAAACAGGTATAAATATCTTAAGTTCAACAAACAGGATTAACCTAAAAGGGAGCGATGTGACAACGGTTATCGCAGCATCACCAAACTCAAACGAAAAAAATACGCGTAATAGAAGAAATACCTTTCGAGAACATATCCGGAAGCTCAGGCAAGCGTTAGATAATTCAAAACAACAGATTATTCTCTTTACTAGCACAGAACACGGTCAAGGTAAAACAACTTTAATTCAGGCCTTAGCCTTCAGTATGAGTTTAAGCCGAAAGCGGGTCCTACTAATTGATACGAATTTTTGTAATAACGATCTTACGATACAGACGAAGGCCAAGGCTACTTTAGAGGACTTCTCTGTAAAAGGCCCCTTAACTGAATCCGATCTTTTAGATGTCATCACAGCGACTGACATTGCTGGCGTGGACTCAGTTGGATGCATCGGAGGAGATTATACCCCACAAGAAATCCTAAAGGCAGGAAATCTCTTAGAGCACCTAGATGAACTCAAAAAACGTTATGACTATATCTTATTGGAATCAGCACCGATGAATTCTTATACCGATACTCGAGAGCTAACGGAATACGTCGATGCTATAGTATCAGTATTTTCCGCAGAATCAATTATAAAGGCCTCAGACAATGAAGCAATTGATTATCTTAAAAGTCTCGAAAACAAATTTAAGGGAGCAATATTAAATAAAGTAGAGCTCGACAACCTTGACATTTAGACCATGAAGTCACATTTCAAGCAAGGATTACAATATTTATTTAATTCAAAAGTCGCGGGTCAAAGTCGGCTCCCTTGGGTCGACTACGCAAAAGGCTTGGCTATTATACTTGTTGCATACCGACATGTTCTAATCGGATTTGAAAGGTCCGGGCTAAAACCATCGATACTTCTAATTAATGCAAATGAAGTCTTCTACAGCTTTCGAATGCCGCTTTTCTTTATTTTATCTGGAGTTTTTGTAACAAACAGTTTAAGGAAACGAGGAGTTGGGAGATTAATAAAAAACAAAGTTCAGACTCTTCTATACCCATACGTCATATGGGCCATTATACAAATATCCTTACAAATTATATTTTCCAATTACACGAATGCTAAAAGGTCCCTCATCGACTATACGTATATAATATCGCAACCGGATGCGTTGGACCAGCTTTGGTACTTATTCGCACTTTTTAACGTAGCCGTACTCTATATACTATTAGGTAAATTCTTTCGCTTTAAAATATTGCATCAATTGATCTTAGGCCTCCTATTTCATTCCCTGTCATTAATAATCGATTTTGGCCCTTGGCGTGATCTACTATATTACTATTTATTTTATGTTCTAGGGGTCTTTCTATCCTCCTACCTTTTAGACAAGAATCGCTATAAAATTTACGCTTCTTGGAAGGTTTTTATTATTATAACTCCTCTTTTTATAATAAGTCAATGGTATTTTGTTAATAATGAATCCCTACAATATTCTCATATATATTTATTTGCACTTATCGCCTTAATCGGATGTTGCTTTATGCTTAATATCTGCTTTAAGCTTCAACAGTTAAACAAACTCAAATTCCTAAAGATAGTCGGCTATTATTCCTTATACGTATACGTCATGCACGTAATGATCGTATCCTTCCTAAGATCCTTCTTTGTCCAAGTCGTCGGAATTAAATCTATACCACTGCTGCTATTCTTAAATCTTAGCCTCGGAATATCTCTTAGTATCATAATATTCAATTATGCAATCAGGCTAGGATTTTGGTTTATCTTTACATTAGACAAAAACCGAATTCTACCACTGCTCCCATCGGATCAGAACAAAATCGCGAAGCCAAATGAATCTCTTTCTTTGCAATAACCACTATTTACATGAATGCAACCAAGACCGAGGATAAAAATGAAAAATTCAATAGTAAACTTGCTATTCAGAATATAGACAGCAATGACAAAATCCTGGAAGTAATTGTAACAATCGTACTTGCAGTTATAATGGCATTTATATTCGTCAATTTTGAATTCTTTTAGACTAGTTAACCCCAAATACGCCTTTAGCATTTTTTTGAAGCCATGTCCATTTAATATAACTTACAATTCAGAAACAGTGCTGATACTTCATTCGCCTATATGAAACCATATATGTGCTGCCATTAAACCCGAAACCTTCGGACAGGTTTCAATAGGCTCAGCATCCATAGATAGCCTATCGACTAAAATCATAATACTAATAGATGCAAGTTATTGATCATAAACTCCAATAGTCTGAAGCATGTATGAAAGGAAAAGAATTAATTTTATAACCCTTTATATACTAATTCCTCTACTGGGAATGTGCATTGCCTATCTGTTAGGAAATTCATTAAACATAGGCATAACATTTGTTGGAGGACTTATAGGACTCATCATTTTACTTTTTTGCATCGCCTATCCAAAATTTGGATTTTACCTCCTCTATATTATTGTATTTTTCGTCTCATTCTTTGAACGACTTTTAAACACGGATCTGCACGTTGGTCTAATGCCGAAGGCGTTTACCGGAGCAATTTTAATTGGGATACTGCTGAAGAAAATTATCCACCATCACAAGATACTGTTGCATGCGAACAACCCGATAACATACGCGTATCTGATTTACCTCACATATATCGGACTCGAAGTATTTAATCCCAATATAAACTCACCTGCAGGATGGGGCCCTGTATTTTCAGGAAGTATTCTTATTTTCCTTTTCTATATCTGCGCAATATTCATTTTCAATAGCAAGCGTGAAATAAAATTTTTTTTAAACTTTTGGCTGGTATTAGCATTTATAACTGCGCTCTATGGTTGCTGTCAACAATGGTTTGGCTTACCCAGTTGGGAATACCAACGCCTTTTAGAAGATCCTCACACCTATGCACTGTTTTATCAAAATGGATTCTTGCGAAAATATTCGTTTCTGGCAGATCCACCATCTTTTGGAATATTAATGGCCACTTCCGGCATCCTATCTTTTTTTCTCGCTTTGGATAACACTACAACAAAAAAGAGAATTCTACTTACTTGCGCCGGAACTGTTATGATTCTCTCGATGTCATATTCAGGTACACGCATGGCTACGGCTGTAATTGCATTTGGGATTGTCTTTTTTTCGATGCTCACTATACAAAATAAAAAGACCATTCTTTTATTAAGCACCTCTTTGATAATCGGAATAGTAGTAATGTTTTTGCCGGTATATGGAAATGGCGTTTTAATTCGCATTAGATCTACCTTCCGTCCTCAGGACGACCCGTCCATGCAAGTTCGAGAAGTAAATAGAATGGCGATTAGACCCTATATGCATAGTCATCCTATCGGTGGCGGATTAAATACCACCGGCGGCGGTGGGCTAGAATACTACCCTAGCCACCCTCTTGCTGGCTTTCCTCCTGATGGAACTTTCATGCAGACAGCATTAGAACAAGGCTGGATCGGGCTAATAGTTAGCCTAATGGTTATGTTTTGCATATTAAAATACGGAGTTCATAAATACTACCGTGCCACCACTTTTGACGAAAAAATTGTATACGCCTCTATTCTAAGCGTCATATTTTCTTGGTATATGGCACAATACTCTCAGACTGGACAGGGGGCCTTCAATATCGTATACTTATATATGGCATCACTCGCTATTTTAGTTCGATACCACTCTCTCTGTATTTCGACGGAATAGAGCCAAAGTATTAATTTCAATCTGTTAAATAGTCGACGGAACAATGATTACCACGTCGGAGAGCATTGGCTGCTATTCGGAAGGCTTAACTGGGCGCATTGTGGTGAATGAGGAAATTAGTGGGGGGGGTGAAGGAAGGCCGTGTCTATAGCCCAAAATGAGAACCTGGCTACCCATACGGCAGTCGAAGAAAACAGATAGGCGAAAAGATGTATACGATCATGACCCACCTGATGCCAGGGAAAATACCTTTCCAAACTCGGAGTCAGAAGTCAGAGGAAATAGGAGAGGTTGCCAGGCAGTGTTTTCCGGAAAGGTTCCGTAAGGTAAACCCTGGCAGTTGCAATATGGATCCAGTCTAATAAATTATGCAGAGATCTCTTCCCGAATACCACGCCATTGAGAAGTTTCGCTCAGTACTCAACATTATATATTTTCTTGAGTTAATGGCATTGATGATGGAGAGCTTATCTAGCTGTAATTACGACATAATTTATTGTGGACTACCTGGCCTGAGGTTACACAGGCTCATGGCCACAAATCAGGCTACTCTTTGATTGGGTTACATTTCTCCATTACCGTTCTCTGTTTCACTTGAGTCGATAACAGTAAAAATCTATAACCCACATCAAGTCAAATTACACATCCTTGTTAAAAACAATTCCTACCTTTGCTAAGAGGATCAGAGAAAAAACAGTTAGTAGCGTTCTTGAAAAGGGTTACGCCACCTATTTGGCCATCTCGCGCATTAATTGAGTGAATCCAAATCAACACCGATCATTTCCTCAATTGATAACTTTGCCAGAGCAAGATTGTGGGCTAGTGTAATTTTCTTAACCAGTTCATCATTATATGTCTGCAGTTCCTTGTTATAGTCAACTATCGTCACTTCTCCAGCCCTAAATTTCTTTTGAACTTGCAAAAATGCATTATACTCGTTGTCTGAAACCAAGGTTTGAATCGTCAGTTGCCTTTTAAACATTAAATAATCCTCGAACTTAGAAAGTATTTCATTCTTAATGCTCAAAATTTTTATCTTCTCACTTTCTTGAGCAATATGATATTGTGTTCTAGCAATCTTGACGTTTTTAGGGGCGCTAATAAAAATACCGAGAGGAATATTAACGCCAAAGTTATATTTAGGATAATAAAAATTAAACTGATCTTTTGCCGGAGGGCTGATTGAAAATTCATTCCAATAAGATGATGCAAATATTGTATTCAACCACTGCGACTTTGCCACACCTATTTGCTGCTTAGCAATATCAGTTTGATAATCAGAAATCTTCTTATCAGAATTCTGAAGTGCGAGTTCGAGAATCCGTTTACGCATTATGTCGTCCTTCTCCGTTTCTTTTATATTATCAACAAAAGGATTAGCTAGGCTATCCTGAGCTGCACCCGGCCTATACAGTGACAGAGCAAGTATAAATGCAACAATATATTTCATAAAAACGACCAATTTAAGTCAATAACTATTAGGATACCACAGCATAAGAGGCGCTTTCTCTTTTTCTCCAAACTACCGGCTACCGCGCGTAAAAACTCGATGAATCAGTAAATAATATTACCAAGAATAGACGTAACCACCTTAGCATATGAACTCAATTATTGCTCGAAGATAAAGAATTTTATTACAAGTTCAAGTCATCTAGAGGACGTTTTAGCTAACGTTAACTAGGAATAAACTATGGATTACAGATCATTCTATTCTATGCCAAAGAGAAAACGCTAATTTTGAAAATTAATATTCTTATTGTTTCTGCATATGCCAGTTCAGAATGCACGAACATAGCTAGACAATCACAATATCAACAGATAGCATCTAAAAAAACCCTAAACAAGAAGTATTCTCGCTAAACCATAGTTAGGAATCTTGCAGAACACAATAATCCTATAACGTTCATTTTCGAGCAACCTCTTCAACTATAATTAGTAATAATGTTCATTCCAACTTTCAAACGTCATGTGGACCTAACGGACAACTTAAGAGGCTCGTCTGTCGACGAACATACCTTCATAGAGTCTATCTCACGCAAACTCTCAAGAACTTTCAAATTTGATATTGAATATAAAAAAAATAAACATATTCCGGCTTTAGATGGGGTAAGAGGCATTGCCATTATCTTGGTATTACTGTTCCATTGCTTTCCTTATATTAAATTATTCAAATTTGGCTGGATGGGTGTAGACTTATTCTTCACGCTTTCAGGCTTTTTAATCACAGGAATATTGGCCGACACTGTTAATAATTCAGACTATTATGCGTCGTTTATTATTAAACGAATATTGAGAATATTTCCATTGTATTACTTTTCTTTAATATTATTTCTTCTAGTAATCCCGAAAATAGACATATTAACTAATGTATTGAATTTGAAGTTCTCCCTCGCACACCAAGAATGGTATTGGTTTTATGCATCCAATTGGCTATTATCATTAAAAAGTGGCTGGACCCACGGCGCTGGAATCAATCATTTTTGGTCTCTGTCTGTCGAGGAGCAATTTTATATACTGTGGCCCATATTGATTTATTTCTTCAGAAACCGCAAGCTACTGTTGTTATGTTTTACTACAATCGCCATATCAATTTTAATCAGGAACGTACTATACCTCAATAATGTATCAGATGCAGCATTATACATACTTTCTATTACCAGGGCTGATTCCCTAGCTTTAGGAGGAGCTATAGCAATTCTTATCAGAAGCATAGCTGGAATTAAACTGCTAAAAAATTATACCCTCCCTATTTTAGTAACATCATCGCTTCTCTTAATTCTAGGAGTACTATTTACAAAATCAGTAAACCCTTATACGAGCTTCTTCACTACCATAGGCTACACGATCGTTGACTTTATTTGCGGCTCCATAATCGTCTTGTCCTTAAGCAACTTAATGGATGTCAATAATCTATTCTCAAGACCAATACTAAGATTTTTTGGTAAATATAGTTATTCAATGTACATATTCCACTATCCCATATATCTAATCTACACCTCCTATTTAAACAAGCATAATTCTCAACCCAGTATCGGACTGGATATACTAGCTTCATGCCTGACAATACTGAGCACTATAATTCTAAGCCTAGCCACATGGAATTTACTTGAGAAACGAATTCTTGCATTAAAAAGAAATTTTGGAAAGGGGCTTGAACACAAAAATTTAACTCGTTAATATATCATTCGCTTCGGAAAAATGCTCTTCCAATCAACCTAGCATGCCACAGACCAAAGCCAGCAACAACTGCATGATCTGGTAATAGGAAACATATAGGCCGAAGCGGAGTACATCATATAGAATACCAGTTCCATAGTGGCCTTGTACTTTTAAAACAGGGCCCCCACACCAGCACTGTCCCTAGTAAACTTGCACTGTACGTCCACCTTGACATAGAAGTCGATTTTCAACGCGGCCTTTCGGTGATTTCTGGGGGCATTTTCCGGATCCATACACTGTCTTAGTCCTCGGGAAAAGTGCTCTACCTCCAGTCGGATATGAGTGTGGATTGGATTTCATCCGGGGTGCCCTTTCCGGTAGCCCCCTTGCCTTCTTCTTTACCCTCTGTCAGGCGCTCTTCCTCGGCCGATCCTAGCGGCTCGGGAACTACACCTGGCGGCCGTAACAGATCTCCTTCCGGGACTGGCTCTACCGGATTTTCACTTTTTCGACCGCCAGATACGCCGCCTCGCCGACATAGGCATGTTTCTCCGAAGTCGATCCAAAAATCTCCTTTGCGTAAGTGCAGTATTCGGAAGTGTGATCGATAATTTGCAATGTACCAGCATTCGGTAAGCTCAGTGTACCAGTGGCGATATTAGTTAAAAGGTCCATGCAATGGTGTCTATGCCTAAGAAAACCCGGAAAACATGCCATGGGCGTAGCCACAAAATCAGATAAAGCGACGATGGCTCACTAGATGTGGTACATACACCTTACCGAATATTGGTACATTGCTGGTTACCGACTACAGGACATGACCCGTCCTGGGCATTCACAAGTTCCTGCTGCCTTTAGTTTCAAACTGGATATAAAGGTTACCACCCAATAGGAAGAAACGATACACCCTTTTTACTGTCAAGTACTCCAATAATCTAGCACATGATTTTGTCGAAATTTCGTTTGGAATTTTAGATGTTCGATTACATCCACATCAGAAGAAGCAAAGCAACTTGTGCCGAGTGTGGAGAGATGTCGTTGTATTATAGCCAATCATTTGATTACCTATTATAATGTAAAAAATAATGACGGCGCTAACATAAACGGAAGAAAAAGCCGAGCAGGCAGGATTGTCAGCACCAATACATAGCGGGATGAGCGGAAGAATGATTTTGATTTGGTAGCGTTTCCTGAAGCGTAGCCATTTTAGCTTCACCCCTGGAGGAGGAACTGAAGATCCTGCCAGAGAATAAGGCGACTCTATCAATCCTCTTGCATTACAAGCAGCCCAAAGTTCATGAGTCCCAGCCGCTTGTAGTAGATCTCGAATCATTCAGACTTCCGCAACAATAGCTTGGCTTGCTGCGCTGGTCGTTAAAGAAAACAAAATCATCCTCGGACAATGCGGGAGATGTCAATAAGCTCCGGAAGGGCCTCCGCGTATCTGCAAATCTGTTATAGGGGTAGTAAACACAGGAAGCGAATAGGATAAACGGCTCATAACAGATCTCTGAAGAGATCCTCAGTATTGCACCCGAAGAACTCAAGGCGCCAAGCATTAACCCGGACAACCTAGCGTCGATCCCGATGTCGGAAAATTCACCCGAGGGAACCCACCTCGTGTATGGTCAGATACCGACTACTTCTTAAGACTTCGGCGCCGCCATAGTGGAACTTGTGAATGGATACACTATTTGCTCTGAAATATTCCTCGACAGTAAACTTGCTTCATAAGATCCGACATGTACCCATATCTGCGTTCTTTCTGGTTATGCCCGTCTTTCGTAGCCTTAATCTTTTGGATGCAAATATAGCCATCGCCCATGCTACCCTAGGTGTCTTTGGTCGACTGCTTACAAAATGCGTAGTATATATCAAACCACCTAGACCAACATCCAAAACTTGCCATTTATAAAAGCATAAGCCAACCCCTACAATGCTAAGGGCTGGCTTACGCGGCCGTATCAAGTCATCTAAATGAATGGCCGAATTCCCATACTACCATGCTCCATTTCACTTGATTCGGAAATTCGAAAGAATAATCAACACTACCTCGCCATCATCCGAACATCCGTTTTCCATTCAGTTTATTTCACATGTATCAGCTTCCAAGTATCTGTTTTATGGCTTCTAGAAGTATATACTTTCAATATATACACCTTATTTGCCAAATGCAGGCTACCTAGGTCTAACGTAATGGAGTTGACACCGGTAGTGAGCACTCCTTCATTTCTTTGATAAACCAACTTACCATTAACGTCATAAAGTGAAAATACTGTCTCTCCATCATCCTTGGTATTCTTCAACGAGATATGGAGCATGCCGATAAATGGGTTAGGATACACCTTAATCAATCCAAAATTGGACCCATCATCAAAAGCAATCTTCGAATGAATTAGGCTCGATGAATTCAACATGACAAGTTGAGGATTTGAAATCAACTCCCCATTGTCATCATAATTACTATATTCTTGAATAACCAAGGCTGAGATATACCCATATGTCGAATTATCACCAGCATAAATCTTCACGACTACTTCTCCATTTTCATCCGGCGCTATGTTACTAATCTGAACCGTGTTGCTAATATTACCGGCCGCTTGAAGAGAGACAGCGGTATTATTAACCATAAACATTGTGGTTCTATCGTCACTCGCCTCTCGACTTGCAAAAAAGACTAAATTATACCTCATTGTCAAATTCAACCCCGACAACTTCAAAACTGCTGTGTCCCCTTTATTTAACCAGAAATTATCAAAAATGACATTATCTGGAAAAACGCCCGAATTATTCCCGGTATTCATACCCAATTCATTTACATCTTGAAAACCACCCATATTTAGTATTTGTATACCGGTATTATTTCCAGCCTGATCCTTCAATGGCCCATAAGTGCCACCTTCAAGAGGCTTAATATTGGTATTGTTCCAAGGTGCTGACGCGGGACTATTCTGGTTAAAATTAACATACATAGCCGTCAACAGGGTTGTTGCAGCTGCATTATTCGAGTACCCTGAATATAGACTATCTTCTACAGATCTAACCTTGTAAAAATATCTTGTATTCTGTGCCAGGTTGGAATCCTTATAAGCCGTTATATTCTCGCCTACAGTATTAACTAGCGAATAGGTCCCATCTAACGTTTGAGAACGCCATATCTCATATCCAGTTTCGTCATTAGCATTATCCCGCCACGTTAGATTGATAGAAGAACTTGATGTTCCAACCGCGATCAGATTCGACGGAGTCGCAGGTAGACCATTATTCTGTGCGAGTTCGATGACCATCGCATTTAAATACCCGTAGGATGCGTTTGCATCTTTATAGATGCTCACAGTAATATTTCCATTTACGTCAGGCTTTCGTCCTAAAATTTTGACAACGTTCTGAGTATTTCCAGCAGCATTCAGACTAACCGTCGTATCACCAATCGAAAAATAGGTAATTCGGTTGTCATTGGCATCACGGCTTCCGAAGAAAGTGAAGTTATAACTCTTATCCGACGATAATCCACTGATAAGTATATGCTTTGTACTATTGTTTCCAATATAATAACTAGTAAGCATAACCGAATCTGGATATACACCAGAATTATTTCCTGTACTTTTCCCAGCCGCATTAGCACCATCCCACCATTCTTCTAATTCGAGCCCTATCCCTGTAGGAACTCCTGCATCATCTATAAGATTGGGAAGAGAAAGCCCTATACTCGGCGCGCTATTAGTACTATTCCAAGGCAAACCGACCCCCAAGTCTTGGTTGAAGTTGACAAGCACTCGCATTTGACTCGAATCAACGACCTTAATGCTAAATGTCTCAACCGAAGATCCCCCAAGGTTATCTGCCACCTTCAAAGAAATATCTGAATAAACTCCCACATCGTTAGATGTGGGCGAGAAGGAGAACTCGCCATGTCCATTACCCAGATCTTCAAATGTACCGAACGTAGGCAAGTTTGTTGCTGAAAGCACTAGTTGACTACCGGTCTCCCCAGGTGTAGCTTCAATCTCTATCGTCCTTTCCCCTCCGGCGTTCACCGTCAAGTCACCCACAGGAGAAATGCTGGGATTTTGTCTCGGGATTATAATATTAGCAATTGCTGAGTAGTCCGAAGCCTTCTCGCCATTTATAGATCTAACTTTATAAAAATATTGAGCATTTCCAATGATTGAACTATCCACATACAACGTATCGTTAGCCGCCACCGTGCCGATTAATTCATAGGTTCCATTTTCAGACTCAGACTTAAACACCTCATACCCCGTTTCATTATACGCATTATCATGCCATGATAGGTCAACAACACCACTGTCTATACTCGCTGTTAATTTTGTTGGAATTGCAGGTATGGCACCATCATTATAATGTACTGTAATCACCATAGCATTCAAATATCCATAAGTGGACCCATTGCCGGCTCCAATTGATATAATGGCTGCTCCAGTACTATCGGGAATAATTCCGTCAATAGTAACAGTATTACTTGTATTATTTGAGGCATTTAGAATAACAGTCGTATCTCCAATACTATAATTGGTATTCCGATTCCCTGTCCCAGAACGACTTCCAAGGAAAGTAAAATCATACGAATGCTTATCATCTGCAATCAATCCATAAACTTTAATTTGTTGAAGTGCAGAATTTGTCCAGTATGCAGATTGGAGGACCGAATCCGGATAAATCCCAGAATTATTTCCTGTTGAAGTTCCCAGGATGTTATAGCCTCCTCCTACATTTTGCCAAGGCGACACTATCTGGATACCGATACTCGTCGGCTTAAAACCGTCGTCGATTAGGCCACCAATATTCAGTGAATTAGTTGGTGGAGCATCGGTGTTATTCCAATAGCCTCCCTCATTAAACGACGGATCATTACTAGAAAAATTAATATAAATCTTTGAGTCGGGATTGAATTTGCTAACTGTTAAATTCAAAGTCATTTCATCCTTTCCCCCATTTCCGTCGTTAACAGAAAATTGCGGATCATAGACTCCTCCATCATTCAAATTTGGATTAATTTCTAAGTATAATGTATCTCCAGTCGAATTCCTCATACTAACAAACGAGGGTAGCCCTTCTGCTGTCCAATTTATTACATCACTACTATTTTCGTCGGATGCGAACAACGTATCTACCATAGACTCCCCGGCGCTTATTGTAATATTAGAAACCGTTCTAATAACAGGAGGATAGTTGTCATCAACAGATATGTCAAAAATTGACGAATCTGCACCGCCGTTCTGATCAGAAACCCGAATTTTTACATTTTTGAAAACCCCTTGTTGATCAGACGAGGGAGCAAGCGTCAATAAGCCACTTCCGTCCCCGTAATCGCTAAGACTAACAAAAGCCGGCAAATTCTCTCCCTCGAAGGTCAAATGTTCATTATCTGAATCTGTCGCAAGTAGATCCAGATTGACCACGGTACCATAGCGCATTGATACGCTTCCAATTTTAGACAATACTGGTGGGTTATCAAGCGTTTTGACTGCAATTTGATTAGAATAGTCCGACTCGCCACCCACATTGAAAGCTAACACTTTATAAAAATATTGAGCGTTGGGATAAAGAGAACTATCCACATAATTGGTCTTATTCGCTCCAACTGAAGCTAACAATAAGAAATTTGAATTATTGTTGACGGACCTGTAAATTTCAAACCCGTCTTCATTGGAAGAATTGTCAGTCCAGTTGATCGCTATAGTACTCGGACTTGTCGATGTCCCCGCCAGATTACTTGGCATCGATGGAATCGCCGGCAAAGCAAAAGTAGTTGCAGCCATATCAGGATTCGCAAATACCGAATTGGGTATCAACTGCTTAGAAATACCAGGCCCGGAATAACTTGCGGTTAGAACATAATCACCGCCTTGTTGCATGTAAGTTATGTAGATCGGATAGTTGCCCTTAGCTAAAGTAATGTTGCCGTGCCTCTCAGTTGCTCCCTGCAAATAATCGTTATTTACCACCAAATTATTTGCAGAAAATCCACCAATATACAAATCACTGTTATCATCAGATTTTGTATAAAAAGTATACACGCCAGGGGAATCGATAGCAATCGTTCCAGCGAACTTGAATGCAAAGTTTGTCGTAGTCGTTCTAGGATCTAAAGTAATATTGGGAATTATTCCTGTCTTCGATGGAGTCAAACTGTTAAAGTCTGGCAATTTGCTAAGACCACTTGCAACAGAATAGTATTGATAATTCAGCCCTCCCAAATCGGCCAAATTAAATCCAGATGCCCCATATTGATTTATCGCCTGTACCTTATAAAAGTAAGTAGTTTGAGGAGCACATGTTGAGTCAGAGAATGATTCGACATTTGAAGCCGTGGTAGCAACTATGCTATATGGCCCTTCCAAAGAGGAAGCGCGGTAAATTTCAAATCCTTGCTCATCTGCACTATTGTCACTCCAACTTAGGTCAACTTCCTTGTACGATATAGCATTAGCCTTTATATGTGATGGCGATTCAGGTACTACGCCTCCTGGATTAAATGGATCTCTAAATGCAGAATCAGGTATTAGCGTCCTCGTATTATTATTGTTTAATGCTGTACTCTGCCAATACACTTCCATCACTTGTCCACCACCTTGCTCATAATAGGTTATTGTTATCGGATGAGTACCTGCACTTAAATAAACAGTACCAGATTTCAGTGTGGTGCCGTGTAAACCATCATTATTAACTAATGGGGTAGCCATATAACTGTATGGAGTATCGATATAAAGTCGGCTACCATCGTCCGAATTGGTAAAAAATGTATACGACCCAGACGTAGGAATCTGAATATATCCAGTCCACTTGAATGAAAAATTATCTTCTTGCGTTGCAAGTGCTATATTCACATTCGGAGAAGTACCTGTATTGGTTGGCACAAGAGTATTGAAATCGGGTAAAGAGTTCCAAGTTCCGGTAAAAGTATAATAACTGTAATTTAATCCAGTAAATATAGCAGGTGCTGAAATCTGATTACTCATCGGTGAGTAGTTCCCAGCTTGATCTTGGGCTTTAACAGAAAAGGTGTAAAGCTGACCTTGCGTGAGACTATTAACCGTAAAAGTGGTATCAGTAGTAACATAGGACTTTGCGCCATTGACATAAATAGCATAGCGAGCAATTCCGACGTTATCTGCGGCAGCATCCCATATTAGCTTAACCGAACTTCTAGTCGTAGCCGTGGCCTTCAAATCCACCGGCGCATCAGGGGGAATTTTATCGACTAACGTAATAGTACCTATTTCTGCACTTGGTGCTGCTGCTCCAGTACTATCTACTGCACGAACGATATAAAAATAATTCGTATTCGAAGTAAGACTATTATCCAAATAGCTTAAAGAATCTGCTGCATTTATATGTATTAACGTATAGGGTCCGCCAGCGGTCTGGCTCCGATATATCTCAAATCCCGTCTCATTATTAGTTGGATTCGGATTATTGTTCCAATTCAACTGAATTTCAGTCTGAGATGTCGCAAATGCCGACAAATTTGTGGCAGGATCTGGAGGATTGGGTCCACTGTTGTTAGCCACATTGAAAGGAACAGAAAAGTTACTTGAACAGCCGAATTTCTCTGTGACCTTCGCCACGTAATTGCCGGGTTGATTGGCAGTAAAACTCTGTTGAGTTCCCAAAACAGTACTTCCTCCCTGCGTCCTCCATTCGTAGCTTGCATAACCCGACGGCAAGATCAGGTTTACACTGGTTTTGCCATCCGGCGAGGGTATTACTCTACTCATAATACCATCTACCTGAATATCGGGAGTTTGAGTAGCTTCTTTTACCTTCACAACAACTGGACTTGCAGACCAATATGACCAGTCATTTCCTCGTCTAATACGAGCGTCATAAGTGCCCAATCCACTAACAGTCAACGTATTACTGTTTGCCCCAGCAATAATCACTCCGTTTTTTCTCCATTCATATCCATCAAATCCTGGGGTAAGGCCTAAGGTAATATTGATATTAGATGTATCACTTGGACAGAATTCCGACTGACCAAAGAAGACAATTGGGTTAGTTTTATTCTTTCGATTAAACCACGGATATGTATCAGGTTCAGCATAGTGAAGATCCCAAACCCCATGTCCAACATTTGGATATACAGTATAGGTAATGTCTGCACCTACGTTTTGAAGGGCATTAACAATTTGCTGAGATGTATATGGTGCTGGATTCCCATCCAATTGGCCTTGAGACAACCAAATTGGAATATACTTTAACGGATTATTTATATAATTTTTAAGATCCGTATACGCAGAACTTATGATCTCAGCACCTGCAAAATATTTTGGATAACTAGTCAAGAACGCCCAGTCGCCAGATCCACCAGCAGACAATCCAGAAAGCAAAACCTGATTTATATCAAGTTTTACATTCTTAACCATATAATCTATGATTTGAGTAATTTCCTGATAATAAGGTTCTCCCCAAAATCCGTTTTGACTTTGAGGGAACATTACGAAACCGTCAAAAGATCCATTATTTTCCGCGTTGACGAAATTCTGGCCCTCCCATCTTAACGACCATTCATTGTCATATATCGTCCCGTTTTCCCCCAGTCCATGGAGAAAAATTACCATAGGATATTTCTTTGTTGAACCAGGCGTCCATGATTTCGGAAACATCAATCGAAATGACATTCCTTTATAATAATAGGCTTTATAGGAATTGGTCCACGTTCCGAAATGTGGCGTTCTTACCCATTTACCTATCGAATCCCACGCCGGCACAGAAGGAAGATTTGCAGTATCGTAATCCAAAACAGGATCATTGGGATTAAGAACCTGCGCTTGGACACTATGAAAGAAATTGCAGCTAATGAGCAACACTATCAAAACAAAGTACAAACGTTTCATAACAGATTATTTTTCTGTGTTTTATAAAAGGATGGTCGATCTCAAACATTTTAATTTCACCTGCAAATCGCCTCAAAGCAGACGGCTTCAAATCCCCATAAAAGTAAATTGAATGCCTTAGCCGAGTCAGCAAAGTTGGTAAACTGACTATTTTAGCAGGTATTCGTGGCGTTTTCGCTGGAAATCCGCTAATCGTCAAAAGATGCGATTCCGATTCGAATATCTTTATAGAACCAATTGTATTTATAATAATATATAAATGTATAGTTTACGGAGACATAACTAGAGCCAAACTCCCATACCTCATTCTTAGACCGTGGGGGCAGGAAAATCTATCAAGATTACGTAAAAATCTTCCCCAAAGCTGTTGTCCGCAGCCCATCAAGTAAGAAGTTTAATACCAGGCTATTGAGAACCAGGGACGATGTCGGACAACACTCAACGGCGTCCCGAGAGATACATGTAGATGGACGTAAGCAGTACATCCACTTTGCGCAAATTCCATCACTTCATGTCCAAAATATTCACTGTTTCCCGTGTCAAAACCAGTTTACAAGGCGCTCGATGCTTCCGTGCAGCCGAAATTTAACCATACGCCTCTTCCCAAGAGTTTTAATCCACTGATGAATATCGGAAACATCATAAAAAGGCGTTACAACGACGCCGGTTTTACTTAATCATTCCAAGCCGGCAAGTTGAAGCCAGAATTTAGGTACGATTTGACAATAAGGACCACCAGAACATTAAAGACCTAGGCAGACAAAATATTGGGATGTGTCAACTGAAAACCCTTGCGATGGAAACAGTAGGCCGCATTATGTTTAACCCTAACTTGAACAGACTAATTTATCCCGAAACTAGCACGGAACTGTCTCAACGGCGGCGCTCCATCTCTAACACAACAACGTACTAATAATTTCAGCATTACAGCTCCGAACACCTCGACGAGCCTAAAAAAAATAATCCAGGTCTATATCTCACTACCACCGCAAATAGCAAAAATCTATTGAAATGCGTTAACTAAGTTTTTTGCGTCCCTCAACAGAATGAGAAGCTTATATCCAAACGAGAACACTAGTTTTGAAGCAGGATTATGTAATCTGGACTAGTATATGAAGCATTTTGTAAGAAATAAAGATATAGTTATAATTGGTTTACAACCATGGTATACTGACATTGGAAGCAACTGCAAAAGTATCGCGCTAGAGTTCGCAAAGACCAACCGAGTACTTTATATAAATATACCTCTAAATAGAAACGTTATACGTACGGAAAAGAGCATACCCGAAATCCGTCGTCACTTAGCGGTAATTCAGGGAGAGAAGGATCCCTTAGAACAGGTCAGCCCAAGTCTTTGGAACTACTATCCGAAGAGGATCCATGAATCTATAAACTGGATTCCCCATTCACATTTTTTTTCAATTTTCAACCATTTAAATAACAAACGGTTCTCGAGAGATATCAAAGATGCATGCCAACGACTCGGATTTGAAAATTATATCTTGTTTAATGATAACGACATTTTCAGAGGTCACTGGTTAAAAAGCATCTTAAAGCCTAGCCTATACGTTTATTATTGCCGAGACTTTCTCACCTCATCCGGATACTTTAAAAAGCATGGCAAGACAGAAGAGCCATTACATATTGCAACAGCTGATTTAGCTCTTACTAACTCTACACAAATATTGCAATACTTGCAAAAATTCAACGACAACTCTCATTACGTAGGACAGGGCTGTGATCTTGAACTATTTGACGCTAATGTCCGCCACAATTGTCCTAAAGAATTGGAAAACATAAAAGGTCCCATTATTGGATACGTCGGCAACCTCACAACCAGAAGATTGGATATATCTATACTATTGAACATTGCAAGCCAACGACCTGAGTGGAATTTTGTATTAGTAGGTCCTGAAGATGAAGTATTCCAAAACAGCGAACTGCACCATTTTAAAAACGTAATCTTTACAGGCAAAAAAGAGATAGCTCTGCTACCAGAATATATGCAAGCATTTGATGTCTGTATTAACCCTCAGCTGATAAATCAACTAACGATAGGAAATTACCCCTTAAAAATAGACGAATACCTTGCTATGGGGAAGCCAATAGTCGCAACAAATACACTGGCAATGGAAATGTTTAATAAATACTGCTATCTTGCCATCAATCAAAAAGACTACTTAAACTTGATTGAGAAGGCACTCCAGGAAAACAGTATAAACCTACAAAAGGAAAGAATCGTTTTCGCAAATGAGCATAGTTGGAAAAATTCGGTTCGGCTAATCTTCAACTATATAGAAAACACCTTACTCAGTAAGGCTTCAAACACTAGGAACTTACAACAAAGCGCCGGCTGATACCCGTTTTATTGGATTCCAATCAAAAAAAAAAGCTCTACAATGTCGATATCTCAGTCTGGACAAGAACATCCTATCCCCGCCTTACGAAAGGTTCGAGCAATAATAGATTTGATGCGTCCAAAACACTGGATAAAGAATCTATTCCTATTTATACCTCTGTTTTTTGCAGGACAGATCTTCAACGTTAACAAAATTTTTGAAACTATTCTTGGGCTAATCGCGTTTTCATTCATTGCAAGTAGTATATACGTAATCAACGACATTCGTGATATCGAAGCCGACCGAATTCATCCTGAAAAGCGGTCAAGACCGCTCGCTTCGGGCAAGGTAAATCTAAGAGATGGGAAAATTTTATCTCTAGCCTGTCTAATGATTGGGTTTTTATTATCTTACCTACTAGGCATAAAATTTTTATTTGTAACCTCCCTCTATTTCTTCCTCAATCTAGGCTATTCATTTGGCCTAAAAAATATTTCAATTTTAGATATCTTAATCCTCTCGGCTGGATTCGTATTAAGAATTAAGGCAGGGGGGGTATCCGCAGACGTCCCAATCTCCTCCTGGCTTAACATCATGGTCTTCCTTTTGGCAATCTTTATGGCTATTGGAAAACGCAGGGATGATCTACTCATAAAAGAGGAAACGAGTCTAGAAATGAGACACTCGATCAGAGGATATAATTTGGAATTCCTCAATGTTTGTCTGGCATTAGTAAGCGCTGTAATTGTTGTAGCCTATCTGATGTATACCGTCTCGCCAGAAGTCAACATTCATTTTGGAACATACAGATTATATTATACGACATTATTTGTCTTAGCGGGATTAATGCGTTATCTCCAACTTATATTTGTTGAGAACAACTCCGGATCTCCAACCAAAGTTCTATATCGTGACAGATTTATTCAAATAACACTTCTGTTATGGTTGATCAGCTTTTATTTCCTAATTTATTTCAAGGATTTAAGATTTTTCGATCGACCTTAATAGCTTCTGTCTTTAAATCCTATAATTCACAAACCTAGCACAACTGTCTTATTTTTGGCGCTCCGCCAGATTCAGAATTTTCCTAGTCCATATTAATATGAAAAATACCATTCTAAAAGATCGCCAACTTGCTGTATTAGAGAGACTAATAATAGTTGGTCTCGCACTGGTGCCACTCTTTTTTTCCTTTCCCTATCGAGTCAATATATTCCTATCTTGGGAGGGTGCATATCGCCTGTACTCCGGACAGATTCCATATAAAGACTTCGGCCTACCTATGGGATTCGCCTTTTGGGTAATCCCTGCAGTTTTCTTTAAAATCTTTGGTCCATATTTAATCAGTTTGGTAAAAGCTCAGGTATTTGTCAATATAATTTCCGGCCTTGCGTTTCTCTCTATTTTAAAGAGTTTTTCTATCGACCGCCCATTAAGACTCATATGCTTGCTGGTATTCTGTATCTCATATTCCTTTTTTAACTTTTGGCCTTGGTATGATCAATCAGTAATTGTTTTCGAGATAATAGCAATAAGCTTCGTTCTGAAATCGATCTTCAGTGAAAATTCAAAATATAGTACTCTATACCTGGCTCTAGGTTCACTATTCGCTTTCATCTCCATTTTTACAAAACAAGATGGCGGCGGCATGGCATTTATGATATGTTTTGCTTTAATTACATACAATACCATTATTGAAAGAAAAATAAAGCCTCTCCTTCTATTCGCATTATTTTTTTTCCTAGTATCCTGTCTTGTCATTATACCGTTTGTTCCTTACAATTTTACCTACTGGTTTAACTATGGTCAATCCTATCAAAATTCTCGGCTATCAGTATACGATATCATTTCCGCTTTCTTAGCTGAGTCCCAATGGATAAAGTTTTATTTGTTCATAATAGTATTGATGTTAATTTTCGAAATAAGGAAATCTAAAAAAATACTTAAGGACAAAAAATTTATGTTATTCATAATTCTTACAATTGGAATTCTAGGTGAAGCTTCAATTTATCAAGTTACCAGCTATACCCCACCAGATAATAACATCTTTTTTCACAGCTTTGCATTTGCATTTATTTTTGGTAATCTAGAGTTCATCAAACAAATAAATTTTCGCCAGATAGGACTGATCATAGGATCAACCTTCTTAGTCTTACTATGGTGGTCTGGTTCTTACTGGAAATATATTGATCGACTTGCTCGAAAATTTATTCCCCAGTTTGAAACCACTGATTCTGATAAGGTCTCCATCCATACTTACATGGACCGAGCAAGCTCGTCGAATTTAAATGCAGACATGAATGTGTGGGTATATTCAGATTTAAAAGTATTTAAGGATATCTATATGCCCCAAAGTACCGTAAATGGAATGACCCGATTGATGAAAATGCCCTTAATAAAAAACGGTGGAGCCCGGCTAAAGGTCCTAAATATGACTGAACTTACTCCTCTTGCTTACCAAATTGGATATAAATTAGAGACCGGAGACGATATACCCTTGTGGTATCACAAAGGAGTAGGCATGTTTCAAAAGCAAGTCGATTCTTATTGTGACAAAATAAAGAATCATTTTTACGACTTAGTTTTATTCGAAAATATTCCAGAACTAAATAATTTCTATCCATTCGAGGTAGACAGCGCCTTGAATAAATACTATAAAAAGGTCGATTCATTTTCGGGACCACGCCGAGCACAGGTTAGTGAAATCGAAGTATTTGTAAAGCCAGATTCATCGGATTCTGTTAGGAATTACTCACATAATTAGCTAAATTACTGGCGCTAAGAGAAGACCCATATTATGCGACAAATGAGCATATTGCATACCCATTGCAAAACCAAAAATGGTAGCTTGCATCTGTAATTATGAGATCTAATAAGTAATAACTAAATGAAGAAAAGCTTGGCTAATTGGGGGAATTACCCCTCGATGCGATCCAATGAGATCCGCTTCGAAAAAACTAATCAAGTCGTAGATTTCGTCAAAACCCATTCGGAAATAATCTCCAGGGGTAATGGTAGATGCTATGGCGATGCATCTTTAGCGGAAAACGCTGTTTCAACATTGAATTACGACAAAGTTATTTCCTTCGACAATGCAACAGGAGTTATAGACTGTGAAGCTGGCATTACCATGGATTCAATCCTAGAAGTAATCGTACCCAAAGGCTGGTTTTTACCTGTTACACCAGGAACTAAATATATTACTATAGGAGGGGCGGTCGCATCAAACATTCATGGCAAAAATCACCATATTGACGGAACCTTTGGAAATCATGTCATTGACTTAGATGTCTTGGTTTCGTCCGGTGATATCATCACCTGCTCCTCTGATTTAAATAGTAACTTATTTGAAGCTACCTTAGGAGGAATGGGGCTAACTGGCATAATTCTCAGAATTAAATTTAAACTAAAAAAAATAGAAACATCATATATAAAACAGACTCAAATAAAAGCTCGTAATCTTGCTGAAATCTTAGATCTCTTTGAAAAATATCAACATTCCACATATTCGGTGGCATGGATAGATTGCCTAAAAACGGGTACGTCATCAGGAAGAAGTATTTTAATTCTCGGGGAGAATGCTGTTCTAGATGATTTAAACGACCACCAAAGATTAAGCCCCTTCCCACTGCATTCTAAACGCCATTTGACGTTTCCTGTAAATATACCGTCCTTCATTCTAAATAAATATACAGTTAAGGCATTTAACTTTGCATATTACCATAAAAATTTACGACAGCAGTTCGACAGTATTATCCCATATGACCCTTTTTTCTACCCTCTCGATATTGTCCTCCACTGGAATCGGGGCTATGGCAGGAAAGGTGTCGTACAATATCAATTCGTGCTGCCTAAGGAGACTAGTCAAGTTGGTTTAACAGATATTTTACAACGAATTAACAAAAAAGGAATGGGATCATTCCTAGCTGTTTTGAAGCTTTTTGGAAAACAGGAAAGTTTGATCTCTTTCCCCATGGAGGGATATACACTAGCGTTAGACTTTCCTATCCGAGATGGACTATTTGAATTTTTAGATGAATTGGACCGGCTGGTATTAGAATATGGTGGCCGAATATATCTAACGAAAGACGCAAGAATGAAACCTGAAATGTTCTGGGGAGGTTATCCTAACGCAAAAAGATTTGTGGAAATTGTCAAACATTATAATCCCGATCTCAAATTTCGCTCTCTACTATCTGATCGGCTTCAGATCACAATTTAAGTTCACCCATATTCTAACTCATGCCTTCATTACTATTCCTTGGTGCAACTTCAGACATTGCAATTGAAACTGCTCGGATCTTCGGTGAAAAGCACTTTGATATCTATATGGCTGGGCGGGATATAGAGTATCTAAATAAGCTGAAAAAAGACTTTGAAATTAGATACAATATTTCCGCAAACATTATTCATTTCGACGCACTAAATTTTACCGAGCATCGACACTTTATTGATTCACTTATTCCTTTCCCGGATGTGACGATATGCGCCTTTGGATACTTAGGCGATCAGCAAAGAGCCCAACTTGACTGGTCTGAGGCAAAATTGATTTTGGAGACTAATTTCTCTGGTGCCGTATCAATTCTAAATGAGGTCGCAAATCTTTATGAGCGGCAGAAGCGGGGAACAATAGTTGGAATAACCTCGGTAGCAGGAGATAGAGGCCGTCAAAGTAACTATCTCTACGGAAGCGCAAAAGCTGGATTTTCTACATATTTGTCAGGATTGAGACAGCGATTGTATCCTTCGGGCGTAAATGTAATCAGTATAAAACCGGGATTTGTAAGGACAAAAATGACGGAACATCTTGAGTTACCTAGATTCCTTACTGCCGATCCGAAACAAGTTGCCAAGAAAATTGAGGCTGGCATTTCTAAGCAAGCTAACATAATTTATGTAAAGGCAATATGGAGGTATGTGATGCTTATAATTAAGTTGATTCCAGAGAATATTTTTAAAAGAACAAGGTTATGATTAAAGCAACTGGGAGCATAGCATTTTTCGATTTTGACGGGACTATTACTAAGCGCGATACTCTTTTTCAGATCATCAAGTTCTTCCATGGTAATCTTTATTTTTATCTCAATCTAGTTATTCTTTCCCCATATTTTTTACTCTATAAACTTAAGGTCATTCCAAATTGGAAAGCTAAAGAACTCGTGTTAACTAGGTTCTTTGGGGGGATTGATGTGAAAACTTTCGAGGAAACGTGTCGTAAATTCTCGATTGAAGTAATACCCCATCTTCTGCGACCTGACGCAATGAGTGAAATTGAAAGGCTTAAAAGTCTAGGAATACGGATTATCATTGTTTCAGCATCAATTGAAGCCTGGATAAAGCCTTGGTGTGATACCCTAACAATAGAATGCATTGGAACACGCCTTCAAGTGATAGATAAAAAAATTACCGGAAAAATTAATGGATTCAACTGTTACGGCCCAGAAAAAGTAAATCGAATTCTGAAATTCGTCGATCTAGCCGACTATTCTGATATCTCTGCGTATGGTGATAGCAAAGGCGATATTCCCATGCTGGAACTCGCATCCAAAGCTCATTACAGAACATTCAAGGATTAACTTTAAAGTATCGGTCACTTTAATATTGATAAGATTACTTTTCCCCTATAATAACTTTATCTATTATAAGGGAATCCACTTCAATATCAAATTTTCTTGCAAACAACATATCGCTAGACTTTAGTATCCCCAAGTCATCAATTGTTAAAATCTTAGCATGAGCGTCCCCTCCCTCCCATTCCATATAATGAATACCAGAGCCTTCGACATTGTTTTTGAATGGCGATCGCATAATTAAGTTAATAAATAGAAATTCATCAGCGCCCCAAACAAATTTAAAATAACGAACGAGTTTCTTGTTTTTCTGAATCTGATCAATCATATAGCGAGCGCAGCCTTCAGTGATCATAAACCAATTAGAACTGCCAAAAACGGGACCAGAAAAGAAAAAATTTCTATGTGGCAGCATTCTATTCAATAGATTTTCCAATTTATATCTACCAGGGACTCTAAGGTTAATCAGATGATATCGATTATATCTTGTTTCAATATTAGCAGGCCATCTGGGGTGAAGGTAGTCAAAAAACTCCTTACCATAATTGACTTTCAGAAAGTCTAGCAAATAATCGCAACTCTTTATAGGAAAATCTTGCCCACTCATTACGTGAATATAATCATAAGACTGCCGCTGACTTAGAATTTCTTGAATACCGTTTAGCGTCGCCTGAATAGTTCCATATCCAGCCCAATAAATACTTACTCTACTTTTAATAAAATGAACATTAGGCAGACCATTCAATTGTAACTCAAAGGGCCTAATCTGCGTCTTTGCATCGACATGAATATAACAATCCATCCGAGGATGGTTTAATGCCGTCACTAACTTAACTAGTTGATCAGGGTTCTTATGCGTCAATATTAAATGAGCAACCCGAGCGAATGCAGGTTCCATATCGTCAATGTGAACAAATATTATAACATTATCTAATTGCTATCAATTCCTCCAATCCCACAAAATACTATCTAAACAACCTACCTTTCAATACAGAACGGCAGATTTTTATAAACGCATTCCATGTTACACTACCCTCCTTTAAAAGAGGTCTTTGTGCGAAAATATGTTTACAAAAGTCCTCTCCCCAAGTTCTAACAAAAAAATTGACATAATAGTCATCATTTGGGTTCACTAGAAAATCTATGCCTTCCTCCCATTCATAATTGACCGTGATTAAGTTCGGCTGGGTCCTCTGGAGCAATTTAAACGGCAGAGACTGCTTAGGCAAATATTCGTTAAAAATATATCCAAGATCTAAGAACGGGCTGAAATTAATCCTTTCCTTTTCATATAATACTATTTGTTTATCAATTTCAAGTATCACCCATCTATGAGAGGCTTTTGGAACGAGATACTCTCCTATTAGTGAGGGCGTCTCTAAATATCCTTTCTTTGCGACTCTACACTGTTCGAGGAGGAAGTTAGCAGGGTTATCTACATGCTCTAAAACGTGATTACATATTACGTAATCGAACTCATTATCTTTAAAAGGTAATGCTTCACCATCAGCATTAATAAATTTCTGATTCGGTAGTATTTTAAGGTCTAATCCTCTATGAAGATTCTCACTTCCAGAATATTTGTCTACTACAACATTCGAACGTGGATGGGGATTATGTCCACCACCAACTTCCAATACTCTCGCAGATTTCCTAATATCAATATCATATCTATTTTGAGGATTCCTAAGCTTCATAAAACAAGATTTAAATGGATGAATAATTATTCGGTTCCAGTGCTCAAAGATCTTAGTTGGTTCCAAAATGTTATACAATGCCGAATTGCCTGTTCATAAAAGTTCCACATCTCGCCAACTATACCCCGAACTGAAACATCAATAGCTCTTTTAAGTAGACAAAAAGACAGAATTGAACTAAACACCGTTGTCAAAAAAGCACCATATGCGGCACCCATAAATCCAAATGATTTTATGAAACAGTAGCTTACTGTCATATTGAATGACAAAACAACTAAATTCAAATAAAAAGTAAGTTGTGGCTTGTTTATCGAATTTAATACATTCGAAGCCTGGATTTGAACGGGTCGCAAAAAAGCATACACCATCGCAATTTTTATTATTCCAGTTGCAGGTAGATATTTATCACCGGCTATTATTAGGATTATTTTGTCTGCAAACACGAATATAAAAATACTAATTGGCAAAACTAATCCGACTAAAATGCCAACCATTTTCTCGTAAATATATTTCACGCGAGAATTACCGTCTTCAACCGAAGCTCGCGCGCTTTTAGGAAATAGAATATCCGCAGCTGCGGTTGTGGGAACGTCCATTAAGTTGTTTATTCTCGCAGATACATCATAAAATGCCACCGAACTACTAGTCATGAATGATGCTGTCATATATCTATCAAGACTTCCAAATATATTAGCGCAAACGCCCGATCCCAACACATATTTTCCATAGCGAAATAATCTGCCAATCCAGAACTTTGATGGCGCGAACATCTTATTGATAAATTTTCTACTATATATCCAAGCGATGAATGTCCCAAAGGCTAATCCAATTATCTGAAAGATAACTAATAGGTTTAAAGTGACGTATCCAGAAAACCAAAAAGTCGCGATTATGACTAAAAGAAAGAAACATCCTTGTCGTGCAAAATATGCTGCAAATATCCCTTTAAAAGTCATATTTGCCTGTTGGATATATTCCCAATGCGAAAATGGAATCAACAGAATGGATGCCACCACATACCACCGCAGCATGCTTTGTAGCTCTCCAACTTTCCAATACTGGCCGATCCAATGACTTCCAGTGAAAATTAAAATAATAAATGCAATGGTAAATAAAACATTTAGTACAAGAGAGGACGAAGCAATGCTACCCTGATCTTTCCGACTGGCTGTTGAATGGAAAAGTGTTATGAAACCATTTTTCAATAGGGCATATTTTGACATCTCAAACGTCGTACTAATGGCTAAGAAGAGTGCCCAAACTCCCATTTTTGATTCACTAAGATTTCTGACAAGTAATAGATAGCTGACGAGTCCAAAAAAAACCAAAGAAAATCGCTGAAGGATTGTAAATAGAGCCGACTGATACCAATAGGTTTTAAAGAGTTTCATTTATTTTATTGCATTCTATGCTGTTATGATGAATACTATAGTGGGACATCTAAATACGGCATACTTATATTAGGTTACCAGACCTCTGTTTCCGGAAAATCTAATACTTACAGAGTCACTTTATATAACATTAGATAATAGCTATCGCCTAAAAGCTGATTGACCCGAAAACTTCCATCGGTAAATTTACTTAGTTTGCCAGACCGGTTTATTCTAAGTTAGGGAGCGGCCTATTCTGTTTGGTAAATGTGCCATTTTAGAAATGTCGTCAGTTGCGCTCGCGAACCGACGAATGAAATTTTCGAAAACTGGAATCCAATTTACAGAAAGCATACTTCATAAACGATAATTACAACGAAGAATCGCTGGTATTAAGATTGAATGACATTTTGGACAATGGTGTAAAATGGGCTATTCAAGATCACAAAAGCTGGTATCGAGGATATCTTTCCATAGCATGCAATATTGAGTTTCTAACAAGAATAGGACTCCTAGTCACCTTTTCAAGCACTTTTAGGTCATAGAAGAAGTCACTATTGATTTTAAAATTTCGCCTTCACTTCCCTATCTTAGCCTAAACAGCAATAACTGGAATTCTATTACCTTCCTATTATTTCCGCACCGATATTCGCGTTAGAATATAGTTGAGAAATTTATAAACTTAATCATTCATATAGTTTTAACACAGTCAAGCTTCAATATATGACAGGAGATTTAGCAACCTGTATTTATTAAAGACTTTCTTAAGAGAGTACTTTTCTCGTTATATTATTTCTCGCTATAGTCTATTTTAACGGGAAGATACCATCTCTTACTTACGAGTAAAATTAATTTCACTGTAAGATAATAATAAGCTTGCATATTATAGATTCACGGCTCTATACCAAATATAAAATTGAAAATCTTGCATCAGCGTTCACTTTATGGAATTCGATTCAAACACTCAGTTTCCTATTGCGATGTGGATATAAATCGGTCAAGTCGGCAATAGACCAAGACGTTAAAATAATCATAAACGGTTCCATCGGTACAGTATAACGAGCCATTGAAACCAACAGTATATATATAGACGAGAGCGAACAAATGGGAATTAAAAAAAGGTATATCCACTTTTTCTTGTAATTCTTCCACAAACACCAAAGGCATCCAACAAATAGGAAGAGATTGCAAACCCCGATTAATAGACGGGATGCTACTGTTCTAGTCCCTCCTAAACTAGATGGGTAGAACCCCCATAGCTCCCAAAACGAATTTAGACGTGTCTTAACAAACTCGAGGGGATATTTGCACGCATGCGTCAAATACGCTTTCCAGGCTTGGGAACTGTTCTTAATCTCGGGATGCCGCTTGGGAGCATTCCAATCTATTTCGCCGTTTGTTGCCTTTGTATAAGAAGCAATTGCATAAACTACATTTACCGTCTCGTTGCCAGTTATTGCGAATTTTCCTGTACACAAAAAGCAATAAGAGCCGATGCAAATCAAAGGAATGGAAAGCCCTCCCAATAACTTCAAAGAGACCTTTCTATGGATAAAAAAATTATAGCCGCTAATGAGAATGCCTACTATGATTACGGGAGTTCTAAAAAGTGACGCTATTCCGACAACTATCCCGCTAAGAAAATTATTGTTCTTTATATACAAATAATAACCAGCTACCAGAAAGAAGGTGCAAGGTATTTCGGTTAAAATCCACCGCGTATAATTCAACTGATTGGGATACAAAGCCAAAAGAAGCGATGCAATCAACGCAATTTTCGGCTTTTTAAAAATAAGTGAACCAATCTTGTACAAAAGACCGATAGTCAGGGTTCCCACAATTATGTTTATCCACAGTAATGTGTCGTCCAATAAGGACGCCTTAATAAAGTGAGATAGAGTTGCAATTACAATCGGATAGCCGTTTGGCGCATAATTAATGTATTCCCCACGCAGTAAAGCGTTTGATTGATAGAAATACATATATGTATCCGTATGAAGATGAGGCAAGTTGAGAAAGAAGCAAAAGACAACTCGAAGTATAAACCCAATCAATAAAATACTCCAAATCAATATTTTAGGGGTTATTTTATAGTATTTCATGAATCCAAGTTAACTACCAAACATAGTTCTTTGGGGATTATTTACTATGTCAAATCTCGTTAACGATATTAATTTCTCGGTAAACATATTTTTTTGAGGAATTAATGTTTGACTATATCGGCCATTAACAATGATCCTAATTCGAATAACTTGTTGTGAAATAAATTATAATAATATAATAATAATTATATATAATAGTATTTTTTATGTTTTGGATTAATTTGGTGACTTTTGTTTTGCTTTAAGATAGAAATAGTACGTTATTGGGTATGAATTTTGCTCGAAATAGCGTGCCCTACTATCAAACTATCTATATAATCCAATTTTATTTTTGAGGAGTGCTAATCAGCTATCCTGATTACATAGGAGAATTGTATTCGGATAAATTGAGAATTTGTATTTGATTAAATATTTTATTTATGAGTTTTTAGGTATCACTAACACAGTTGTAGAGATACACTTTTATTACGTGTCAAATCCCCTAATAAATAAAGTTCGTGTTATAACAGGCTTTACTTTGAAATGTATATATTGTTGATTGATGGTATTCCTATGAAAATAAAATTCTTTACTCGATTCGGTGAAAAGCGAGGAACATTGGTATTTCTTTTGATGTGTTTAGTGATTCAGGTTTCGGGCCAGTCACCTATGACCATTGAAAGCGTATCGTTGAATCAATATGCCACAGAATATGCATTGGTGTATAAGCCGGCTAATTATAATCCGGCAAAAAAGTACCCTTTGCTTATGTTCTACCATGGCACAGGAGAAAGCGGAACGACAGTCGCTGATTTATCTAAATTATATAATAATAGCAATGCCGGAGGACCTGCGTATTTCATCGCTCACGGTCAATGGCCAGATAGTTTTTATAATCATAAGGATGGGAAATACTACCAATTCATCGTTGTTGAACCGCAGTCGAGCGGCTGGGAGCCGATTAATCAAAATTATACGATTGGAAATTTAGTAAATAAATACTCCATTGACACTAGTAGAATATATTTAACAGGACTGAGTGCCGGTGGATGGACTACTTGGAATTACTGTGCTCATTATACTGTCACCCCTCAATATAAGGCGGCTGCAATTGTACCAATGAGTATGGCGACCACAGCTACGAAAGCCGATGCCCAATTTATTGTTACTGATAGTATTAGAAGTTGGGGGTTCGGAGATGTGTCGGGAGATTCGTGGGGCGTTCAGACTGAAAATGGTGTTAATTTAATGAATGCGATCGCACCAGGGATTGCACGGTTTACAGATACAAAAGGTACAGGTCATGGAGGTTGGGGCCTACATTATAACCCAACTTATCGAGAAACAATTGATGGCAGATCTGTCAATATCTATGAATGGATGCTTTGGTGGAAACGAGGGGCAGCGGAGTCTCCAATTTCACCCAATTTAGCTCCTGTAGCCGATGCTGGTAGCAACACAGTCATTAAACTACCGGTTGATTCAGCACTGTTGGATGGCTCTAATTCAGTTGATTCGGACGGAAGTATTACGGAATACAACTGGAGTCAAGTCTCCGGACCCACACCAGGTACCATTGCGGCTCCTGGCAGTCAGAATACCGAAATTACCGGATTACAGGAAGGAACGTACATCTTCCAACTCAAGGTTACCGATGACAAAGGTGCGTCTGATACTACAGACGTTTCTGTAACAGTTAATGCTGCCGATGAAAATAGAGCTCCTATCGCAAAGACCGGCGGCGATGTTATCGTTACCTTGCCGCTTGATTCAGTACTGTTGAGCGCCAACAATTCAACCGATTCAGATGGCAGTATTACGGAATACGAATGGAACCAGCTTTCCGGACCCACACCAGGTACCATTGCCGCTCCTAGCAGTCAGAATACCGAAATTACCGGACTACAAGAAGGAACGTACGTCTTCCAGCTCAAGGTTACCGATGACAAAGGCGCTTCTGATACTACAGACGTTTCTGTAACAGTTAATGCCTCAATATCTAGTGATTCCATATTAACAGCAAACGCAGGGGCAGACCAGATTATTACAATGCCAGCCAACAGTGTGATACTCGATGGAACGAATTCATTGGATGCTAGTGGGTCAATTGCATCCTTTAGCTGGAAGCAAAAGAGTGGCCCATCATCATATTTCATTGAAAATTCCACAAGCCCCAAGACTGTTGTTTCAAATCTAGTACCCGGAACTTATATATTCACGCTCACTATAACAAATGAAGAGGGAAGTTCATCTGTCAGTGACGTAAAAGTCATCGTCAACACTGCCTCTCAAAAGACTACCGGTAAAATTCCTGATGTGTTCGCCGGATATCCGCAGTTACTCAAGTCTGGCACAACATCATTCAAACTGAACGGAACTGCGACAGATCCGGATGGCACCGTTGTCTCTTTTAAATGGACTCAAGTTTATGGAGATCCAGTGAAAATTAGTTCTGCAGATTCTTTATCGACTAGCATCACTGGACTATCCGATGGCCTAGTTGCTCGCTTCAGACTCACTGTCGTTGATAATTCTGGTAATACAAATTATGCCGAAGTAGTAATTGCTGTAAACGCCCTATATCCAAACAAACAAGATACCATCATTACAACAACGGCATCAGGATATCACTTAATCGGCATTGACTTCAGTTCGAACCCGGGCTACAAAAAAGATACGATTTCTATATTAGGTGGAACGTACACATACTTTGATTTTAAAAATTTGACTGGCACCAGCAATCAACGCATCACTATTCGGCCCCTTGGAGGTGCAGTAACATTCACTCAACCAAATCCATATGGCCAAACTGGCGTAGTCTTTACTAATTGCCAGTATGTCCATGTAGATGGGCGGTTGCCTGACATGACCTACGGTTTTAATCTTGTTGGCCTCTTGGATTCAAGATGGGGACAAGTATTTATCACGGGAAAGAGTAAATGCATGGAGGTCAATAATATTTACGGACACTATATGTCTTATGGCTTTCAGATAAAGAACGACCCCAACTGCGACCTAAGTAGTTGGAATGATAATGAAGCAAGCACTTTCGTGATGGATAGTTTTGATCTCCATCACTTTTATTTCGATAGTACATATTATGAGGGAACATACATTGGAGGCACTTTAAATACATCCAAAAACTCATATGGGAAAAACGGGGGGTATCGCGTTCCTTGTACTGGAGATACTACCTATCACTTCGGGTATCGAATGGGCCACATTAAGATCCACGATGGAGTAATAACTAATACGACTAACGATGGGATTCAACTAGTAGACGTTCACTATGGAAATGTTGAAATCTATAATATGCGTATTACTGAGCTAGGAAGTAATGGAGACAGCAATCAAGATCATGCGATGAGTCTAGGAGGATTTATGCAGGCAGACATTCACGATAATTATATTGATCATGCCGGATTCGGAATATTTCTGAATGGAACAGGGGACATTACATTTAGAAATGATACGATAAAGAACATTATAGGAGGAGATGCTATTTACATATCAAACAATAAAGATACTCTTTACCAAAAATTGAATGCTGATAGCATGGTAATTAGAGCCTATGACAACTACATCGATGGGGCTAATTACGGCATCAACCTAACGAATTACGACGATCTACTCTCCAAAGAAAATCAGATATATAATAATATAATAAATAATACTGTAAATAAAGCATTCACCTATAATAATGATCCAAGTATTAAGTGGGAAGGGCAATATGGCGGAAGGCCAATAGATAGCAGCCAAGGCAGGAGGCCATATGTTTTGATTGGAAATGTCGATATTGGTAGCGGCACCTTGACTGTTCATGCTGTTTCATCCAAGGGATCAAGTATTAAGTATAGTATTGACGGCAAGCACTGGCAGTCGGATAGCACTTTTACAAATCTACCCACAGGATGGTATATAGCGAGCGCGGAAATAAGTTCATACACCAGAGATAACAAGAATCAAATATATGTTAAGAATTCCGGAATATCGAATAAACCGCCAACTGCTAATGCTGGCCGCGACACCATTCTAACTCTTCCTCAAAATCAGCTTATACTTGATGGAAGTAATTCGTTTGATATAGATGGAACGATTAGCGGTTATCTGTGGGTTGAAGTGTCTGGACCGTCCAAGGTGAACTTATCTAAAGCAAATGCCGCTAATTTGAGTATTTCTGGCCTTATAAAAGGGGTGTATACATTTCAATTGACGGTAACCGACAATGCCGGAGCAGCATCTTCCAGTAAAGTCAAGGTAACGGTGAATCAATCAAATACAAATCTCACGCCGACTGCAATCGCAAACGGTGATATTTCGGTTATATTACCAATAAATTCCGCGGTGTTAGATGGTAGTAGTTCAAGCGATCCCGATGGGAAGATTGCTAGCTATCGCTGGACTAAGATATCAGGGGCATCGGGGGCAATCATCACTTCTCCCTCCCTGGTAAAGACCACGGTAAAGAATCTGGCAGTGGGAAAC
>Ga0164242_10000732_pt1 | contig 39508 bp, 37 predicted proteins | sample OricomgcompostMG_FD_108783 | JGI IMG/M metagenome (GOLD analysis project Ga0164242, IMG submission 108783) | Miracle-Growth compost microbial communities from Emeryville, California, USA - Original compost - Miracle growth compost (MG) ... | reverse complement strand
TGGGTGTCGGCCAGGCCCGAGTCGGTCCTGGAAGCGAACACCGACACCCACCGGCTGTCGGTGCCGGTCCGGTTGGGACTTCGTCTCATGGCTGGTGCCGTAGCGGAGGCGTCAGCCGCCGGCGGACTGATCAGGGCGGTGTTGAGCGACGCTCGACGCTGACATCCACTGCCGGCAGGCTCCACCTGCTGCTCGACCTGCCTGCCGCCGGTTACAGTCAAGGGGTGAAGGTTCACTCGTCGGCCGCCCGCATTTCCGGATCTCCCGCGGTGCAACGTGTGGTCGGACGCGCCCGCCAGGCCGCCCGTGACACGGCCGCCAAGCTCCCGCGCCCCGCTGAGCAGAAGGTCTCGCTCAAGGCCGCCGATTTCAGTGGGGTCCGCACGACCGGTCTGCTGCTGGACGGCGACGAGGCACGCCTGGCCCGGAAGGCTGCGCGCCGACTCGGTCTCGCACGGACCCTCGACGACACCAGCGCCTGGGCAGCCTTCGGCGCGCTCGCGGCGCTGCTGCGCATCGTCGACGACGGCCGGCGCCTTTCCGTCGTGGTCGACACTGCGGGTCCGCGTTCGGTGTTCACCCGGTGGGCCACGAAGGTGGGCTTCGCGCCACTGGCTGTCGACGTGATGCGTCCCGAGGTCGTCGGCTCCGCCATCGACCCCGGATCGGTCGATCTCGTCGTGCGACTGCACCCCCATTCCAGCGATCCCAGGACGGTCGACGAGGACCTTGCCCGTGGGACCGCCGCGCTGCGGCGTGGTGGTCTGATCATCGTCACGTTGCGGCTCGGTCCGCGTGACGCCGGCGGTGTCGCGGTCGCGGACCTGCGCTCGCTGATCGCCCGGGCCGATGAGCAGGGTTTGTCGCTCGTCGGCGATCTCGCTCTGGAAGAGGGTCGGCAGGCGAACGCCGTGGCGTCGGCGGAGACCGGCAACTTCGGGCTGGCGCTGTTGGCCTTCCGGCGTCGGTGACAGCGCCGCTGACCGCCGACTTCGCTCCGGGGAGGCCGGTGCCGTTGCTCGGCATTCTGGGTGCCTTCCGGCGGGGCGCCGGGGACCCCACCTTTCGTGCCGATGCTGGGGCCGTATGGCGCGCCGCGCGCACCCCGGACGGGCCGGTGACACTCCGCCTCCACCGCGAGCCCGCACCACAGGGCGAGCGGGTCGTCGCACGGGCGTGGGGACCCGGGGCCTCCTGGACCTTGAAGCGTCTGCCCGCGCTGTTGGGCGCCACCGACGATGCCGAGTCGTTCCAGGTGGAGCACGATGTGCTGCGCCCGGTCGCCGCAGCCGAAAAGCATTGGCGCGTCGCGCGATCCGGTCTTGTCGTCGACGCGCTGGTGCCGGCAATCATCGAGCAGCGGGTGACCGGCAAGCAGGCCTTCGGCGGCTACCGTCAGCTGGTGCGCCGCTACGGCGACCCGGCGCCGGGGCCGGTCGATCGGCTGCGCCTGATGGTGCCCCCGGGGGTCGAGGGATGGCGACGCATCCCGTCCTGGGAGTGGTTGCGCGCGGGTGTCGACGCCCGGCGCGCCGACACGGTGCAACGGGTTCTGCAGGTTGCGTCGCGGCTCGAGGAGTGCGTGAACCTTCCCCGTGAAACCGCCTGGCGGCGCTTACGATCCGTGTCTGGTGTCGGTGTCTGGACGGCAGCGGAGACCATGCAGCGTGCCGCGGGCGATGCCGATGCCGTCAGCTTCGGTGACTATCACGTGGCACGGGACATCGGCCACGCGCTGCTCGGCGTCCCCGTCGACGACCGAGGCCTTGCGGACCTGCTTCGTCCGTATGCCGGCCACCGCTACCGGATCCAGCACCTCGTCACGGCCGGTCGTCTGGGTGCGCCCCGTCGTGGGGCTCGGCTCGCCCTGCCCACGCATCTGCCCGCTGCTCCGTCACGGTCATCCTGACACCATCGGCACACCGAGCGCTCACGCTCGTGGCGCGCTCACCGGCCAGCGCGACCTCCACGCGGGACCACACCCGTCCGAGGGCGACCGGGTCGGAGCTGCGCAGCTCGATGACGACCGCCCGGCCGGCCTGGTCCGTCAGGTCGCACTCGACGGCGTCGTCGGCGGCGAGCGCGACCCGTAGCGCGCGAAGAGCCCGATCGCGCAACGGTTCCGGGTTGGTGGACTCGACGCCGACCTTCCTGGCGAGGGCGGTGCCGGGCAGGACTCCGAGTGCTGCGCGCACGGCTTCGGCGCGGCCCAGGCCGAACCAGTCCGTCGGTCCCGTGCGGACCAGCCCGCCGGCGCCCGGTCCGTCGTGCGCGGAGACGTAGGACGCGAGCCCGGACAGCACTGCGACCGGCACGCGGTCGATCTTGCCCTTGACCAGATCGGCTGCGGAAGCGACCTCGTCGGCGATGTTGCGGATGGTGACCGCGAGGTCCCGGCCGGCGGTGTCGGGCAGGCCACGCAGGTCGTCCACCGGGAGCAGGCCCGCGGCCCCCAGCGCGAAGTCGGTGAGGCCGGCGCGCCAGGCACGACCGGAGGTGTCGGACAGCACGACGGCGAAGTCGAGTGGTCGGTGCAGGAGCGCGGCGACGTCGCGTCGCAGGTCACGGGCGACCTGATCCGGGTCCGGGGGGAGCAGCAGGAGCCGGTCGTCGCCGGCGTTGGATGCGTCGATGCCCGCTCCGGCCATCACCGGTCCCGCGGTGGCGTGCACCACCCGTGTCACACCGGTCTCGGTGGCGCGTTCGGCCACGACCGAATACGCCTGCTGCAACACCAGCTCCGCCCGATCGGCACCCGGTTCGGCATACAGTCCGAGCCACTTGGAGACGATCTTGCTCGTGACGACGAGGACATCGCCGGGCAGCAAGTGGGGGCCGAGCAGACCTGCGAGGAACGCCGGCAGGTCCGTGTCAGAGGTGATCTCGCTGTCGAAACCGATCGGCCGGATCGTGATCATCGGCGCAGGGACAGGCCGAGTTCGACGGCTTCGGAAGCCATTTCGGCAGCTGCCTCGACATCGGTCATCAACAACGGCACCGCACGCACGCTCACCTCGGCGCCGGCCATGGCCGCCTCGTCGGCCTTGTCCACGAGCCAGCCGTCCAGGAAATCGGCGTAGAGGCCGGCGACACCGTCGGGCGTGACCGGCACCCCGATCGCGGACAGGCATGCGTCGGCGTGACCGCGCACCGGGGCGCCGCCGACGAGCGGGCAGACACCCACCACCGGAGCAGTGGTGCCGCGGATCGCGTCGCGCACGCCCGGCACCGACAGGATGATGCCGATGGAGACCACCGGGTTGCTCGGCGGTAACAGCACCAGGTCGGCGGTGCGGATGGCGTCGAGCACCCCGGGAGCGGCGGACGCCTGATTGAGTCCGGCGACCACGAAACGTTTCGCGGGCAGTGCTGCCTGGTGCTGAACCCACCACTGCTGGAAGTGGATCGCGCGCTCGGTGTCGCCATCCTCGACCACGACGTGGGTCTCGACAGGAGTGTCGGTCATCGGCAGCAGCGTGATGCCTTGCCCGGGCAGGCCCCAGCGTTCCGCGAGCCGCGCGACGACGGCGCTGAGCGTCATACCTTGTCCCAGCCACTGACTTCGCACGATGTGCGTGCCGAAGTCGCGGTCGCCGAGGCCGAACCACTGGGGCTGGGCGCCGTAGGCAGCGAGTTCTCCCTGCACCTGGAACGTCTCATCCGCTCGTCCCCAGCCCTGACCTTCGTGCACGCCCCCGCCGAGTGTGTAGAGCAGCGTGTCCAGGTCGGGGCACACGCGCAGCCCGAACAGGGTGATGTCGTCACCGGTGTTGCCGATCACGGTGAGCGAGTGCGGACCGTCGGTCCGAGCGGACAAGTGCTGAAGGAGACCACGGAGGAATCGGGCACCGCCGACACCCCCGGCGAGTGCGGTGATGCGCATCGCACCATCGTCGCACGTCGGGCCGGCCGACCCGAATCGACTACTTCGAACACGAAAAGCCTTGCGCCGGACGAAAGTCTGCGAACTGTGGCTAGCAGGTTCCAGGCTTGACGTATTGGAATGACACGCGTGTAATTAAGGCCATCAGGTCACACGGATGAGGAGGAGGAGCCGTGCAGGAGTTCACACTTTTGACCCTCTTGCACGAGGGGCTCGAGCAGGAAGAAGACGAGACAGCGCTTTCGTGGCAGGAGCGCGCGTTGTGCGCGCAGACCGACCCTGAAGCGTTCTTCCCTGAAAAGGGTGGTTCTACCCGAGAGGCCAAGAAGGTCTGCATCGGGTGCGAAGTCAAGGCCGAGTGCCTCGAGTACGCCCTCGCTCACGACGAACGCTTCGGCATCTGGGGCGGTTTGTCCGAGCGTGAGCGTCGCAAGTTGAAGAAGCGGGCGGTCTGACCGCGACCCACGCCCGGCCCACCCGGCACGCAGCCGAGCTGACCAGTGCCGGGTTCTTGGCGACCGATGAAGACGCCGCTGACTTCACCGTCACCACGCTCCTCGTCGTGCAGCACAGCGATCATCCGCGCCTCACCGAGACGCTCGAAGCGCTGGTCGCCTCCTCCCGCCACCCCGAACGTCTCGTCGTGGTCGACGCCACCCCGGACCGCGACCTACCGGCTCTGCTCGCCGATCACCCGGCGATCGGTGCCACGGACTGGGCGGTGTCCGTGGTCACCGTCCCTCCCGGCACGCCGTTCGCGGAGATCATCGACACGGCGGTCACCGCGTTGCCGGCTCCCGGCGAGGACGCGGTCGTGGCGCTGCGTCCGCGCCGCAGAGCGCGCAAACGCCCCGTCCGCCCCCGAGACCGTGACGAGTGGCTGTGGTTGCTGCACGAGGACAGCGCGCCCGCGCCCGACGCGCTCGAGCAACTGGTCACGATCGTGTCCGCGAGCGACCGCATCGGCATCGCCGGTTGCAAGATCCTGGACAGTGACGACCCGACCCGGATCGTCAACGTCGGCATCGACCTGACCCGCACCGGGCGACACATCGGCACCCGGATGCAGGGCGAACCCGACCAGGGACAGCACGACGACCGGCGTGACGTCCTGGCAGTCAGCAGTGCCGGCATGCTGATCCGGCGCGACGTCTACCTCGGCCTCGGCGGCTTCGACCCGGCCTTCGACGGCGACGGCGACGGCCTCGACATCTCGTGGCGGGCCCACCTGGTCGGACGCCAGGTCATCGTCGTTCCGGCAGCGCGGGCGCACCAGGACCTCGTCGGCAAGGACAGTGACGTCGACCGGCCGGCGCCGCGCAGCGCGCGCACCCTGCGGCGGCACCGACAGGTTGCTCTCGCGCGTTGCTCCCTGCTCGGGCTGCCGTTCATGGCGCTGTGGATCCTGCTCAGTTGCACCGTCCTCGGCCTGCTCATGCTGCTGTTGAAGCGGCCACGGCGGGCGTTTGCCGAATTCGCGCAGGCGAGCGCACCGTGGGGGCTGCGACGCATCGTCGGCGCGCGATGGCGGTTCGTCGGCCGTGCCACGACGCGTCGCCGCAACCTTCGCCGCATCTTCGTCCCGTGGCGGGGCGCGGTCGAGCACGCGCTGGCGACCGTCGGCGACACGTTCACACCCGAGCCGACCCGCAGAGACATCCCGCCCACCGAGCCGGTCGAGACCGGGCCCGTGGCCGACGACGCGGAGTCCATGCCGATCGGGACCGCCCGCGGCGGGGTGCTGCACAACCCCGGGGTGTGGGCCGTTCTCCTGTTGCTCGCTGCAGCGGGCGTGTGTTGGCGCGAGCTGATCACCGCGGGTGCCTTGCGTGGCACCGGCAACGGGGTGACCGGCGGGGCCCTGCAGCCCTTCGCGACCGACGCCACCGGGGTATGGCGCATGTGGCGCGATGCCTGGACCGGCCCCGGACTGGGACGGCCGGGCACGGCCACGCCGTATCTGGTGGTGTTGGCTCCATTGGCCTGGCTCGCGCAGCAGGTCCCGGGTGTCAACGGATCGGCGTCCGGTGCGGCTGTGGTGACCTGGCTACTGGTGTTCGCCATGCCGTTGTCCGGCCTGGTCGCCTATCGCGCCGCGCGGGCCGCCACCCATGCCCGCTGGCCGCGCGCTGCTGCAGCCCTCGCGTGGGGGAGCCTGCCGACGCTGACGACGGCGGTGGCTGCCGGCCGGCTCGGGCCGGTCGTGGCGCACATCGTCTTCCCGTTCGCGCTGGCCGGTGCATTCGAGATCGGTCGGCGCCGCGCGAGCACGCCGGTCACCTGCGGCACGGTGCTCGCCGCGGCGCTGGTGGGCGCGTTCGCGCCGCCGTTGCTGGTCGTCGTCACGGTGGTCGGAGTCGCGGTCGCGCTGATCGGCCCCGGGTGGGCGCGGCTTCGCGGGCTGGCGGTCGCCGTTCTGCCGTGGGTGCTCCTCGGCTGGTGGACCCGCTCACTGCTGACTGACTGGCGCCCGTTGCTCGCGGGTCCCGGCGGTCTCGACACCGTGCACAGCACGCCGCCGTGGCAGCTGTTGCTGCTGCACCCCGGCGGGCCGGGTTCCTATGCCGTCCTCGCCGGCGTCCCGTTGCTGGCCCTCGGTGTGGCCGGGCTGGTGCGCAGTGGATTCGGGAAGGCGTCCACCGGCCTCGCGCTGGTCGGTCTGCTCGGCCTGGCCGGTGCACTGGCCGCCGGCCACCTGCACCTCGTGCAATGGTCCGACGGTCCACGCACACCGTGGAGCGGACTCGGCCTGGACGTCTTCGCGGCAGCACTGATCGGCGCCGCCCTCGTCGGCCTGCGAGGCGTACTCGCCGAACGCCCGGGGCGGGCGCCGAGACTCCAGCGCCGGCTCGCGGTCGTCGTCACGACGGGGGCATGCGTGGTCTTCGCCGCGATCACGGCCCTGGCCGCGTGGGAGGCGGCACCCAGGGCCCTGCACCCGGCACCGGCGCCGCCGTCCAGTGTGGTCACCGAGCAACTCACCGGACCCAGCGCGGTGCGCTACCTGCGCTTGACCGTCGCGCGATCCGGCGCCATCACCTACCGCTTGGTCGGTCGGGAGACCGGCCTGCCGGTGACGGGGCTGCGACAGCCGGTGCCCGGTGGCGGGGCGCCCACCGCGACAGCGACCCAGACGCTGTTGCAAGCCGATCACGCCGCCGACGCAGCAGCATCCTTGCGGTCGCTGGCCGTCGGGTTCGTGGTGGTGGACGGCCCGGGTGACCGCGCGGTCATCACCGCGACGCTGCGCCAGGTCGCCGGCCTCACCCAGATCTCCGGTGCGGCCCGGGCAGCGGTATGGCGGGTGGATCCCGCGTCGAGCAAGAACGGCACGAGCGTCGTCGCCAGCAGCCGGGTATGGCTGGAGCTCGACGGCGCCCCGCTCGATCAGCTTCCGTCGAGCGCCGCACATGCACGGTCCGTGACCCGGCTGCCTGCTGGCCAGCACGGCCGGCGGCTCGTCATCTCCGAAGGAGCCGGTTGGCGCCAGCACGGCCGGGTGACGGTCAACGGCCACCCGCTCACTGCCGTGATGCAGGCAGACCTGCTCACCTACCCGGTGCCCGCTTCGGGGGGCCGCCTGGTGATCGACCCAGGCGTGCAGCACGCCGACATCGTTCTCGCACAGGGTGCGCTCACGGCACTGTTGCTGTTCCTCGCGATCCCCTTCGGCAACCGACGCTCGCGGAGGACACTGTGAAGCCATGGGGGATCGTGCGAGCGAGCGTCGCCGTGCTCGCCGGAGCAGGACTGGTGTGGGGCGCGACCGAGGCGACCGGGACGGCCGACACCACCCGCCCCGCCGATGTCCGGGCCGCCTCGGGCGACACGACCTCGGGGCAGGTGACCCAGGCGTCGTTGACCTGTGCGGGTGCCGACGTCGACGGTTCGATCCAGGTCGCGTCGATCCCGCAGGCGTGGGCGCCGAAGGCCTCCGCCGGCGGCTCGGTGCGGGTGCAAGGGACAGCCGCAGGAGATCTTGCCCTGCAGCACGGTGCAACCGCCGGTGCGAAGCTGCCCTCGGCGACGACCGGACGGGTCGTCGCGACAGGCGGTCTTGCGGCCGGGCTGGTCGCCGGCCAGCTCCACGTCGACTCCCGATCGGTGTCGCGCGGCCTGACGCTGAGCGCCTGCGGCACGCCCGTACGATCCGGATGGTTCTTCGGCGGCGGCCCGCAGCAGGGACGGGTGGCCCGGTTGACCCTGGTCAACCCGGCGGCCACCCCGTCGACCGTCGACGTCGACGTGGTCGGCTCTCACGGGGTGGACAAGTCCGCGAGCGTTGCCGGAACGGTTCTGGCTCCGGGACAACGCACCGTGCTCACGCTCGGCGACTTCGGCTCCGACCTCGAGGCGGCGGCAGTGCACGTGACCGCGTCGGGCGCCGGGGTCGTCACCGCGTTGACCGATGCCTGGATGACCGGGGAGACCCCGGTCGGTGAGAGCACCTCGGGGCAGCCGGTGGTGCCGGCGAACGACCTGATGATCCCGGGGGTGCGAGCCACGGCTGCCGCACCCACGCTCCGTGTGGCGGTGCCGGGTCAGGAGCAGGCCATCGTGCGGGTCCGAGCGATCAGCACCTCGGGTGCGGTCGTCGCGGACAAGGTCGAGACCGTCGACGGCGGTGGATCCGCCGCGCTGACCCTCAACGGCCTCGCCGCGGGCAGCTACGCCGTCCGGGTGACCGCCGATGTGCCGGTGGCTGCGGCGGTGGTGAGCCGCACCGGCGTCTCGGGCACGACCGATCTGAGCTGGGTCGTGCCGGCACCCGCGCTCCGCGGGCCCGCCGGACTTGCGCTACCGGCCGGTGTTCCGGATGTTTCGACCCAGCTGATGCTGACTGCGCCCCGCACGGCCGCAGCCGAAGTCCGCACCACGTCGGCATCGGGCCGCAGCACGACCAGGACCGTCGCGGTGCGAGCAGGTCACCCGGTGGCTCTGTCGATCGACGACGTCCGTGCGGTGTGGGTACGGCCCGTCGGGAAGAACCCGGTCCACGCCGGGGTGGCGATCAGCGGACACGACTCGTCCGGCCCTCTCCTGGCGACCGCCCCGGTGCTGCCGGTGACGCTGCATCAGGCGACGGCGAGGTTGATCCCCGGCCGCGGGTGACGCGCTAGGTCGCCGTCCGCTGCGCAGCCAACCACTGGGCATAGGTGGGGCCCCCACGAACCACGCCCGGGCCGGGCAGGTTCGATCCGTCGGCGAAGCGCCGCATCGTGTTGCCGACGGCAGGCAATCGCACCAGGCGGGGAGTGCGGCGTCCTTCCACGTGCGCCGTCAGCACCGCGAGCTCGCGCGCGGAGAGGATCTCGGGACCGGCATACTCGGTGACCCCCGTGGTCAGGTTCTCCTCGAGCGCCAGATCGACCAGCCGGCCGGCCAGCCATGCGGAGTCGACGGGCGCGAAGCGCAGACCGCGCATGCCGAGGCCTAACCCACCCAGCTGGCTCCCGACGATGCGACGCACCAGCTCGTGGACCTGCGTCGCGCGCGCGATGGCATGCGGGCGGCCGGAGTCCGTCACCGCGGTCTCCGACGCGGCCTTGGCACGGTAATAGGGCAACGGATTGTCCCAGCAGCCCACGATCGACACGTGCACCAGACGGGCCTGCGGATTGTGCTCGGCCAGCGCGGCGCAGAGCCGGCGGGTGCCGTCGATGTCGACGTGCTGGGTGTGCTTGGCGTCGCTGGCGCAGTGGATGACGGCCTGCACGGACTCGACCGCCTCCACCAGGCCGGCACCAGTGGTCAGGTCGCCCTCGACTTCGTGCGACCCGGCCGGTGCGCTCCCCGCTGAGCGGGTGAGAACCGTTGCGGGAACGCCAGATCGAAGCAGCTCCTGCACCACCTGCGATCCGATGGTGCCGGTGCCTCCCGTGACGAGCACCGGTTGACGAACCAGGCCGGGCAGGCCCGAGATCAGCTGCGGTGGATCGGTGGCCCGTGCCATCAGTCCTCCAGGTCGTCCGGGTGTATGCCGATCACGTGCGCCACCTGCTCGGCAAGGACCTCCCACACCAGCTCCCCGAGCTCGCTGTCCTCAGCAGCGCGCGACTCGATCGGGCGCCGATAGAGCACCACGCGAGCCGAGGTGCCCCGCCCGGCGGCGTAGGCACGGCCCAGGGCGAGGTCGGCTTCCCACGGCGGTGGGTCGGTCGACGGCACGTCCTCGACCGCGAACTCGATGCCGTCGAGCTTGCGCCGCAGCCGACGTTCGAGGCTCTCGACACCATCGAGGACGAGCTCGTCGAACTGTGCGGAGCGACTGCGCATCGCGGGCACCGGCGGCCATGCGAGGGGTCCGCGAAACCCGCGTCCGCGACGATCTCCGCTCATGCACCCAACCCTAAGCCCGCGGGCGACCGGCGTGCCGAATTCGTATTGGCAGCAGCGTGTTCTAAAGTCGAGCAACGTGACTGGTCCGAGAGTGAAGCGCCTGTGTTCCCGCACCGCCTGCAAGTCGGTCGCGGTCGCCACGCTGACCTATGTGCACGCCGATCAGACGGCGGTGCTCGGACCGCTCGCGACCTTCGCCGAGCCGCACACCTACGACCTGTGCGCCGACCACACGACCAGACTGACGGCGCCCCGCGGTTGGAACGTCGTCCGTCTGGCGATCGATCTCAGTGAGCCCGAGCCGACCCCGGACGACCTGCTCGCGCTGGCGGATGCGGTGCGTGCGGCCGCCGAGCCCCCGGCGCCCGTCCCGCAGGCGCCCAGGGTGGCCGAGCGGCCGGTTCTGACCGTCCTTCCGGGCAGGGAATAAGCTCCCGACTTGTGACTGCACCCAGACTCGCCGACTTCTGCAAGGCGTACGACGTGCGCGGGATCGTGCCCGATCAGCTGAACGACGAGGTTGCGACCGCGATCGGTGCGGCATTCGCCCGTGTGGTTGCGGCCCCGGCCGGTGCGGGCGCCGTCGTGATCGGTCACGACATGCGGCCGAGCTCGCCGAACCTCTCGGCGGCTTTCGCGCGAGGGGTGGCCTCCACCGGGCTGGGGGTGACACACGTGGGGCTGTGCTCGACCGACGGTCTCTATTACGCCAGCGGAGCCCTCGACCTGCCCGGTGCGATGTTCACCGCGAGCCACAACCCGGCGCAGTACAACGGCATCAAGTTGTGTCGACCGGGAGCGCGCCCGGTCAGCCGGGACACCGGGTTGGTCCAGATCACCGAGCTGGCCCAGGCGTGGCTCGACGAGCCGTCGAGCCGGCCGGTTGCCGATCGGCCCGGTGAGATCACCCATCGGGAGCTGCTCGGCGATTACGCCGCCTTTCTGCGGGGGTTGGTCGACCTGTCCGGCAGCCGCCCGTTGAAGGTCGTCGTCGACGCCGGCAACGGCATGGGCGGGCACACGGTGCCGGCGGTGCTCGGCTCCGAGGCGGGCCTGCCGGAGTTGCCGATCGACGTGGTGCCGCTGTACTTCGAACTGGACGGCACCTTCCCCAACCACGAGGCCAATCCGCTCGAGCCGGAGAATCTGCGTGACCTGCAGCGTGCGGTGGTCGAGCACCATGCCGATGCCGGCCTGGCCTTCGACGGTGACGCCGACCGGTGCTTCGTGGTCGACGAGCACGGCGAACCGGTGAGCCCGTCGGCGGTCACGGCGCTCGTGGCCGCCCGCGAGATCGCCAGGGCGGGGCGCGGGGCCCGCATCGTCCACAACCTGATCTCGTCCAAGGCCGTGCCGGAGATCATCTCCGAGTGCGGTGGCGAACCGGTGCGCACCCGTGTCGGCCATTCCTTCATCAAGGCTGAGATGGCCTCGCATCAGGCGGTTTTCGGCGGTGAGCACTCGGCGCACTACTACTTCAAGGACTTCTGGTTCGCCGACACCGGCATGTTGGCCGCGATGCACGTGCTGGCGGCGCTCGGGGAGCAGGGCCGTCCGCTGTCGGAGCTGGCAGCGTCATACAGCCGGTATGTCGCCTCCGGTGAGATCAATTCCCGGGTGACCGATGCTGCCGCGGCCACCGAGCGCGTCAGGGAGTGGGCGAGCGCGGAGGGGGACGTCGTGGAGGACGGCCTGGACGGGATGACACTGACTCATGAACGTCAGCCGATGTGGTGGCTGAACGTCCGAGGCAGCAACACCGAGCCGTTGCTGCGACTCAACGTCGAAGCCGCGGATCGTGCAACCATGGAGCGCGTGCGGGACAACGCACTGCGGCAGATTCGCGAGGAGACCCGAGCATGACTGTGGAGATCGACACCTGGTTGCGGGAGATCCTGCGCTGCCCCGTCGGATTGCACGAACTCGTCGACTCCACCGGCCCTGATGGGCGTCCGGAGTTGCAGTGTGCGGTCGACTGCGGCGCGCCGGGCCAGCGACGCGGCTACCCGATCGAGGACGGCATCCCGGTCCTCCTGGCCGACGAATCCCGCGTGTTCACCATCTGATTCGAGCACCACGATGCCCTACCTGGACGAGGCTGTCCTGGACGATCCGGACGAGTTGGCGCGACGTGACTCCCGGGAGACCTTGCGCGCTCTGGCGACCGCCGGAGCACAGGTGCGCGAGGCGGCGACCCTGTCCACCGAGGCCGGCATCGATCGCGTCAGCTACGGCGAGCGTCCGCGGTCCGTGGTCGTGGCGGCCCTCGGTGGCAGCGCCGTCGTGGCGGATGTGCTCGAGATGCTGGCCGAACCCTCCTCGCCCGTCCCGGTGACAGTGCGGCGTAATCTGCCCATCCCCGGGTGGGTGGGATCTCTCGACCTGGTGATCGCCGTCTCCTTGTCGGGACGGGCCGAAGGACCTGTCGCCGTCGCCCGTGAGGCCGCGCGGCGGGGCGCCGCGTTGCTCACCGTCGGTGCGGAGCACTCGCCCCTGGCCGAGGCGAGCCGTCGCGCGCGTGGTGTCCACATCGGCGTCGGACACGGCCGCACCTCGTCACGGACGTCACTGTGGTCGCTGCTGACGCCGGTGTTGATGGCGGGCGACATCCTCGGCCTGATCGACGTGCCGCCCTCGGTGCTCCCCGACGTGGCAGCCCGTCTCGACGAGCAGGCGGAGGCGTGCCGGCCGTCGTCGGAGTCGTTCGTCAACCCCGCCAAGCTGATCGCGCTCCAGGCGGCCGAGACCGTGCCTGTCGTGCTCGGCGACGGCGCGCTCGCAGGGGTCGCGGCACGACGTGCGGCCTCGATGCTGGCTCAGACCGCACGCATCCCCGCGACCTGGGGCGAGCTGCCGGACGCGGCTTCTCAGGTGGTCGCCTGTTTCGACGGTCCCTTCACCGCCGGGGGAGGGGCCGGGGCGTCGGCAGCGCGCCAGGCCGACATCTTCGCCGACCCGTTCCTCGATGCTCCGGCCCAGCCGAAGCTCGGCCTGATGATGTTGCGGGATGCTCCCGTGCGGCCGCCGACGCCGGAGAGCGATGCCGCGGAGTCCCTGACCCAAGCAGTGCTCGGCACGGCGCGCGCAGCCGGCGCGCACGTGATCGAATCCGTTGCCGGCGAAGGACATCCGGTCGCCCGGCTTGCTGAGTTGATGGCTCTCACCGACTTCGCCGCGACCTATCTGGCGCTGGGGCTGGGCGTCGATCCGGCCGTCTCACCACACGTCGCCGACCTGCGTGACCGCACGTCCGGCCAGCTCTAGGACCGCCCTGCGGCGGCCGGCCGTCGGCCGATCAGTGTCGTGTCGGCAACCGCCACGGCGAGCAACACCACCGCTGTGATGACGAACACCGGCCGCAGTCCGAGATGAGCCCCGACATACCCACCCATCAGCGGACCGGTGACCTGGCCGACGTATTGCGCCGAGACCGACAGGCCGAGCACGCGCCCGACGACCCGGTCGGGCACCCGATGCCGGATCGCGGCGGTGAGAGCGGGCATCAGCCCGCCCAGCGCAGCGCCCATGAGCAACCGCAGGATCGCCAGGACCGCCACGTTGGGCGAGGCAGCCTGCGCGAGCAGCAACACCCCGGCGACGAAGAGTGAGCCGGTGACGACCGTGAGGTGGCCGATGCGGTCGCCCAGCCGGCCCAGCCGGGGCGCGGAGGCAATGCTGCCGGCGGCGCCCAGCGCCATGACCACGCCGGCCCCGAACGACGCGTGGCCGGATCCGTGCATCAACTCCTGGACGAAAACCGTGATCGTCGGCTCCACCGACATGGTGGCGAACAGCAGCAGGCTCGAGGTGACGAGCAGCATGGCGACGATGGTCGGCTGTGGTAGTTGCGACCAGGTGCGGCCGGCAGGTTGGTTCGTTGCCCGTGGGGGCTTGCGGTCCTCGTGCAGCAGAGTTGTGGTCGCGAGGAACGTCAGGAAGATCAGCCCTCCGGCGACGAAGAAGGTCACGCGCACGCCGACGAGCTCGGGTGCGAACCCGCCGAAGAGCGGCCCGACGATGTTGCCGGCCATCACGCCGCCGGACAGCACACCGAGTGCCCACGCGCTGCGGTGCTTCGGGGTCTGCGCGGCGACCAGAATGGTCGAGCCGGAGGCGTAGCCGCCGAGGAGTCCGGTGAGCAGGCGCAGCCCCACCAGTTGCCAGATGTTCTGCGCGAGACCGATGCACGACATCACGATCGCCATGCCGAGACTGGCGCGGATCAGCATCGCCTTGCGACCGAAGCGGTCGCCCAGGGCACCCCACACCGGCGCAGTCAGTGCCGCCGTGAAGAACGTTGCGCTGTAGGCGATGCCGGACCAGCGGAGCACGGACGCGCGATCGTGGACCCCGAGTTGCTCGACGAAGAGGGGCAGGTAAGGGATCAGCATCGTCATCGCGACGATGGTGGTGAACGAACCGCCCACGCAGACAAAGAGATTACGCCGCCACTGCGTCCCCTCCGTCATGATGCCAGCCTGCTCCAGACGGTCCGGATTGTGAACAGTGTTCTCGCATTATGGATGCGTGGGGATGGCGTTCTACCCTTGGGGCGTGACCCATTTCGACTTGGCCGTCATCGGCACCGGCTCCGGCAACTCACTCGTCACGCCCGATTTCGATGACAAGCGCGTGGCGGTCATCGAGGAGGGTCTCTTCGGTGGCACGTGCCTCAATGTCGGCTGCATCCCCACCAAGATGTTCGTGTATGCCGCGGAAGTGGCCGAGACGGTCCGGGACTCGGCCCGTTACGGCGTGGACTCCACGCTCGATGGTGTGCGGTGGCGTGACATCCGTGACCGCATCTTCGGACGCATCGACCCGATCGAGGCGGCCGGCCGTGACTACCGGGTGAACGGACCCAACACGACGGCCTACCTCGGCCATGCCGAATTCGTCGGTCCGCGAGAGCTGGAGGTGCAGGTCGGCGACCGGCGTCACGAGGTCACGGCCGACCAGATCGTCATCGCGACGGGCGCGCATTCGGTTGTCCCGGAGGTGATCTCGCAATCGGGTGTTCCTTTCCACACCAGCGACACGATCATGCGGATCGATGCGCTGCCGGCGTCGATGGTCATTCTGGGCGGCGGCTTCATCGCGTCCGAGTTCGCTCATGTGTTCAGCGCACTCGGGGTCGCCGTCCGCGTCGTCACCCGCGGGCCACTCCTGCTGCGCAAGGAGGACGCTGAGATCAGTGCGCAGTTCACCGCATTGGCCGAGCGCAAGTGGGACGTACACCTGGCGGCGAAGGTCGTGGGTGCGAAGGGTTCGGCGGGAGAGGTCGCGCTCGAGCTGGAGTCCGGTGAGTTGGTCAGTGGTGAGTTGCTGCTCGTCGCGACCGGTCGACGGCCCAACACCGAGCGGCTCGGGCTGGAGCGGGCCGGCGTCGCCACGGATGCCGACGGCACAGTGGTGGTGGACGAGTTCGGCAGGACGAACGTCCCCGGCGTGTGGTCCTTGGGAGACGTGAGTTCGGCATACCAACTCAAGCACGTCGCCAACCATGAGGCGCGGGTCGTCGCCCACAACCTGGCGCACCCGGACGACCTGCGGGCCTTCGACCACCGGTTCGTGCCCTCCGCGGTGTTCACCGACCCGCAGATCGCCTCGGTCGGGATGACGGAGGCAGCCGCGCGAGACGCCGGCCGCGACGTGACGGTCGTGGTGCAGAAGTTCGGTGACACGGCCTACGGCTGGGCGATGGAGGACACCAGCAGCATCTTCAAGATCATCGCCGACCGCCGGACGAAGCTGATCCTCGGCTCGCACGTGATGGGCCCGATGGCAAGCACTCTGATCCAGCCGATCATCCAGGCGATGAGTTTCGGACAGACCGCCCCCGACGTGGCGCGCGGGCAGTATTGGATCCACCCCGCCCTCGCCGAGGTCGTCGAGAACGCACTGCTGGGACTGGAGTTCGACTGAGCGCTGCTCGGTGTGCGGTTGCTGAACACTTCCTGCATAGACTTCGCGCATGGCAGGTGGACTGGTTGCGCTGCTGGACGACGTCGCGGCGCTGGCGAAGCTCGCGGCGGCATCGCTGGACGATGTAGGTGCCGCGACGGGCAGAGCGAGCGCCCGGGCCGTGGGTGTCGTCGTCGACGACACCGCCGTCACCCCGCGGTATGTCGAGGGCCTGTCCGCGCAGCGGGAACTGCCGATCATCAAGAAGATCGCGATCGGATCACTGCGCAACAAGCTGCTCATCATCCTGCCGGTTGCGTTGGTCCTCAGCCAGTTCGCGGAATGGGCACTGACCCCGATCCTGATGCTGGGCGGCACCTATCTGTCGTTCGAGGGTGCCGAGAAGATCTGGGAGGCATTGTCCGGACACCATGACGAGGCGGCGGACGGGCCCAAGGACGAGGGCAAGGTCGTCGCCGGCGCGATCCGCACCGACCTGATCCTGTCGGCCGAGATCATGGTGATCGCGCTGAACGAGGTCGAGCACGAGCCGTTCCTCGAGCGGGCGCTGATCCTGATCGTGGTCGCCCTCCTCATCACCGCGCTCGTGTACGGCGTCGTCGCGCTGATCGTGAAGATGGACGACATCGGCCTGGCGCTGGCGGACGGGGCGACCGGTGCACGTGAGCAGATCGGGCGCGGCCTGGTCACCGGGATGCCGAAGGTCATGGCAGTGCTGTCGACGGTCGGGATCGTCGCGATGCTCTGGGTCGGCGGTCACATCCTGCTGAACGGCTTCGACGAGATCGGGTGGCATGCGCCATACAGCCTGGTGCACCACGTGCAGCACACGGTCCAGGACGGCGCCGGCTTCCTCGGCTCGACGCTCGGTTGGGTTGTGAACACGTTCTTCTCGGCGGTGCTGGGTGCGATCGTCGGCGCCGTCGTGGTGGCGGTCATGCACCTGTTGCCACGTCGGAGCCGGCGCGCTCAGCCATCGAAGGACTGAGACTCTCGCAGCAGCCGGTGACCCAGGGCTGCCCATGCAGTGAGCGGCTCGGGAAGTGTGTCGCACGCGAACCAACCCACGTCGTCGATCTCTCCGTCGTCGGGATTGGCCGGTGTCGGAGCGCCTTCCGCGAAGCTTCCGGCATACAAGATCCGTATGCCATGGCGCTCGATGCCGTCGCTGGACTCGTAAGTGTTGGAATGGATCCCGAGGACCGGTCCGAGCTCCGGGGTGAGTCCCGTCTCCTCCTGGCACTCACGTACGGCAGCCGTTGCCGGCTCCTCGCCGAAGTTGATGCCGCCGCCGGGCAGTGTCCATTTGCCGTGCGCCGGGCCGGCGGACACCTGGTGGGAGAGCAGGATCCGGTCGTCGTGCACGCAGACGACGTACGCGCTTGGGCGGACGAGACGTGGCAGCGGCGGCATGACTACAGCGTAGGCTGCCGCGCTGCGAAACCCGCCACGTAGGCGGCCTGTTCGGCTGTCTCAATGGCAGCGGCGTCGTAGTGCGCGCGCACGTAGGAAACGGCTTCGGCTGCTGACAGACCGTCCAGAACACACAGGCAGGCGAGTGCCGTACCGGTGCGGCCCAGGCCGCCCATGCACGCCACCTCGACCCGTTCGCCGGCTGTACGTCGCCACGCCTCGGCGAGTGCCAGATCCGCGGCTTCCGGGCGGGTGGGTATGCCGAAGTCGGGCCACTCGACCCAGCGATGCTCCCAGGTCGCGCCTTCGACGGGTGCGTGCAACAGGTAGACCCCGAAGTCCGGATCCGGCGACAGGTCCGGATGCGCCTGCAGCCCCCGACCACGGACCACGCGTCCCGAGGGCAGAGCGAGGACCCGGTCGTCGGTCGTGTTCCACGGGGTCATGACCCCACGGTAGATCCCCGGCCCCCACCTCGCGAGTGACGGCTTCTTCGCCGATTGACGGCCCCAAGTCACCGTCAGTCGGCGAACTCGCCGTCGCTCGGTTGCCAGGTAAGAACACGTCGTCAAATGCGACGAATCCAAACCGTGCCAGTGGACGAAAAATGTTGCAACACAGGCTAATTCGTGAGATGATGCGAACGCATGAACGATACGCTTCAGGGGACTGAACCAGGCGTCGACGGCGTCCTGGACGCCGCTGCGGTGCGTGCGTTCCACGACCGGCTGACCGGTCCGGTCGGCGGTGACGACCTGCTGGATCAGATCCGTGCCTGCGAGGAGTTGAAGAATGCCCTGAGTGCCCTGCAGGCCCGGTTGACGGCCGCCATGCACGAGGAACAACGGGCGCTGGACACGGCTCGCGGCATCCGCAGGGCCGAAACCGCCCGGCTGGTCGGGTCCCAGGTCGCCCTGGCCCGACGCTGCGCCCCGCACCTGGGTTCCCGGCTGCTAGGCCTGGCACACGCGGTAACCCAGGAGATGCCGCACACCGGCGAGGCCCTGACTGCCGGCGTCATCAGCGAATGGGACGCCACGGTGCTGTGCCGCGAAACTGCTTGCCTCAGCCGCGAGGACCGCGCCACAGTGGACGCCGCGGTCGCCGACCAACTCGGCACCGTCAGCCATGCCCGTCTGGAAGCGACTGCTCGCGAACACGCCTACCGCCTGGACCCGGTCGCGGTCACCGCCCGCCGGGCACGAGCAGAGTCCGAACGCCGCGTCACCCTGCGTCCCGCGCCGGACAGCATGACCCGGTTGACCGCACTGTTGCCGGTCAAGGACGGTGTCGCGTGCTACGCGGCACTGTCCGGGTTCGCCAACACCCACGCCACCCCCGAGCGCCTGCGCGGGCAGGTGATGGCCGACGTCCTGGTCGAACGCGTCACCGGCCGCGCTCCCGCGGACGGCGTGGACGTCACGGTCAACCTGGTGATGCCACTGGACACCCTCACCGGTGACACACCCGCACACGTGCCCGGCTACGGGCCGATCCCGGCCGACCTGGCCCGTGACTGGGTCGGTGACCCCTCGCAGGCTGTGCAGCTGCGGCGACTGTTCGCTTTCCCCGGCTCCGGTGACCTCGTCGGCATGGACTCCCGCGCCCGCACCTACACCGGGCTGCTCGCCGACCTCATCAAGCTCCGCGACCAGACCTGCCGCACACCGTTCTGCACGGCCCCCATCCGGCACGTCGACCACATAACTCGCCACGCAGACGGCGGCCCCACCTCCGAGCGCAACGGGGAAGGGCTCTGTGCACGATGCAATTTCGTCAAGGAACACCCCGACGTCGACGTCACGGGAGACGCCACGGAAACCACTGTCGCCACCGGAGGGTTGACCGCGACCAGCCACCCGCCCAGCCCGCCCGGGCAACCGCCGCCGACCAGATCACACGTCGAACGCACCCTTATCGACATCACCTGGAAGCACTGGACCGCCCCACATCTGCGGCCCGCCGAGAACTAGTCGCGCGACCTCAGCGAGTTCGCGGACTCGTCCGGTAGACGTTGGTCTCGCGACGCTCGAACCCGAGGCGTTGGTAGAGGCGGTTGGCCGAAATGCGACTCGGCCGCGATGTGAGATCGACGGTGCGGGCACCGTGTGTTCGTGCGCGCTCGACCGCCCGCCGGATCAACGCGCTCCCGGTTCCGCTGCCGCGAGCGGGCTGTGACACGACCACATCTTCAATCCAGGCGCGAACGCCGGTGGGGATCGGGAACGTCGTGAGCGTAGGCGTCAATCGGTTGGTCCGGACGACAACCAGTTGCTGAGATCTGCGGCGATGCTGATCCGCACCGGCATGCTGCGCAGTTCGCTCAATGCCTGCTGCTGGGCCTCGGCAACCCGGTGTGGTTCAGCCCGTTGCAGCCCCGACGCGATGCGCAGGCACCGGTCGAGCCAGTCGAGGCTGAGCAAGAGGTCGAGGCTGATCAGCGTGGAGTTCAACTCGACGTCGACACCCGACGCCGAGGTGTATGTCGCGAGAAACGCTCGCACTGTCGGCCGGTCCCGCCAGTCGGCCAATGCCAGCGCTGTCCGCAAGGCGTCTTCGGCCGGCACCCACGGCGCGGCGACATCCCAATCGACCAGCCAGGGGCCGTCATCGGCCAGAAGTAGGTTCTTCTGGTCGATGTCGCCGTGTGACATGACCGACTTCGCACCGTCGGCGTCGCGCCGCCCGATCCACTCGCCAACCACGGCGACGTACTGGGCGATGTCGCGCGCTCCCTGCGCGTATGACGACCCAGCGTCCGACAGCTCAGAAACGAGGCGCGGCCACTGGTCGCACGTCGCTCTCGAAGGGGATGGGAACACGTCGCGACGCGTCGGTTCGACCGCGAGTGCGTGCATCGTGGCGAGGGCTCGCGCAGCGTCCACCGCGACGCTGACCGGGACCGGGCCACGGGGGCATGGGTGCGCCCCCGTGACCCACATGTGCATGCGGAACCAGCGACCTCCCACCTCGACCAGAACCTCGCCGTCGGGGGCGACCACAACGGCGGGCGCCCGGACACCGGCGGCAACCGCCTTGCGTTCGAAGGAGATCGACTCCGCCAACCAATCGCGCCAGTGCGGGTCGCGCCACGGGTTCAGCATTTCCTTCACGGCGTAGTCCCGCTGCGCGGTCCGCACCCGCCAGACCCGGTTGGACCAGGCACGGGAAACCCGTTCGACAGCCGTCACGTCATCCGCTGTCCCGAATGCGCGCAGCACCGCACGGACCAGGTCCGTGTCGCTCATCCCGGCGGGTGCCGAGTCGACATCGCCGGCGGAGTCCATGGTTCCTTCCTAGCGCACGCGCGTGCCCTCCGGAGGCTCTGCGCCGACGTCCGCCCACACCTCGGTGAGCTCGGCGATCAGACCGTCGCGCTCGGTGATGAAGCTGGCGACCCCGAACTCCTCGGTGCTGCCGTGTGATCCACCGACGATGCGGGCGCGGCCCACGGCTCGGTTGCCGGAGGCCACGACATCCAACAGCTCCAGCCGTTCGAAGCCTGGATATTCGGCATTGAGCCGCACCCAGTCATCGGCTCCGAGCATCTCGCCAGTGTGCACGTAACGGCAGACGAAGTCTGCGTGCAGCAACGTGCCGAGCGTGTCCCACGAGTGCGCGTCAATCCGAGTGCACAACTCCCGTAACAGTTCTTCCGCGGTCACCATCTGGGAAATGCTAGGTAGGGACACCGACAGCCCAGCACAAATGTCACCGCACCGTAGCCTGAGCTGTATGAGCTTTCGGGTGCCGTACACGCCACTGCCCATCGATCAGTCCGAGGTCGTCTACGAGCACGGCCCCGACTCCCTGCGCCGGCAACACGCATCGCAAGGAAGCACAACAGACTTCACGATTGTCAACAGCGCAGTCTTTCCCGGTACTGCGCGCACCGTGTGGGTGCACCGACCCGGCGTCCGGTCCGACGAGGCGCTGCCGGTGATGATCTTCCAGGACGGATGGTGGTACCTCGACCCCGAGGGCGACGTGCGCGGAGCGATCGTGCTCGACAATCTGATCGCGGACGGATCCATCCCGCCGATGATCGGCGTATTCGTCGACCCGGGCGTCATTCCCGGGATCGAGGACGCGCGGAAGCGCAAGAACCGCAACCTCGAGTACGACGCGTTCGACGACCGGTACGCCACGTTCTTGCTCGACGAGGTCCTTCCTCGCGTCGACGAGATCGCACCGACCATCGACGACCCCGAGGCGCGGGGACTCTGCGGCGGCAGCAGCGGCGGGAACTGCGGGCTCACGGCGGCCTGGCACCGACCCGACGCGTTCCGGAAGGTCATTGCGCTCGTGTCGAGCTTCGCGCAGATCCCGGGCGGCAATCCCTACCCGCAGCTCCTCGCGAACACGCCGCGCAAACCGTTGCGCATCTTCCTCCAGGAGAACCATCGCGACCTCGGATGGGATGAGCCGGAGGGCAACTGGCTGGCCGAGAACCTCCGCACGGCAGCCGCGCTCGCCGAAGCGGCATACGACTTCCGCTTCGTGCTCGGCGAGGGAGGGCACACCGGAAACTACGGCGGAGTGCTGCTGCCCGATGCACTCCGCTGGCTTTGGCGTGCTTAGCGCCCGACCCCTGGCAGCCAACCGGGAGCACGGGCACAGAACTCACGCCGCGACAGTTCACCGGACCCAGCCGGTACGGCGCCCAGCAGCGGGACGTCACCCCTGGCGAACGCCTCGCGATTGCTGACCTCGACGAAGGAGGGCTCCTCCGGCCAGGACCCGATCACGACACCGAGCCCTCGAACACCGCGCGCCCGCAACGCTTCCAGCGTGAGGGCCGTGTGATTCAGCGTGCCGAGGGACGATCGCACCACCACGACCACCGGAGCGTCCAGCTCATGGGCAAGGTCGGCGATGGTCTCCCCGGCAGCGGTGAGCTCGACCAGCAGACCACCAGCGCCCTCCACCAGCACCAGGTCGTATGACGCCTGCAGCTTCTCGATGCGCCCGATGTGGTCCTCCAGCAGGGGGAGCGTTGCCGCTTCCAGCGCCGCCGCCGGCCGCGGCGCCATCGCCGCAGACAGGCGCACACCGTCTTCGCCGCACACACCCGTCAACCGCTCCACTACCGCGATGTCCCCCGGTTCGGCGCCGGTGACGCCGGTCTGGGTCGGCTTGTAGACGGCGACCGCGGCACCTGCCCGCTCGTGCACTGCGGCAATCGCGGCAGTCGCAATCGTTTTGCCGACATCGGTATCAGTGCCGGTGACAACGATGACGCTCATCGCCCGCTCACCGCTGCGAGTTTCCCGGCGGCCGCGGCGATCCTCGCCGCGGCCGACTCGACGACCGGAAGCGCGAGATCGGCCCGGGCCGTGATGCGCAGTCGCGATACCCCGTCCGGCACGCTCGGCGGACGGAAGCATCCGACCAGGATGCCCTCAGCACGCAGCGCGTCCCGCGTGGTGACTGCTGTCAGCGGGTCCGGCATCGGCAGCGACTGCACCGCACCCGCGGCTCGCTGGATGTCACACCGCTCGCTGATTGCCGCAGCACGCCGATGGACCGCACGGGCCAGCCCGGGGTCGGCCCCCACCAACCGCGCCGCCACCGTGGCAGCAGCGGCCGCCCCCGGCGCCAGTCCGGTGTCGAAGATGAAGGATCGCGCCGCGTTCACCAGGTGATCCCGCATGCTCAGCCCTGACAGGACCGCACCTCCTTGTGCGCCAAGCGATTTCGACAGCGTGGCGGTCACCACCAGGTCTGGGGCGCCGGCGAGTCCACCGGAATGGACGAGTCCGCGGCCGTGCCCGGCGACTCCGATCCCGTGCGCCTCGTCGACCAGAAGCAGCGCCCCGTGAGCACGGCAGACGGCATACAGCTCGTCGATGTGTGCCGCATCGCCCAGCACCGAGTAGATCGACTCGACGGCGACGAGCACACGCACCCCGCCCAGGGTGCGAAGTCGCGCGTCCAGCGCCGTGACGTCGTTGTGTGCGAACGTCTCGTACGGGGCCCGTGACATCCGGGCAGCGTCGTGCAGGGATGCGTGCACGTGCGCATCCAACAGGATGTGTGAGCCGCGTCCGGCGAGCGCGCTGACGACGCCCAGGTTTGCGGCGTACCCCGTCGAGAAGGCAAGTGCTGCAGGCCATTCCGTCAGATCGCACAGGGCATGCTCCAGGTCGTGGTGCACCGGGAGGGTTCCGGTCACCAGTCGTGACGCCGCAGCGCCCGCCCCGAATCGCTCGGTGGCCGCAACGGCAGCGGCAATGACCCTCGGGTCCCGGGACAGCCCCAGGTAGTCGTTCGATGCGAGATCGATCGCCGTGTCGGTCCGCACGATCGGGTCGGTCCGCTGCAGACCACGCTCCGCGCGCAGCAACGCGCGCTCCGCCAACCACGCGTCCCAGTGGTTTCGTGGAGTGGAGTTCATCCGTGCACCTCTTCCACTGCTGCGACCATCCCGCGGCAGATCGTCGCAATCTCCTCGCTAGTGCAGACGTATGGCGGCATCGTGTAGACCAGATCGCGAAACGGCCTGACCCACACTCCATTTCGCACTGCCGCTGCCGTGACCGCGGTGACGTCAACCACCTCCCGCAGTTGTATGACGCCCACGGCGCCGACAGTCCGCACGTCCGACACGGCCGCCAGCTCCGACGCAGCCGCCAACCCCGCCCGCAACGCGTCGCGCACCCGCGCGACGTCGCGCGCCCAGGTCTTCTCCACCAACTCGACCGAGGCGTTCGCGATCGCGCAGGCGAGCGGGTTGGCCATGAACGTGGGACCGTGCAGCAACGCGCCGAACGCCGAGCCGGTTATCGCCGACCCGACCGCACGGCTCATCAACACCGCTGCGAGCGACAGGTAACCGCCGGTCAGCGCCTTGCCCACGCACATGACGTCCGGTGCAACGTCGGCCCATTCACATGCGAAAAGTCTTCCGGTGCGGCCGAACCCGGTGGCGATCTCGTCGGCGATCAGCAGCAGGCCGTGCTCGTCGGCGACCTCACGCATGATCCGCAGGCATCGTGGATGGTAGGGACGCATGCCGCCGGCGCCTTGCAGGACCGGTTCCACGATGATCGCGGCCAACTCGCCGGCATGGTCGGCGGCCGTGGCCCGCAAGGCCGTCTCCCATGACGCGAACTCGGACGTGTCGGTCTCCCAGCGATCTTCCTCATCGAGCCTGGCCAATGGTGGACGTGGGGCGAACACCTGGGTGGCCAGCGCTCCAGGGAATGCAGTGTGCATCCCGTCGACCGGGTCGCACACGCTCATCGCGGCGAACGTGTCGCCGTGATAGCCACCTCGCACGGTCAGGAGACGCTGTCGGCCAGGCCGCCCCACGGCGGCCTGGTACTGCAGAGCCAGCTTCACGGCGACCTCCACCGAGACCGACCCGGAGTCGGCGAAGAAGACGTGTGCCATCGGGCCGGGTGCGAGCCGGATCAGTCGCTCGGCCAAGGTGACTGCGGGCTCGTGCGTCAGGCCACCGAACATCACGTGGCTGAAGCGGTCGAGCTGCGCGTGCGCTGCGGCGTCCAGCGCAGGGTTGCGGTAGCCGTGCACCGCACACCACCACGACGCCATCGCATCGAGCACCTCGACGGTCCCGCCGTCCGGGCGCTGCACGGTGAGGCGCACACCGGACGCAGCTGAAACGGCATACGGTGCAGGACCGTTCAACGGTGCATATGGGTGCCAGACCAGTCCACGATCACGGTCCTGCAGCGAGCGGTCACGCATTGGGTTGCAGCTGCGTGCCCGCACCGCGACGGCGGATGACCGGGTCGTGGGCAGGGTCGCCCTCGGGCGGCTGTTCCGCGCCGAGCACCACGAAGCCGTTGTCCTCGATCATCGCCAGATCGTCCTTGGCGGCCTGCCCCTCCGACGTCAGATAGTCCCCGAGGAAGATCGAGTTCGCCAGGTGCAATGCCTGACCCTGCAGCGACCGTAGGTGCAGTTCCCTACCTCCGGCGATGCGAATCTCCCTGTCGGGGCACACGACTCGAGCCATGGCCAGGATGCGCAGGCAGCGCAGCGGATTCAGCTCCCACGTGTCTTCGAGTGGGGTGCCGTCGAACGGCATGAGGAAGTTCACAGGGATCGAGTCGGAGCCCAGGTCACGCAGCGCGAAGAGCGCTTCCACCAGTTGTTCATCGGTCTCACCGAGCCCGGCGATGAGTCCGGAGCAGGGCGACAGTCCCGCGGCCTTCGCCTTGCCGACGGTGTCGACACGGTCGGCGTAGCTGTGGGTCGTCACGATCGAATCGTGGTGCGATTCGGCGGTGTTGATGTTGTGGTTGTAGGCGTCGACCCCGGCCGCCCGCAGTGTCTCCGCCTGACCGTCCTTCAGCAGTCCGAGACACGCGCACACCTCGACCTGCGGGTGTGTCTCCTTGAGTGCGGTCACCATCGCCGACACCCGGTCGACGTCCCGGTTCGTCGGCCCGCGTCCACTGCTCACCAGGCAGACACGCGACGCGCCGCCCTGGACGCCCGCGGTGGCCTGATCGATCGCCTCATCGGTCTGCAACCACTTGTACTTCAGGATGTCCGCCTCGGAGCCGAGTGCCTGCGAGCAGTAGTGGCAGTCCTCCGGACACAGGCCGGACTTGAGGTTCACCAGATAGTTCACCTTGACCGTGTTCCCGAAATACCTGCGGCGCAACCGTGCGACCGAGGCGGTGAGCGCCAGCACCTCGTCGTCCGGGGTGCGCAGCACCGCGAGCGCATCGTCGGATGTCGCCACCTCGCCTGCGAGGATCGCACCGACACGGTCATCGAACGTCATGTTCTTCAGCACCGTGCAAGTATGCCGTGACGGGCAACACCTGCCGAGGCACCGGTGTCCGCCCTCACCGCAGCCGCAACGACCAAGGAGCGCACATGTCCGACGCGATCGTCCCGGATGACAAGGATTGGACGTGGGTCATCGAACGCCGTTGCGATGAGTGCGGATTCGATGCTTCCCAGGTCACCGAGGAGCAGCTCGGCGATCTGATCAGGGCGGCCGCCGAGCCGTGGCAGCAGATCCTCGCCGCACCCGACGTCAACGTGCGGCCGACGCCCACCACCTGGTCGCGGTTGGAGTACGGCGCGCACGTCCGCGACGTCTGCCGCATCTTCGACGACCGCCTGACGCTGATGCTGACCAACGACGATGCCGTGTTCGAGGACTGGGACCAGGACGCCGCCGCGCAAGCCGGCAACTACGCGCTGGAGGATCCGCAGGCGGTCGCTGACGCCATACAGACCGGGGCGGGAGAGCTCGCCGACGATTACGGCGAGGTGCACGGCGACGACTGGGAGCGGCGCGGCCGGCGCAGCAACGGCTCCCACTTCACCGTCCTGACGCTGGGGCGCTACTGCCTGCACGACCTTGTCCACCACCTGCACGATGTGGGGTCGGGCCTGCCGGAAAGGTAGACTGCCGGGCGCACCGGCGTGGGTGATGACCCTTGTGCGACAGCAGCCCAGAAGGGCGCGCCGGCGAGGAACCGACAGCAACGATCAGGGAAAGGGACACCCATGTCCTTCGACTTCAAGGTCAAAGATCTGAGCCTGCACGAAGCAGGCCGGCACCAGCTGCGCCTCGCCGAGCACGAGATGCCCGGCCTGATGGCGCTGCGTGAGGAGTATGCCGCCGCACAGCCGCTCAAGGGCGCCAAGATCACCGGCTCCCTGCACATGACCGTGCAGACGGCGGTGCTCATCGAGACGCTGACCGCGCTCGGTGCCCAGGTCCGGTGGGCGTCGTGCAACATCTACTCCACCCAGGACGAGGCAGCCGCCGCCGTCGTCGTCGGACCGCACGGCACCCCCGAGAACCCCCAGGGGTCACCGGTTTTCGCCTGGAAGGGCGAGACGCTGGAGGAGTACTGGGATTGCACCGATCTGGCGCTGACCTGGCCCGAGGGTGACGGTCCGAACATGATCCTGGACGACGGTGGCGACGCCACGATGCTCGTCCACAAGGGCGCCGAGTGGGAGGCCGCCGGCACGGTCCCGGCCACGACCGACGAGGACGCCGAGGAGTTCCAGGTCTTCAAGGCGCTGGTGCGCCGCACGCTGGCCGAGGACCCGCAGAAGTGGACGAAGGTCGCGGCCGAGGTCCGGGGTGTGACCGAGGAGACCACCACCGGTGTGCACCGGCTGTACGAGCTCGCCAAGTCCGGTGACCTGCTCTTCCCGGCGATCAACGTCAACGACTCGGTCACCAAGAGCAAGTTCGACAACAAGTACGGCTGCCGCCACTCGGTGCTCGACGGCCTCAACCGCGCCACCGACGTGCTCATCGGCGGCAAGGTCGCCGTGGTCTGCGGGTACGGCGACGTCGGCAAGGGCTGTGCGTCGGCGCTCGCCGGGCAGGGTGCCCGGGTGATCGTGACCGAGATCGATCCGATCTGCGCGCTGCAGGCCGCGATGGAGGGCTTCCAGGTCGCCCGCCTGGACGACGTCCTCGGTGAGGGCGACATCTTCATCACGACGACCGGCAACTTCGGCATCATCTCCGCCGAGCAGATGCAGCGGATGAAGAACAAGGCGATCGTCGCCAACATCGGTCACTTCGACAACGAGCTAGACATGGCCGGTCTGGCCAAGGTGCCCGGCGTCGTCAAGACCGAGATCAAGCCCCAGGTCCACGAGTGGACCTTCCCGAACGGCAACTCGATCATCGTGCTGTCCGAGGGCCGGCTGATGAACCTCGGCAACGCCACGGGCCACCCGAGCTTCGTGATGTCCAACTCGTTCGCCAACCAGACGATCGCGCAGATCGAGCTGTTCACCAAGCAGGGCGACTACGACAAGCAGGTGTACGTGCTGCCCAAGCACCTGGACGAGAAGGTCGCCCGACTGCACCTACCCGCGCTCGGTGCGCGACTGACCGAGCTCACCAAGGAGCAGGCCGAATACATCGGTGTCGACGTGGCGGGGCCGTACAAGCCGGATCACTACCGCTACTGAGCCCGGCGCCGACACCGGCGTCAGAGGTGACGGCAGTCGTGCTCGCACTCGCCCGGTGCGATCGGGCCGTCGGAGTGGGACGCCGGCCGGTGCAGGACCGCGTTGGTCGGCGTCACCACGAGCTCGTCGCCGGTGTCGTCGGCGGTGCCGTCCACGATCAGTGAATAGCCGTGGTGCTGCGGCGGCGGGAAGAGCAGCGTGACGCTGGGGTTGGTGCGGATGTTCGCGGCGGTGCTCTTGCTCCACGGCACGTGGAAGACTCCGTCGACCAGGTCGACGTCCGCGCACACCGTCCTGACCAAGGTGCCGTCGGTGGACAGCACGTGGGCGCTGCCGTGGTCGGCCACGGCCGCGGCCAAACCGTCGGGGTCGACTTTGATGCTCACCCTCCCGACACTACTGCTGATGCGGTCCTGCAGGCGGAGGAACCCCGTGACGACATACGCTGGTGACACTGCCGCGGCTCCGGGGGGCGCGGCTCGTTTGCGAAAGGATCGACACACGTGACCACTGGACGCGTCCTCGTCGTCGACGACGACCCATCGCTCGCCGAGATGCTCAGCATCATTCTCCAGGGAGAGGGCCTGGAGGTGACCGTCTGTGCCGCGGGCGACCTCGCGCTGCGAGCCTTCCAGGAGACCAAGCCCGACATCGTGCTGCTGGACGTGATGCTGCCCGGGATCGACGGCGTCGAGGTGTGCCGTCAGATCCGAGGCGAGTCGACGGTCCCGATCGTCATGCTGACAGCGCGCACCGACACCGTGGACGTCGTCCTCGGTCTGGAGTCGGGCGCCGACGACTACGTCACCAAGCCGTTCAAGCCGCAGGAACTCGTGGCCCGGGTGCGTGCCCGCCTGCGGCGCGGGGACGAGTCGGAGGCGGAGACCCTGCAGCTGGGGGACCTGACCATCGACGTGCCCGGTCACGTGGTCAAGCGCGGCGACCGGGCGATCCTGCTGACCCCGCTCGAGTTCGACCTGCTGGTCGCGCTCGCCCGCAAGCCGTGGCAGGTGTTCTCGCGGGAGACACTGCTGGAGCAGGTCTGGGGTTACCGGCACGCCGGTGACACCCGGCTGGTCAACGTCCACGTGCAACGGCTGCGGTCCAAGGTCGAGAAGGACCCGGAGAACCCCGAGATCGTCCTGACCGTGCGTGGGGTCGGCTACAAGGCCGGAAAGGCCTGACGGAGCACGGATTGATCCAGACACTCTGGCGCCGCATCGAACGTCTCGCCGTTCGGTGCGCGGCCGCGATCGCGCGGCTGTGGCGGCGTTCCCTGCACTTCCGGGTGGTGTTGATCACCGTCCTGCTGGGCACGTTCGTCGCGCTCGGCCTGGGCACCTACATGTACCAGCGCATCGGCAGCGGTCTGACCTCCCGGGCCACCAGCATCGCCGAGCAGCAGGCGCTGAGCCAGCGCGATTACGCCCAGAGCCAGTTCAACAACGCGCCGCGCACCGACATCGCGTCGCTGCGCGCCATCGGCCAGCAGGTCGCCGCGCCGGTGACCGGCACCCATCCGCAGGAGGCGGGGGAGCAGAACGACCGGGTCGTGATCAAGCGCTCGCCGGGCAACACCTTCCCGTCGCTCGGCACCTTCTTCACCCAGCCCGGTGACGTGCAGCTGATCCCGCAGGCGCTGCAGAGCGCGGTCGAGAAGGATCCGACACACGCGCAACTGCAGATCGGGACCGTCCGGGTGGGCGGCAAGCAGGAGCCGGCCGTCATCGTCGGCGCACGGATCGTCATACCCAACGCGGGTGACTACGACTTCTATCTCATTTCGCCGATGACGGCCGAGTCGCAGATGCTCGGCATCGTCCGCACGACCTTCCTGCTCGGCGGTCTGGCACTCACCCTCCTGCTGGCCGGGATCGCCTACCTGGTCACCCGCATGGTGGTCAGCCCGGTGCGGGACGCCGCACACGTCTCCGAGCGACTCACCGCAGGTGCACTCAACGAGCGGATGCAGGTGAGCGGCGAGGACGACCTGGCCCGGCTGGCCACGTCCTTCAATGCGATGGCCGACAGCCTGCAACGCCAGATCCGGCAGTTGGAGGACCTGTCCCAGCTGCAGCAGCGGTTCACCTCCGACGTGTCACACGAGCTGCGCACTCCGCTGACGACGATCCGGATGGCCGCGGACATGATCCACGCCAGCCGCGAGGACTTCTCCGCCCCCGTCGCGCGATCGGCCGAGTTGCTCAGCCGCGAGCTGGACCGCTTCGAGACCCTGCTCACCGACCTGCTCGAGATCAGCCGGTTCGATGCCGGAGCGGCCGCAGCCGGCCACGAGCTGGTCGACCTGCGCGACGTCGTCGCCCGGGTCGTCGACGGCTGCGAGTCCCTGGCCGAGTCCCAGGGGGTGAAGTTGCGGCTGCATTCCCGGCAGGAGGCGGTCGCACCGATGGACGCCCGCCGCATCGAACGCATCGTGCGCAACCTGGTCACCAACGCCATCGAGCACGCCGAGCACAAGCCGGTCGACATCACGGTCGCCGCCAATCCGAGCGCTGTCGCGGTGGCCGTGCGCGACTACGGCGTGGGGCTGCGGCCCGGCGACGCAGAGCAGGTCTTCAACCGCTTCTGGCGCGCTGATCCGGCACGGGCCCGCACCACGGGCGGCACCGGCCTCGGTCTGTCGATCTCGCTGGAGGACGCGCGACTGCACGACGGCTGGCTGCAGGCGTGGGGCGAGCCGGGCAACGGTGCGTGCTTCCGGTTGACGCTGCCGGTCAGGGCGGGACAGCCGATCGTCCGCTCACCGGTCACCCTGGCCCCGGACGACTCGAGCGTCGGCATCGCGATGCCCAAGGGCAACAGCCTCACGATCGGGACGCGGGCAGCCGGTGCGTCGCCCGCCCCGGAGGGCTCGGGAGGCGGCCGATGAGGCGAGCTCGGGCGCTGCTCACGCTGCTGCTCTGCGCGGTGGTCCTGCCGGTGGCGGGCTGCAGCGGGTTGCCGAGCTCGAGCGGTGTCCAGGCGGGCCGTGCCATCGACAACCACGCGGTGCCGACCGGCAACATCGAATACCCCCCGCCCGTCCCCGGAGCCTCGCAGAAGCAGATCGTCAGCGGCTTCCTGGATGCCACCGCGGGCACCAACCAGAACTACGCCCGGGCACGGGAGTTCCTCACGGCGCAGGCGAGCAGGATGTGGCAGCCGAGCAGCGTGGTCGTCACCTCCGGCACCCGTGACCTGATGACCTCCGGCCACGACGCCGTCACGGTGACGGAGGGGACGGTGGCGACCCTGGACACGACGGCGCACCTGACCGAGCAGCCGGAGGGCAAGATCACCTCGGCGGAGTTCGGCCTGCGCAAGGTGGGTGGTCAGTGGCGGATCTCGAAGCTGCCCAAGAGCTTCGGCCTCTGGATGAACGCCCAGCAGTTCAAGCGCGTCTACCAGCCGCAGGAGGTCTATTACCCGGCCGCCAACGGGCACACGCTGGTGCCGGACACCCAGTGGTACACCCAGACGGGGCTGGTCAGCTCGCTGGCCGCGGCGGTCGTGCGGGGTGCGCCGACCTGGATGCGCCCGATGACCCTGTCCGGGTTGCCCAGAGGCAGCGAACTCGTGAAGGGTTCGTCGGTCTCGGTGGACAACAACGGCGTTGCATCGGTCAACCTCAGTGACGCGGTCCTGTCGGCGACACCGACTCAACGCACCGGCCTGTGGGCGAGCATGCTGGCGACGCTGGAGCAGGTGAGCGAGGTCCGGCGGGTGGTCGTCCTGGTGGACGGCGCGCGGCTGCAGACCACCGACCTGCCCGACGAGCCGACCTCGCCGTCGCAGCTGGGCTACGCCGCGGTCAGCGGCAACCCCGTGCAGCTGGTCGCCCGGACCAGCACCAGCCACCTGCAGTGGACCGATCCCGACGAGGCGGGCACCGACCTGCGCAGCAGGAGCCGCTCCAAGACGCAACCGACGCTCCCGGTGCTCAACCGCAACTGGTATCACCTGGCAGTCTCCGGTGAGGGGACCCAGGTAGCGGCCATCGACGGTGCGAACAGCACCCTCGGCCGCTGGGTGCGCGGCCGCCTGACGAAGGTCAGCGGGTTCGGGACCGCTTTGGTCACACCGAGTTTCAGCTCAGCACGGACGGCGACCGGCAGCCCGATCAACGAGTTGTGGGTCGCCGGTCAGTCCGTGGCCAAGGACAGCGACGGCACATCCACCAACGGCACCGTCTGGGTCCTGGACACCGACCTGCCGGTGGCGGAGGCGCAGCCGCAGCCGGTGGGCGCGCCGTGGCTGCGGGGCCTGAAGATCCGCGCGGTCCGGGTCTCACCGGACGGCGAGCGCATCGCGATCGCCGCAGAGAACGCGCAGGGGTATGCCCGGGTCTACGTCGCGGGCATCGTGCGGGACAAGAAGGGGCACGCACAGTCCCTCACCGATCCGCTGCGGGTGGCACCCTCGGCCACCGACGTGCTCGACGTCGGCTGGCTCGACTACGTGACGCTGGCGGTGCTCAGCCGCGAGGGCGGCTACCGGGTGCAACCGGTCAGCGTGCCGATCGGGGGACTGAGCACCAGCCTCGGGGAGGCACCCGGCGGCGAGCACCTGATCGCCACCGGCGCAGGTGCCAACAGCATGTATGTCGAGACCAGCGACGGCTCCGTCCTGACCAAGGTCGGGGCCACCTGGCAGACGATCGCAGGCGTGGTCGCGATCGTCGCGTCCGGCACCTGAGCCCCGGGACGTCGTCCACATCCCCGCCCGCGGACTCGGGCCGTGCACAACCGGACCGTCCGGCACTGCGGGGGAGTGGACCGCTCGGCCATGCTCGCCGGATGCCCGGTGTCACCGCCCTGCAGGCAGTCTGCGACCTCGCCCTGCCGCGCAGCTGTGCCGGTTGCGCGGCACCGGGCCGGCTGCTGTGCGCGCGGTGTCGCGACGCTCTCGGTGCAGTGGCTGCGTGTGCACCGTTCGCCGCGACGCCGCAGCCGTGTCCGGCCGGTTATCCGACGACCTGGTCACAGACCGCGTATGCCGGAACGGTGGCCGAAATGTTGCGTGCCTTCAAGGACGCCGGCCGACGCGACGTGCGGCCCTGGCTGGGTCGACTGCTCCGTGGTGCGCTCGCGGGACTCATCGCGCACGACGACGTCTGCCAGGAGACGCTGCTCGCCGGTGGGCAACTGGTCGTGTGTCCGATGCCGAGCCGTCCTGCCTCGATCCGGGAGCGCGGCCGGCGGCCGGCGGTGGAGCTGGCACGGTCGGCCGTGCACGGCATACGGCCGTTCGTGGTCCACACGGCGCTGCACGTGACCGGGCACGGCAGGGACCAGGCCGGGCTCGGAGCCGCCGAACGATCCGTCAACGTCCGGGGCACCATGCGTGCGACAGCGGCCGGGCGTCGCCTCGTCGACGGCCGCGTGTGTGTCGTCCTGGACGACATCGTCACCACGGGATCCTCCCTGGTGGAGGCGCGAACAGCGTTGACAGCAGCGGGTGCCCGGCATGTCGTCGCCGCCACGGTGGCGGCGACACAGCGCCACCGTCCGACCCACCCGTTTACGGGCGAGGGGTCGGTGGTTTAACGTCTGTGCATGGAGCACATGGTGCGGTCGACCCAGTGCCACGGACTGCTCCGCCTTCCCTCCTGGAGGAGGTGGTCGAGCGGCTGACAAGGGATGCCGTCCCGCCTCACGTCATGCAGTCGAGACCAGGAGTGCACCATGGAGATCACCGTTACCGGACGTCATGTCACGGTTCCCGAGCGCTTTCGTCGGCACATCGAGGAGAAGCTGAGCAAGGTTCCCCAGCTGGACCCACGCGTCAGTCGGTGCGACGTCGTTGTCACGCACGAGGCCAACCCGCGGCAGGCCAAGGAAGCGGAGCGCATAGAGATCACCTGTCACGCCAAGAGGTCGGTGATCCGCGCGGAGGCGAGCGCGGACGACGTCTATGGCGCCCTCGACGTGGCCATGACCCGGCTCGGGGAGCGGCTGCGCCGCGTCAACGACAAGCGCCGGGTCCACCGCGGCAGGAAACAGCCGACGTCGGTGCACGATGCGACCTCGGCCATCACCCCGCCGCCGCAGGAACCACCCGTGGAGGAGACCCCGCTGCCGGCACACATCGCCAAGGTCGGCGGCGACGAGGACTGCCCGATCCAGCTGCGGGAGAAGGTCCACGCCAGCGCCCCGATGGGAGTCGACCAAGCCCTCAACGAGATGGAGCTGGTCGGGCACGACTTCTACCTCTACCAGGACGCCGAAACCGGCAAGCCGAGTGTGGTCTATCGTCGGCGTGGCTGGTCCTACGGCGTGATCCAACTCGACGTCGTGGACGAAGCCCCCGCAGCAAGCAGCGCATGATGGTTCCCCGTGACTGAGATTTCCGAGCAGCGCAGCGGGGTCGGTGATTCACCGGCCCCGCTGCCTGCGCGCGCCGACCCGATCCGGGTCCTGCTCGTCGACGACTACGAGATCTACCGGCACGGCCTGCGGATGATCCTGCAACTCGAGGACGACATCGTGGTCGCCGGCCAGACGGCCAATGCCCACGACGCGGTGCGGACCGCCGTCGAGCTGCGACCGGACGTGGTGGTGCTCGACATCTACCTGCCGGACGGCAGTGGCATCGCCGTCTGTCGCGAGATCACGCAGCGGCTGCCGCACACCCGGGTGCTCATGCTGAGCGCATCGGAGGACGACACCGATCTGGTCGAGGCGATCAAGGCCGGTGCCACCGGCTACCTGCTCAAGGACATCGCGCCCGACCAGCTCGCGGATTCGATCCGGGCGACCGCGCTCGGCCAGCCGCAGGTCTCGCCGGCGCTCGCGCCCACGCTGATGGGTGAGTTGTCCGCGGTGGTGCGCGGTGCACCACCGCGAGTGGGGGTGCCCGTCGCCGATCTGACCGACCGCGAGCGGGAGGTGCTCGGCCTGGTCGCCCGCGGCTGGTCCAACCGCAAGGTCGCCGCCGAGCTCTTCATCGCCGAGAACACCGTCAAGAACCACGTGCGCAACATCCTCGACAAGCTGCACCTCGGCAGCCGCACCGAGGCGGCGATGTATGCCGTCCGCGGTGGCCTGATCGCCGACCCGGCACTCGACTGCGCCGAGCCGGGTCAGCCGTCGTCCACCGCGAGGCGTTCCTAGAGCAGCAGGTCCCGGGCCCCCGTGCGCGGGCGTCAGGAACCCGTCGTTGCCGGCCGCATCGAGGACACCTCCCGGTCGTCGGTTGCCAGCAGCTCGAAGTAGGCGCCATCCGTGATGCGCCCGTCCGCCGCGGTGTGGGCCCGCCGGTTCTCACCCCACTGACGGAAGCCGGCCCCACGCAGCGTGGACTGTGAGGCGAGGTTCTCCAGATCGGTCTCGGCATACAGCCTCGTCAGGCCGAGGCCGCCGCGTATCCGGTCCGAGAATGCGTGCGACACAACGGCATCCATCGCGGCGGACAGCAAGCCACGTCCTCTCCCGGCGGGAAGCAGCCAGTAGCCAACCTCGGCGGAGGTGGCGGTGCCCGTGCCGATGTGGAAGACCACGATGCTGCCGAGCGGTTCGTCGGTCGACGCATCCGCGATGCACCACGGGACCGCGTCGGCCGCATCGACACTCCGGCGTTGCCGCGCCAGCCAGCCGGCGTACGACGTCCGGGTCACCTGTGCCGCGGCGGGCAGGTAGCGCATCGCCAGCTCGTCCACCTCCGTCGGGAGCGAGGCTTCATCGGTGTCCCGCCACGCACGCAGGCGGATGCCGTCCAGCTCGAGCGTCGGCACCACGAGAGGTGCGAGCCGTTGTGCGTCGACATCGTCCGAGGCGAGCAACTCCCAGTTGAGCGCGTCGCTGCGCGTCCCACCGGGCCGGGCGAGCACAGCGCGTTCAACGCCCCACATGCGGAAGCCGGCGCGGCGCAGGACCCGGGCGGACGCGAAGTTGGAGATGTCCGTTCCGGCCTGCAGCCGATGCAGGCCGAGGTCCTCGAAGGCGTGCCGGCGGACCAGTTCGACGGCTTGACGCATCAGACCACGCCCGCGGGCGTGCGGGTAGAGCCAGTATCCGAGCTCGGCGTTGCCGCGGGTGAACTCCACGTCCAGGCGCGCCAGCTTGACGTAACCGAGCGGCTCGTCGGACTCGGCGTCCGCGATGCACCAATAGAGGGCCGCCCCGGCGGTCATCGACAGCTGCCGGTCGCGTAGCCACCCGTCGTAAGTGCTCGGCGTCGGTTGCATTCTCGTCGCCATCAGCCGACTCGCGTCGTCCGGCTCCTGCACGAAGCGCACATCGTCCGCACGCCACGGGCGCAGCCGGATCTCCTCCGTCTCCAGCACCTTCGGCTCCATGCCGCCAGCCAATCACGCGCCGGTCACGGTGACTACGGAGTTTCCTCACCGCGGTGCTCGGTGGCGAGCAGCTCGAAATACGCCGTGTCCGTCGTGCTGCCGTCGAACGCGGTGAACGAGCCGTGATCCTGGCCGTACTGCCGGAAACCGGCGGCCGCCAGCGTCAGCATCGAGGCGTGGTTGCCGTCGACGGTCGCGGCGTCGAGCCGCAGCAGGTCCAGCCCATCGGGCGAGAACGCGTGTGCCACCACGGCTTTGAGCGCCTCGCCGGCGATGCCACGGCCCCGTGAGTCGTCATACAGCCAGTAGCCGACGGTGCCGCTGCGCAACGGACCGCCGAGGCCACGCACGCTGATCGACCCCAGTGGTCGCTGCGTCTCGCGATGGGTGATGCACCAACGCACGGAGTCGCCCTTCAGGTCCTCACAGCGCTCGTGGACCAGCCAACGCCGGTAGGACGCGGCCGGTGGCCGCGGCTCGATGCCCATGGACGCCGCCGCCTGTGCGTCCGGCGCGGGTTCCTCCGCCGGTGCGTCGCGCTCGCCCCACCCGCGCAGCACCAGCCGGTCCGTGTGCAGCGTGGGCAGCGGGACGGCCGATCGTCGCTGCGCGTCCCGGTCGTCGGTCGCGAGCAACTCGAACTCCGTCTCGTCACTGACGCTCCCGTCGTCGTACACCGGCAGGCCGGTCACCGTGCCGAGGGAACGAAAACCGCCCGTGCGCAGCACCCGCTGCGAGGCGAGGTTCTCGACGTCGACGTGCGCGCCGATCCGCCGCAGGCCCAGGCCGCCGCGATCGACCGGCGCGAAGGCGTGCGCAACCACCAGATCGAGCGCGGCCGAGAGGTGACCGTTGCCGCGGGCCGAGGGCTGCAGCCAGTACGCGAGCATGGCGCTGCCGCGCAGCATCGGCAGGTGCATCCGGAACAGCTGGATGCCACCGAGGGCCCGGCCGGTCGATGTGTCCGCGATGCACCAGACGATCGCCTCGCCGCCCGCCATCCGCTCGCGACGGCCGAGCAGCCACTCGTCGAATCCGTCGGCGGCCGGTGCGGTGCCGAGCATGAAGCGCGACAACGGCCGGTCCAGCGGCTCGTCCGGGACGTCGGCCTCGGTCCACGGCCGCAGGCCGATCCGGCCGCCGTCCAGCACCGCCGGCTCGCGCCACGGAAGCCGCGGCTCGCGCGGTTCGGACGCGTGCAGGTGCCCGAACCAGGTGCCGGTCGCCCCGCCACCGGGTGCGTGGTGGGTCGCCGGCCACATGCCGTCGAGGGTGAATCCGAGCGACCACGCGACCCGCCGGGAGGCCCAGTTGCCGCGGGCGGCGCGCCATACCAGCGTCCGCAGGCCGAGAGTGTCGAAGCCGTGCGCCACGAGCAACCTGGCGGCGGCCGTGACCACGCCCCGGCCGCGCACGTCCGGGTGCGCGCCGTAGCCCAGCTCCGCGGTGCCGGGTGCGCGCGGGATCAGGTTGATGGACCCGGCCCAGCGGCCCTCCACCTCGATCGCCCAGGCACCCCCGGTGCCCGACTCCCACTTCGCACGCACTGTGTCGAAGAACTCGCGCGCCTGCCCCCTGCCGTATGGCGAGGGCAGTGGCACGTACGCCGTCGACCGCGGATCGCCCGCGAACTGCACGATCCGCGGTAGATCCGACTCGCAGTGGGCGCGTAAGGTCACCACACCGTCGGTGAGCACCGGGACATCGTCGGGGAAGACCGCCATGACGGGCAGCAAACCACATACGCCGGGAACCCAGCACCGGGTCCGGACCATTAGCATGGGTGAGTCTGTCTACAAGTCGAGACGGCCGAACCAAGTCGTCCATTTACGGGGAGAGTCCGTGCCCAAGGTTGTCGAGAAGGTCCTGCGTGCTGGCGAGGGCCGCACTCTCAAGAAGCTGCAGGCCTACGCAGCACAGGTCAATCTGCTGGAGGAGGACTTCGCCGGCCTGACCGACGCGGAGCTGCGCGAGGAGACCGACAAGTTCAAGAAGCGCCTCGCCGACGGGGAGGCCCTGGACGACCTGCTGCCCGAGGCGTTCGCCGCCGTGCGCGAGGCGAGCAAGCGCACCCTGGGCAAGCGGCACTTCGACGTGCAGCTGGCCGGAGGGGCGGCGCTGCACTTCGGCAACGTGGCCGAGATGCGCACCGGTGAGGGCAAGACGCTGGTCGCGACGCTGCCGTCATACCTCAACGCCCTGACCGGCAAGGGCGTGCACGTGATCACCACCAACGACTACCTGGCCGAGACCCAGGCCGAGCAGATGGGCCGCGTCCACCGAGCACTCGGGCTGGAGACCGGCTGCATCCTGTCGTCGATGACACCCGACGAGCGTCGGGTCGAATACAACAAGGACATCACCTACGGCACCAACAACGAGTTCGGCTTCGACTACTTGCGCGACAACATGGCGTGGTCGGACGCCGAGCTGGTGCAGCGCGGTCATCACTACGCGATCGTCGACGAGGTCGACTCGATCCTGATCGACGAGGCGCGCACGCCGCTGATCATCAGCGGCCCGGCCGACGAGGCGACCCGCTGGTATGTCGAGTTCGCCAAGATCGTGCAGCACCTGAAGCGCTCGCCGAAGAAGGAGAACTCGCTGCCCGGGGACGGCGACTACGAGGTCGACGAGAAGAAGAAGACCGTCGGTCTGCTGGAGTCGGGCATCGAGATCGTGGAGGACCTGCTCGGGATCGACAACCTCTACCAGGC
>Ga0164242_10000731_pt1 | contig 39655 bp, 35 predicted proteins | sample OricomgcompostMG_FD_108783 | JGI IMG/M metagenome (GOLD analysis project Ga0164242, IMG submission 108783) | Miracle-Growth compost microbial communities from Emeryville, California, USA - Original compost - Miracle growth compost (MG) ... | reverse complement strand
CCTGTGGGCCGACTACATCCGCAATCCCGGCTTCCGTCAGGCCGATCTCGACCGGCTGCGCGCGCTCGATCTGTCCGGCCTGTCGCAATCGCTGTCGAACCCCACGAGCATCGCGCAGCGGACGTTCACGCACCTGCTTTACGGCACCGACAATGCATATGGCACCCCGCTTGCCGGCCGCGCCGCCACGTTGCGATCGTTCACCCGGGACGACGTGATCGCGTTCCACGACAGCTGGCTGCGCCCCGACAATGCGGTGATCTACGCCGCCGGCGACACGACGCTGCCCGCGCTGGTTGCCGCGCTCAACAAGGCGTTCGGCGACTGGACGCCGCCGGCGCGCGCGAAAGGGCAGAAAACGCTCGCCCCGCCTCCGTCCGCGACGGCCACGCGGATCGTGCTGATCGACAAGCCGGGCGTGGCGCAATCGACCATCCGCGTCGGCCAGTTGATGCCCTCGACGCTTGATCCACGCGATTTCGATATCAACGCGCTGAACGATGTCCTCGGCGGCAATTTCACCTCGCGGATCAACATGAACATCCGCGAAGCCAAGGGCTGGACCTATGGCGCCAACAGCTCGGTCGACGACGCCTTGGGCGAGCGCCCGTTCGAGATCGCGACCGACGTCCAGACCGACAAGACGGCCGAAGCGATGGCCGAGATCGAAAAGGAAGTGCGCGACATCGGCCACGCCCGGCCGATCACGCTCCCCGAACTCGACCTTATGGAAAAGGGCGAGGTTCTGGCGCTCCCCGGTCAATTCGAGACCAATCAGGCGCTGGTCGGCTACATGCAGTTCGTCGACCGTTTCAATCGGCCCGATAACTGGATCACCACGCTGCCCGCTCAATACGAGGCGCTGACGCCCGCCACGATCACCAGCACCGCGGACGCCGTGCTGCACCCCGATGCTCTGACTTGGGTCGTTGTCGGCGATCTGTCGAAAATCGAATCGAAAATTCGCTCCCTCGATCTGGGTAAGGTCGAGGTGTGGGACGCCGAGGGCAAGGTGCTTCGCTGACGTAGGGCGGAAGTTGCAATTGTTCCGGATAGCGGGCCTGGCAAGCGGCGTGGCATGTGGTCGCCCCATTTTGGCAGCTTCGAGGTAGCAGACTCTCAATCCGGCCATTCCACTTCCGGCCCAGGAGGCGCCATAATTAGCCGAGTGAACGAATGGCCAGTTTCGGCGGCCGAGTGGGACCAGTGAATGTCAGCAATGTCGGCGAGAGGTGCCGCTCGACCCTGGGCTACCTCGGCCCATCGACTTCGAACGCGAAGCTGGAGCGACCTGATTTAGCCTATCTCGATGTCCATCAAACCGGCGGCAGGCCAGATCACCGAGTTTTACGCAGCCGCTTGACGCGCCAGCGATGTAGGAAACCAAACCGTACCGCAAGGTTTCCCTTCTTCCGGCGCAAGATCCAGATCAGGCTCGAAATGCTGCTGACAAGAGCAGCCAGTGCTGTGGTTGTCGCGGGGACTCACCATTAACGGATTTGGCACACTGCAGAAAAACAAAATGAGGACCTGAAGAACATCAATGGAGGGCCGCAGGGTGCAGACAAGGTGACGTCCAAGCGAGCCGGACAGCCAGGAGCTGCCTCGTAGATCACCTCTCAGCCATCAGCTGACACGATAAACATCGCCGCTGCCTGCATCGCGATACAGGTCGACCCGATCGCCGTTCCAATGATAGTCGAGGTGACGTCCCTGAATGACGTTCGCGGCGCAATCGGGATAGAACAGGCCGATACATTGGCCGCCGTGGTCACGCTGGCTCGGGTAGGCGATCCCGTCCGATCCAGCAGCCCGCAAGCGGGCACCTAGGGCTTGGCTCGCGCGATAATCGTTCGGATCGAGAACCGGTGCGAAGGCCGGATCGGCACCCCGCAGATCGTGGAGCGTGGCGTCGATGTCGAGCACAAGTTCGCGAAATTGCGATGTCCACCCAGGCGCCTCGTGGGTGCGCGCCATGAAGCGCGCGTGGTGGTGCATCGTTTCCAATAGTGAGGTTTCGAAACGCTGGGCCGCGTAGAGAATGCCATAGCTGCCATCCGTGAAGCGGCTTGCTCGATCCCGGCTGACATGGGTGAAGGGCGCCATCAGATAGGTCGCGCCCGGTCCGCCAACCCGGCGGGCCGGTGGCACGAGATCGAGCGTGCCCAATGTCTCCATCAGTCGCGGATTGGTCTTCTGTTCAGCGGAGATCAGCAACGGCCAGTCTTCGGGTTCAGCAATATCCTCGAACAAATCGATCGGTGGATGAAGGCTGCGGATAATCCGTCGCGCCGCGGCCCAGGTGATATGCGATGTCGGAATTGTGGCTGGGTCGATCACCACGCCCCGCGCTCAGCATCGAGATAGCGGCGTACGCGCATCAGATCGGTGAGTTCGCCTCCGAGCATGACCGCGAGCGCCGAGCGGCCGCCAAAAGCCTCGTTGGGCGTCTTGATCCACCCATAACCGCGCTGCGGCTCCTGAAAGATAATCCTGAGCGCCTTGTGGATTCCCAAGAGGTTCGACAGCCTCGCCTTGCCGTCGCGATCAATGCGTCCCAGATCACCGGCCTTCCAACGCCGATAGGTGCGGATCGGCGCGTCAAGGAGAATAGCGGCCTGCTCGTCGTTTAGCCCCCATTTGCCGAACAGGTTGAGGACCGCGCGAAACATTGCGCGAGCTTCTTCATTGGTGATCGGCTCGGGCACAAAAGGCGGCACATCGGTATCGACACGCGTCAACATCGTCTCTTCTCCATTTGGCAGAATTTAATATATTTCATGCCAAATGGCAATAACCTTGGGTCGCGCTGGACAGCTTGACATGCGAGGGATCTGAAACGCGCCAAAAGGGCGTGCTCCAGGTCATGAGATGCTCGGCCCGCTGCGGCGACGGCCGAAGCTCCAACTGATCCCGCCCTTGCCCACGATGCCGGAGACATTCTTACCGATCTGCCGCTCCAGCACCGGCCGCCATGGAACCAACGTGAAATCCCGCGACCGCTCGATCAGCGCGTGCCGGCCGCTCGTCAATTCGATCGCGCGGGTGAAGCGCCCTTCGATCGGTTCGTGCAACCTTGCCTCCCTGAACGGCAGGCCGAGCTCGTCCGATAGCTGATCGGCGACGCGCAGCAACTCGCGTCGCTGGAGCGCGGCGATCATGCCCGGTCGCGGCGACCACTGGCCGTCTACGTCATTGGCCAGTCCCTGCGCCACCAGCCATTGTCGGCGACGGTCCTGCGCCTGCCGCGCATCGTGCCCGAATCCGGCGTCGCGCAGCGGCTCGGGCGCGTTCGCCACCAGTTCCTTGTCGAGCCAGGTGGCGGCGTCCGCCTCAACCAGCTTTTCGAGCGGTTGTTGCGACAGCGTTTCGACAGCCACGGGATGATCCTTCGCGCGCTCCGCCTCATAGACCGCGGCGCGTGTCAGATGGTTGGACGCGATGATCCAGGTGCCGTCCGGCTCGCGCTCGACGATACCGCCGATGCGCCGCATCGCCTCCAGCCGCCGCACATGCGCCTCGGCGAAGCGTTCGGTCGCGGTGGGATCGTGCCGAAGGTGCGCGTCGATCGTGTAGCGCCCGTCATTCGTCGCCGCGACCTCGGCGATGGTGCGATCGGCCTTGCGAACTGCCGTCTCGGTGGGCGCGATCCGCACGATGGCGCCGGCCGGCTGCGGATCGACGGTGTCACCGAAGCCGATCTCGATATAATATGATCGCCCGTCGGTCGCCTCGACGATCATGTAATGACGATCGGCATATTCGTCCGACAAGCCGCGCTCGACCACGCGACCGACCAGCGGGCGGGCATCAGCCGCCGTGGGATCGTAGATGACCTGATCGGCGATGGCCGGCGCGTGCGCGCGCGCCGCATAGGCGCGCTGCATGGTGCGGATGATGTCCCCACGCTCGCCCATCCGGCGCAGCGTGTCCGCAAGGTCTGGCGCCAGCCGCCAGTGCGAAGCGCCGACCTGCGTGGCGAGGCCGAGCCGTTCGAGTTTCTTCAATCGGCCCATGCGGAGCGCGTGGTCGAACGGACCGCGCGCATCCGAACTGGCGAGGACGTTGGTTTCGGCGTCGCGGATCAGCGAGCGGTCGATGCTGGTGAGGCGTTCCTGGTCGACCTCGGCGCGCAAGCGCTGCTGGATCGCATCGTCGGTGCATGGGCCGAGATCGAGATCGACCAGTTCGCAGGCGCGCTCGCGCAGGCCATGGCTGATATAGTCGCGGGCGATGATCAGATCCGCGCCGCAGTCATCCTTGCCGCGCACGATGATGTGGGTGTGGGGATGCCCGGTATTGTAGTGGTCGACGGCCACCCAATCGAGCTTGGTTCCGATGTCCTCTTCCATCCGCGCCATCAGCCGGCGCGTGAGTGGTTTGAGATCGTCATACTCGAGACCGTCTTCGGGACTGACGATGATACGGAACTGGCGCTTGTCGTCCTTCGCCTTCTCGATCCAGGTCTTGCGGTCGACCTTATCTGCCTCCGGGCCATAGAGCTGACCACGCCCGCCGTCGCGCGTCGTGCCGTCGCGCTCGACATAGCGCAGATGCGCCTTGGCCGCGCCGAAGCCTTTGCCGGTCAGCCGGACGGGGCTGAGCTTGACCAGCACGCGGCGCTGACGGAACGCGGCATAACGATCGCGCGCCGAGAGCACCCGGCCGACGCCCGCGCCGCGCCCGATCCGGCTGCCGGTGAAGCCGCTGCGCCGGCGGGGGAGCACCACGCCGCCGCGCGCAAGATTGGAGGCGGCCAGGACGCGGTGAAGAAACTTGCGCGTGCCCTTGACCTTGCCGCCCGCGCGCATCCGGCCGAGCCGGGGTTCGAAGTCATCATCATGGGCCACGATCGGAAAATTCCAGCAAGCGAAAGCCCAATCATGCGCGCCGTCAAATCCCATGAAAATCGGTGCCGTCAGAAGCCGCAGAAATCGGTCGTTTTCGGCTCGACCGGCACCGTCGCAGACGGGCCGGCACTGTTTCTACGCCTCAAATAGGATGTGCAGGCAATAGCTTACGGCAACCAACGGTGCCGTAGCTTCTCTATCTTGCCTTACGCGCCTCCACTGCCGATCCCGCCCATTACCCCCCTCCCCTCTTTCCTGTTTGCCCGATTCCGTATCCCGCGATCAGCAAAAAAAGGGGCTTCCGACGACCCTGCCCAACGTCGCCGAAAGTCCCCGAATGTTCCTCATCCGCTATCCGATCCGTGTTCGGTCGCCGCTTCGCGGTCCGCCAAAAGCGCCTTCGCGGCTTCCAGTTCGGCTGCGATCTGCGCTCGTTCTTCGTCGTCGGTACATGCTGAAAGTTCGGCCCGGAGCTCTTCGATGTGCTGTTCGATCGTCATGATGTCCTCCTGTCTGTCGCAAGACAGGAGTCGCGCCCGGTGGCGTGCGGCCCGGGTCAAGGACCGCGTGAGCGGCCGCGCAGCGGCGACGGAGGTGCCGATTTTGCGCAGCAAAATTGGAGGGGCCGTCGTCCTTGAGGCGGGCCGTGCGCCGCCGGATAGTGGGCGGTGCCGAGCAGCTATTCTCCCCTCGCTGCGCTTTCCGGCGCACGTGAACGAGGGCGCTTTCACCACTCTCCGTCATCGCCAAATGCGGAGAAAAAGCCCCGCGCCGATGTCGGCGCGGGGCGGGTCCGCCTCAATCGGCGGGGTTCCAGATGATGGCGAAGGCGTCGTCATCATCCTGTCCGGCGGCGCGGCCGAGATTGGCGTAGAGCACGCGCTGACCGAACTCCGGGGCGGCGAGGCTCAGCGACACATAATCCTTGCCCGAGCGTTCGCCGGTCTTGATCCAGCCGCCGCCGACCTCGGAGCCCGAGCAATAGACACGGTAGTCGGGTTGGCTGGCGTGCGCCTTGGAACGATTGGGGACGATCTCGATATCGGCGCGGATCGAGACGGTCTTGAGCTGACCCTTGAAGCCGTCCTCATGGCGGGTGACATATCCGATGGCAGGCATATTCGGTCTCCTTGAATAATCGCCCGCGAACCGTTCGCAGGCGATGGGCAGACCGTCGGAATGGCGGGAGCCGCCGCGCGAACCCGCAGGGCCGCAGCGTAGCGGAGGACCGGAGCGGCGGGCTGATTTGTGAGCGAAGCGACCGCGAGGAGCGCCGCCAACAGCGGCGCGGGGAAATCAGTTCGACGCGATGGTTTCGCGCGGTGGCGGCCATTCCAGGTCAAGCCCCAAGAGCCGCGACCGGGTCGCGGGAGCGGTGCGGAAGACCGACACCGGCGATCGGTCGGGCGAGCCGTCAGGCCTCACGGCATCGAGCGCGGTAGCGGCTTTCCGCGGCACCGACATCGCCCTATAGCCGTCCGACCATGAGCAAAAACACGACGATCGCCGGCCAGATCGAGGCGCTGGTCAAGCGGCTCGCCGGCGCGGCGATCTGCGACGATTGCGTGACCGACCGGCTCAACCTGTCGGTGCGCAGCCAGGCCAATATCGTGACGCGCGGCCTCGGCGGTCAGACCGGATTCGAGCGGCACAAGGGGCCGTGCGCGTTCTGCGAGGCGACCAAGACGGTGATCCGCTATGCGCGATAGCGCGCCGCCCGAATGAACAGGAGCGCCGCGCGCGAACGCCAAGGTGGCGACAGCGCGCGGCGCGGTCAGAATGTCAGTTCGCGTCACCGGCGAGCGCGAGGGAAAGCGGCTCGCTGGTCGATTCCAGTTCGATGCGGTCAATAAAGATCGCGCACCATCCGCCGCCGAACTCGCCAATGCGCGGGCGCGAACAAACGGAGGCCCATTCAAAGCCGATGGGTTCCTTGGCAAGCGTTTCAGGACAACATCACTGAATGACCGTGGCGATTGCTGCCGGATCGAAATCGTCCATGCTGGCGAAGCAGACGATCCGCGTACCGGAATCGTCTGGACAGGTTTCGGCGATGAAATCGGCGCCGATCGTCGGAAAATCGGGATCGCCAAACGACGCCCGAAACCCGCTCCATATATCGTTTTCGTCGTCGGGCGGAAACGCCTTCAGCAGTGCTTCGCTGGGTGGACCGGGTTGATCGTCATTCGCCAGCGCATAGCCAGCGTTGGCCGCTTCCTCGACCAACCTGCATTCAGCAGCGGTGCAGCGGAAAGCGAAGCTGCCCTGTGTCCAATTGTCAGCCATTGCCCACCTCCTTATCATCAGCCGCCACGACAAGCGGCGGGACGGCAAAATCCGCCGCGTCGAAATGGGCGATGATCGCGGCATAACTGCCGAGCCGCTCGGCGGTGCAACGGCCCATCAGGACATGATCGTCCTCGTCGGCGGCGAAGCATTGCGGTTCGCCGGTGCCGGTGAACACGGTGCGCTCCGCGCCCCATGCGCCGGGGCAGCCCCCGGCCCAGCGCGCGAACGGCAGGTTGTTTTGGACGCAGAACGCTTCGAGTTCCGTGAAACGTCCCCATGCCACCTCGTGCGCCATCAGAATCAGCGGACCGTCGGTGGGAAGCTGGTCGGCGGCGAAGGGTTCGCCGTCCCATTCGGTGGACAGCCCCTCGCATTCGACGGCGGCGAGAAGATCGGGGAGCAATGCGGCCGACAGTGCGCCGCCGATGGTGATGGATGCCGAAACGCGATCGGCCATGATCATTCTCCTTGGCTTTCCCGCGCCGCGAGGCCGCTCAAGCGGCCGAGCGGCGCGACGGATTTTCGGGTTCGCCGGCAACAGTCCTGGTCGTCGCGCGGGTCCGGGAACTGCTCGGCCCACGCCGTTGCGGTCATTTCCAGCCGAGCCGGCGCTCGGGAGGGTCGGGAGCCATGATCCCTCCATCGACAAGCGGGGATGGCGGCACGCCGCCATCCCCGATAAGCATCATGCCGCCGCGCGCTCGGGCCGACTTTCCAGTTCCGGCGCGGGCGCGGGTAGCGCCGGCACATTGCCGGGATCGGCGGGATCGGGGTCTTGCGGAGCGCGCGCCGCCGCGACCAGCGCCGCCTTCTCGACCGTGTCGACGCCGCCGCGCGTCGTGTAGGCGGACGGCGGAAAGACCATCCACTTGGGCAGCCAGCCTTCGACCTTGGCGCGGCCATCGACTCCGGCAAGGCAATCGCGGACGATGCGCTTCAAGGTCCTGGTCTTTTCCTGCCGATTGGCCTGCGCCACGTCGTCGCCCGCCACTTCGGCGACAATCGCGGTCAGCACCTCGCGGTCGCGGATCAGCTCAAAGGAGACGTCGTCGGCCTGCCAATACCGGGCCATATCGACACCGATTTCCTGCCCGACCACTTCGACGGCGGCACTGCCAGCAGCAAGCGTCTCGCCGATGACAATGGCGATCACGTCCATCACCGCGCGATCGGGCAGGTCGAGCAAGCGCAGGAACAGGCCGACGAGGCCATAATCGCTGCCGTTGCCGGCGGTGACGGTCGGTTCGTCCGCCGGGAAACCGAGCAACGCCAGCACGGCACGGCGCTTCTCGTCGAACTCGGCTTCGCCCCGGCAGGTTTCGACGGACTCGCGCACGTCGTCGTTGCGGGTGGTCTGCGGCTCGGGCTTGACGCTCCACAGCGGCGAGCCGGTGATGGCGTGAGCGACCATCAGGCGCAGTGCGATCTTGGGATGGCGGGTGAGCGCCGCGCGGACGGCGGCGTGGCGATGCAGGTCGATATAGGTCTGAATCGTGCTCGTCACCTCGCGGCGGGGCGGCTTGTCACCGGCCTCGAGCATTTCGCCGCGTTCGAGACGCCGCGCTTCGGTGCGCGTGATATAGCCCTCATGGAAGGTCACCTCGCCCGACGCATGCACGTCGATATAGACGCGCCCGCCCTTGCGCTTGGGGGCTTTCTCATGTTCCCAGACGTGGAAATAGTCGCTCGGCGGGACGATCACGACATCGGGCCAGCCGGCGTCGAGATAGGCGTCGCGGCGGGCCAGAATCGCTGCGTTCTGCGCGGTCCAGAAGGCATCCACGTCGCTGAAATAGCGGTCTTCGCCGAACAGGTCGGCAACGATCCCCTTCATACCCGTGGTGTCGAACAGCGCGTATTTGACCGCGATCGACTGCCCGCCGAACAGCCACGCCTTCAATTGGTGCCCGGTCGGGACATAGGCGTCCTCGTCGTCGAGGAGCGCCAGCCATGCGCGTTGTCGGCTCTTGCTCGCCATCGTCAGGTGGCGGACGGTGGCCGCGTCGATCTCGCCGTCACGATAGAGGGTGCGGATGCGCGGCATCAAATTGCCGAGCGCGAGGATGCGTTTGACGCCAAGTTCGGGGATGCCGAAGGTTGCGGCAATATCGTCCACGTCGCGGCCCTGCCTGACCAATCGCGTGAAGGTTTCCCATTGGGTCACCTCGTCGGCGTCGAGCCGCGCGACATTCTCGATCAGCGACGCTTCGATCGCATCGGCATCGTCGCTATCGTCGAGGATCGCGCACGGCATCGGTTCGGGCTCCTGCCCTGCCGCGCGGCGTTCGTCGGCGACGATCTTGGCAGCGGTGAAACGCCGCGCACCCGCGACAATCTCGTAGCTGTCAGGGGCACAATCGGGGCGGACCAAGACCGGCACGATGACGCCGCGCTTGCGCACGGTCGGCAACAGGTCGGTCACGTCGGGAGCCTTCTTGGCGTAACGCATATTGGCCGTGCTGATCGACAGCTTGCCAAGGTCGATGAATTGCAGTTCCATGGCACTTGCTCCTTGCGAGCGCCGGTCCGTCTGACTTCGCTGGATGGCGGACCGGCTTGGTCTGGCGGCAAACGGCCGCCGCGTCGGGCCCAAAGTCCTGTGTTGATTGGAACCCTCATCCGCCCGTCGGCGGAAGTTCGGGGTCGGTCGGGCGCGCCGACCGGTTCAAAAGCTGCTCGGCGAGGATGATCGACCCGACGCGCCGCGCGGTATCGGCCCACAGCGAAAGCGGGTGGATGCTGGCAAAACCGATATCGCGCTCGATCCCCAGCCCATAGGGCAGCCGAACGCTGGCGATTTCCGACAGGCTGAACGCGCCGAGTTCAGGGCAGCCGAAGCCGAGGTCGGCGAGGCCGAACACAGTGTCGCCATCGGCGTCGAGTTCGGTGGCGATCCACGTCGCCGCGCCGAGCGGATTGAAGAATTTGACCAGCGGGACGGGATCGGGTTCGGGCTCTCCGTCGCGCGCGGCGAGGTGACGGGTGATGGCGTTGGCGCGCAGTGCGCAGCGCAGGCCGGGGGTAAGCAGGATCATACCTCCGCCTCCATTCCGGCGATGCTGCGCATCGCCGCTTCCCTCCCCTCCCCTTGCGCGTCGTTGTAGCGGGCAAGAATCCAGTCGGCGGCTTTGGTCGCGGCGCTGGCGGCGCGGAAGATCGCCCGGTTATCGTCGCGCAATACGGCCAACCACGCGGCGATATAGTCGGCATGACGAACGGTCGGGACGATGCCGAGCGAAGCGCACAGGAACGCCGATCCCATTTCGGCGATCAGTTCTTCGCGCGCGTAGTCCTTGCTGCCGAACGCGTTGGTCAGGTCGCGCCCCAGCCGCGAGGCATGGCCGGTCGCGTGGGTCAGTTCGTGCAGCGCGGTGCGGTAGAAATTGATTTGGTCAAAGAAGGCGGGTTGCGGCGGCACCTGCACGAAGTCTTCGCCCGGCGCATAATAGGCGCGGTCGCCGCCGATGCGGAAATCGACGCCCGAGGCGACAATCACGTCCTCGGCGACCGGCACGATTTCGCGTTCGGGCAGCGGCTCGGGATCGGGGGCAAGACCGGACCGCAGCCCCTCGCATTGCGCGACGTTGAACACGGTGAACCTTTTGAGGAACGGGACGGCGCGGGCCTCGTCGCCCGTCTGCCGCGCGCGTTCCTTTTCGGCCTCGGGGATGAACCGGTCGGCATAGACGACGGTCACGCCATGTTCGCCCTTGCGGACGCAGCCCCCGGCATCGCGCGCCTGTTTGAAGGTCAGCCAGGCTTGCGAGACGTAGCCATGCTCGAACAACGCGCCCCACAGGAGCAGCACATTGACGCCCGAATAAACCCGACCGGTGACCGCATTGCGCGGCAAACCCGGCGTGGCGGCGCTGACCGAGCCCCAAGGCTGAACCCAGGGGATACGGCCTCCTTCAAGCTCGGCAATGATCCGGTTGGTCACCTCGTCATAAAGAGTGGCGCGGGGCGCGGGCGGCTGGTCCCCGGCCTCTCCGCGCGCGCGACGGTGGTTGTTCTGGCGCATGGCTCACCTCCTTGCGCCGCCCAAAGCCAGCATGGCCTCCCCCGGACGTGGGGGCGGGCGGCGACAGGCGACCCCTCGGGCGCGGCCAGCGAGGCGGCCCGCACCGGCAGGCCGCAGCGAAGCGAAGGAGCCGGCGTAGCCGGCTTGCGGGGCGCCGGGCCGCGCCCAGCGGGGAGCGCCGCCCGGCCCCCACGGCCAGAGGGAAGGCCACCAACAGCGCCGCCGCGCAGGCGTCTGCGCGGCGTCGTCATGCCGGGCGTCAGCCCGGCATCAGCCCCAGCGATCGTCGCCTACGGGCGGGACGCGTACGCCGCGCGGCCCGACGCAGCGGGCGCAGAGCGCCCGCGAAGCAGAGCGCGGTCGCGCCGTCAGGCGCGAGGGGCCAGGATGCTGCCGGTCATTCGAGAAGCGCACATCCAACGGAGCCAGCCTGACGACGCGCGTGCCGTGTCGACGTTGCCGACCGAGGCGCGGAACGCCTATTCGAACGCATTCGCACCGGCAATGTGGCGGACGACACGAACAGCGACACCTGCTTCTGGACGAAGAGCCGGTCCCGCACAAAGGCGGCACGCCCAATGGCTGATCAGTACAAGATCCCAAATCGAGTAAACGAGATATTGAGCTCGAACTGCTGAGGCTTACGTGATCCTATGATGGCGCCCGCTAGGAGAGTGGGCCACGCGAACAGGGGGCGTGATCGTGGCGCGGATGCGTTATTTGCCGGCAGTCATGCTGCCGTGACCATTCAGGCGAGCGAGACCATCGCCCAAACTTGTGGTGCCATGGGGCGGCTGGCGAAGGGGATGCACACCAGCACGGTTCAACAATGAAATCGTGGCCGAATACACGCACAAAAAGGCCGACAACCGCACCGACGTCCAGGCTACGGACGCTGTGCCCTGATCAAACGCCTGCTTGATGGATTTGATCACGATTGGGGGCAACTTATGACCAGCATCAGACAGGGCGGGCAATCGGCGTGCACGCGTCATCAGCCAGCGTTTCACGCGGCACTTTCGCCATTCCTCGATGAAATTCGGTCGGGTTCGATTAAGGCGAGTACCCCAGCCAATAGGTATGTGTGGGGCGGTACCAGGATATGCGGGTTGTTCCAAATGACTTCAAAATGGTTCGTTCTGCTTTTCGCCTTCACGGCTGTCGGTGTAATGTCAGGCGCCGCCGCGCAGGATGGCGCGCCGCCCCACGCTCCAAACTTCTGCACACCGGGCTTGTGCTTGGAGGTCGCGCCCCTCCCTCAGCCAGAACAGCAACGCTTTGTGACACCGATTTTTTTCACCAACGATAGCGGCGGCACGAAACGGATTAGGATCAGCTACGGGACGCTTGGAGATATTATCGTAACGCTATCCGCTTTGAGCGATGCACGCGGTGACCCCATATTTGTAAATAAGCCGTGCGCTGAAGGCGAATCGTGCGTTCAGGGGACTGTAACTGCCGAGGGGGCGCTCGGGAAAGCGTCCGACGACTTGAAGTGTCAGATCAGGATGATCTGGGTCATGCGTCCGGGATACCGTGTAGTTCAAAGTGGCGATATTTCTGAGACTGTTGCCTACACCATTGCGACGAAGCGCAATGGTTCGACCTGTGTTGGTTTCCTAGATTAGGGTGTAATCACATTACGCTCTAGCCGATTTCCGCGAAAGAATACCTACGCCAGGTATTCCAAAAAGGAGAGCTGTTGCCGCCGTCCAGCAAAGCTGCTTCCATTGACGATCAGCGGCCCAAGCCTGCTCGACGACGGCATCGATGGTAGCGAACGGCGCTCGCAGCGCAGCACTTGCCGTCCCGATCATATCCCGGTCGCCAGCCCGCGCCACTTCGCTCGTCATCGCGGCAGCGCGACCATCGGAATGGCGGGCAAGCCGGTCATTGTGATAGAGCCAGCCGGCGCATCTGAAACATCGACCTCCTACAAAGGCAACGATGCCGCCGACACGACGAAGCCTGTGAGACGACCCATGCCTCCTTGGTAAAGTGCTGATTGACATCATGCCCGAGCTTGCTCCGCTCTCGCGCACGGTGTTGCTTCATTACCGGTCGCGGCAGCTTCACATCGCGTGCGTTTCCGAACGAGAAGAATGCCTCCATCTCAACGCAAGCCAAGAGATTGTCCACGCCACGGGGTGGAGGAAGCCCATCAGCACGAACGCGAGTCTGTAATCTCCGCCCGACGCCAACTTGCCAATGATCTGCGTCGACAAGATACCACCCAAGCCGCTCCCGGCGGCGATCAGCCCGAATACCGTCGCGACCATGTTCATTGGATAGATGTCGATGATCAGCGCGCCCATGTTGATCTGGAAAACCAGATGGGCGAACGCGACGAGAGCGCCGATGGCGAGCGTGGGCCCAGTGCCGATATGGGTTGCGATGATCATGCCGCAGGGGGCGAGCAGCGTCGCGAGAGCCATCGCGATCAACCGGCTTTTCGCCGGTGAGATGCCGCGACGGATCAGTCGCCCCGAAAACCAGCCGCCGCCAATGCTGCCGATGTCGGCGGCCGCGTAGACGATCCAGGCGAGGCTGGCGACCGCGGCCAGCGACATATGCCGTGCATCGATCAGGTATTTGGGGAACCAGAAAAGGTAGAAATACCATACCGGATCGGCGACCATCCGCGACGCAGCAAGGCCCCACACGCTGGGATCGCGCAGGATTGGCCCCCAGCGGATCGGTTCACGCGCCCGGTCGATCTCCCCGCCGGGCGGCGTGCGATAGACGAGCAGCCATACCACCACCCAGACGAAGCCGGCCGCACCGGTGGCGACGAACGCCATCCTCCATCCGTAGCTGATTGCGAGCCAGGCGATGAGCGGCGGCGAGATCGTCGCGCCCACCATCGCGCCGGCGGTATAGGCGCCGAACGCGAAACCCCGTTCGGTCGGTGGGAAGTGCTCAGCGATCGCCTTCGGTCCGGCGGTGTACACCCCCGGCTCGCCGAGCCCGAGCATGGTGCGGGCAAATCCAAGCTGGCCCGCGTTGCGGACCCAGCCGGTCGCCATGTTGGCGAGCGACCACCAGCCGAGGAATAACGCCAGCGTCAGTTTGGCGCCGAGCTTGTCGGTCACCCAGCCGGCGGCGATATAGGTCAGCGTATAGGCGATCAGGAAATATTGGACGATCCGGGCGTAGCCCGAATCGTCGATGCCGAGGTCATGCTGCACGCTTGGAGCGAGGATCGACAGCGTCTGGCGATCGACATAGTTGAGCACCGTCGCGGCGAACAGCATGGCGAGGATCGTCCAGCGCAGGGCGCCGGCCCCTGTCGCTGCGGTCGAACCCTTCGATGGTGAGGGCATGCTATTCGCCAATTTCGGCCGCCGCTTCGCGAAGCGCTGCGACCAATGGCTCGGTGGCGGCTTCGGGGATCCAGCCGGACAAGGCGACGCCGGCATGTGCCGGGTCACCCGTCGAGACCGACACGACGTGATAGTCGCGTTCGTCGGCGACGTGGACGCGTGCATAGCCCAGCCGGCGGACTTCAGCGAGTTTGGCGAGCAGCTGATCGATTCCTTCCGGGAACTGCGGAATGTCGCAGCCGTCGTAAAGCGCGCGCACATCGGCGTCGTCATGTTCGGAGAGGAGCACGATGCCAATCCCGCTGGTCGTCGCCGGCAACAAGCCGATACGGCCCAGCCCGCGCGACGCCTCGATGCCCGGCGGCGCATGGAACAAATAGCTGACGCTATCGCCCCACAGCACGCCAAGCGCGACCGTGTGGCCGAAGCGGCGCAGTCCTTCGAGGACCGGCAAGGCGCGGCGAATCAGGCCCGAGGCAAACAGGCTCTGCGCGGCGAGGACGTGCATACCCGGCCCAGCGGTATATTTGCGGTTCGCGGTCTGCCGCGCGATGCCCAGATAGGCGAGCGTCTTGAGCAATCGGTTAACCTTCGTCGGATCGATCCCGAGCTGGCGGGCGAGTTCGCGGCTGCCGATCGGCTCGGGGGACATCGCGAGCGCCTGAAGGGTCGCGATACCGTCAATCAGGCTTTGGTTGGGCTGCGCGTTGAGCGGAGGTTTCATCGGTGTATACTCATGTTTCGACGCGCCGGCGGCAATCGCGACGAATGCTCATGACACGGCTTCCGCGATGTCGAAGAAGCGCGCACCGGGCTCGACACCCAATCCCGGCCCGCTGGGTAAGCGGAATCCGCCGCCCCGATAGCTCATGTCGCCATCGAGCAGCGCCAGATTGCGCGCGAAGACCGAATGCTGCCATTCGTGCTTCCAGAGGTGCGGCAGGGTTGCCGAAACGTGGAGGCTCGCGGCGAGGAACAGACCGATACCGATCGTCGCATGCGGCGCGACGGCAATGTCGCGTTCGGCGGCAAGCGCCGCGATGCGGCGAAACTGGGTGATGCCGGTGTGACCCATCTCCGGCTGGATATAGGCAAGATCACCCAAGACCAGCCGGTTCGCGACGTCATACGAGGTGTACCATTCCTCCCCGGCAGCGACCGGCACCGGCGCCTCGCGCGCGACGCGGGCGAGGCCCGCGATGTCCTCGGGCTTGACCGGCGCCTCGACGAAGCGCGGCGCGTAGGGCGCGAGTCGACCGGCAAGCGCGAGCGCCGCGTCGGGATCGAACTTCCAGTGGAGATCGACCATAATGTCGGCATCCTTGCCGAGCGCGTTGCGCAGCGCGGCCATCTCCTCAACCACGCCTTCATGGCTCACCACCGCGGCGAACTTGAAGGCGCGATGACCCTCCTCGTACATCGCCCGCGCCATGCCGACGCGCTCGGCAAGCGTCGCGGCGGGCAGGCCGGAGACATAGCCGGGCACCGTATCGCGCACGCTGCCGCCGAGCAGCGCGCTCAACGGCTCCCCACGCTCGCGCCCGAGCAGGTCCCACAGCGCGACATCGAGCGCGGCGATGGCATCGACATGGAAGCCCGAGGTGCAACCGCGCACGCGCATCAGCCCGTAAAGCCGGTCCCATAGCCTTTCCACGTCAGCGCTGTCCGCGCCGATCAGGACGGGTGCGAGCAGATCGTTGATGATCTCGCACGTCGCCTTGGGCGCGCAGATCCCATAGGTCTCGCCCCAGCCGGCGAGCCCCGCGTCGGTCGTCACACGCACAACGATCGAGCGGTCGACCGTGGGATAGATCGTGCCGTTGCCCTTGCGGACGACATAACCGCGATCGTTGACATGCTCACCCGCCGCCAGCGGGCCGAGATACGGCGTATCGCGCGGCAGCGTGACGATGAAGGTCTCGACCGAGGCGATGCGGCCCATCAGCCCGGCACCCGGTCCAGCGGGAAGATATCCGCCAGGCGCGCGAGCAATGCGTCGAGTTCGGCCATGTCATGCCGGTCGAGCGCCGCGCCGGGTGCGCGCACGAAGGTGTCCTCGATCAGTTCCCGACGACGAAGCACTTCCTTGGTCAACCGCCAGCGGAAGATCGCCTGCATGCTGAGCAGCGGCAATGTCCGTTCGAACAGGTCGCGCGCACCTTGTTCGTCACCGCTCGCGTATCGCGCCAGCATCGCGACATGGAGCTCGGTGATCTCGCACGCCGGCATCGTCCCCTCCGCACCGCGCGCAAGCTCGTCGATGACATAGCGTGCACCCGCGCCGCCGAACACCGCGTCGAGCGCGGGACCGGCCAGATCGGTCACCCGGGTGATGCGCTGGCCCGAGGGCGGAGTCTCCTCCTTGACGTAGCGTACCCCGTCCACCGCCTTGGCGAGATCGGCGACCTTTTCGATCGACAACCCCACACCCATCGGCGCCGGCGCATTCTGCACCATGATATCGATGCCCGATCCGGCATGCGCGGCGCGGAAGAAATCCGACATCGCATCGGGATCATCGGCAAAGGTCTTGGGCGTCAGGATCATCGCCGCCACCGCCCCGGCAGCGGCCCCCGCCGCGGCATAGGCGACCGCGTCGTCGGCGGTCGCTGCGCTGGCGCCGACGACGAAGGGGATGCGGCCGTCGATCCAGGCGCCGATCCGGGCGGTCATGTGCAGCCGCTCCTCGCGCGTAAGCATGTCATATTCGCTGGCGAGGCCAGGAAAGACGACCCCTTGGGCGCCGGCGGCAATGATGTAGTCGAGCACGCGTCGAGTCCCCGCTTCATCAATGGCGCCGGCCCCCGTGAAGATTGTGGGCACGATCGGCAGAACGCCCTTCAGATTCGCCACGCTACCCCCTTCTATCGTCGACGCCTAACACAGCGTTGTTGCTATATGTGCAAACATCGCCATTGTACATCTGTTTGTCAATCCTTTGTCGTGGACAGGGTCGCGCGGAGAACGCGTGAATATGGCATCTTGCAAGCCCAATTGTGGTGCTGTAATAGAAACACCGTTAATCAACGGCTCGAAGCCGTGAGCAGCCGCAAATTCGACGGCAAATTGAGGGAGAGGGGAACGGGCATGATCGATCGCGTCCAACGATATCTACTGCTGTCGTCAGCTCTGGGCTCGGCGATGCTGGCAGCGCCCGTGTGGGCGCAGACGACGCCCTCCAATACGCCGGGCGCCGAAACCGCCCCCGCAGCGACGCAGGGCGATACGGGAGCTGCAACCGGCCAGGACATCATCGTCACCGGCATTCGCCGAAGCCTCAACGAGGCCCGCGACATCAAGCGCGACTCGACCCAATTCGTCGATGCGATCGTTGCCGATGACATCGGCAAGCTACCCGACCGCAACGTCGCCGAGTCGCTTGCCCGCGTCTCAGGCGTCCAGGTCGATCGCGGCATCGGCGAAGGCAGCAACGTCTCCGTGCGCGGGCTCCGGCAGAACGTCTTCCTGTTCAACGGACGTCAGATCGATGACGCTACCGGCCGTGGCGGCAACGGCCTGGAAACGCTTGGCACCTCCAGCTTTGGCCTCCTTGCCCTGGTGCCTTCGGAGCTGATCTCCCGGCTCGACGTCACGAAGCTCGCCGGCGCCGATCAGATTTCTGGGGCGCTCGGTGGCATCGTCGACATCCAGACGCGCATGCCGCTCGACGGTCCTGACCAGGCTGCCGGGAAGATATCGAGCATCTACGGCGAGCAGGCGCATCGCGGCGGCTTCGAAAGCTTCGGCCTAGTGTCGCACAAATTCGCGAACGACACGCTCGGCGTTCTTCTGTCGGCATCCTATGGTGAGCGGCCGATTTCACAGCAGGGCCTGGACACCTTTTCGGGGTATCTGCGGTACACCGATCCCGCTGGCAATATCCGCTTCGGGAATTCCGATGCGCGGCCGGAGATGATCCATGAGGACCGAAAGTCGCTCGGTCTCGACGGCGTAATCCAGTGGCGGCCGAATTCGGACGTCGAAATCATCGCAGACAGCTTCTATTCGCGGCTCAATTCGGATCGCGATCGCTACTGGCTATCCTTCACGCCGACATCCGGCCTGTCCAATGCCACCTATTCCGACAACGACATCCTGCTCTCCGGAACAGCCGCTGGCCCGGTGCTGACCAACACCGAGTTCCTGACGACCAGGGCGGACGTGTGGTCGTCAGCCTTGCGCGGCAAGTTCACCTTGTCCGACCGGCTGAAGACCAGCGTCGAAGCGTCCTACGACCGCTCATCATCGGACGCGCACCAGATCTATTTCCGCATGCAACCGATCACCTCGATCACGCCGACGGTCGATTTCGATTTCACCCAGGGCGACCTCGGCTCGTATCAGATCAACGGGATCGATCTCGCCGATCCGTCGCAGCTACGGTTCACGATCCTTTTCGACAATGATTACCGCGCCTTGACCAAAGACTTCGCGGCACGCAACGATTGGACCTATTCGTTCGGCGACGGCGCGTTGCAATCGTTCGATTTCGGCGCCCGATATGATCATATCCAGACCAACAATGATCCGCTGCGCGCCGACATCCGCCCGACCGGCGGCATTCCGGCTACCGCGCTGCCGGATTACGTGTCCCTGCTCACCGAATCGAACTTCGCCAAGGGCGACCTCATCGGTCTGCCGCGCACTTTCCTGGTCGCGAACCACAGGGTCGACAGCTGCACCGCCTTCACCGACGTGCCGTCGATATCGCAGAACGCGCAGTGCCTTGATCCGGTGAACAATACCAACGCGCTGTCGAGCACGTTCGAGATCAAGGAACGTTTCGTCGAGGGCTATGGGAAGCTGAATTTCGACACCGGGCTCGGCTCCGCGCGCCTGTCAGGCAATATCGGCGTGCGCTATCTCGACCGGCAGCTGACCTCGGTGGGTAACCTGATCTCGGGCAGCGGAGCCGCGACGCCGACCACGTTCCGCCGCCACGACGGCGAATGGCTGCCTTCGGGGGTCGCGAAGCTGGCGTTTGGCGATGACCTGGTGTTCCGGGTGGGTGCCGCCAAAGTCGTCGCCTTCCCCAACACCGCCGACCTCAACAACGGCGTTTCACTGTCCAACAACGCGGTGTTCGTCGATGGCGTCCAGACGGTGCTGGGAACCGGTAGTGGCGGTGCGCCGAACCTCGACCCGTTCAAGGCCAATCAGGTCGACGTTTCGGCCGAATATTATTTCGGCAAGCAGGCGATGGTTTCCGTCGGCCTGTTCTACAAGGACGTTTCGACCTTCATCGTGCAAGAACAGAGCCCCGAGACCTATGGTGGGGTCAACTACCTGATCAATCGCAAGATCAACGGCGACGGCGCCAAGGTGAAGGGCGCCGAGGCCCTGTTGCAGCTGCCGTTCTACTTCCTGCCCGCTCCGCTGGACGGCTTCGGCATCGTCGCGACCTACTCGTACATCGATTCGAGCACGCCGATTAAGGACGTGGCGGGGCGCGCGATGCCCTTCCCCGGCCTGTCGAAGAACAACGTCAACCTGATCGGCTATTACGAAAAGGGCCCATTCAGCATTCGGGTCGCCTACAACTGGCGCGACGATTATCTGGTCGGGCTGTCGGCCGCCGCGACGGGCATCTACGACAATGCCTATACCGATCTTTCGACGACGGTGCGCTACGACGTGACCGATCATTTCTCGCTGGGCGCCGAAGCAAGCAACCTTCTCGACGAGCGGCAGCGGACCTATGACGGAGTCGACGAGGCGCTGCGCACCAACGTCTTCTTCGGGCGCATCTACAAGCTGAGCGCGAGCGTGAAGTTCTGACGCTGCCTTCGTGGGGATCGGGAATGGCTGAACTGGATGGCCGCGTCGCATTGATAACCGGCGCGGCAAGCGGGATCGGCGCGGCGATCGCAAGGCGCTTCCAGGAGGAAGGCGCCCGCGTCGCCGGACTCGACATCGATCCGATCGATGCCGATTTCCCGAGCGCGATATGCGATCTGCGCTCCGATGCGGCAGTGGCCGACGCGATAGCCGGCATTTGCGATCAGCTCGGCGCGCCCGACATCATCGTCCACGCCGCCGCCGCGACCTGTCACGGCGGCATCCTCGACACCCCAACGGCGGCATATCTGGACCTGTACGACGTCAACGTGGTCGGCGCGGTCCGTCTGCTACACAACTGCATCCCGGCGATGCGCGAGGCCGGCGGTGGCGCCGTCGTCATACTGTCGTCAATCAACGCCAATTTCGCAACCCCGACATTGGCGGCCTATGCGGCGACCAAGGCGGCGATCAACAACCTCGTCGCGACCGCGGCGCTCGAGTTCGCGCCCGACAATATCCGCGTCAACGCGATCGCGCCGGCCAGCGTCGACACGCCGGCGATGCGCGCCTCCTACGCGCGTCAGGCCGATCCCGAGCAAGCCCGCGCGGCGAACGCCAAACGGCACCCGCTCGCTCGGCTCGGCCGGCCCGAGGAAGTCGCCGAGGTGGCGCTGTTCCTGGTCTCGCGCCGCGCGGACTGGATCACCGGCTCGATCTACGAAATCGACGGGGGCGCGCATGTCACGCGCAGCTAATCCCGATGCGATCGTCGGGATCAACTGGAGCAGCACCCGGCTCCGCGCCTATCTGATCGCTGCCGACGGTGCGCTCACCGATACCCATGCCGAGCCGTCGGGCGTCGCCGGACTCACGCGTGAGCGGATGGTCGAGATTGTCGCGACGCTGGCCCGGCGCTGGCCCGGCGCCCGACATATCTACGCATCGGGCATGATCGGCTCGGCGATGGGGTGGACCGACGTCGGCTATGCGGAGGCACCGGCGGGCGCCGCCGAGATCGCTCGCCTCGCCAGGCGCACGACGATCGGCGAGGTGGGGCTGGTCATCGTTCCGGGCGTGGCGTGCCGGCGATCCGCGGACGATGCGCCGGACGTGATGCGCGGCGAGGAGATCGAGATCCTCGGCACCGTTTCGGGCGACGACGGCATGATCGTGCTGCCGGGCCTGCACACCAAATGGGTGAAGGTGCAGCGCGGCAAGGTGGTCGAATTCGCGACCAGCATGACGGGCGAGATATTCGACCGTCTGACCGAAAAGGGCCTGCTCGCTTCGATGGTCGCGGGCGAAGGCTCACCCGGGACAGCCTTCGAGGCGGGAATCGAGAAAGGGCGCGCCGGGATGCTGGGCCTTGGAGCGCTGCTGTTCGGCGCGCGTGCGCGCGTCGTCCGGGGCGACATGGAGAAAGCCGACGCGGCCTCGTACATTCGCGGGTTGCTGATCGGCGCCGACCTTGCCGATTGGGTGACGCTGTTCGGCGATCTGGCGAATGCGCCGGTCACGCTGATCGGCGACGGAGACGCCTGCCGCCTTTATGCGCGCGCACTCGATTCGGTCGGCATCCCGAGCCGGACGGTCGCGCCGCAAGAGGCGTGCGTGCGCGGCTTCCTCGCGCTGCACGAGGCCGCCGATGGCTGAGCGCATCCGCCTGCTTTGCGATGCCAAGGCGATGATCGGCGAATCGCCGCTACCGGTCGATGGCGGCCTGTTGTGGACCGATCCCGTGCAAAGCCGCTTGCTCCGGTTCGACGGCACGTTGGAGACAATCGCCACCGAAACACCGATCTGGTCGCTGGCCAGACAATCGGGCGGCGTGATCGTCGGCGCTTCGGACGACCGCCTGAATTACAGCAATGACGGCCGCGACTGGCGGGCCGGACCGCGCGCCGACTTCGCGGCGGGATGCCGCTTCAACGACATGGCGGCCGGCCCGGACGGCGCGCTGTGGATCGGCGCGATGCACCGCGGTACGCTCGCGACGCGCGGCGCGCTGTATCGCGCTGTCGGTCCCGATGAGGAACCGCGATTGATTGCGGCCGGACTGGGTGTGCCCAATGGAATGAAGATCTCCGGCGACGGCCGAACGTTGTTCGTGATCGACACGCTGATGCGCACGCTGCTCGCCTATCCGATTCAGGGCACCGGTCTCGGCGAACCAAGCATCGTCACCGACTTCATGGGCGTGCCGGGCAAGCCCGACGGCATGGCGATCGGCGCGGACGGCAGCTTCCGCGTGGCGATGTGGGGCGGCGGGTGCATCGCGCATGTCGGCGCCGACGGCGCGATCCTTGGGCAGGACGAGGTGCCGGCACCGCATGTCAGCAGCGTCTGCTTCGCCACGCCGTCGAAGTTGGTGGTGTCGACCTCCCGGATGCGGCTCTCGCCGGCGGTGCTGGCCGCCTATCCCGCCTCGGGCGGCCTGTTCGCGATCGATCTGGAGGTGGCGGCGTGACCGGAGGGCTTGCCGCCGCCGCGCGCGTCGCGATGCGCTGGAATTACCGCGTCTGGGGCTTCGGCGAGGCGATCGCGCTGCGCGGCTTGCTGCGCGCCGGCGACCGGCTTGCCGATCCGGCGATGCTCGGCTTCGTCCATGGCGTGCTGCGGACCTGGCTCGGGCGCGGCGTGGCGCGCAGCAATGAGGATCATGTCGGCGCCGGGCGCGAGCTCGTCGAGCTGTACCACCGGTTCGGCGACCCGGAGTTCCTCGATGCGGCGCGCAGGCTCGCCGCGCTCAACGAGGGGTTTCCGCGCGGGACCAACGGCGAACGATACCATCGCGCCGACACGCCCGGATGGCGCTGGCAGATCTGGGTCGATTGCATGGACGTCGACGGCCCGTTCCTCGCGGCACTCGCGCGGGCGACTGGAGAGGATCGCTATTACGATCAGGCCACCGAGGAATTGCTCGGCTACGCCCGCACGCTGCAGACCGACGGCGGAGTGTTCCATCACGGCTTCGAACGCGACAGCGGCCGCAACGGCCAGCTCTGGGCACGCGGCAACGGCTGGGCGCTGATGGGACTGGTCGATACGCTCGCGCTGCTCCCGCGCGCGCATTCGGCTTGGGCCGAGCTGCAACAGCGCACCACGGCGCTGGCGGAAGCGCTCGCCCCGCTGCAGGGCGACGGTGGCCTGTGGCATACGGTGGTCGACGATCCCGGCACCTATCTCGAATCCACGCTCGCCGCGATGGCCGCCTACGCGCTGCACGAGGCGTTCGCCAAAGATATGCTCGATGCCGCGCGGTTCGCCGACATGGAACGGCGCGCCCGCGCCGCGATGCACCGCGAAATCGCACCCGACGGCGCGCTCCGCCTTGTCAGCGACGCCACCCCGGTCGGCGAGCATGCGACTTATGCCAGCAGGCCGTTCGGCGTCTTCCCCTGGGGCCAAGGGCCACTGCTGCTTGCACTGTGTCAGGAGGCATGATGAAGATTGCAAAGGTCGAGGCTTTCCCCATCCAGGCCAAGCCGAGCGACACCCGCGCCTATTGGGGCAGCCGCGCGTGGGGCGACGAGCGCCCTACCGGTCAGGCCGAGCTTTCGACCGAGTATCCGGTGCCGCTGCGCCGGCGCTTCGTTTATTCGCGCAGCATCGACACCGTCGTCGTGCGCATCGAGACCGACGACGGCAAGGTCGGCTGGGGCGAGGCCAAGGCGCCCGTCGCGCCGCAGGTCACCGCCAGTATCATCGACCTGCTGCTCAAAGACATCCTGATCGGCGCCGACCCGCGCGACGTGCTGGTGCTGTGGGAGCGGATGTATGCGGGGATGCGCGTCCGCGGGCATCGTGCGGGCTTCTATCTCGAGGCAATCGCCGGCGCGGATATCGCGCTTTGGGATCTGGCCGGGCAGGCGGCCTCCGCGCCGATCTCGACCTTGCTCGGCGGCAAGATGCGCGAGAGTATCCGTGTCTACGCCTCGGGCATCCCGGCGCTGCCGCTCGAAGCGCCCGATGCGGCGATCGCCGAACTCGGCAAGGAAGCGCGCGCGCTCAAGGCGGCTGCCTACACCGGCGTCAAGATGGCGATCGGGCGCGGTGTCGAGGGCGACCTGCGCTCGATCCGCGCGGTGCGCGATGCGACCGGCGATGGCTTCGCGATCTACGCCGACGCCGCCGGCGTCTACTCGCGCGCCGACGCGATGCGATTGGGCGAAGCGCTGGAGGAGCTGGGCGTCGGCTTCTTCGAAATGCCGATCCCGCCCGAGGACGTCGAGGGCTATGCCGAGCTCGCGCAGCGCCTCGCGATCCCGATCGCGCTCGATTCGATCATGTCGCGGCACGAGACGGTCGAGCTGATCCGCAACCGCGCGATCGATATCGTCCAGCCCGACGTCTGCCGCGCCGGCGGCATCACCGAATGCCGGCGGATCGCCGAGCTCGCCGATTGCTTCGGCCTCGCGTTCCAGCCGCACGTCAGCATCGGCTCGGCGATCCACGTCGCGGCGAGCGCGCACCTCGCGGTGGCGATGCCCAACAGCATCGTGTGCGAATATTGGATCGGCGACAATCCGATCGGCGCAAGGGTGGCGCGCTCGCCCGCCGAAGTCCGCGACGGCTACCTGTTCGCGCCCGACGGCAACGGCCTCGGGATCGATCTCGATCACGAAAAGCTGCTCGCCCACGTCGCGCCGACAACCAAACCGGGAGGAACGCCGTGATCAAACGCAGCAGGTTGATGGGGAACGCCGCGGCGGTCGCAGCCATGATTACGGGCGCAGCCGCGCTGGCCGCTGCCGCGCCGACCGACACCGGCTATACGCTTCGCCCCGGCAAGCATGGCGCCGTGATCGTCGCCCGCGGTGCCGCGCACGAGCCGTACCGGCCGGTCTTCACCATCGTCCGCGCCGATGCCGATCCGAAGCTGCAACTGTCCGCGTTCACCTCGACGCCGGGGGTGCACAAGGATAACGTCAATCCCGAAGACTATCCGCTTCCCGAATGGCGCGCCGCCGACGGCGCCGGGCTCACCGACAATATCTACACCGCGGGCGCGGTTACGACGATCGCCGCCAGCGCGAGCCGCCCCCTTTCCGGCGGCGGCACGGCATGGACCTTCCCCGACAACCCCGACTTCACGCTGAGTGCCGAACTGCGCCCCGTTGCCGATGCGCCGCCGCGGCTGAGCTGGAAGTTCACCGCCAAACGCGCCGGTTGGTACACCGTCGGCTATACCGGCGGCCCGGCGGTCGATCCGACGCGTGCCGACGGTTTTCTGCAACCGCTGATCTGGCAGGAAAAGCGCTTCCCACGCGCGCCGCTGACCAGCGCCGAAAGCATGGGCGGCCTCCCGCTCACGCTGTTCTCGCAAGGCGGCGTAACAAGCGCGCTCAGCGTTGATCCCGCGGAAAGCCCCTTCCGGCTGCCAACGATACAGAACGCCCGCTTCGGCGTGGTTCTGCGCAATTCTCAAGGGCTGGCCCAGCCATCCGCTTTCGCACCGCTGTTCGGCGGGCCGGGCTCCCGCTTTGCCGCAGGGCAGAGCGCGACTTTCGCCGTGCGGCCGTTGCTCGTCTCGGGTGGCTGGTACGACGCCTTTATCGAAGCGGCGCGTGACCTGTTCGGCTTTTCCGACATGCGGCAGAACGGCGACCAGTCGCTTAACGCAACGATCGATACGATGACCGATTTCGCGATGGACGACGCGCATTCGGGCTGGAACGCCGACCTTAAGGGTTTCGATTACGATACCGACGTGCGTGGCACGGTGAAGGTTGTCTCGGCGCTGCATCCGCTCGCGGCCGCGCTGATCCAGGACGATCCCGAAATCTACCGGCTGCGGGCGCTGCCGATCACCGAATTCCTGATGTCGCGTAGCAAATATCTCTACAATTCCGATCCCGACGAGGCGGGCCAGAACGCGGCGCGCGACATGAAGGGCCCCGCAGCCGAGGTTTCCGAACTCGCCGAGCTGTACGAGATGTCGCGCGGCGAGAGCCCAGTGTTCAAATCCTATGCGCTGGAGCTCGCCGGCAAGCCCCGTGCGCTCAACCTGATGATGGTGAGCAGCGGCGACGAATTCTGGAACAAGCTTGCGCTCTACCGCCTCACCGGCGACCGGACGCTGCTGGATCAGGCCAAGGCGGGCGCGGACGCCTATATCGCGCGCCGGATCGCCCGACCGCAGACCGATTTTACCGACGTCCATCTCGATCAGGGCGGACAATTCTGGTCCGATTTCGCGCCGCGCTTCGTCGAGCTGTTCGAGTTATGGCAGGAAACCCATGAACCGCGCTATCTCGCCGCCGCCGATGCCGGCGCACGCGAATATGCAAGCTACGCCTGGTATTTTCCAGCGATCCCGCCGGGAAATGTGACGGTGGACAAGGGCGGGCATGCACCAATCGGCTATTTCCGCGCCCAGCAGGGCCAACACGGAATCGCCACGCCCGAGCAGACGCGCCCCGCGTGGCAGGTGTCGCAAATCGGCCTCACGCCCGAGGCGCAGACCACCTATCATCTCAACCCCGGCGTGTTTCTCGCACATCAGGCAGCCTATGAGCTGCGCATCGCCGCCGCGGCGCATGACAGCTTCCTGCATGATGCCGCGCGTGCGGCGATCGTCGGGCGCTACAAGACCTATCCGGGCTACGACATCAACATCGCCTTTTCCGATGTCTACGATCGCGCCGACTATCCCGATCGCCCGTTCCGGCAGCTGAACTACAATGAAATCTACTACAACCACGTCTGGCCGCACATCGCGCTGCTGATCGACTACCTGATGTCGGATTTCGAGACGCGCACCAACGGTGCGATCGCCTTTCCTTCACGCTATGCGCAGGGCTACGCCTATCTGCGCAGCAAGGTCTATGGTGACCGGCCGGGGGTCTTCATGGGCGACAGCGGCGTTCATCTCTGGATGCCGCGGCATCTCGTCAGCGCCAGCGACCCGCAGGCGAATTATGTGACCGGCTACGGCAACGACACGTTCTATCTCGCGCTATCCAACGAAGCGCCGGGTGCGCGCGAGGTGACGGTCACGCTCGACCGCGATCGCATTCCGTTCGTGCCGGCCCGTCGCTACACCGCGCGGCTTTGGCGCGACGGCAAGCCGGCGGGATCGACTATCGTCGTCGATGGCAAGGTGACGCTGCCGCTCTCGAGCAAGGGCATTACCGCGATCGCGGTTGACGGTCTGCCGGTCTTCACGCGGCTGCAGGGAGAGTATTTCGCCTCGACAGCGCAACCGCCGGAGACGAACGACACGAGCTTCCGGACCGATGCGACGCCGGCGGGCAACATCACGGCGATGATGCTGGGACTCGCCGATCAGCACGATCTCTACGTCTGGACCTCGGCGTCCGACAGTGACGTCCGCGAGGTCCGCCTCAATGTGACGACGCCGGGGCTCGAACGAGAAATGACCGATCAGCGCCATCCGTTCGAATTCAGCCTGCCGATCGGCGACGCGCGAACAATCACCTATCGCGTTTCGTTTCTCCGCAAGGACGGCGCCAGAGTCGAAACCGGCGAACATTCGGTGTCTCGCTGAGAAACGAGCCCGTCTGTCACAAAAGGTCAAACACAGCGGGGTAGCGCGGCGCCACGTTCAGGGGGTGTACGTGAGCTGGCTTCGTCCCGTCGACATATGGTTTTCCGAGCAGGTGTTACCGCACGAAGCGCATTATCTCCGGACGGCGCGGCGCTGGTCTCGAGGCCGCGACGAAGCCCTCGATCTGGTTCAGGAAGCATATCTCAAGCTTCTCCTGCATGACGATTGGCGGGCGATTCGCGATCCGCGACGCTACACGGTAACGACGATCCGCAATCTCGTGCTGCAGCGGATCCGGCGGTCGCGCATTGTGGCGATCACCGACATACCAGCTCATGACGTGGCCGACATTTACGACGAGGGGCCGAGCGTGTTCGATATTGTGGCGGGCCGCGAAGCGTTGCTCGGGCTCCTCGATGACGTCGAGCGGCTCGCGCCCGTCTGCCGGCGCGTCATTCGCATGCGCAAGTTCGAGGATCTGCCGCCGCGGGAGATCGCGCGGCGCCTGGGCATAAGCCTTTCGACCGTGGAGACGCATCTCGCGCGCGGTATGCGGCAGCTCATGCAGATGCGGCGCGCCGCCTTCCCTGCCGATCCGGCGTTCAGGCCGAGCAAAGACGATGAAGACGAGAGGCTTGCCTCCCGCTGAGGTAGCGGTTTTGCTAGTGTCAAGCATCCTGCTGTGTTGTACCGGCTGAAGCGTGGGCAAGACAGTGAACGATCAGGACCGGATCGACGCCGAGGCGGTCGATTGGCTGGCCGCCATCGATTGCGGGACCGCGGACCGCGCCGCCTTTGAACGGTGGCGTCGGGACGATCCCGCGCATGCGCTTGCCTTCATCAGGGCGTCGCAAATCGGCCGGAGCCTGGACCTGCTGCGAGACGCCGGCCTCGCCGAACGCCGGATGCCATCCGCTGAGAACAACCGGTCGGCCGATACGCCGCGGTCGATCAATCGCCGGCGCGCTCTGAAATTCGGCGCAGCAGGCGCGTTCGTGCTTGGCGCGGCGGGCGTCGGCCTGTCCGTGGCTGCGGCAGCGCAGGACGCCCAAACCGCTGTCGGCGAACGGCGGCGCATTGTCGTCGGCAGGGGCGTCGTGGTCGATCTGAACACGAACAGTCATATCCGCTGGCACCAACGAGGCGGGAGCGTCGACATACGCCTGCTCAAAGGAGAGGTCCTGCTCGAGCGCGAGCCGGGCGGCATTCCGTGCAGCATTCAATGCCAGGGCGTGCAAATTGAATCGGCGGTCGGCCGCCTTGACGCTCGCCTGCGCGATCACCGGGTGGAAGTGGCGGTGCTGCATGGCGAGGCCACCGTTCGATCACCAGCCGCCGGAGACGTCACCCGCGTCGCTTCGCTGCAGCGGACAGCGCTTGCTGCCGATACCCGACCCGTGCTCTCCGACATGACGAGGATCGAGGCAGCCGCCACGCAGGCTTGGCAACGGGGCGAGGTGCAATTCGACGGTGAGAATCTCCCCGATGCGGTGGCGGAATATAACCGCTATCTGTCACGTCCGCTGGTCATCGAGGACCGGTCGATCGATCGCATCCGGCTCGGGGGGCGTTTCTCAACCTCCGATCCTTCCGATTTCCTCAAGGCGCTTTCCGTCATCTACGGCGTGCGCGTGAATGAAACGGCCGATTCCATCCGCCTCAGCCGAGCCTAGCCAGGGCAAGGCTAAAATATTTTTTCCCTCGGTTAGCGGTTCCCCGCCGGCCGCGCATCCGGACAGGTGAGCGGCAATCACGGCCGTCTATCGTCAGGGGGAATTACCTTGCCATCGCTTCGTCATGCGCTTTGCTGCGCTACAATTCTTGCCGCCTTGCCGGCAAGCGCAACGGCCGCGCCCGTTGCCCAGGAAGAGGCCGATTTCGACATTCCCGCGCAGGATCTCGGGGCGGCGCTCAACCTCCTCGCGCGGCAGGCCAATATCCGGATCGCCTTTCCGGTCGAAATGGTCGCACACCATCGGAGCGTGGCGCTGAAGGGGCGCATGGCCCCGATCGATGCCGTGCGGCGGTTGGTTGCGCCTTTACCGCTCAAGGTGGTGCAATCGACGAGCGGTGCCATCATGGTGCTTGGCGACGCCAAGGGGCGGCAACACGGCAAGGGCACGATCACCGGGCGGATCATCGATCCGGCCACCAAGGAATATCTCCGCGACGCGATCGTCGAAGTAACGATGGCCAACGGCGACCGGCGAACCGTCACGACGGCGGAAGACGGAGAATATCGTCTCGTCGATGCGGCGGCTGGGCCAGCCGAAATCACCGTCCGCTATACCGGCTACGCTGACCAGAGCGCCAACGTGGACGTCGCGGAGGGGCGAACGGTTCATCAGGACTTCGCCCTGCAACACAGCGACCAGACCGGCCTTCCCAAGGCCAACGACATCGTGGTCGTCGGCGTCCGCGACGGTGACGCCCGGGCGATCATGAGCCAGCGCCAGTCGATGGACATCAAGGACAGCCTGTCGGCGGAATCCTATGGCGACATTGCCGATGGTAATCCCGGCGAGTTCATCAAGTACATGCCCGGCGTGGATACCGACGCCGATGGCGACGGCGACGGCACCGTGCGCAACATCAACCTGCGCGGCATGCCTTCCGATTATACTGCCGTCACCTTGAACGGCGTGAGCCTGGCGGGCGTCGATGCGATGACCGGTGCCGCCGGGTCGCGCACGTTCAGCTTCGAGCAAATGTCGCTCAGCTCGATCGATTCGATCGAGATTTCGAAGACGATCAGCGCCGATGTCGATGCGAATGCACCCGCGGGCACGATCAACATCAAGACAAAGCGCGCGTTCGACCGCAAGGGACGGCGCATCCTGCTGCAGTTCGGCGCCAGCACCCATGCCGATCTCTGGGATTCGAAGAAGCGGACTGGGCCGGGCGAAGGCGGCTATGGCGGCAAGCGCTTCTTTCCCAACTGGCAGGCCGAATATTCGGACGTTCTCCTGGGCGGCCGGCTGGGCGTGGTCGCCAGCGTGAGCAAGTCCGACCTGTATATCGAGCACGAACAGACTACGCTCGGTCGCAGCAACAAGCCGACCGCAGTCAGCCCCGATCCGCTGGCGATCACCTCGATCGAGACACAGCAGGACGCCCGCGAGATTTCGCGCCTGTCGGCGACGTTCAACGCAGACTTCAAGGCGAGCGACCAACTCGTCCTGTCGCTGGTGTCGGTCTATAACAAATCGGGCATCTGGGCGGCGTCGACCTCCTACAAGTTCATTACCGGCGCCCGCAGCCAAGGCGTCATCGGCGATCCGCTGTTCGACATCACCACCGATCTGCCGCCGACCACCAGCTCGCTTTCGATGCAGAATTCGCTGAATTACAAGGACGGTGAGGGCAAGACCTTCGTCCCCAGCTTCGAATATGACAACGGCCGGCTGACGCTGGACGGCAATATCAACTATTCAAGCTCGACCAGCCGATATGATCCGGAAGGCAAGAAGGACTCCGCCTATGTAATGAGCGCGCTGACGGCCACGGGCAATTTTTCCGCCCAGCGCGAGCCCGGCAATCTGTTCGGCCAAGAGTGGCAGATCCAGCAACTGAGCGGCGGCGACTGGAGTGATCCGGCCAGTTTCTCCGGCCCCAAATCGCTGGTCCTGAGGCTCAACAACGGCGCGTCGGCAAAACGGACGCAGACAGGCGGCGCGCTCAACGCGACTTACCGCCTGGCGGTCGGGTCGGTTCCGGTCTCGCTGAAGACCGGCTTTAAGAACGCGCGTTCGAAATGGGTGTACGCGGACGACAGCGACAACGACCGTTATCAATATGTCGGCTCGATGTCGGTTCAGGACATGCTGGCTCAGGTCCAGAGCTCGAACCAGGTTTCGTTTGCCGACAGCGGCATCACCATCCATTCGCTGAACGGTAGCGAAGACCTCTATATTCCCAGCGAATACAAGGTGCTCGATTTCTTTCACCAGCATCCGGATTATTGGGAGGCGACACAGTCCTCGTCGGCGACCGAATGGTATGGCGTCAACGTCGGCAACAACCGAAACTTCTCCGAAGAGACGAACGCCTTGTACGTGATGGCCACTGCTTCGCCCGGCGACAAGGTCAAGGTGCGCGCCGGGTTGCGCTGGGAGCAGACCCAGACGACCTCGCTCGAGGTCGATCCGCTTTCCGCCCAGGAGGTTGTCGATGCCGGCTATCCGGTCTCCGCCTCGACCGGCCAGGCAACGACGATCGAAGGCCTGGAATACCAATATCTGTCGCAACCGAAGGTCAGGCGTAAGGGAAAATACGACCACTTCTTTCCAAGCGCCTCGATCAAATATTCCTATTCGCCGACGGTCGACCTGCAGATCGGATACAGCCGGACGATCCGGCGACCGGCGGTCAGCGATCTGACGGGCATCTGGTCGATCGACGACCTGGACAAAGTCATTCGCGCCCCGAACCCGGGCCTGAAGCCGGAAATATCGGACAATCTCTCGGTCAGGCTCTCGAAATATTTCGAGCCTGTCGGCTTCGTCGCGATCAATTACTATCAGAACAGGGTGAAAGGCCTGTTCGAGACGCAGGATCTGACGGCGGAAGAATTTGGTTATACCGGAACCGAATACGCCGACTATACATTCCGAACCACCACCACTGTCGGCGGCAACGCGGTCAATATTCGTGGATGGGAACTGGAGTTCAACCACGCGCTCAAATATCTGCCCTCGCCGCTCGATGGGCTTTCAGTCCGTGGTTCGGTCAGCATGAATTATCCCGAAATTCCCATCGTCGGCGTGGCCGACAAGATGGCCAATTTTTCGGTGTCGTACAAAAAGGGACCGGTCAGACTCTATCTCAACACGGCCTGGACCGGCAAGAAATACCGCAGCACGACGCCTTCCTACTACGCCGATTTCTGGGACGTCAGCCTTTCGGGCGCGCTCGCGGTCACGCACGGCGTGGAGACGTTTTTTGCCGTTCGCAACCTGCTGAACAGCGCCCGCAACGTCATCGTATCGGGATCTACCGTAACAGCCGGCCCGGTCGGCGATTACAGCGCAGTGTACCTGAAGGCGGGTATCAGCGGCAAAATCGGCATTCGCGCGCGGTTCTGACGTTCCGGCGCGAATTTCACGATTGGAGAAAGATCAGATGAAGCCGGTCCTACTCGATCGCCGGAAGCTGCTTGCGGGAGCGGGCGGCCTGGCCCTCTTCACGGGTCTGGCGCCCGCGGCCTGGGCAGCGCCGAAGTTCAGCAGCTATCCCTTCTCGCTGGGAATCGCATCCGGCGATCCCTGGCCCGACGGCTTCGTCATCTGGACGCGCCTGGCGCCCGAGCCGCTCGCCGAACACGGCGGAATGCCGATGGCGGCGGTGGCGGTGCGCTGGCAGGTTTCGGAAGACGCGCGTTTCACGCGCGTTGTGCAGTCAGGCGAAGCGGTCGCCCGGCCCGAGCTGGCGCATTCGGTTCATGTCGAGGTGGGCGGGCTCAAGCCTCAGCGGCCATATTGGTATCGCTTTCTGGTCGATGGCGCGGAGGCGAGCCCGATCGGAGTCGCGCGCACGGCGCCAATCGCGGGCGTCACGGTGGACCGCCTCCGGCTGGCGGTGGCCGGATGCCAAGCCCTGCCGCACGGCTGGTTCGAGGCCTATCGGCACCTGAGCGACGAGCCTGATCTCGACGCCGTCTTCCATTACGGCGATTATATCTATGAGACCGGCGGGCATCCGGCGCCCGCGAAGCTGCTCATCCGCGACGCGGCCGGCAGGATCGTCGAGCGCACCCATTTCGGCGGCGAGATCTACAGCCTGGACGACTACCGCCGGCGCTATGCCCAGTACAAGAGCGACCCAGATCTCCAGGCCGCGCATGCGGCGGCGGCGTTCGTCATGTCGTTCGACGACCACGAGGTCGACAATAATTGGGCGAGCGTGTTCGATCAGGACGGTACGCCGCCGGAAGTCTTCGCCCTGCGCCGCTATGCCGCGATGCAGGCGTGGTACGAACATATGCCGGTGCGCCGCGCGCAACTGCCAGGGCCTGGTGGAATCACCATGTTCCGGCGGCTCGATTTCGGCGCTTTGCTGCGGATGCACGTGCTGGACACGCGCAGCTATCGCGACGATCAGCCTTGCCAGAAGCAAGGACAGAAAGCCTGTCGAACCCGAAGCGGGCCCGAAACCACCATCATGGGGTCTGCGCAAGAAGCCTGGCTCGACCGCGGATTGGACAATACGGCGCGCTGGAATCTGATTGCCCAGCAGGTCTTCGTCATGCCGCTCTACGAAATGGGCTCTGACGGAATCCGGCGTCTTCGTCCCGGGCCGGACTCCTGGAGCGGCTATCCGGCGGCGCGGGCGCGGCTGGTGGACTCAGTCATACGGCACAAGCTGACCAACGTCGTCATCGCCACCGGGGATGCGCATATCCATGCCGTCGGCACAGTGCCGATGCGCGACGATGAGCCGGATGGCCCTGCCGCCGCAACCGAGTTTCTCGCCACCTCGATCACATCCGGCGGCGATGGATCCGCGAAGGCACTGGACCGTCACGAGTGGATTCTTGCTGCGAGCCCGAACGTCGCGTTGCTGAACGATCAGCGCGGATACCAAGTCCACAGCATCACGCCGAAGGAATGGCATACCGACGTAAAGGTGATGGACCGCGTGCAATCGCCGGGCGGCAGGATCAGTACGCTGGCACGGTTCCTCGTGCTGCCCGACAAGGCCGAAGCGCATCGTATGTGACCAGCTCACCGTCGGATCGAGAGGCTTACGCTTTTCCGAGACATCAGCTTCGGGGTTCCAGCTTTGCCCGATTACGTTTTGCGGCGTCATGTTTAGAGGCGCTGCCGATCGGCTGGCCCGAAGAGAGAAACATGGTCTTGCCGAGCGGGCGTCGAGGGGGGGAACCATTTGCCCGCTCGGCAAGTGGCGGCCCTCGTCTCGGAGGGAACCGGCGGGCCGCATTCGATCATATAGTGCGACCGCACGATCTCGCAATCGGGGTGGAAAGTCGCCGGTAGGCAATCTGCCATGCTGCGATCGGCGCGGCGTCGCTGGCTCGCTGTTCTGCGCGTGCATCTGTGATCGTGGAAAGTTGTCTGTCGGTCCGCTATAGGAACGTCAATTGTGCGACGGTGGCGCGGGAGCGCGTCCGCTCGGGAGAGGAAGGTACGCTTCCGGGCGCAACGCCCGCGTCCGGATGGGAGTGCGAGCTGGTGAGACACCACCGGCGCAGTCGTGCGCTCCACCGATGGCAAATTCATTCATTTCCTGACGATCGCGCGATCAGTCACCGTACCTACCAGCCGGTCATTCTCGCCCACCGGCAGAAAGCCCGCATCAATTTCGGCCATCAGAAGCGCGGCGTTCTCGATCGTCTCGTCGGGACCGACGATCCGCACGTCGCGCGTCATGCACTGGTTGACTTTCATGGCGTTCATCCTTCGCTCTCGCGGTTTGCGTCGGTGGCGGGCGTGTGCTGTCCGGCGCGCGCCTCGCGGGCTTCGCCGACATAACGGCGCGCAAGCGTTCGATGCGCGAGACGCGCTTCGTCGCCGCTTGCCTGCGCCGCCGCACGCCGCTCCTCGAGCGCGCGCTGGAGCAGGAACTTACGGCTCCGTTTAGCTTGTCGGTCGCCTGGCATATTCTGCCTGTCCACCGGTCCATGGGACGCTGCGCATCGGCGCCCGCGTCCGTCGCGTGGCGCATTCGGCGCGCCAACCCGTACCAGCGTTACGGTTGGGCGACCATTCGGTTCCAGCTCTTATGACGGGTCGGCTACGCAGTCCGATCGGTAGAGGTACGGTGCCGCAGAATTGTCCGAACGACCGCGCCGGAGGCTCCGCGGGGCACAGGCCGTTACCGCCCCGGCAGAGGCGGGCCAAGGCGGTGACATCGCGGCGCTGCCTGCGAGGATTCGGCGAAGGTTTGCCGTTGGCCGGCGCTAATAGCCCCCGTTTGTGCCATTTCACGCTCCCTTTACGGCCCGCGCCTTTCGGATCGAGGGAGCTACGATTTCCGCGACTTTGTCGCTGTAGATTTTCGCGAGCAGCGCATGAGCCGAACGCGCCTCGGGCGAAGTTGCACTCGTCTCGCGCTGACGCTCCTCTTCAATGCGGCGTCGATAGAAGTCCAGATCCTGCTCTGCCACGGCGCTCTCCTTCTGACGAGCAGTCATAGACAGGGGAATCCGCGACGTCGGCATTAACCATCATTAGAATCATCGAAAATTGTTCGATTCGCCGCGGCCGGACTGACGCGCGTTAACGCCAGGTTTTCATTCAAGGTGATAATGGCTCGCTCACAGGACCGGAGATGGTCGGTGGAACTTTTTTATTTCGATCTCCTGGAAGACGGCGACGTGATTGCCGATCCGGAGGGCGGCCGTTTCGACGGACTTGCTGCGGCCCGTATGGGTGCAATCATGGTGATTCGAGACCTGCTCTGTGGGGCCGTCGAACGCGGCGAACTGCCGCTTCATCATGTTCTGGAGATCCACGACGCCGATCATGTGCTTGTCCAGAGCATCCGCTTCGATGAAGCGGTAAGCCCTTCCCGTTGATATAGATTGAAGTTTGATCTTCAACAATGTACCGCAGCAATATCACCGGTCAGTGTCGGCATTTCGGTGGCTGAGAGACAAGCTCGCGCTCCCGCCAATAGGGAAGGAGCGTCAGAATGCTCGGTTCGGATTATCCGGCTATCCAGAAATATGTGAGTAAAATCGAAGGCAGGGCGGCGCTTCCCGCGGACGCGCGCGCCGCACTGCTGTCGCTGCCCGTTCAGACGAAAATGATAGAAACCTATCAAGATATCGTGCGCGAGGGCGATCGACCCATACGAAGCTGCTTCGTCGACCAAGGGCTGGTCAGCCGCTACAAGACCCTACGCAACGGATCGCGGCAGATCATGTCGTTCCACATTCCTGGCGATATGGTCGACCTGCAATCGGCCCTGGTCATGGTTGCCGACCACGGCATCCGAACCCATGTGCCCACGACCGTCGTTTCGATCGCGCATGCCGACATCTTACGTGTCGCCGCCGATCATCCTGCGCTGGCGCGGGCATTCTGGTTCGATACGCTTACCGATGCCGCAATCTTCCGCGAATGGACCGTCAATATCGGGCGACGTAACGCGCGCCAGCGTACCGCGCACCTGCTGCTTGAATTCGCCGCCCGCTTTCGCGCGGCGGGCTTGCTCGTCGAAGATAGTTTCGAGCTGCCGATTAGCCAGGCCGATCTCTCGGATGCGCTTGGCATGACCGCGGTCCATCTGAACCGGACGCTGCAATGGCTGCGCGGTGAGCGCTACATCCGCACGCACGCGCGAACCATGACGATTGAGAATTGGCCGGAGATGATCGCGCTCGCCGGCTTCGATTCGGTCTATCTCCACCCGGAAGGCCCGCGCCATCCGCCGCCATCGGTCGCCGCCTGAACTGCTCGAATGCCGCGGGACGCCTTCGAGTGTTCCAAAATGCTTGATCGGGCGCTTCAGCCTCGGCACCGGCGGACCATGACCGGGCCAATCCCGGGCGGATCTTGGATCGGAGTCTCTGCTAGCGGCGCTACACGCTACCGGGAGGATCAGCGTGCGCTCACTGTCCGGACAGTATTGCCGAGCTCGTCGGAGCGTACAAGGCCAAGCGACCGGCGTGAGCGCCGAATGAAGACATTCTTTCCGGCAACGGCACCATGTATTGAACAGGGCGGGCGCCGTGTTCACATCCTCGATTTATCGCGCATTGGTGCGAAGCTTTATGCTGAATTTGCGCTGCAGTTGAATGAATGTCTGGTGCTCGACATCTGCGGGACCAAAGATAACGGGCATGTCGTATGGGCAACCGGCAACAAGCGGGTATTGCGTTTGCCTTCGGTCTTTCAGCCGACGAGTTGGAGGCGATTGGCGGCACACACATGTCCAATCTTGAGCGGGAAGCGAACCGGCGGGGCGTATGCTCGAGCGGTACGCAGCCTGACCTTCGCCTGTCGGGCAAGCCCTGTCCGTCGCCCAGACAACCGAGCTTGCGCTGTCCAGGGTCTTAGGGGCCAGCCGTCAGCAATCGTGCCGATTGTGCGGGATCATCCCCACCCCGTTGCAAGCCGCGCGGCATTGGAGGATGAAGATCAGTTACGGCAGGTCAGCTAGGTATGCCGTGAAAAACGGGGGGCGACATAGCACCAGTTCCGCTTTCCTCGCCCTCAAACATGACCTGGCTGGGCGCCACTCTGTTCTGCCGCGACGCCCGCCAAGCGCATTTCACAGACCACGCCGGAGGGTTCGAAGCGAAGCTTCACCGGCGATCCGATCTGTCGAGCGATGGCGTGCTCGATGAGGCGCATGCCGAAGCCGGCCTTTTGCGGCGGGGTAGGCATCGGTCCGCCCATCTCCTCCCACCGCACGCGCAGATGTCTGCGATCACTCTCGAGCACCCACGTCACCTCGACATGTCCTTCAGGAACCGAAAGCGCCCCGTGCTTCAGAGCATTGGTGCAAAGCTCATGGATGCCGAGTGCGAAGGCGATCGCATCCTGTGAGCCGATGGTCACGTTCGGCCCGTGCGGTCGAATGCGACGATCCGCGCCGAGCGCGCGCGTAATCTGAATAACCAAGGCGCACAGGTCTGCCTCCGCCCAATTTTCTTCCCGCAGCAGACGGTTTGTTTCGGCGAGTGCGATCAGGCGATCTTCAAACTTCCCAAGCTGCTCTTCGGGAGCATCAGGAAAGCTCCTCCGGGCGAGCGACTGAACGACCGTCAGGAGATTCTTCACGCGGTGCTCAAGTTCGCGGGCAAGAAGATTCTTCTGTTCCTCCAACCTCACTTGAGCGGTGACGTCGGCATTCTGTACCAGAACCATCAGGCCCGCTGGTTCAACACCGTCGCGCAATCTCCAGACCGAATGCACCCAGAGCGACCGTCCGTCCTTGGTCACCTGGCGGAGCCTTCCAGCCCATTCTCCCGTCGCCCTGAGCTTCGCCTCGATCGAAGCGAGATCCTCGGGAAATTCGGTTCTCAGCAGGTCGCAGAAAATGTGACCTTGCGCTTCTTCGGGACTGTAGCCGAAGAGTTCCTCGCATCCTTGCGTCCAGTAGAGGATTTCGCCCTCCGGCCGGCAAACGAAAACCGGCGCGTGGTTGAGAAATTCTCGCAAGGTTTCTTTCATTTGCCGCCCCGTTCTGGACTCTGGCGGCGCGCTCATCGACAATTCGGGCCACCCGCCAGCTCCCGGACATGAACCTTCGGATAGCCGCAAAAAATTGCCGCCGATGTAGGCCAGCCGACATCATGATATGTTCCCGGGCGTAAATTGACGAACAGACGACATTCGCCCTTACAGGTGCTCCACTGCGGCGATCGCTGAACGTCCGAGTCAGCAACAAATTCCGGAGAGACTTTGCCATGGCCGGCCCGAATGCCTACGACAAGCCGCTTTCTGTCGAAGTCTATGATGGGGAGGTTGTGCTTAGCGCGACGGACGGACCGTTCAGCGTCTCGTTAACTGCGCTAGCTGCTGCCAAGACCGCCGAGAACCTCGCCAAGGCGGCCAAGATCGCGTTCAGTGATCAAGCCTCGCAGGACTCAACCTCCCGGGATTGAATATCCTGGCGGGCGAACGCCAGAGACTCTCTGCAACTGCAAGCCGATACGGCAAGCCTTTGCGGATCGAGAATCTCAATTCCGCCGCCTCGACCGCTGCGGATTAGCTCAGCGCGCTGAAGCCCCGAAATTGCGGCGGCAATGGTCGTCCGCTGCACCCCCAGGAGCTGCGCCAAAGCCACCTGGGTGATAGGCAGCTTGTCAGACCCGAACTTGTCGGCTGCATCGAGCAGTGTGCGGGCAAGACGATTCTCGACGCTGTGGAGCGCATTGCAAGCGACATTCTGCCGAGCCTCCACGAGGAGG
>Ga0164242_10000730_pt1 | contig 39660 bp, 30 predicted proteins | sample OricomgcompostMG_FD_108783 | JGI IMG/M metagenome (GOLD analysis project Ga0164242, IMG submission 108783) | Miracle-Growth compost microbial communities from Emeryville, California, USA - Original compost - Miracle growth compost (MG) ... | reverse complement strand
GCGACTACGACCGGCTCGCCGGGGCGGTGGTGGCCGGCCACGTCATCGAGTGCGGGGTGCAGGCCACCGGCGGCAACTATTCCTTCTTCACCGAGGTGCCCGACCTGACCCACGCGGGTTTCCCGCTGGCCGAGGTGCACGCCGACGGCTCCTCGGTGATCACCAAGCATCCGGGCACCGGCGGGCTGGTCAGCGTCGACACCGTCACCGCGCAACTGCTGTACGAGATCACCGGCGCGCGCTACGCCAACCCCGACGTCACCGCGCGGATAGACACCGTCGAGCTGTCCTCCGACGGCCCCGACCGGGTGCGCATCAGCGGCGTGCGCGGTGAGCCGCCGCCGCCCACCTACAAGGTGTCGCTGAACAGCATCGGCGGATTCCGCAACTCGATGACCTTCGTGCTGACCGGCCTGGACATCGAGGCCAAGGCCGAGCTGGTGCGTCGGCAGCTGCAGTCCGCGTTGGCGGTCAAACCCGCGGAGCTGCAGTGGTCGCTGGCCCGCACCGACCATCTCGACGCCGACACCGAAGAGGCCGCCAGCGCCCTGCTGCACTGCGTCGTCCGCGATCCCGACCCGGCCAACGTCGGGCGCCAATTCTCCTCGGCCGCAGTCGAATTGGCACTCGCCAGCTATCCGGGATTTCATGTCACCGCCCCGCCGGGCGACGGCCAGGTGTACGGCGTGTTCACCGCCGGCTATGTCGACGCCGATAAGGTGCCGCACATCGCGGTGCACGCCGACGGCACCCGGGTCGACATTCCTTGCGCCACCGATACTTTGGAGTTGGCGCCGGTCGATGACCCGGCGCTGCCCGAACCGCTGCCGGACGGCCCGGTGCGCCGCGCGCCGCTGGGTACTATCGCCGGGGCCCGCAGCGGAGACAAGGGCGGCTCGGCCAACGTCGGGGTCTGGGTCCGCACCGACGAGCAGTGGCGCTGGCTGGCCCACACGTTGACCGTCGAGCGGCTCACCGAGCTGCTGCCCGAGGCCGCCGAGTTCGCCGTCACCCGCCACCTGCTGCCCAACCTGCGCGCGGTCAACTTCGTCATCGACGGCATCCTCGGACAGGGTGTCGCCTATCAAGCCCGGTTCGACCCGCAAGCCAAGGGGCTGGGCGAATGGCTGCGCGGCCGCTACCTCGACATCCCGGAGAGCCTGCTGTGAATCTGTGGACCACCCCCGAGCGCGAACAACTGCGAAAGACGGTGCGCTCGTTCGCCGAACGCGAGATCCTGCCGCACGTCGACGAGTGGGAGCGCAGCGGCGAGCTGCCGCGCGAATTGCACCGCAGCGCCGGGGCGGCCGGGCTGTTGGGCGCCGGCTTTCCCGAATCGGTCGGCGGCGGGGGCGGCGACGGCGCCGACGCGGTCATCATCTGCGAGGAGATGCATCAGGCCGGAGCACCGGGCGGGGTGTTCGCGTCGTTGTTCACCTGCGGCATCGCGGTGCCGCACATGATCGCCTCCGGGGATCAGCGGCTCATCGAGGAGTTCGTCCGGCCCACGCTGGCCGGCGAGAAGATCGGTTCGCTGGCCATCACCGAGCCGGGCGGCGGTTCGGACGTCGGTCATTTGCGGACCTCCGCGGTACGCGATGGTGATCACTACATCGTCAACGGCGCCAAGACCTACATCACCTCCGGGGTGCGTGCCGACTATGTGGTGACCGCGGTCCGCACCGGGGGCCCTGGGGCGGCAGGGGTTTCGTTGCTGGTGGTCGAGAAGGGCACTCCCGGGTTCGAGGTGACGCGCAAGCTGGACAAGATGGGCTGGCGCTCCTCGGACACCGCCGAGCTGTCCTACACCGACGTCCGGGTACCGGTGTCCAACCTGGTCGGCGCCGAGAACACCGGGTTCGCCCAAATAGCCCAGGCCTTCGTCTCCGAGCGGATCGGCCTTGCCGCACAAGCGTATTCGAGTGCGCAGCGGTGCCTGGACCTGACGGTGCAGTGGTGTCGCGACCGCGAGACGTTCGGCCGGCCGCTGATTTCCCGGCAGTCGGTGCAGAACACGCTGGCCGAGATGGCCCGCCGCATCGACGTCGCCCGGGTGTATTCGCGCAACGTGGTGGAACGCCAGCTGGCCGGTGAGACGAATCTGATCCCGCAGGTGTGCTTCGCCAAGAACACGGCCGTGGAGGCCGGCGAATGGGTTGCCAACCAGGCCGTGCAGCTGTTCGGCGGCATGGGCTACATGGCCGAATCCGAGGTCGAACGCCAATACCGGGACATGAGGATCCTGGGCATCGGCGGCGGCACCACCGAAATCCTGACCGCGTTGTCCGCCAAACTGCTGGGATTCCAATCATGACCGTGCTGCAGTCCACCCTCGACCGCGAGGCCACCGCCTTCACCGACGCGGCGTCGGCGGCGATGGCGAAACTCGAGGAGATCGACACCGAACTCGCCAACGCGCTGGCCGGCGGCGGACCGAAATACGTTGAACGCCACCACGCCCGGGGCAAGCTGACGGCGCGGGAACGCATCGAACTGCTGGTCGACCAGGACTCGCCGTTCCTGGAGCTGAGCCCCCTGGCGGCCTGGGGCAGCTCCTTCAAGGTCGGCGCCAGCACCGTCACCGGTATCGGCGTGGTCGAGGGCGTCGAATGCATGATCGTGGCGAATGACCCCACGGTCAAAGGCGGCACCAGCAACCCGTGGACCCTGAAGAAGATCCTGCGGGCCAACCAAATCGCCTTCGAGAACCGGCTTCCGGTGATCTCCCTGGTGGAGTCCGGCGGGGCGGACCTGCCCACCCAGAAGGAGATCTTCATCCCCGGCGGACGGATGTTCCGCGACCTGACCCGGCTGTCGGCTGCCGGAATCCCCACCATCGCTTTGGTTTTCGGAAACTCCACGGCGGGCGGCGCCTACGTCCCGGGCATGTCGGATCACGTGGTGATGATCAAGGAACGTTCCAAGGTGTTCCTGGCCGGTCCGCCGCTGGTGAAGATGGCCACCGGTGAGGAATCCGACGACGAATCACTGGGTGGGGCCGAAATGCATGCCCGGGTCTCGGGTTTGGCCGACTACTTCGCCGTAGACGAACTCGACGCGATCCGCATCGGCCGGCGCATCGTGGCCCGGTTGAACTGGGTCAAGCAGGGCCCCACACCCAAACCGGTCACCGAGCCGCTGTTCGACACCGAAGAGCTCATCGGCATCGTGCCCGCCGATCTGCGCATCCCGTTCGATCCGCGGGAAGTGATCGCCCGCATCGTCGACGGCTCCGAGTTCGACGAATTCAAGCCGCTGTACGGCTCGTCGCTGGTGACCGGCTGGGCCCGGCTGCACGGCTATCCGATCGGCATCCTGGCCAACGCGCGCGGTGTGCTGTTCAGCGAGGAGTCGCAAAAGGCCACCCAGTTCATCCAGCTGGCCAACCGCTCCAACACGCCATTGCTGTTCCTGCACAACACCACCGGCTACATGGTAGGCAAGGACTACGAAGAGGGCGGGATGATCAAGCACGGGTCGATGATGATCAACGCCGTGTCCAACTCGACGGTGCCGCACATCTCGCTGTTGATCGGCGCCTCCTACGGCGCGGGCCACTACGGCATGTGCGGCCGCGCCTACGACCCGCGTTTCCTGTTCGCCTGGCCGACGTCGAAGTCCGCGGTGATGGGCGGCGCCCAGCTGGCCGGCGTGCTGTCCATCGTGGCCCGCGCGGCGGCCGAGGCCCGCGGCCAGCAGTTCGACGAGCAGGCCGACGCGGCGATGCGGGCGGCGGTGGAAGGCCAGATCGAAGCGGAGTCGCTGCCGCTGGTGCTGTCCGGAATGCTCTACGACGACGGGGTGATCGATCCACGAGACACCCGCACGGTATTGGGAATGTGTTTGTCCGCCATAGCCAATGGCCCGATCGAGGGGACGTCGAACTTCGGCGTCTTTCGGATGTGAGCCCGATGGGAATCACGCGAGTACTGGTTGCCAACCGCGGCGAGATCGCCCGGCGGGTGTTCGCTACCTGCCGACGGCTGGGGGTGAGCACCGTCGCCGTCTACACCGACCCCGATGCCGGCGCGCCGCATGTCGCCGAAGCCGACGCCCGGGTGCGGTTGCCGAACACCACCGACTACCTCAACATCGAGGCCATCATCGGCGCCGCCCGCGCGGCCGGCGCCGACGCGCTACATCCCGGATATGGATTCCTCTCCGAGAACGCCGATTTCGCGACCGCTGTCGCCGACGCCGGACTGACTTGGGTCGGTCCGCCGGTGGATGCGGTGCGCGCGATGGGCTCCAAGATCGAGTCGAAAAAGCTGATGGCCGCCGCCGGAGTGCCGGTGCTCGACGAGCTCGACCCCGACACCGTCACCGAGGCCCAACTGCCGGTGCTGGTCAAGGCGTCCGCGGGCGGTGGCGGCCGCGGCATGCGGGTGGTGCACGAATTGTCCGCCCTGCGTGGCGAAGTGGAGGCCGCGCGCCGTGAGGCGCAGTCGGCGTTCGGTGATCCGACGGTGTTCTGCGAACGCTATCTGCCCACCGGTCACCACGTCGAGGTTCAGGTGCTGGCCGATGCCCACGGCACGGTGTGGGCGGTCGGCGAACGCGAATGTTCGATTCAGCGCCGTCACCAGAAGATCATCGAGGAGGCCCCCTCACCGCTGGTGGAGCGCACACCGGGGATGCGCGCCAAGCTGTTCGAGGCGGCCCGGCTGGCCGCCGGCGTCATCGGCTACACCGGGGCCGGGACGGTCGAGTTCCTCGCCGATGACGACGGAGAGTTCTACTTCCTGGAGATGAACACCCGGCTGCAGGTCGAACACCCGGTCACCGAGGAGACCACCGGGCTGGACCTGGTCGAGCTGCAGCTCGCGGTCGCCGACGGCGCCCGCCTGGATGCGGAACCCCCTGCCGCCCAGGGTTATTCGATCGAGGCCCGGCTGTACGCCGAGGACCCGGCCCGCGGTTGGCAGCCGCAGGCCGGCGTGGTGCACGCGTTCGCGGTGCCCTCGGTCCGGGCCGAGTTCGGCTCACTGGGGCGGCGGATCGGCATCCGGCTGGACGCGGGTATCACCGACGGATTCGCGGTGTCGATCCACTACGACCCGATGCTGGCCAAGGTCATCTCCTACGCGCCGACCCGCCGTCAGGCGGCGCTGGTGCTGGCCGACGCGCTCACCCGCACCCGGGTGCACGGCGTGCGCACCAACCGCGATCTGCTGGTGAACGTGCTGCGGCATCCGGCGTTCCTCGACGGCGCCACCGACACAGCGTTTTTCGACACCCACGGCCTGGCCGAGCTGGCGGCGCCGCTGGGCGACGCGGCGGCGGTGCGCCTGTCGGCGGTCGCGGCCGCTCTCGCCGACGCCGCGCGAAACCGCGCTCACGCCCCGGTGCTGGGCGCCATCCCCAGCGGCTGGCGGAACCTGCCGTCGGGCTTTCAGGTCAAGGACTACCGCGACGACGAGGGCCACGAGCATCGGGTCCAATATCGTTTCACCAGAACCGGTTTGGTTCTGCCCGATGACCCGTCGGTGCAGCTGGTGTCGGCCACGGCCGACGACGTGGTGCTGCGCACCGATGGTGTCGAGCACAACTTCTCGGTGCGCCGCTACCACGGCGCCGACGCCGACGTGTATGTCGATTCGGTGCGCGGGCCGGTGCACCTGACCGTGCTGCCGCGCTTCCCCGAGCCCGGTTCGAGCGTCGAAAAGGGCTCGCTGGTGGCGCCCATGCCCGGCAACGTCATCCGGCTCGGTGCCGCGATCGGGGACACCGTCACCGCCGGTCAGTCCCTGATCTGGCTGGAAGCCATGAAGATGGAGCACACCATCGCCGCCCCAGTCGACGGGGTGCTCGCCGAGCTCAATGTCAAAACCGGTCAGCAAGTCGAAGTCGGCGCTGTGCTGGCAAGAGTGGAAGCGCCGCAATCAGAAGGAGATGCACAGTGACCGACAGCAGCTTCATCGAAAACGAAGAGCGTCAGGCGTTGCGCAAGGCGGTAGCCGAGTGGGCATCCAACTACGGCAGCGAGTACTACCTGCGGAAAGCCCGAGCCCACGAGCACACCAACGAATTGTGGTCCGAGGCAGGCAAACTCGGCTTTCTCGGGGTGAACCTGCCCGAGGAGTACGGCGGCGGGGGCGCCGGCATGTACGAGCTGTCGCTGGTGATGGAGGAGATGGCGGCCGCGGGCAGCGCGCTGCTGTTGATGGTGGTGTCGCCGGCCATCAACGGCACCATCATCAGCAAGTTCGGCACCGAGGAGCAGAAGAAGCGCTGGCTTCCCGGGATCGCCGACGGCACGCTGACAATGGCGTTCGCCATCACCGAACCCGACGCCGGGTCCAACTCGCACAAGATCACCACCACCGCCCGCCGCGACGGCAGCGACTGGATCCTCAAGGGCCAGAAGGTTTTCATTTCCGGCATCGACCAGGCGCAGGCGGTGCTGGTGGTGGCCCGCACCGAGGAGGCAAAGACCGGCAAGCTGCGGCCCGCGCTGTTCGTGGTGCCCACCGATGCGCCCGGTTTCAGCGCCACGCCGATCGAGATGGAATTGATCAGCCCGGAACGCCAGTTCCAGGTCTTCCTCGACGACGTGCGGCTGCCGTCGGATGCGCTCGTCGGCGCCGAAGACGCCGCGATCGCACAGCTTTTCGCCGGGCTCAACCCCGAACGCATCATGGGCGCGGCCAGCTCCGTCGGGATGGGCCGGTTCGCGCTGGCCCGGGCCGCCGAATACGTCAAGACCCGCCAGGTGTGGGGCACCCCGGTCGGCGCGCACCAGGGCCTGTCACATCCGTTGGCGCAGTGCCACATCGAGGTCGAACTCGCCAAGCTGATGATGCAGAAGGCGGCCACCCTGTATGACGCCGGCAACGACATGGGCGCGGCCGAGGCCGCCAACATGGCCAAATATGCTGCGGCCGAGGCGGCTACCCGCTCGGTCGACCAGGCGGTGCAGTCGATGGGCGGCAACGGCCTCACCAAGGAGTACGGTGTGGCCGCCATGCTGGCCTCGGCCCGGCTGGGCCGCATCGCCCCGGTCAGCCGCGAGATGGTGCTCAACTTCGTCGCCCAGACCTCGCTGGGCCTGCCCCGCAGCTACTGAGACGATGGACGCCCTGGTCGACTACGCCGGCCCCGCCGCCACCGGCGGTCCGGTGGCGCGGCTGACGCTGAACTCACCGCACAACCGCAACGCGCTGTCCACCGCGCTGGTCAGCCAGTTGCATCAGGGGCTGCGCGACGCCTCGTCGGATCCGGCGGTGCGCGTGGTGGTGCTGGCCCATACCGGCGGCACCTTCTGCGCGGGTGCGGATCTCAGCGAGGCCGGGTCCGGCGGGTCGCCCTCGTCGGCCTACGACATGGCCGTCGAGCGGGCCCGGGAGATGGCCGCCCTGATGCGCGCCATCGTCGAATCCCGACTGCCGGTGATCGCCGCGATCGACGGCCACGTCCGGGCCGGCGGGTTCGGCTTGGTGGGCGCCTGCGACATCGCGGTCGCCGGCCCGCGCAGCAGCTTCGCGCTGACCGAGGCGCGGATCGGCGTCGCCCCGGCCATCATCTCGCTGACGCTGCTGCCGAAGCTGTCGGCGCGCGCGGCGGCGCGCTACTACCTGACCGGCGAGAAGTTCGACGCCCGGCGGGCCGAGGAGATCGGGTTGATCACCATGGCCGCCGAGGACCTAGACGCCGCGATCGACCAACTCGTCACCGACGTGGGCCGCGGTTCGCCGCAGGGCCTCGCGGCGTCCAAGGCACTGACCACCGCCGCGGTGCTGGAGCGCTTCGACCGGGACGCCGAGCGGCTGGCTGAGGAATCCGCCCGGCTGTTCGTGTCCGACGAAGCCCGCGAAGGCATGCTGGCGTTCCTGGAGAAGCGGTCACCCAACTGGACGAGTTAGCCAGCCGATAAGTTAGCCAGATGTCAAACAGGGGATGCGGCCGGACGGGCCGCGCGGCGTCGTGGGCCGGTGCAAGGTTGCAGTTTAGCCAATCCTCTTGCAGCAAAAGCTGGACGTCGTAGGCTCGTGGGTGATGAGCAACTCAACGCAACGGGATGCGGAGGATACGCGCGACGAGCCGTCGCGCGCCGCCGATACTGATCGCATACAGATTGCACAGTTGCTGGCATATGCGGCCGAGCAGGGCCGGCTGCAGCTCAACGACTATGAGGACCGCCTGACCAGGGCTTATGCGGCCAAAACGTACGAGGAACTCGATCAGCTGCGGGCCGATCTGCCGGGCGCGCCGATCAGCCCGCGCCGCGGCGGCAAACCGAATCCGGCGCCCTCGACGCTGCTGCTGGCCTTGTTGAGCGGCTTCGAGCGGCGCGGCCGGTGGAACGTCCCGAAGAAGCTGACCACCTTCACCCTGTGGGGCAGCGGTGTGGTCGATCTGCGCTACGCCGACTTCACCTCGACCGAGGTCGACATCCACGCGATGTCCATCATGGGCGTGCAAAGCATTTTGCTGCCGCCGGAGGTCAACGTCGAGGTGCACGGCCGCGGCGTGATGGGAAACTTCGACCGCGACGTCCCCGGCCAGGGCACTCCGGGCGCGCCGACGGTGCACATCCGTGGCTTCTCGCTGTGGGGCGGGGTGGGCATCAGGCGCAAGGCGCGCCGGCCACGGCCCTAGGGGCGCATCTTTTGGCAGCATCGAAAAGGACTGTCGCGCAGCTTTTTTGATGCTGCGCCGTCAGCGTGGTATGTAGTCGAAGGTGTCCGGATTGGGGCCGCGTCGCCCGGATTCCCCGCGGTCCAGCGCCGAGATCGCCTCCATCGCGCGCTCGTCCAGCTCGAAGTCGAACAGTTCGAAGTTCGATTTCATCCGATCCGGGTTGACCGTCTTGGGAAAGACGATGTCGCCGCGCTGGATGTGCCAGCGCAGCACCACCGGCGCGGCGGTGCGGCCGAGACCGTCGGCGATGCGGTTGATGACCGCGTCGCCGAGCACGTCGCCCTGCGCGATGGGCGACCACGCCTCGATCGCGATGCCGTGCTCGCGGGCGTAGCCGCGGACCTTCTCGTTGGTGAAGTAGGGATGCACCTCGACCTGGTTGACGGCGGGCACGGTGTCGGTTTCGGTGGCGAGCCGCTCCAGGTGTGGGACTTGGAAATTCGACACACCGATGCTGCGGGCGCGGCCGTCGCGGGCGAACTCCTCCAAAACCCGCCAGGTGGAAACGAAGTCGCCGCCGTACAGCGTGGGCAGCGGCCAGTGGATCAGAAACAGGTCGACGTAGTCGGAGCCCAAGGCTTTCAGCGTGGCGTCGAATGCCCGGCGCGCGGCGTCAGGTTCGTGAAATCCGTTGTTGAGCTTGCTGGTGACGAAAACCTCGGATCGATCCAGCCCGGCGTCGCGAATACCCTGAGCGACTTCCCGTTCGTTGCCGTACATTTCGGCGGTGTCGATGTGGCGGTATCCGATATCCAGAGCCGCCCGCACCGCCGCGGCAGTCTCGTCGGGCTTGATCTGATACACGCCGAAGCCGAGCTGCGGGATGCGCGCACCGTCGTTGAGTTCGATCGTCGGAACCTTGCTCACCCGGGTTTTCCTCCTTCACAGTCAAACTCAGTCGCGCGACCGGTGTCGCTATCGACGCCGCCGGGACCGCAGGTAGTCGCCCACCACGGCCGCTCCCAATCCGTCGAGGTCGGGCACCACCACGCGCCCCTCGACGCGCCGGGCCACCTGGTCGATGAACCGAGCCAGGCCAGGGTCGCTGCCCAGCCGGAAGATGGTGATCTGCGCCCCCAGCCGTGCCATCTCGTCGAAGCCGCGCACGGTGTGCGCGATGGTCCGCGGGTGCGGGGGGTAGTCGAAGAACACGGTCGTGCCCTCGCCCTCGAAGTCCTCCAGGTGCGCGGTCGGTTCACCGTCGGTGACCACCAGCACCACGGGCTGCGCGTTGGGGTGGCGGCGCAGATGCCGGCCCGCCAGCGCCAGCGCGTGATGCAGATTGGTGCCCTGCTCGTACACACCCTCCAGCCCGGTCAGCTCGGCGGCGGTCACCGTCCGGGCGTAGCGGCCAAAAGCAATGATCTGCAAGGCATCCGAACGAAACCGGGTGCACACCAGATGGTTGAGCGCCAGCGCCGTCTGCTTCATCGGCAGCCAGCGGTTCTCCATCACCATCGAGAACGACGTGTCCACCAGCAGCGCGACCGCGGCCTGCGTGCGCGTCTCGGTTTCGGAGACCTCGACGTCGTCGACGGTGATCTTCAACCGCCCGTCCGGTCCGTCCAGAGTGGCCGTCCCGGCTTGGCGCAGCACGGCGTTGGTCAGGGTGCGGGAGATGTTCCACGGCTCGGTGTCACCGAACTGCCAGGGCCGGGTGGCGCCGGTGAGTTCGCCGGCCGCCCCCGCGCGCCGGTGGTCACGTTCACCGCGGCGGCCGGAAAGCTGTTGTGCCACATCGCGTAATGCCGTCTCACCCAGGCGGCGCATGGCCTTCGGCGATAGCCGCCATTGGCCGTCGGACCCGCGGTCCAAAAAGCCCTGATTGACCAGCGCCCGTTCCAGCTCGGCGAGCGTGCGGGCGTCGACGGCCGCCTGGTCGCCGAGTTGGCGTGCCAGCGCGTCCAGATCGACGTCATCCATGGTGGCGCCCGGATAGCTTTGCGACAGCTGCTCGGCCAGTTGCTCCAGCTCGGCGATGTCGGCCAGCGCCTGGGTGCCCTCGCCCATGCCGAACGGGTTGTCGCCGGAGAACTGCTCGGACCCGCCCCAGTCCTCCCCGGGCCGCGCCGCCTGCAGATGCGCGTCGAGCCGGTTCAGCGCCTGCATCAGGTCGGGCGAGCCGAAAGCCTGCTGCGCCAAGGCATCCAGCTCGGCGCGCTGCTCGGCGGACAGGCTGTTGCGGAACCGCTGCGCGGCGGCGGCGCGCTTGGCCAACGAATCCAGCAGCTCCTCGACATTGCGCGGGCTCTCCGGGAAGAACTCGCCGTGCTTGGCCATGAAGTCGTCGAAGTCCTGCTGGGAGTCTTGGCCTTTGGCGTGCTTGTCCAGCAGGTCGTTGAGGTCGTTCAGCATGTCGCTGACCCGCTGACGGTCCTCGTCGGTGGCGCCCTGCAGCGCCTGCTTCATGCCCGCGAAGCGTTGGTCGAGCATCTCGCGCCCGAGTAGATCCTTGATCTGGTCGTACTTTTCACGCGCCTCGCTGCTGCGCCAGTTGTATTCGGAAAGCTCCTGCACGGCCTTGGCCGGCGACGCCGGCAGCGCATCGAGCTGCAGTTCACCGAACCGGGCGTCATCGTCGAGCGCGCGGGCCAGCTCCTTGCGTTCGGCCAGCACGGCCTCGTCCAGCAGCTTCTTGATCTCCTGCAGGGTGCCGTCTAAATTGTTGCGGCGCAACAATTCCCGTCGCCGCCGGTTGGCCTCGGCGGCCAGCCGGTCGGCGCCGGGCATGTTCTTGGTGCCGCGCCGCAGCAGCTCGGAGAGGGCACGCCGCGGCGAGGTGCCGGCCATCACGTCCTGGCCGATCTGTTCGAGCGCCTCCCGCAGATCCACCGGCGGCGCCAGCGGATCGGGTCCGCCGGTGTACGCCGAGTATCGCGACGAGTGGCCCCTGTTAGCCATAGACGGTCTGGCCCTCCCCGGACACCTTGTCGATTCGCTTGGCCAAATACAGTGCCTCCAGCGCAAGTTCGAGCGCCGCGGCGCGTTCGCCCTCCGAGCGGGCGTGCAGCTTGTCGGCGATCTTGTCCACCACCGGCAGGCTGGGGATCGCCGCCAGCACATCCTTGGCCGACACCCGCTCACCCGTCGTCACCGCCGAGCCGCCCTCGACGGCGGCCACCAGCGACCCGACGTCGATGCCGCCCAGCACCCGCGACGCGGTGTCGGCGGTCGCGCGGCGCAGCAAGTGCTCGAGCACTGCCTGTTCGCGGCCTTCCTCGCCGGACTCGAATTCCAGCTTGCCGCGCAGCACGTCGATCACCGTGCCCAGGTCGACGACCCGGGCCACCGGATCCGTCTCGCCCAGCACGGCGCCGCGGTGCCGGGCCGCGGCCGCGACGGTTTCGGCGGCCGCGATCGCGAACCGCGCCGACACTCCGGACCGCTGGTCAACGGAGTTGGACTCGCGCAGGTAACGCGCGAACCGCGCGATGATCTGCATCAGGTAGTCGGGGACGTGGGCGGACAGGTGCGCTTCCTGCGCGATCACGCCGACTTCCGCGGACAACTCGAGCGGGTAGTGGGTGCGGATCTCGGCGCCGAAGCGGTCCTTGAGCGGGGTGATGATGCGGCCCCGGTTGGTGTAGTCCTCCGGGTTGGCGCTGGCCACCACCAGCACGTCCAGCGGCAGCCGCAGCGTGTAGCCGCGGACCTGGATGTCGCGTTCCTCCATCACGTTGAGCATCGACACCTGGATGCGCTCGGCGAGGTCGGGGAGCTCGTTGACGGCGACGATGCCGCGGTGTGCCCGCGGGATCAGCCCGTAGGCGATGGTCTCCGGGTCCCCGAGGCTGCGGCCCTCGGCGACCTTGATCGGGTCGATGTCGCCGACCAGGTCGGCGACGCTGGTGTCCGGGGTGGCCAGTTTTTCGGTGTAGCGCTCGCTGCGGTGCTTCCACTCCACCGGGAGGTCGTCACCCAGCGTGGCGGCCTTGCGGATGGACTCCGGCGTGATCGGCGAATACGGGTGCTCGCCCAGTTCGGCCCCGGCGATCACGGGCGTCCACTCGTCGAGCAGGCCGACCAGCGCGCGCAGCAGCCGGGTCTTGCCCTGGCCGCGCTCACCGAGCAGCACGAAGTCGTGGCCGGCGATCAGCGCCCGCTCCAGCTGAGGCAGGACGGTGTCGTCGAATCCCAGGATGCCCGGCCAGATGGCCTCACCGTCGCCGCCTTCGGCGAGGCGGGCCAGCAGATTCTCGCGGATTTCCTGCTTGACTCCCCGTTCACGATGTCCGGCGGCACGCAATTCGCCGACGGTGCGGGGCAGGTTGCTCGGTGACGTCACCACTCCACGCTACGACGAGCGCCCAGACGCGTCATCCGAAGGGCGTTCACTGCGTGCCGACACGAAGGCCGGGCATCGTGGGGACGCCCGGCCTTCGCGGCGTACCTAACCGGTGGTGACGGTGGCCTCGGCGTCACCCGGCTTCCAGGTGATGGTGCCGTGCTCGAACGTCGACTTCTTCGCGCCGTCGGGGGTGTCCACCTCGTCGCTGGTCGGGTAGCCCAACTGGCCCTGCGACCCGCCCAGCTGGTTCCACTTGTCGCGGATCTTGCCCCACACCACATAAGCCTGTGTCTTGGAAACGATCACGCCGCCGTCGAATTGCTGGTAGACGCCGCCGTCCGGGTTCTTCTGCTCGTTGCCCGTCGGGGCGCCCAAGTCCTTGCGCGCCTTGTCGTCGAGGGCGTTGTACTTGGCCAGGATCGGCCCCTCGACGGTGTACGGGGTGCCGTTGGCGCCGTTGATCTGCGTCGAACTCGGGGCGCCGCTGGTGCCCGTGCTTTCCGACGGTGCCGCGCTCGCCGAGGTTCCCGAGGTTCCCGAGGTCGCCGAGGAGGTCGCCGACGAACTCGCCGGGCTGGTTGTCTGCCCGGCGTTGTTCGACTTGCTGCACGCCCCACCGATCAGCGCGAAGGCCGCAAGCGCAACGGAGAAAGCAGCCGTTCGTTTCGTAATCTCGCGCATTTCAATTCCTCTCGAAAATGGACGGGACCAGCCGTCCGTGTATCGAAAAGGGAAGGTAGGTCGATCCGCGACCGCCCGAAAGGAAAGGAGGAAACTCGCAGGGGCCGTCGGGTCCTCCCCCGAACGCATCGTACTGAGAATCGACGCGTTTGTGACCCCCATCACCGGCATCGCGGCCAATCGCTAGTGGGCGAAGTGACGCGCCCCGGTGAGATACAGCGTGATGCCGGCGTTGGCGGCGGCCGCGGTCACCTCGTCGTCGCGCACCGATCCCCCGGGGTGCACGACGGCCTTCACCCCGGCGCCGGTGAGCGTCTCGAGCCCGTCGGGGAACGGGAAGAACGCATCCGAGGCCGCGACCGCGCCGCGCACCCGGTCCCCGCCTCGTTCGACGGCCAGCCGGGCGGCGTCGACCCGGTTCACCTGGCCCATGCCGACGCCGATGGTGGCGCCGCCGGCGGCGATCACGATGGCATTCGATTTGACGGCGCGGCACACCCGCCACGCGAACACCAGGTCCGCCAGCGTGGCCGGGTCGGCGGGTGCCCCGGTGGCCAGCGTCCAATTGGCCGGGTTGTCGCCGTGCGCGTCGAGTTCGTCGCGCTGCTGCACCAGCAGCCCGCCGCTGATCGGGCGCAGTTCGGTGCCGCCGGTCAGCGGCTCGGACGCCACCAGCACCCGGATGTTCTTCTTGCGGGTCAGGATGTCCAGGGCGGCCGGCTGATACGCGGGGGCGATGATCACCTCGGTGAAGATGGTGCTGACGTATTCGGCCATCTCGACGCTGACTTCGGTGTTGGCGGCGATGACGCCGCCGAACGCGCTCAGCGGATCGCATTCGTGGGCCTTGCGATGCGCGTCGGCGACCGATGTCGACGAGATCGCGATCCCACATGGGTTGGCGTGCTTGATGATTGCCACACACGTTTGTTCATGGTCGAAGGCCGCCCGCCAGGCCGCGTCCGCATCGGTGAAGTTGTTGTAGGACATCTCTTTTCCGTGCAGCTGCTCGGCTTGCGCCAGGCCCGGCCAGGCACCCGGGTCGCTGTACAGCGACGCCTGCTGGTGCGGGTTCTCGCCGTAGCGCAGCATCGCCGAGCGGCGCCAGCTGCGGCCCAGCCACTTCGGGAAGGTGGTCGGCGGATGTTCGGGGGCCAGCGTCGACTCCATCCACGTCGCCACCGCGATGTCGTAGTCGGCGGTGTGCTGAAACGCCAACGCCGCCAGCCTTTTACGCTCGGCGAGGGTGAATCCGCCGTGGCGCACCGCCGCGAGCACCCCGTCGTAGCCGAGTGGGTCGACGACCACCGCCACGCTGGGGTGGTTCTTGGCGGCGGCCCGCACCATCGACGGGCCGCCGATGTCGATCTGTTCGACGCATTCGTCGATGCCGGCGCCGGAGTCGACGGTTTCGGTGAACGGATACAGGTTGACGACGACGAGCTCGAAGGCGGCGATGCCGAGTTGCTCGAGCGCCGCGGCGTGTTCGGGTTTGCGCAGATCCGCCAGCAGTCCGGCGTGCACGCGCGGGTGCAGTGTCTTGACCCGGCCGTCGAGCACTTCGGGGAAACCGGTCAGCTCCTCGACCCGGGTCACCGGAATGCCTTTCTCGGCAATGACCTTCGCGGTGGAACCGGTCGAGACGATCTCGATGCCCGCCTCGGTCAGTCCCTGGGCGAGCTCGACCAGACCGGTCTTGTCGTACACGCTGATCAAGGCGCGACGGATCGGCCTTTTGGCGTTTTCCCGCCAGTCGTCGGTGCTCATCGGTTGGTCGCCTTTCATCCGATCGTCGCTTTTCTCCCGACCAGGGTCAGGCCGCCGGTCGCGATCGCAGCCACCACATCCACCAGCAGCTTGCGTTCGGTGACTTTGATGCGTTCGTGCAACGTCTGTTCGTCGTCGCCGTCGAGCACCGGAACGGATTGCTGAGCCAGAATCGGCCCGGTGTCCGTCCCGGCGTCCACCAGGTGCACCGTACAGCCTGTGACTTTCACGCCGTAGGCCAACGCTTCGGCCACGCCATGTGCGCCCGGGAAGGCCGGCAGCAGCGCCGGATGCGTGTTGATGACCCGCCCGTAGAAGCGTGAAAGAAATTGCGGCCCAAGGATTTTCATAAACCCTGCGGATACCACCAGGTCGGGCGAGTGGGCGGCGGTGGCCTCGGTGATCGCGGCGTCCCAGGCGGCGCGGTCGGGGTGGTCGCCGAGCCGGACGGTGAAGGAGGGCAGGGAGGCGGCCGCGGCGATCTGGGTGGCCAGGCAGTCGCGGTCGGCGCCGACCGCGACCACCCGGGCCGGGTAGTCGCCCACGGCGGCGTCGATCAGCGAGCTGAGCAGCGATCCGGTACCCGAAGCCAGCACCACCACCCGCGCCGGCGCATTGGGGGGCACATGCAGCGGTTCGACCACATCGGCGAGCCTAGTCGGGCGACGATGCGTGCCGTCACGGCACGCTGAGGAGCCCGACAATCGGGCCGCAGCGGGCGACGATGCGTGCCGTCACGGCACGCTGAGGAGCCCGACAATCCGGTGCCCGGGCGCCGGCGCGCCGTGCGGGTCGAGCGTCGGCGCCCCGCGCGGGCAGGGCGCCGGCGCGCCGCGCCGGCGGGGCACATGGGAAGTGCCCGCCTCTGAGCGACAATCACCGAAGTCCGATCCCCCGACGCGTCGTTGTCGCTCAGAGGCGGGCAAAGTTCCTATTCCCCGGGCCGGCGCTCGCCCGCATCGCCCGCGTCGCCCGGCCCGCGCTCCCCGGGATCACCCGCGTCACCCTCACGCTCGCCCGCAACGCCCGGGGATTCGTCGACACCCTCCGCCGCAACCTCGTCGACACCCTCCGCCGCAACCTCGTCGACACCTTCCGCCGCAATCTCGTCGAGGCCCGCAACGTCACCAACGGGCCCGACCGCCTCGCCGAAGACGGAATCGTGCTCCTCGGCCACCGGCGCCGCGGGCGCGGGGCGCGGCTTGAGCCGTCGGGTGGGGCGCCGGATCCCGCCGCTCATCACCACCGTGGCCCCGCCGACCACCGCGAACCAGAAGAAGACCCCGACCAGCAGCGCACCCTGGTCCACGCCGACGTGCCCGAAGTTGCCCAGCTGGCCGCTGCCGGCGTAGGCGAGCAGCGACATCACCAACGCCCCGGCCACCGAGGCGGCCAGCAGTTTGACCATCGCGGCAACGGGCGGCAGCGGGCGCCGCGCGCACTGCTGCCCGACCGCCACGCCCGACGACGCCCCGATGATGAGCAGCGCAACCCACACCGGTCCCAGCGGCGGCCGGGGCACGGCGGCGAGCACCGGCAGGGCCGGGATGTCCCCGCCGAACACGGTGAACGAACTGAACGTCGCGAAACCGATGTGCGCGCTGGACCCGACGGCCACCGCCGCGGTGCCCACAATGACGTTGGGGGCGTACAGCATTGACAACACGGTGAGGCTGAACTCGCCGAAGATCGAATCGGTGATCCCGTAGAGCTCCTGCATGGTCGCCCAATGCACCACCAGCGACCCGGCGGTCACGAAGCCGGACAGCCCGAGCAGCGCCAGGACGCCGGCGGTCGCGGCGCGCAACGAATCACCCAGCCAATAGGGCAGCGACGACGCCGCCAGCGCGCGCGGCCCCACCTGCGACCACACCCCGATCCCGGCGCCGATGGCATGCACCAGGAGCACGCTCAGAAATGCCCGCAGCGCGCTGGGCGTCTGCAACTCGGTGATCACCGACGACGCGTCGTGGATGACGGCCAGCGCGACCGCCGTCATCAACAACGGGCCACCCAGCGCCGAGGCAACCACCCAGCGAATGACCAACCACGACGAGTGCGGCGAGGTGGCCCGCGCGGTGTTGCGCGCCGTGGCCCACACCATCAGCAACACCGGCAGCAGCGGCAGCACACCCAGTTCGCGGCCGCCGATCGACACCGGCACCTGGTGCACGCCCAGCCACATGCTGGCGATGGCGCCCAACGCGCCGGTCATGTCGCTGTTGGCGATCAACAACTGGATCAGCGTGACCGCGGCGATGATGACCAGTGCCACCACCGCCGGGGCGAACGCGACCCTGACGAGGTCACGCGCCTGGCGAGCGCCCGCTGCCCGGTTGTCCTCCACCCGTGTCACTCTGGGGCACGTTCCCGACTAGGCGCGACAGGGCACGTTAGGCGGGCGTCGGCCCAGACGGTGAAGAAGGCTCCTGGCCGTAGGACTGCTGGCCACCGGCCTGCTCGGAGTAATTGGCGGTCGCCGAACCGGAGTCCGACCCCCCGCCGACGTTGGGCGGCGGGCTGAAGCTGGGGAAGCCGGTGGGCGGTGTGGACGGGCCCTGCTGCTGCGCGGACTGTTGCGGGCCGGACTGCGGCGACGGCTGGGCACCGAAACCGCCGGTCGGAGCGCCGCCTTGGCCGTAACCGCCGTACTGCGACCCGTAGCCCTGCGGCGAATGCTGCTGACCGTGCTGCTGACCACCCGGCTGGCCCCCGGGCTGACCGCCCGGCTGACCGTAGTAGGGCTGTTGCCCGTACTGGCCGTATTGCCCGTACTGGCCGTACTGCGCGTAGGGGTCGTACTTGGGCCGCGGCGCCGGCGCCGTGATCACCCCGGCGTCCAGCAGGACCACGACCACCGCGGCGATCGCCTGCAGCACCACGCACGCCACCAGCGGCCACATCGCCCAGCCGATCGCGAAACCGGCGGGCAGGTTGATCGTCTCGGTGATGGCCAGCAGCGCGCCGAGCACCGCGACGACCGCCACCACGCCCACATAACTCTTGGCCTTGGGCAGCAGGCCCAGCCCGGCGAGCAGCGCGGCCAGCAGCGCCACCACGACGGCGGTGCCGGCGTCACCCGCGCGGCCGCCGATACCCGGGCCGAGGTCGGCGCCGATGGTGAAGGTGGGGCCGAAATTCAGCAGGTAGGCCGCGAAACCCAGGGCGACCACGGCGATGTTGAGGTAGAGCGGGAGTTTGCTCTTGCCGTCGTCGTCTTTGGCGAAAGATGGTGTGGCGCCTGCATAGGTGCCGCCAGACTGCGCCGGTGGATATCCGGGGCTGCCGGGAGAGTAGGTCATGGCTCCTCCTGTTGCTTCCACTGCCTTTTAGTGCCGAGCGGGCGCCACGGTTGCGATGCGACGCGGTGCTTGCAGGCGCGTCACTGCGCGAGCGACACGGTCGATCACCCACGCTAGCGCACGTGCGACGGCCGGTGCCGTCGCCATTGGCTTGCCCGCGGGCTTCGGAGACGACCGCGCGGCGAGACGGTCCGTATCACGACAGCTTGCCCCGCAGAGGTAGAACACGTTCTAATTCACTGCATGGATTACGGGCTTGTGCTTTTCACCAGCGACCGTGGCATCTCTCCGGCTGCGGCCGCGAAGCTTGCCGACGACCACGGGTTTGCGACCTTCTACGTGCCGGAACACACGCATATCCCGATCAAGCGGGAGGCCGCGCACCCGACCACCGGCGACGCGTCGCTGCCCGACGACCGCTACATGCGCACCCTGGACCCGTGGGTCAGTCTGGGCGCGGCCTGTGCCGTCACCTCGCGGGTGCGACTGTCCACCGCCGTGGCGCTGCCCGTCGAACACGACCCGATCACGCTGGCCAAGAGCATTGCCACCCTGGACCATCTGTCCGGCGGCCGGGTCAGCCTCGGGGTCGGATTCGGTTGGAACACCGACGAACTCGCCGACCACGGCGTGCCGGCGGGCCGGCGCCGCACCATGCTGCGCGAATACCTGGAAGCGATGCGCGCCCTGTGGACGCAGGAAGAAGCGGCCTACGACGGCGAGTTCGTCAAGTTCGGGCCCAGCTGGGCCTGGCCCAAGCCGGTGCAGCCGCACATCCCGGTGCTGGTGGGCGCGGCCGGCAACGAGAAGAACTTCAAATGGATCGCGCGCAGCGCCGACGGCTGGATCACCACGCCGCGCGATTTCGACATCGACGAACCGGTCAAGCTGCTGCAGGACACCTGGGCGGCCGCCGGCCGCGACGGCGCCCCGCAGATCGTGGCGCTCGACTTCAAGCCGGACGCCGAGAAGCTGGCCCGATGGGCCGAGCTCGGGGTGACCGAGGTGCTGTTCGGCCTGCCGGACAAGTCCGAGGACGAGGTCGCCGCCTACGTCGAGCGGCTGGCCGGCAAGCTCGCCGCCCTGGTGTGACAACGACCCAGGCCACGGACGTGACGCCCAGGCCAGGCACGCGCCGCGGAATCAGGCCAGCGTGGCCCGGTTGTCCTTCTCGGTCGCCGTGACCACGATCGACGCGCCGAGCGGCTCGCCGTCGCTGAGCAGGCCGACCAGCTCGGGATCCTCGGTCAAGGCCAAAAAGCGGCTGCCGTCGTCGTCGAGGCGGCCGATGATGATGCCGGTGCGCACCGGCCAGTCGTAGCGCACGGTGTAGGTCTCGATGGTCGCGCGACCGTCCGCCCTGACGGTCACCGGAACCGTGGGACGGGCGGCGACCTCGGCGCGCAGCGCGGCGCTGTTGTCGGGTTTCCAGTTCACCGGCGTGGTCGAGTACACCCCGACGGAGTACTTGCTCATGATCCCGCCGTTGGCGGCGACCAAGCCGAACTGGCCTGGCCGGTCCCGCATTTCGCTGACCGTCTCGGCGATGCCGTGCAGCGAGTAGTTGTTGCCCGGTCCGCCGAAGTACGGCAGGCCGCCGGTGAGCGTCAGGCCGCGCGGATCGTCGGTGGCCAGGCTCGTGCCGTCGCAGAAGTTGAACACCGGCACCGGGAAGCAGCTGTACAGATCGAACGTCGAGACGTCGTCGATGCCGATGCCCGCCCCGACCAGCGCCTCCTGGACCGCCAGCACCGACGCCGAGTTGTAGGTCAGGTCGAGGCGGTCCAGCAGCGGCTGGTCCACCATGTCCGCGTGTCCGTGCAGGAACACCCAGCGCTCCTCGGGCACGCGGAACCGCCGCGCGGCGGCCACCGACATCAACAGCGCGGCCGCGCCCTGGTTGACCTGGTCGCGGGCCACCAGCAGCCGGGGGTAGGGATCGCAGATCATCCGGTTGGACGGGGTCACCGTGATGAGCTCGTCGACGCTGCGTTCCACCGGGGCGGACGCGAACGGGTTCTTGGCCGCCACCTTGGTGAACGGGGCGAACAGCTCGCCCATCCGGCGCCGGTAGTCGGCCACGCTCAAGCCCAGCCGGGCGCGGCGCGCGTTCTCCAGCAGCCCGTACTGGGCCGGCGCGCCGATCAGGCCGTGGGCGACGGTGTAGTCGTCGAACAGGCCTTCGTAGCCGAAACCCCGGTCCTCGAGGGAACCCTCGACCGTCTCGGAGTGGTCCGGCTTCTCCCGGTCGGCGAAATACCGGATGCTGGAAGTGTTTTCGGAGCCGAAGATCATCACGACCTCGGCGTCCCCCGCGGCGATGACGCCGGCGAACTCGGTGACCAGATGCTGGGGGCCCTGGCCGCCGATGGGTTCGAGGACGGCGCGGGCCGGGGCGGCGCCGATGCGCCGCGCGACCGACCGCGGGTAGTTGTTGGACTTACCCATGGGCGCGGGCGTGCGCCCGGACAGCTCGAATTGCCGGATCGCGCCGACGGTGTCGACGGCCGCGGCGACGGCGGTGGCGTCGGCCCCGCAGTCGTGCAGCGCCGCCCGCGCCGCTTCCGTCGCCAGCTTCACCGACGACATGCCGCGGTACCCGGAGTCCTCGATGCGCTCGGTGAACTGCCCCACCCCGACGATGACGGGGGTGTTCGGGTCGAGATTCATAGACCCACTATCTACCGCGGGCCGGGCCCCGGCAAAATCCGGGGCCCCAACCGCGGGCCGCTACAGGCTCTGCAGGATCTCTCGGGCCAGCGCGGCCGTCTCCGACGGCGTCTTGCCGACCTTGACGCCGGCGGCCTCCAGGGCCTCCTTCTTGGCGGCCGCGGTGCCCGACGAGCCGGACACGATGGCGCCGGCGTGACCCATCGTCTTGCCTTCCGGCGCAGTGAATCCCGCGACATAGCCGACGACCGGCTTGGACACGTGGGCCTTGATGTAGTCGGCCGCGCGCTCCTCGGCGTCGCCGCCGATCTCGCCGATCATCACGATGATCTTGGTGTCGGGGTCCTTCTCGAACGCCTCGATGGCGTCGATGTGGGTGGTGCCGATGATCGGGTCACCGCCGATGCCGATCGAGGTGGAGAACCCGAAATCGCGCAGCTCGTACATCATCTGGTAGGTCAGGGTGCCGGACTTGGACACCAGCCCGACCGGTCCGGGACCGCTGATGTTGGCCGGGGTGATGCCGGCCAGCGCCTCGCCGGGCGTGATGATGCCCGGGCAGTTGGGTCCGATGATGCGGGTCTTCTGACCCTTGTCCACGTTGTAGGCCCACGCATATGCGCTGTCCTGCACCGGAATTCCCTCGGTGATGACGACCAGCAGCGGGATCTCGGCGTCGATGGCCTCGATGATCGCGTCCTTGGCGAACTTCGGCGGCACGAACACCACCGACACGTTGGCGCCGGTCTCCTTCATCGCCTCGGACACCGTGCCGAACACCGGCAGCTCGACGTCCTTGCCGACCGGGTCCACGTGCGAAACCGTGGTCCCGGCCTTGCGGGCGTTCACCCCGCCCACCACCTGGGTGCCGGCCTTGAGCATCAGCGCGGTGTGCTTGGTGCCCTCGCCGCCGGTGATGCCCTGGACGATGACCTTGGAGTCCTTGTTCAAAAAGATCGACATGGCTTGGCTCCCTTACTTGTTCGCCAGCTCGGCGGCTTTGTCGGCGCCGGAGTCCATGGTCTCGGCCTGGATCACCAGCGGGTGGTTGGCTTCGGCGAGGATGCGGCGACCCTGGTCGACGTTGTTGCCGTCGAGCCGAACCACCAGCGGCTTGTTCGCCTCGTCACCGAGCATGTTCAGGGCGGTCACGATGCCGTTGGCGACGGCGTCGCACGAGGTGATGCCGCCGAACACGTTCACGAACACGCTCTTGACCTGCTTGTCGTGCAGGATGACGTCCAGGCCCGCCGCCATCACCTCCGCCGACGCGCCGCCGCCGATGTCGAGGAAGTTGGCCGGCTTGACCCCGCCGTGTTTCTCGCCCGCGTACGCGACGACGTCCAGGGTGGACATCACCAGGCCCGCGCCGTTACCGATGATGCCGACCTGGCCGTCCAGCTTTACGTAGTTGAGGTCGTGTTCCTTGGCCTTGAGCTCCAGCGGGTCGGTGGCGTCGCGGTCCTCGAACGCGGCATGGCCGGGCTGCCGGAAGTCGGCGTTGGCGTCCAGGGTGACCTTGCCGTCCAGCGCCAGGATCTGGTTGTCGGGGGTGCGCACCAGCGGGTTGACCTCGACCAGGGTGGCGTCCTCGGCGACGAAGAGCTCCCACAGCTTGTTGATGGTGACCGCGGCCGCGTCGAGCACCTCGGCGGGCAGGTGGCCCTTCTCGGCGATGGACCGCGCGGTCGCCAGGTCCACGCCGGTGACGGCGTCCACCGGAACCTTGGCCAGCCGCTCGGGCTTGGTGGCGGCCACCTCTTCGATCTCCATGCCGCCCTCGACGGAGCACATGGCCAGGTAGGTGCGGTTGGCCCGGTCCAGCAGGAAGGAGATGTAGTACTCCTCGGCGATGTCGCTGGCCTCGGACACCAGCAGCTTCTTGACGACGTGGCCCTTGATGTCCAGGCCGAGGATGTTCTTGGCGTGGGTGTAGGCGTCCTCGGGCGTGGCGGCATATTTCACGCCGCCCGCCTTGCCGCGGCCACCGGTCTTGACCTGCGCCTTGACCATGACAGGACGGCCGATCTCGGCGGCGATGTCCCGAGCACCCTCGGCGGTGTCGGTCACCCGTCCCGGCGTGGTCGGTACGTTGTGCTTGGCGAACAATTCTTTTGCTTGATACTCGAAAAGGTCCATGGACTCTCTGTCTTCGCTCGACTCAACTACTAGGCCTCTTGGTGGGCGGTGCCGCATTCGGCAACTCGCACGGACGAACTGTATCCACCCGCCAAACCGCTGCTACCGCCGCGTCCGCCGATGTGGCACAGCTCACGGGACCCGGATAGACCGGCCAGGTGATCCAAATCACAATTCCGTCGGGTTTGTGCGACGAGGTTGCCAGTCCCGCGCGTCAGCAGATACCTTCCTAGGGGCCAGATAACGTTATGGTCACGATACGAGGACATTTCAGGTTGTCCCAGCACCGTTTTGCCCGCTCTTCTGCCGTAACAACAGGCGTCGTGAGGGTAGGTCGCGCGCCAGGCGCCCGGTCGGCGGAACCCCATCGAACCGAAGTCACCGAGATTCTCCCGCTGGACGGATTCGACTTCGACGACCTTGATTTCTGTGACGACGCCGGCGATCACGGCGACCTGGACTTCAGCACCGACTCCCCCTTCGACAATGAGGCGCAGGTCTTGCTGGCGCCCGAGCTCGACGATCTGAACGAGACCGACGACCTGCGGCCGCTGTGGCTGGCCGCTCCGGTCACCGAGGTGCTGCCCCGGACCACCGTCGCGGCCCGCACCGAGCGGCGGCCGGAGCGCCCCCGCGGCGCCGACGTGGTGGGGGTGGCCCGCCGCGGCGGGCAGCATCGCAAGCAACCGACCAGCGCGGCCCGCGGCCGGCTGCTGATCTCGGCGATGGCCGCGGGCGCCGCCGCGGCCGCCGCCCACACCGCCACCAGCCACGCCGACACCCCGAAGACCGACGCGGTGCTGACCGCCAACGCGTCCTCGCTCACCGGCGGGGCGGGCGGCAGCAACACCGTCCGCGGCCCCCAGGTGATCGCGGCGGAGCCGGCGGCCACCGCCGCCCTGCACAACCAGGAGCTGGCCAAGGGCGTCGCCTTCGCCAACGACCGCGCGCAGCGCGAGGCACGCCTGCAGCAACCGCTCTACGTGATGCCGACCAAGGGCATCTTCACCTCCAACTTCGGCTACCGCTGGGGGGTGCTGCACGCCGGCATCGACCTGGCCAACTCGATCGGCACCCCGATCTACGCGGTGTCCGACGGCGTCGTCATCGAGGCCGGGCCGGCGGGCGGGTACGGGATGCTGGTCAAGCTGCGGCACGCCGACGGCACCGTCACGCTCTACGGCCACATCAACACCGCGCTGGTCAGCGTCGGCGAGCGGGTGATGGCCGGCGACCAGATCGCCACCATGGGCAACCGGGGCAACTCCACCGGCCCGCACCTGCACTTCGAGGTGCTGCAGGGCGGCACCGAGCGCATCGACCCGGTGCCGTGGCTGGCTAAGCGTGGCCTTATGGTCGGCAACTACGCTGGTTGAGGTGACCGCGCCGAACGATCCACCTTCCGGTCCGCGTCCCTCCGAGCCCGCTGCGGAGCCGTCACCGCCCTCCGACACCCGGACCCGGATCATCCGCCGCGCGCCGACCGGGCCGATTCCCGTCACGCCGGATTCACCGACCACTCACTTCGCTCCGCAACCGCCGTCGTATCGCGGCGGCCCCCGCGCGGGACGAACCGGCTACTCCGGGCTGCCGGCACTCGAGCCCAGCGACCGGACGGCCGTCGCCGCCTGCGCGGTCGCAATCGTCAGCGGCTGGGCCACCTCGGTGGTGGCCACCGACCTGATCGCCGGGTGGTGGCGGTCGGACCGGCTGTTCTGCATCGCAGTCGGGTTCCTCGCCCTGGTATTCGCCGCCACCACGGTGTCGGGGGTGATCGGGCTGCTGCAGCGCCGCTCGGTCAGCCGCTACCTGCTGCTGGCCGGCGCGCTGGTCGCTTTTCTCACCTATATCGGCGTGTTCATCGCCGGCGCCCGGGTGGCCTGGGTGGTGCACCTGCTGCCGGTATTGCCCATCGCCACGGTGGTGCTGGTGCTGTTGCCCCAGACCAAACGCTGGCTGGACGCCTGAGCGTCGCCGAACGTGCACTGACGGCGAAGATTTCGCGGGCGATTTTCTCGCACTGAATGCACGCTCGGCGCGGTTAGAGCTTGCTGATCGGGGCGTGGTTGTGCATCAGCTTCACCCGCCCGGAGCTGCCGAAGTCGATCAGTGACATCGCCGACTCGCCGGCGCCGGACACCTCCTCGACTCGGCCCAGCCCGTACTTGTCGTGCGTCACCCGGTCGCCCGGCGCCAGCACCAGCAGCGGCCGTTTGCTCATTGCGGCGCGGGTCGGGGCCGCCCGCGGGGTGCCGAACCGGCCGGCGCCGCTGACCGGTGCGCTGAACGACGGCGCCGGCGCGGTGCGCCGCCACTCGATCAGTTCCTGCGGAATCTCCCGCAGGAAGCGAGATTCCGGGTTGAGCATGGGCTGGCCCCACGACGAGCGGACGATGGCCCGGCTCAGGTAGAGCCGCTGCCGGGCCCGGGTGATGCCCACGTAGGCCAGCCGCCGCTCCTCGGAGAGTTCGACCGGATCGTCCAGCGACCGCATGTGCGGGAACATCCCGTCCTCCCAACCGGTGACGAACACCACCGGGAACTCCAGGCCCTTCGCGGTGTGCAGGGTCATCAGCGTGACCATCCCGGCGCCGTCCTCGGGGATCTCGTCGCTGTCGGAGACCAGCGAGACCCGTTCCAAGAACTCGGCCAGCACACCGGTGTCGGGCACGTCTTCGTCGTCCGCGGCGTCCAGCGACTCGTCCAGCGCGGCGGCGTTCGCCCGGTCGGTGCTGAATTCGTGTGCGACGCTGACGAGTTCGTTGAGGTTGTCCAGACGCGCCAGCTCTTGGGGATCGGTGGACGATTCCAGCTCCCGGCGGTAGCCGGTGCGTTCGAGCACCGACTCGACCAGGTCGCCGAGATCGTCGTCCAGCCGGCCGCGCAGGTCGTCCAGCAACTCGACGAAACCCGCGATCGCCTTCTCCGCGCGCGAATTCAGCATCGGCACTTTGCCTTCGGCCGCGGCCACCAGCGCGTCGGCGAAACTGGCACCGGTGTTCTCGGCGTACACCGCCACGCAGGCCTCGGCCCGATCACCGATCCCCCGGCGCGGGGTGTTGAGGATGCGCCGCATGCTCACCGCGTCGCCGGGGTTGTCCAGCACCCGCAGGTAGGCAATGATGTCGCGGATCTCCTTGCGCTCGTAAAAGCGCACCCCCCCAACGACTTTGTAGGGGATCCCGGCGCGGATGAACACCTCCTCGAAGGACCGCGACGAGTTGTTGGTGCGGTAGAAGACGGCGACGTCGTTGTAGGTGATCTCGCCCTTCTGCGCGAGCGCGTCGATCTCCTCGGCGACGAAGCGGGCCTCGTCGTGCTCGTTGTCGGCGACGTAGCCGACGATCAGCTCGCCGGCGCCGGCGTCGGTCCACAGCCGCTTGTCGCGGCGACCGGAGTTACGCGCGATCACCGAGTTGGCCGCCGACAGGATGTTCTGTGTCGAGCGGTAATTCTGTTCCAGCAGAATGGTTGTCGCGTCCGGGTAGTCGCGTTCGAAGTCCTCGATGTTGCGGATGGTGGCGCCGCGGAAGGCATAAATCGACTGGTCGGCGTCGCCGACCACGCACAGCTCGCCGGGGGGAACGCCGTCCTCGGTGTCGGTGCCCACCAATTCGCGCACCAGCACGTACTGCGCGTGGTTGGTGTCCTGGTACTCGTCGACGAGCACGTGCCGGAACCGCCGCCGGTAGTGCTGGGCGATCTGCGGGAAGGCGCGCAGCACCGCCACCGTCTCGCCGATCAGGTCGTCGAAGTCCAGCGCGTTGGCCGCCCGCAGCCGGCGCTGGTATTCGCCGTAGACGCTTGCCACGGTGCGGGACAACTCGTCGGAGTCGTCGGTGAGGTTGGCGACCGCCGCGGCGGGGTCGATCAGCTCGTTCTTCAGGTTGGAGATCGCGTTGGCCAACAGCCGCGGCGAGTAGCGCTTGATGTCCAGGCCCATGTCGCGGCCGATCATCTGCAGCAGCCGCCGCGAGTCGTCGGCGTCGTAGATCGAGAAGTTGGAATTGAGGCCCTCGATCAGCGACGCCTGGTTGCGCAGGATGCGCACGCAGGTCGAATGAAAGGTGGACACCCACATGGCGCGGGCCCGGTTGCCCACCAGCCGCACCACCCGTTCCCGCATCTCCGCGGCGGCCTTGTTGGTGAAGGTGATGGCCAGCACCTGGCCCACCCCGACCCCCCGGGCCGCGATCAGGTAGGCGACGCGGCGGGTCAGCACCGCCGTCTTCCCCGAACCCGCCCCGGCGACGATCAGCAGCGGCGAACCCTCGTGCACCACGGCCTGGCGCTGTTGCGGATTGAGCCCCTCGAGCAATTGCTCGGCTTCGGAGACCGGCTTGGCATCTGTTACGTGCACACTCATGTCAGTCCAAACTTACCGCCGCCCACCGACGCACAGCGCCCAGTCGTCCAACCAGGTTAGTGTCCCGGCCGCCCGCCGCCGGGCCAACCGGGCCGCCGGGAGCGACGGCGTGTCGCGACGGTTGACGCGGCCCGCCGACCGGCCCGCCGGCACAATTACACCCGAGTCAAAAAGACGCAGCTCAACTGCGGTTTTTTGCGCACGTACCGGATCTAGTGGCACACTCAGTTGGTGCTCACCGTGCAGTGTTACCGGCGGTTGTCCAGCCCAAAATGGCGCCGTCGATCCGCCCACGGACACCGGTCCGCGGCGGCCGTGGTCTGACTGCTTCCGCAGAGCCCCGCGCGGGGCTCGTCTTCTCCTGAGGCCTGATACTGCATGAGACCCCAATCCCCAGATGACGACGACGACGCGGAGTCAGCAGAGATGAACACGGAAACGGTGGATCCCCGTGAGGCCACCGACATCGACCAGTTGCGCCGGGAGATCGACCGGTTGGACGCGGAGATCCTGGCCGCGGTGAAGCGGCGCACCGAGGTGTCGCAGGCGATCGGCAGGGCGCGCATGGCATCGGGCGGCACCCGACTGGTCCACAGCCGGGAGATGAAAGTCATCGAGCGCTACAGCGAGCTGGGTCCCGACGGCAAAGACCTGGCCATGCTGCTGCTGCGGCTGGGTCGAGGCCGGCTCGGGCACTGACGTCGGCGGCGCCGCGCACGCCGCGCGACCTGGCTCCGTTCCGTCGCAACCCATAGGGTCTGAACCATGAGCCGCGTCGGCGACGCGAAGCGATGAGGAGGAGCGGCGCCCATGACATCCGTGCACACCCTGCCCGACATCACCGCCACCCCGGCGTGGGACGCCCTGCGCAAACATCACGACCGCATCGGCGACACCCACCTTCGCCAGTTCTTCGAGGAAGATCCCGACCGTGGCCGCGAGCTGACAGTGACCGTCGGTGACCTCTACATCGACTACAGCAAGCACCGCGTCACCCGAGAAACCTTGCGGCTCTTGGTCGATCTGGCCCGCACGGCCAAACTCGAAGAGCGCCGCGACCAGATGTTCGCCGGGGTGCACATCAACACCTCGGAGGATCGCGCGGTGCTGCACACCGCGCTGCGACTGCCCCGGGACGCGGAACTGATCGTGGACGGCCGCAACGTCGTCGCGGACGTGCACGAGGTGCTCGACGCCATGGGCGAGTTCACCGACCGGTTGCGCAGCGGTGAATGGACCGGAGCGACCGGCAAGCGGATCAGCACCGTCGTCAACATCGGCATCGGCGGATCCGACCTCGGCCCGGTCATGGTGTACCAGGCGTTGCGCCACTACGCCGACGCGGGAATCTCGGCGCGCTTCGTGTCCAACGTCGACCCGGCCGACCTGATCGCCACCCTGGCCGACTTGGACCCCGCCACAACACTTTTCATCGTCGCGTCCAAGACGTTCTCGACGCTGGAAACCCTCACCAACGCCACGGCCGCCCGCCGCTGGATCACCGACGCCCTCGGCGACGCCGCCGTGGCGCACCATTTCGTCGCCGTCTCCACCAACAAACGCCTGGTCGACGACTTCGGCATCAACACCGACAACATGTTCGGGTTCTGGGACTGGGTGGGCGGCCGTTACTCGGTGGACTCGGCGATCGGCCTTTCGGTGATGGCCGTCATCGGCCGGGAGGCCTTCGCGGATTTCCTGTCCGGGTTCCATATCGTCGACCGGCATTTCCAGACCGCGCCGCTGGAATCCAATGCCCCTGTGCTGCTTGGGCTTATCGGCTTGTGGTACTCCAACTTCATGGGCGCGCAGTCGCGTGCGGTGCTGCCGTATTCCAACGACCTGGCCCGGTTCGCGGCCTATCTGCAGCAGCTGACGATGGAATCCAACGGCAAGTCCACCCGCGCGGACGGCAGCCCGGTCACCACCGACACCGGCGAAATCTTCTGGGGCGAACCGGGAACCAACGGTCAGCACGCCTTCTATCAGTTGCTGCACCAGGGCACCCGGTTGGTGCCGGCCGACTTCATCGGTTTCAGTCAACCGATCGACGACCTGCCCACCGCCGAAGGCAGCGGCAGCATGCACGACCTGTTGATGAGCAACTTCTTCGCCCAGACCCAGGTGCTGGCGTTCGGCAAGACCGCCGAAGAGATTGCGGCCGAAGGCACTCCGGCCGACATCGTGCCGCACAAGGTGATGCCCGGCAACCGCCCGTCGACCTCGATCCTGGCCAACCGGCTCACGCCGTCGGTGCTGGGCCAGTTGATCGCGCTCTACGAGCACCAGGTCTTCACCGAGGGCGTGATCTGGGGCATCGACTCTTTCGACCAATGGGGGGTGGAGCTGGGTAAGACCCAGGCAAAGGCGCTGCTTCCGGTGATCACCGCGGACAACTCGCCGGCGCCGCAGTCGGACAGCTCCACCGACGCCCTGGTGCGCCGCTACCGCAGCGAACGCGGCCGCACCAGCTGACTCAGGCGAACATCTTCGTCAGCCGCGGCGGCAGCACCCGCATCAACTGCACCAGCGGCGCCCACGGCCACCACGGCACCGCCGCGCGGCCGGGCTCCCGCTCCATGGCGGCGACCAACGCCTTGACCCCGGTTTCGTTGTCCACCATCAACATTGTGCTGTTGGATTTGGCCGTCATCTCCGACTCGATGTAGCCGGGCTCGAGCACCGAAACCTTGATCGGCCCCTTGGCGTATTCGGCGCGCAACGATTCACCCAGCGAGCTCAGGCCGGCCTTGCTCGCCGCGTACGCCGCCTTGACGCCGGGCACTCCCTTGTTGCCGAGCACCGACGAGATCAGCACCAGGTGGCCCGACCCGTTCTTGTGGAACATCTCCAGCGCGGTCTCGATCTGCACCAGCGCGGACACCAGGTTGGTCTCGATGGTCGCCTTGTTGGCCCACAGTTTGCCGGAGCCGAGCTTGGCGCCCTTGCCGATGCCGGCGTTGACGATGACGCGGTCGATGCCGCCGAGTTCGTCGCTGAGTTCGGCGAAGACCTTGGGCACCTGCTCGTGGTCGTTGACGTCCAGCGCGGCGACCGCGACCGTGATTCCCGGATACCGTTGCGACAGTTCGGCTTTGAGCTCGTCGAGCCGGTCGGCGCGGCGCGCGCACAGCGCGAGGTCGCGGCCCTTGGCGGCGAACGCGCGCGCCATCCCGGCGCCCAGGCCCGAGCTGGCGCCGGTGATGAGGATCTTCTGGCGAGTCATCTCCGGCAGCATATCGACAGGTGTCAAGTCCGCGGCCGGCGGCTACTTCAGCAAACGCGACATCCGCCGGTCGGCCAGGATCTTGCCGCCGGTCTGGCACGTCGGGCAATACTGAAAAGACTTGTCCGCGAACGACACTTCGCGCACGGTGTCGCCACACACCGGGCACGGCAACCCGGTCCGGGCATGCACCCGCAATCCGGAACGCTTCTCGCCCTTGAGCATGGCCGCCCCCTGGCCGACGGACCGGCTCACCGCGTCGGTGAGCACCGTGACCATGGCGTCATGCAGGGTGGCCAGCTGTTTGTCAGACAACTTGCCGGCCGTGGCGAACGGGGAGATCTTCGCGACGTGCAGGATCTCGTCGCTGTAGGCGTTGCCGATGCCGGCGATCACCTTCTGGTCGGTGATCACCGTCTTGATCCGGCCGGTGTTGCCGGCCAGCAGGTCGGCCAGCGCGTCGACGTCCAGGTCCAGGGCGTCCGGGCCCAGGGCGGCGATCCCAGGCACCCGCGCCGGGTCGTCGACGAGCCACACCGCCAGCCGCTTCTGGGTGCCGGCCTCGGTCAGGTCGAAGCCGGGGGCCGCGCCGGGTGAGCCCAGATGCACCCGCAGTGCGATCGGGCCCTTGCCGGGCCGCAGCGGCGCCGCGGTCAGCCGGTCCGACCAGCGCAACCACCCCGCCCGGGACAGATGGGCGATCAGGAAAAGGCCCTCGGTCCGCAGGCCCAGATATTTGCCCCAGCGCTCGGCGCCCACCACGGTCTGCCCGTGCAGCGCGCTGATCGGCGGGTCGAACGTCTTGAGCACGGACAGGGCGGCGACGTCGACCCGGCCGATCGGCAGCCCGACGGCATGGCGCCGCAGGTGGTCGGCCAGCGCTTCGATCTCGGGCAGTTCGGGCACGGTTTCAGTGTGCCGGTCGCAGCAAATAGGTGTCCATGATCCAGCCGTGCCGGGCGCGGGCCTGCGCGCGCAGCGCGGCGATGCGGGGCCCCACCTCGCCGACGGTGCCGGCGACCAGCAGTTCGTCGGCGGTGCCCAGGTAGGCACCCCACCAGATGCGGGTCTCGGGCGCACACCGCTGGAACGAGCAGTCGGCGTCGAGCATCACCACCGCCGAGCCGGATATGCCGTGGGCGCGCAGCTGGCGACCGGTGGTGACGAGCACGGGCTCGCCCACCTCGTTGAGCGGGATACGATGCCGGGCGGTCAGCGCTTGCACGGCGGTGATGCCGGGGATCACGTCGAAGGTGAATTCGACGTGCCCGGCGACGGTGTCCAGGATGCGCAACGTGCTGTCGTAGAGCGACGGATCGCCCCAGGCCAGAAAGCCGCCGACGCCGTGCGGGCCGAGTTCGGCGGCGATGGCGTCGGCCCAGATCTGCGCGCGTGCGGCATGCCATTCCGCTACCGCGTCGCGGTAGTCGGCGCGGTCGGACCGCTTCGGGTCGGGCAGCTCGACGAAGCGGTAGCCGGGCTGACGGATGAACCGGGAGCAGATCTCGCGTCGCAGCGCCACCAGGTCGCTCTTCTGCTCGCCCTTGTCCATCGCGAAAAACACCTGGGTGTCGTTGAGCGCCTCGATCGCCTGCACGGTCAGGTAGTCGGGGTCGCCGGCGCCGATGCCGATGACGTGGATGTGCCGCCCCAATCGACCCTCCTGACTTGCTTCTGTCGCCCACATTGCCGAATCGATACCGCAAGGGCCTAGTCGGGACCGCAAGTACCCAGTACCATGGGTACCGTCTGAAGCGCCCGAGGCGACGATGCCAAGCGATCAGGAGGACCCGACCATGACGCGCGCCGAGACGATCCGAAGCGACGCGAGGCCCACCGGACCGAGTCGCGAAGAGTTCTCCGAGCGGCTGCTGAAGGGCTCGGTCAAGAAGTCCTACGAACCCGTCGTCGACATCGACTGGGACGCCCCGCTCGACCCGGACAAGTTCTTCCTGCCGCCCCGGCTGGTGTCGCTGTACGGCACGCCGATGTGGGACGAGATGACCCGCGAACAACAAATCGAGCTGTCCCGCCAGGAATTGGTCAACACGCTGTCGGCCGGCATCTGGTTCGAGAACATGCTCAACCAGTCGCTGCTGCGCACCATCCTGCACGAGGACCCGACCAGCCGGTCCACCCACTACAAGCTGACCGAGCTGGGTGACGAGACCCGCCACATGGTCATGTTCGGCAAGGCCATCGAACGTGTGGGAGCAAAACCGGTGCAGCCGAAGCGTTTTCACCGCTACATCATCAACGCGCTGCCGCTGGCCTTCCAACGCGGATCGATGCTGTGGGTGGCCGCGCTGATCGGTGAGGAGATCTTCGACTCGCTGCAGCGGCAGATGATGGACGACCCCGAGCTGCAGCCGATCATCCAGCGGCTCATGCGGATTCACGTCACCGAGGAGGCCCGCCACATCCAGTTCGCGCGCGACGGGGCGCGCAAACGGGTCGCCGAGATGCCCCGGCTGAACCGCTGGTTCATGGCCAACATCAACGGGCTGGGCGGCTACTTCTTCAACTATCTGTTCAGCAACCCGGTCCCCTATGCGCGTGCCGGCCTGGACCCCAAGCGGGCCCGAAAGACCGCGCGCACCAGCGCCCATCGCCGCGAGATCCAGATCGCGGGGTTCGCTCCCCTGGCGGCGTTCCTGACCGAGGTGGGCCTGATGGGCCCGCTCGCGCGTCGCGGCTGGAAGCGCAGCAGGTTTCTGTGACGGCGCCGCCCGAGGGCGCCGGGGGCCGCTGCCACATCGCGGTCGTGGGCGCGGGAGCCGCCGGGCGGTGCGTCCGATCCGCCCTGCGCGCCGCCGGATTCACCGACCTGGTCACCCTGGATCGGCCCTACCATGAAGTCCGCCGGTCCCGGTTCGACGACGACGCCGATGCCTGGCGGCTGACCACGACCGGCGGCGAACTCTGGTGCGCCGATGTCGTCGTCGCCGCATACCGGCCGGCGCAGGTGCCCTGGCTGCCCGACATCGCCGGGCGCGACGAGTTCGGCGGCGCGTCGTTTCACGCCGCGGCGTGGGATCCCGGCTTCGACCCGTCCGGCAAACGCATCGCGGTGATCGGCACCGACGCCGCCGCCGCGCACCACCTCGGCCGGCTGGCGCACACCGCTGCGTCGGTCCTGGTGTTCGCTCATGCTCCCCGCCGGGTGGTGCCCGAGATACCGCGTTGGCCCACCCGCGCCCGACGCCGGCTGCTGCGGACACCGCGACGGCCCGGGCCGGTGATCGTGCCGTCGCCGATCCGGGCGGTGACCCGCTCGGGCGTGCAGACCGCCGACGGCGCCCACCACCACGTCGACGCCATCATCTACGGCACCGGCTTCGTCATCCCCGCGCACGTCGCCGACGACACGATCACCGGCGCCGGCGGCCTGCCCCTCCGGCGGGCCTGGCCCGACGGCACGGAACCGTTCTGCGGCGTCGCGGTCCGCGGCTTTCCCAACTACTTCTTCGCCTGCGGACCGGATCCCGGCCCGCAGGCGCGCTACATCGTCGAGTGCCTGAAGCTCATGCAGCGCACCGGCAGCCGCCGCATCGAGGTGCGCGCCAGCAGCCAGCAGGTGTTCAACGAACGCGCCCAGCTACGCCCGGTCGAGCCGCCCCCGGTGGCGTCCGCCTTCGACCTTTCGGCCAGCACGCCCGCCGGCGACGACACCTACGACGGCGCCGCCACGCTCGAGATCGCCGGTGACCGGCATCCGGTGCGGGTGCGGCTGACGGGCCACCTGGACCCCATCGACGGCCGATACCACTGGCAGGGAACGGTATTCGGGTCGCCGTCGCAGCCGCTACCCGGCGACCTGCTCGGCCAGGCCCGCGCCGCCACCCTGACCGTGGGCCAGCGCAGCGCGCCGGCCCGCATCGTCGAACGCACACCGTGGGGCACGCACACGGTCGCCGGCGTCGGCGCCCCGCCCTACCCTGGCCACCGCTGAGCGGCCGTCGCCGTTGCGCTGGTCGCGCTCCCGCCTTGCGGACTCGCGGGGAGTTTGACGGCCGGATCCGCGTGGTAACCCCAGGCAAGCTCGTGCTGGACACCTGATCACGGCGCGTTCGGGGGAAGTGCGCATCGACGCCGCGCGGGCGGGGAGGGGGCGCATGATCCTTGCGTTGCGGGCCGGCGACGCGGGCCCGCGGGCACGCCGATCGCAACCTGCGGTTCCGCGCCGCCTTGAGGCCAGCGGATCGCGAACTAGACTTTTGCTCCTGAAGGCGGATACTCAAGCAGTCGACCCGGCAGAACACGAGGAGCGGGAAATGACACCGGACGTCCGGACCGAGCCGGGATGAGCCGGGTTGCTGAGTCGGCCGGCTCATTGGCCGTTTCGACGCGGACGGATGATGCGGCCACCGTGCTGACCGTCGACGGCGTGCTCGATCCCGCCAGCTCCACCCTCCTTCGCGACCGGATCATCAAGGCCACGCTGGACCAGACGCCCGCCGTGGTCATCGACGTCTCCGCGCTGAAGGTGAACGCCGAATCCACCTGGTCGACCTTCATGGCCACCTACTGGCAGCTGGGAAACACGCCGCATGTTCCGCTCGTGTTGGTGTGCGCCAAGAAGGCTGCCCGCGAGGCGATCGCCCGCAGCGGCATCACCCACTTCATGCCGGTGTACTCGAGCCAGAAGGCGGCCTTGAAGGCACTGGGCCCCAACAGTCGTCGCATCGTGCGGCGCGCCGATGCCCAGCTGCCCGCCGATCTGACCAGCCTGCGCGAGTCACGGCGCCTGGTGCGCGAGTGGCTCACCACGTGGTCGCAGTCCAAGCTCATTCCGGTCGCCCTGGTGGTCGTCAACGTGTTCGTGGAGAACGTGCTGGAACACACCGCGAGCGTGCCGGTGATGCGGGTCGAGGCGCAGGGCACCACGGCCACCATCGCCGTCTCCGACGCCAGCAACACGCCCGCCGTGCGGCTGCCGTCGCCGGTGAAGGGCATCGACGTGTCCGGGCTGGCGATCGTCGACGCCTTGTCGCGCGCATGGGGCAGCACGCCCACGGCGTCCGGCAAGACGGTGTGGGCGATCATCGGCCCCGAGAACCAGCTCTAGCCGGCGGCCTCCCGGGAAGCCGGCGCGCCGATCTGCCGGTTGTGCTGAAACTAGAACACGTTCTAATGTCGTGTGACGACCCCTTCAGGAAGGCAGATGACGTGCGGTTTACCTACGCAGAGGCGATGACGGACTTTAGGTACTACATCCCGCTGGCCAAGGCCGCCGAGGCGGCCGGGTACCACGCCATGACGATCGCCGACAGCATCGCCTACCCCTTCGAATCCGACTCGAAGTACCCCTACACCCCGGACGGCAGCCGGGAGTTCTTGGACGGCAAGGAATTCATCGAAACCTTCGTTCTCACATCGGCATTGGGCGCGGTGACCTCGAAGCTGCGGTTCAACTTCTTCGTGCTGAAGCTGCCGATCCGGCCACCGGCGTTGGTGGCCAAGCAGATTGGGTCGCTGGCCGCCATGACCGACAACCGAGTGGGTTTCGGCGTCGGCACCAGCCCGTGGCCCGAGGACTACGAGTTGCTGGGCGTGCCCTTCGCCAGGCGCGGCAAGCGGATGGACGAATGCATCGAGATCATCCAGGGTCTCACCACCGGTGAGTACTTCGAATTCCACGGCGAGTTCTACGACATTCCCAAGACCAAGATGACGCCGGCCCCCACCAAGCCGATCCCGGTCCTGGTCGGCGGGCACGCCGACGCCGCGCTGCGGCGTGCCGCACGGCTGGACGGCTGGATGCACGGCGGCGGGGACCCGGAGGAGCTCGACCACCTCCTTGCCAAGCTCAAGCGGTTCCGCGAGGAAGCCGGCAAGACCGGGCCGTTCGAGATCCACGTCATCTCCGCCGACGCCTACACCCCGGACGGCATCAAACGGCTCGAGGACAAGGGCGTCACCGACGTGATCGTGGGCTTCCGCATTCCCTACATCAAGGGCAAAGACACCGAGCCGCTGGACACCAAGATCCGCAATCTGGAGATGTTCGCCGAGAACGTGATCGCGAAGGTCTGACCGGACGTCGCCAAACCCCAAGCGTCACAGCGCTTTACAGGGGGTCCCACCTCGGCGCTCGCTTCTCCCGGTGCGCCAGGGCGGCCTCGGCCGGGTTGTTGGTGAAACCGGACAGGATCTGGGTGCGGTTCTCCAGCTCGATCGCGTGGCGCAGGCTGGGCGCGTCGAGCGCCGCGTTGAGGCCGATCTTGGTCTGCCACACGCCATAAGCGTTGTTCTCGGCGATCGAGCGGGCCAACCGCAGCGCGGCGGGCATCAGCTGAACGGGCGCGACAACCTCGTGCACCAGCCTGATGCGATAGGCCTCGGCCGCGTCGATGATGCGGCCGGTGAGCATCAGCTCGCGGGCCACCCCGGCGCCGACGATTTTAGGCAGCAGGTAGCTGGTGCCCATGTCCATCGACGAGAAGCCGGCCTTGATGAACACCGAGCCGAACCGGGCCTGCTCCGAGGCCACCCGGATATCGCTGACCAACGCGAACGCCAGCCCGCCGCCGACGGCGACGCCGTTGACCGCGGCGATCACCGGGATATCGAGCTCGTAGATCCGGGTGTACAGGCTGGCCAGCCGGACCTGGGCGTCGTAGTTGACCTTGAACGCCGGGGTGGTCGGCTTGTTGCGCGTCCACGGCCGGCCGGTGCCGCTCAGATCGGCGCCGGCGCAGAATCCCCGGCCCGCGCCGGTGAGGACCGCCACCCGGTGGTCACCGTTGTCCAGCACGTCCAGGGCCTCGTGGACACCGTCGATCAGCGAGCCGTCGATGGCGTTGAGGCGTTCCGGCCGGTTCAGGGTGATGCAGGCGATGTCGTCGTCGAGGGTCGCGAATTCCACTGCGGGCATAGGTGAACCGTAAGCGACACCGCGGCAGTTCAACGACCCGGCATAGCATGCACGCATGACACGCAGCGAGGGTGATACCTGGAACCTGGCCAGCAGCGTCGGCGCCACCGCGACCATGGTCGCCGCCGCGCGCGCGGCCGCGACCCGGCGTCCGCGGCCGGTCCTCACCGACGAGTACGCCGAGCCGTTGGTCCGCGCCGTCGGATTGGACGTGTTCACCAAGTTGGCGAGCGGCGAGCTCGATCCCGACGATCTCGAGCGCGACGTCGGATTCGCCCGCATGGTCGACACATTCGCGGCCCGCGGCCGGTTCTACGACGACTACTTCGCCGCGGCCGGCAAGGCGGGCCTGCGCCAGGTGGTCATCGTGGCGTCGGGGCTGGACGCCCGGCCGTACCGGCTTTCCTGGCCGGCGGGGACGACGGTGTATGAGATCGACCAGCCCGAGGTGATCGCGTTCAAGACCGCGACGCTGTCGCGGATCGGTGCGGCCCCGACGGCCGAGCTGCGCACCATCGGCATCGACCTGCGCCAGGATTGGCCGGCGGCGCTGCAGGACGCCGGCTTCGATGCCGCGCAGCCCACCGCGTGGCTGGCCGAGGGGGTGCTCATCGGGTTTCTGCCGCCGGAGGCCGAGGTTCGGCTGCTGGACTCGATCACCCCGCTGTCGGCCGAGGGCAGCCGCTTCGCCGCGGACTACGGGTCGCTCAACGACGCCTCGCAGGCGTCGACGGAGCAGGCGCGGCGCACGACCGAGGGCTGGCGCCGGCGTGGGCTGGACATGGACATCGCCGCCCTGACCTACCCGGGCAAGCACACCGACGTCGCCGCGCACCTGGGCGCCGACGGCTGGGCAACGACCACGTTCGGGCTGGCCGACCTGTTCGCCGCGGCGGGCCTGCCGGAACTCACCGCGGCCGAGCAGGGGCCGGCCGCCACGCTCAGCTTCGTGCGGGCGATCAAGTCCTGACCGCAGCGGGCACCCGGTCAGGACCGTTTGGCCAGCCATTCGGCCTGCATCACCAGCAGGGCCATCACTTCCAGTTGCGGGGTGTGCGGGTCGAGTTCGCGGTATCGCTGGTAGACGTTGACGACGACGCGCTCGGCGTCCAGCCAGGTCGCGTACTCGCCGAGATCGATGGTGTCCGCGGCCGCGGACCACGACAGGCCCTTGCGGTAGGCGGCCTCGGCCTGTTCGGCGATGTGCACGAGATACCCACGCACCGCGCGGATTCCGTCCGGATCCGTGACCGGCCCGTGGCCTGGCACCACGGTCGGCGCGTCCAGCGCGATCATCGCGTCGCAGGCCGCGACCCAGTTGGCGATCGGGCCGGCCCACACGATGGGGGTGCAGCCGATGAACAACAGGTCACCGCCGAACAGCACCCCCGCGTCGGGGACGTGCACCACCGAGTCGGCGGCGGTGTGCGCGGGCCCCAGATTCAGCACGTCGACCCGCCGGCCACCGACCTCCACGGCCAGGCTGCGGTCGAACGTCTCGTCGGCGTTGCGCAGCGTGATGTTGCTGAAGTCGAAGTGCCCGAAGCGTTCTCGCGTGTAGCGGGTGGCCACCGGTCCCAGGTTGGCGGTTTGGGCCATGGCCAGCATCTCCGGCGCCATCCCGTGCGCGATCTCCTCGGCGGTGCCGTGCGCGGCGATGATGCGCACCGCAGGGTCGAGCAGCTGGTTGCCGTGCGTGTGGTC
>Ga0164242_10000729_pt1 | contig 39684 bp, 34 predicted proteins | sample OricomgcompostMG_FD_108783 | JGI IMG/M metagenome (GOLD analysis project Ga0164242, IMG submission 108783) | Miracle-Growth compost microbial communities from Emeryville, California, USA - Original compost - Miracle growth compost (MG) ... | reverse complement strand
TCGGCGACCTGCTGGGCGACGTCGACGACCGGGCCGCAGACGCGGCTCTGGCAGAGGGCCGGCGTGGCGAAGACGAGGACGATCGGCTTCTTGCCGAGGACTTCGGCGAAGTCGACCTTGTGCATCTGGTCGGGCGGCACCCGGGTGTCGATCTTTTCCAGGTCGTTGCCGACGTCGGCGGCGGTCAGCGTGGTGATCTTCGGCGGGCGTTCGCCGACTTTCGGCACGTTCGGGAATTCGCCGACGACGGGGGAGGGGAGGCGGCTCACTTCGAGCTTGCCGTCCTTGGTCTTGATCATCGCCACCGCGAGGTAGGAGCCGTCGGCGGGGAAGTCGACCTTGGGGACGACGTAGACCGACTTCGCCTCGCCGGGGCCGGAGCCGTTCTGCGAGCGGTAGGCGGGCTTCGTCTGCAGCGTTTCCAGCTTCGCCGGCAGCGGGCCGATCACCGGCGAGTGGGAGGTCTTGGCGAAGTAGAGGGCGACTTCGACGTCGTCGACCTGTTCCTGGCCCGCCGTGAAGACGCCGAAAGGATAGCGTTCCGCGCCCTTGTCGAAGACCTCCGAGGCGGGGGCGACGACCAGTTCCGAGGGGGTCGCGCCGGAGTTGTGGAGGAGCGCCGGGATCGTCTTGCCCTGGCCTTCGGGGAAGTCCTTGGCGGGTGGCGCGGGGCGGGTTTCGCCGCTGCCGCCGCCGCAGCCGGCGAGCAGCGCCGCGGCGAGTGCGGCCAGCGCGAGGAGGATGACGGGACGAGCGCGCATCGAGGGGGGACGCTACAAGGCGCGATGCCGTGGGCGTGTCCTAAGCTGCGCGCGTGCCGAACATCTTCGACCCGAACTACGAGGAACGCGACGGGCCGCCCGGGTTCAACGCCTTCCGCGCCCGCATCGGGTACGAGCTCGGCAGCGAGCGGATCGGGGCGAGCATGTGGAAACTGCCGCCCGGCGAGTGCGCCTACCCGTACCACTTCCATTACTCCGACGAGGAGCTGGTCTTCGTGCTCAGCGGCCGGCCGACGCTGCGCACGCCGGAGGGGACGCAGACGCTCGAGCCGGGCGAGGCGGTCCACTTCGGGCTCGGCCCCGAGAGCGCCCACCAGATCTCCAACCCGACCGACGAGGAGGTCCGCTTCCTCGCCGTCTCCACCCACGGCGCCCCGGACATCGTCGTCTATCCGGACTCGGACAAGATCAGCGCCGCGGAGCGCCTGCCCGAGGGCGGTGGCCTCCACATCTTCTTCGACCGGGGCAGCGAAGTCGGCTACTGGAAAGGCGAGACCCCGCCGCGGTAGCGCGGATGGGCTGCCGTCGAGCCGGTGACCCCACCTCCGTAGGGTCCCTCCCAGAAACCAATTTCGACTGGAGGGCCGTGATGAGCAAAGCGATCTATACCGCCGAGGCGCACGTGACCGGAGGCCGCGCCGAGGGGCACGGCAAGACCTCAGACGGGGAGCTCGAGGTCGACCTGCGGTTGCCGACCGAGATGGGCGGCCAGGGTGGCGGGACCAATCCCGAGGAGCTCTTCGCGGTCGGCTACGCGGCCTGCTTCGAGGGCGCGCTCGGCGCCGTCTCGCGGCGCGAGAAGCTGGAGACCGGCGACGTCGCGATCGACTCCAAGGTGTCGCTGCACGCGGGGCCGGAGCGCACCTTCGTCCTCTCCGTGGAGCTCGACGTGTCGCTGCCCTCGGTCGAGGGCGAGAAGGCGGTCGAGCTGGTCCGCGAGGCGCATAAAGTGTGCCCGTACTCGAACGCGACCCGCGGCAACATCGACGTGACGCTGACCGCCAACGGGGCCGCGGTCTAGGGACGCGCTCCGCTCCGACTTATCCGTCCCATGCACGGAAAAGTCGGAGCGCAACGCCGCGGCCGGCGGAAGGAGTCGATCGGCGGGGGGCGAACCGGGCAGTCGTGAATCGACTGCCGCTCCGCTTCCCGCTCACCGCCCTCGGCGTGATCGCCCTCGTCGCGATGGCGATCATCCTGCCGACCGCCTTCGGCGCCTCGGCCCCGGCGCCCGCCCCGGTCCGCAAAGGGCTGGCGCAGACCGAACACGTGCAGGGCGCGCCCGGCCGCACGATGGTGCTCTCCAAGGTGACGGTGCCGCCGGGCGCGAAGCTCGCCGTCCACCACCACCTCGGCACGCAGATCTCGCGGGTCGACTCGGGGACGCTCACCTACACGGTGCGCGAGGGCAAGGCCGAACTCTTCGAAGGCGAATCCGAAGAACCGATCCGGGTGCGGACGATCGCCGCCGGGCAGACCGCGCGGATCAGCGCCGGCCAGTGGCTGGTGGAGCAGCCGTCCGACATCCATCAGGCCGCCAACCGCGGCTCCTCACCGGTGGTGATCTACATCGCGACGCTGCTCAAGGATGGCGCCGCTCCTTCGACTCCTGCCGATCCGCATCGGCACGGCGCTCGTTAGTCGCGTCGCGGTTGGGGTGGCGCTCGCGGGGCTCGGGCTCGTTCGTCCCCGGCTCCTTCACCGCCGCGGCCGCCTCCTTGGCTTTGTCGGTGAGGCTGCCTTTGCCTTTCGCGATGTCGGCCAGTTCCATCGCGTCCTCTTTCAGTGAGTCGACGCCGCCGCGTTCGTCGACCACTTTCTTGCCTTTGTTGAACAGGCTTTTCAGGTCCATCTCGCGTTCCTCTCCGTTGGGGCCTCGAGAAGAAGTTAAGCGCGGCTGCACGCGGCGCGCTACACTGCTCGCCAATGACGACCCCGGCCGGACTGAACGCTTCGCTTTGCGCGTCCACCGCGGTCGTCGTCGTTCCGGTTGTCGTTACCGAGGCCGTGCTTGCGAAAAGCACGGTCGTCGTCTGACACCGCAAGAACGCCCGCCGACCAAAACTGATCATCAAAGGGACGCGGCGGAGGCGTTGACAGCCGTACCGATCCCTTCCAAACACTGGCAAGAAGCCTTGGGCGTGATGGCCGCACGGCCGCTGCGACCGCAGTTCCCGGCGTCCTTCGAGGACCGTCGGCCAGGCGCCTGAAAGACGCCGCCGGCCAGGGTCAGTCCCGGGGCTTAGACCAAGTCTCGCCTGGGTAGGGCAGCGCGTATGCAAATGTCCAAGAAGGTTCCTCTCGTCCTGTCAGCCCTCACCGCGCTCGGCGCGTTGATCGCCGCCCCGGCCGCCTCCGCCGCGGGGACGGTCTCCACCACCCAGGCCTGTTTCGTCGCCGAAGGCAACGAAGGGGTGAGCGTCGGGGTCAGTGGCTCCGGCTTCAACCCCGGCGAAGCGGTCTTCGCCCAGATCCCGGCGCCGGGCGGCCTGGCGGGCTTCTCCGAAGCGACCGTCGCCCCCGACGGCACCGTCAACACGACGATCGAACACGTCTTCCCCGGCGGCATCGACCCGGTGGCCGAAGAAATGAAGATCCAGATCGCCGGCGTCCTCTCCCAGCAGGTGCTCGCGGAATCCTCGTTCCAGATCACCAACCTGGCGGTCAACACCGAGCCCGCCGTCGCGCCCTTCAACAAGGTCGTCAAGTACAACTTCGCGGGTTTCCGCCCCGGCAAGCCGATCTTCGGCCACTTCCAGCGCGGCGGCCACGTCGTCCTCACCTACAAGTTCGGCAAGGCCTCGGGCCCCTGCGGCATCCTCCACGCCAAGACCCGCCTCTTCCCCGGCCACGGCCCGCGGAACGCCAAGTACAAGGTCCAGTTCGACGACTCGAAGAAGCTCTCGAAGAAGGTGAGCCCGAAGATCATCACCGGCCTCGGCTCCACCTTCTAGCCACCGACCCCAACTCTCCCCAGACCCTCTAAGATCACGCGACCGCGCCCTCTCCTCGAGGGCGCCGCCGCACGCCCGGATAGCTCAGTTGGTAGAGCACTTCCATGGTAAGGAAGGGGTCACGAGTTCGAGTCTCGTTCCGGGCTTTTCGCTTGCCTATGCGGAATAGTGCGAAATGCAGGGGAAACCGCGACTGGTCCCTTCGGGAATGAGGCCAGCTTTTTTCGGACACTTGGGCCTCTGTCGCGTCACCGTGACCCAATCATGACCAGTTCCCGACGCCTCGCTCAGGCGTGCCAGGCTACGAAGCTCGCGTCTCGGCCACCCGGCGACCACTCGAATCTGGTTCTGGCAAGACAGATTTCCCCGGACATCTCGAACGTAGGACCACTTCTGCATCGCGGAAGGTGTCCCGGGTTTGAGAGCATCGCGATCAGCGTTCAGGGATGCGCGCCGATGGCTTCCGGCGCGGAGGTAGCCTCGATTCCCCGATTCGCTCGGATCGGCCGCGACCCGCTCGCCGTGGCTATTGGCCGTCGGAGCTCGGCGAGGGCGATCGTGCGAATCCCACCCAAAGGCGTTAGCGAATTGCGAGCTCCCTGCGCGGAGTGTCTTTCTTACCGGTCGGCAAGCAACTTGACGAAGTCCGATTCGCCCAGGATCTCTAACGTCAGTCCCCTGGCGATGAGTTCCTGGGCCTTCCTCAGTTTCGCGCTCTCACTCTGACCTTCGGCCAACCTCGTCAGATCCTGGAATCCGGTGACCAGAAGTTCGGTCTTCTTGGTAACTCCACGCGAGGCTATGCCTCCCCGGTCGACGACCGCCTGCATCGCCTCGCGCCGGGGTATGGTGAGCGCGCCAGTGAACGAGACCGTCTTGCCGAAGAGCGGATGGTCCTCCCTCGGGACTTTCCCGGGGGAGGGCTCGATCGGGATCGCTAGGGAGATGTCTCGGAGATGACACCCGCTCCATTCGTGATGGTGGATCGAGCCCATCAAAGCGTTCACCGACGCGACCATCTTTGCCAGGGTCCTCTGTCCGGTGGCTTCGAGGGCCAGCAGGCCGATCCGCGCCGCCGTCTCGGCGTCAGCGCCCGCGTCGTGATGCCTGTCGGGACTGACGCCTAGGTGCCCGGCCAGGAAGGGAAGGCTGTAGCTGTCGAGCCCGGGCCATACGCGTCGCCCCACCACCAGACTGCAGGCGTAGGTGAGATCGGGCCATGGAATCTCCGTGATTGCGCACGCGTCGCGGATCACGCCGATATCGAAGGCGGCGTTATGGGCGAGCAGCGGGCGTCCGTCCCGGAAGCTCTCGATCCGCTCGAGGCTGCTCACCCAGTCGGATGCCTGCTGACACATCTCTGGGGTAATGCCGTGGAGAGCGACGTTGAAGGGCGAGAACTCGAATATCGGCGGTCGTATCAACCAGCCGATCGAATCTCCGAGTTCCCCGTCAAGGACCTCGACGAGGCCGACCGCACAAGGCGTACCTCTGAGCGATGCGGTCTCGAAGTCGACTGCGACCCAAGAATCGCGCATGGCTATCGACCTATCGCCGAGAGGGGAGCCAGGGAGACGTGGACCAAGACGGCTAAAGCCGGGTGTAAGGGTAGTTCGGCTTGATCGCTCGGTTCAGGAAGCTTCCGACTGAGGGTGCTCCAAGAAGTTCGTCGAAGGTCTGCTGGTCGGGACCCGTATATTTGTAAACGCCGCTGTCAAGGAATTCGACGTAGATCTCCTGCTCCTCGGCGTCATAGCCGACGGCGGCTACGTTGGAGGAATCGACGGGGATCATTTCCGGCATGCTCATCGCTTTGCCTCCTTGCGGGCGGGCGCCCTGGTCGTCTGCGAGCGCCAGTTGGCGACCGCGTCTTTGTAAAGATTGGGATCGGGGCGAGCGCCGTAGCGCCAGGCTCCTGGCAGTGGCGGGTCGCCGCCGTGGGGCTTGTTGGCTGCGAGTCGGATGCGGACCCGCGAAGGCACCTGGAGCGCATCCCCGAGGACCAAGGCCTCGCCAGTGCGGAGCGAGGGCAAGAGCTGGCCCAGACCGCCTAGATCGTCGGGCAGCGTGCCGAGCACTGCGGCTCGATCGCTCCCGTTGGTGACCCGCAGTGCGATCATCGTCCCGCACTGGCTCAGCACTCCGGCATCGATGTCCGAGGGCCGCTGGCTCACGACCATCAGGCCGACCCCATACTTGCGCCCCTCCTTGGCGATCCTTCCGACGGCCCTGTTCGCTGGCGTATCGGCGTCCTTGGGAAGAAATCGATGGGCCTCGTCGATTAGCACCAGCAGCGGCTGGAGACGGCCGCCGACCGGCAATTCCATCGCCCAGAAGAGAGCGTCGTAGACGACCCGCAGGAGAGTGCCGACGACGGTCGCGAGGACTTCGGGCGGCAGGCCTGAGACATCGAGGATCGTTATTGGTTTGTCATTGCCGACCCATTCGGCCAGAAGCGAGTCGAGGTCCTCCGTAACCTCTCCTTCGAGATCGGGGTGGAGGGGATCTTCGGGGTCGAACATGAATCTGAAGCGCTGGTCTTCGAGGCGGCTGTGAAGCAGATCGAGCTGAGCGGCGCACTTGATTCCCCGCGCTGCGTAGGGAGCGCTGTTATAGGAGGTGGGAGGCGGGAAGCGTGGCGGCCGGAGTTCCTCGGCGCTTCCTTCGTCCTCGGGCGCGAGACGGGTGCTCTCGTCCTGCTTCTGGGCCTCGGTGTAGGTCGCCCGCTGCTCGAGTTCCAGCTCGAACCAGAGGCGCCGGATACTGAAGGGGACCGGCGAGTCGGCGGTGATCGTCTGTTCGGGGGGTGGATCGCGAAGGTGCGCCGCGGCCTGTCGCTTCATCTCGGCCACGCGGTCGCGGATGTACTGCAGGACCTGAGGCTGCATCGGTCCCATCACCATCGCGAAGAGCTCCTCGAACGGCAGCGCCCAGTAGGGGACCCGCAGGCGGGCTCCGTCGCCAGCGGCCTCGACGCCAGCGCTGATCACGTGTGCCTTTTTGCCGAGCGCCGAGGCGTACTCACCATGTGCGTCGATGACCAGACAGCGGGCGCGAGGTAGATCGTCGCCCGCGAGGGCATCGAGGAGGACGGCGACCAGGTTCGACTTGCCAGCCCCCGTCGAGCCGACCACACATGAGTGCCGGCTCACCAGGTTCGCGAGGTGCAGGCGGGCAGCCAGTCCGCTTGAACTGGCAATGCGGCCGACCTCAATCGAATTGGCGGCATCGATACCCTCGCCATAGATCGTCGCCATGTCTTGCTCGGTGACCAGGTGCACCGGGTCGCCGACAGTCGGATATTGGCCGACACCGCGATCGAAGTGTCCCCCGATCGACTCGCCGAAAAGCGCCATCGTCAGCCAGCGATAGCCCTCGCGGGGATCGTCAGGTTCCTCGGGCAGCGGCTCGGTGCTCTCCGCCGCACTCGGAGGCGCGGCGTCGGCCCCGACCTGAGTACAGACCCCATAGAGGCGCGTGTAGCCCAGCGGGATCTTCAGGAACGCTCCAATCTGGCCGACCCGAAACGATTGGCCGCCCACCATCACCAAGGTGCTGGGGAGGCTGCGCAGCCGTACCCTGACCACGCCACCGAGGACCGAGGCCACCCAACCGACGTAGGTTCCGCGGGGGCCCTTCTCACTCATCGTAGGCCGAGATCTCTCGGAGGAAGCGAGCAAACCAGTAGAAGTCGCCGAGCCGCATCCGGCCGCTCAGTGCCGGGCCGCTCTCGTCTCCCTGGAGGGCGTCGGAATCGAACGGCACGTCGAGGAGGTCAGCCGTCTTTCGGTCGACCGGGTCCAAGAGCCGCCAAGGGCCGCGGATGCCCCCGATCATCGCCATTTTCGGGCCGAGCACGGTGAGGTTGTGTCGCCCGTGCTTTACCGGCTCCGCGTCATCGGCGACGTCCTCGAACATCAGGGCAATGACATGGGTGCGCTCGCGCGCGGCGAGCGCCTCTAGGATGATCGCGTTTATGTGTTGGTCTCCCCAGCCATAGCCAAGCGTGAAGAGCACCGTCTCATCACGATGATGTAGGACATCACCGAGGCGCTGCAACATCGCGACGAAGGGTTGTTTTCGCGACTCCTCGTACTTATGTAGCGATGGATAGATGAGCTCGCCAGTCGCGCTCTCGTCGGTGCGTATGATTCGCTCGCTGGGGCGATTCGAGCGATGCCAGTTGATTGAGCCGTGGATCTTCCAAAGACGCGCCCAACGCTTGCCAGGCGCCTCGTCCTCGTGAGCCAAGGTGGCTGGCTCGAAGTAGGGCTCGCGGCTGCCGACGAAGCCGTCGAATAACGGTACCTGTTCGTCCTCCAGTGCGCGCTCGATCAGGGTGTCGTAATTCGTCGTGAAGATCTCGACTGCGTGGCGGCGCTCGACGGCGTTGATCCATGCCGCTAGCGCCTGGTGGGGTAGGGGATAGGCAATCCGCGCCTCGCCAGGCCGGACTGCTGCGGCGATCGTCTCGCGCACCGTTTTCTCCAGTAGTTCCATTGCGTCACGGTCGAGGCCTGCCAGTTCATCACCCTCCGGCGCGAGCGCGGCGACCTTGCCGCGGACGCTCGAAAGGATGTCCTCGATGTTCGGCTCACGCTTGAGCGACTCGCGGAGTTGATTGCCGATGGCTTCGTAAGCTGCCGCCCACTTGGTTCCAAGTGCTTCAACCTTCGCCTGGCAAAGCCTGCCCAGGTCGACGATGCCGGGGATGAGCGGCTCGCCATCAACATCACGGGCCGCGAGGGACGCACCCGCCCCTATCAGGAAAGCGAGCGGCTTGTCGTGGGAGGCGAGATGGTCACGGAGCGTCTCGATCTCTCGTCTCGGGTCATGGGACTTTGTCATCGTCTTGCTCTCAGGTATTAGGAGACAGGCCTTGAGGTGTCGATCGCACCCATTGCTCTGCTGCGAAGGTCAGGGTTTCCTTTTGCCCGCCACTTTCGGGCCGGCCAGCTGCGTGAGAGCCGACGCCGTACTGGCGAGAGGCGGCCAAGTCTGTGAACCAGTGAGCGCAGTAATCGCCCGGCCCGGGGAATTTGATGCAACCCGAGGTGGAATTTGCCCTGGCGTATCCAGATGACGAATCTGGAGTCGCGGAACATCCCGGGATGTTTCGCCTTTCGGGGTGGCACGCCTTATACCAGCACTGTCTGACCAGACCGAAGGAGCGGCAGGAGTACTTCTCTTTGCGATTGGCTCCTCCCCAGTCATTCGTTCGACAAAGCAAGCTAACTGGTAGATCGTATTTCTGCAACTCTGTTTTTGGGACGTCCCAAAATGACTCCGGCTCGTTCGCATTTGAATCGTCTTCATCTATGCAGAAGTCGCCGGGCTACTGCCATATACGAAATAGCGTTCGTGTGTGCTGCATTTGCGACGGCGTGAGTGTTTTGGGTTCTCCCGCAAAGCGATGTCCGTTCGCGGACTTTCCAGTCGAAATGAGCATGCACCGGCTCAGTCGGGCTGGTCGTAGGCCAGTGCCAACCAGGAGCCGTCGATCCCGTCCCAATCGACCCCGCTGAGGCGACCGGCCAACAGGGTCTCGAAGGTCAGCGCCAGGACCGTCCCGGCATCGTGGTCCCAGAGTTCTTCCCTCCGGTCGGGCACCAGATGTTTGTCGCTCGAGATCAGGAGATCGGCGTCGGCGAGGAGTGCGGTGTAGAGGATCGGGTCGTCCTTCGGGTCCGCCGTCAACGTCGGCACAGCGGAGTCCAGGAAGGGTGGTGCGGCGATCACGCAGACCGCCTCCATCTGGCGTCGGAGGACGGGGACGTCCTCCTCACGGAGGTGCGGGTCGAGCCTCGTGCCGACCTCTCTCAGCTTCCGCTCGTACTCGTCGAAGAGCGGGCGCGAGCCGACGGCGACCCAGTCGTCGGGCGTGCCGTATGGGAGTCGCTCCGCCAACGCCGCCCGACGATCGCTCGCTCTTTCCAGGCGGTCCAGCGAATTCTCGATGCCTCCGACGACGCCGCCCTCCTGGTTCACCCGAGCGCCGAGCGCGTCGAGCTCGAGCCGCCCGTGCTCGACCTCGTAGGTGAGGGCCCCGAAGGCAAGCACGATCCATAGCTTGCGCCTGGCGCCGCCAGGGCTCAGGGTCGAGGGCAGGGAGACGCTGGTGTCGACGACGACGTTGGGCATGGCGACCGCCAGCCTAGGTCGCCGACAGGCGGGTCGGTGCGCTAGTCCTCGGAGAGGGCGGCGAGGACCTGCTCGTCGGTCACGTCGGCGTTGCGCTCGTCCAGCTCCCGCAGCTCCGAGCCCAGGTCGTAGTTGCCGCGCAGCGACGCGAGGAGGGCGCCCTGGGGGATCCGATAGCTGCCGCTCGGCAGCTTCAGGTAGGGGATCGACTCGGCTTCGATCCAGCGACGGATGGTCTTTTCGCTGACCTTAAGCAGGGCGGCCGCCTCGCTGACCTTCAGCAGTTGCGGTTTGGATGCGGTGGTTGCCATGGCCTCTTCTCCAGCGTGATCGGATCTCTGCTGCAGAGTATAGTCAAGATCGGTCAGAACTGGACAAATATGGACATTGATGGACAGATTTGGCCCGCAGCGAGCCCGGTATCTATTGGGTCACCAACTCACGCTTCGTGACCCAAACCCCACCGAATCCGCCCGGATCTACCGGTATCGGCGCTTCATCGCACTCTGTAGGATCGGGGGCGGAGGTAACCCCGAATCCGCGTGGCATGCGGAATCGCGGCGTTCCCGCCCGTGTAGCTCGGCTCGTCGAGCGCCTCCATGGTAAGGAAGGGGTCACGAGTTCGAGTCTCGTTCCGGGCTTGAGAAGTGCCTGTAAAACGGCCACTTTTGGGGCCGATTTGCGTTCGAGGAAGGGCGATTACTCGTCGTCGGCGCTCGCTACATCGAGCCGACCCTGGTCCCCGATGTCGGCTACACGGATGTCATCATCGCCGTGGCTTCCGAGGCTCACGGAACTTTGGTGCACTCCCGCAGGGTGGCGAGATCTCCCTGGGTGAGTTGATGGTCCGTGGACGCCCGATCACGGCTCGGGTGTTCTGTTCGACGGCGAGCGCGGGCGTGCCGGTTGGTTGCGATCGGCAATCTTGAATCCGGATCGACGCCCATCCGGTGGCGATCGCGACCACGACCCCGATGACCGCTGAAGGGCGGCGGCGCCCGTCAGCCGTCGCCGGGGTTCCGTCGGGCGGCGGAGGAGGAGCGGACCACGAGCTCGGGCTCGAAGCGGACCTGTTCGTGGCGATGCTCGGCCCCCTCGCTGCGCTCGCGCAGCAGGAGTTTGGTCGCGGTGCGTCCGAGCCGGTGGCGGGGCTGGCGGATCGAGCTGAGCGGGACCGTCGCCGTCTCGGCGAACTCGATGTCGTCGTAGCCGACGATGGCTATCTCGTCGGGGACGCGGACGCCGCGCTGGGCCAGCTCCTGTAGCAGGCCTAGAGCGAGGAGGTCGTTGGCGCAGAAGGCGGCCGTCGGGCGTTCGGCAGCGGGGATGCCGAGCAGCCGCTGGCCGGCGCCGCGCCCCTCGGCCGCGGTCATCGCCGCCGTCTCGATTGAGGCCAGCTCACCGCCGCCCGCGCGGGCGGCGCGGGCGGCGCCGGCGTGGCGATCGGCGACCTGGCCGATCGAGAGCGGGCCGCCGATGAAGGCGATGCGGCGGTGGCCGTTGTCGAGCAGGTGGCGGACGGCGAGTTCGCCGCCGAGCACGTCGTCGACCGAGGCCGAGCAGAACTTGCCGTCGGGGTCGTGGCGGTCCACCAGGACCAGCGGCATGCCCTGCTCGTCGGGGACCAGGAGGCCGTCGGTGCCGGGGCCGACCGGCGTCACCAGCGCGCCGAGCGCCCGCTGCTCGCCGAGGACCTCGAGGTAGGAGGTCTGTCGCTCGGCGCTCTGCCGGCTGTTGCAGAGGAAGACCGAGAGCCCGAGTTCGGCGGCGACCTCCTCGACCCCGGCGGCGACGTCGGTGAAGAACGGGTTGGCTGCATCGAGGACGACATAGGCGAGCGTGCGACTACCGCCGGTGCGCAACTGGCGGGCCGGCTCGTTGCGGACGAAGCCGAGCTCGGCGATCGCGTCGCGCACCCGGCGGGCGGCCGTGTCGCTGACGATCTCGGGACGGTTGAGGACGTTGGAGACGGTCCCGACCGAGACCCCGGCGCGCTCGGCGACATCTTTTATCCCGACCCTCGCCGAGCCCCGACGCCGCCGTCTATTCCCTGCATCCGCCAATAGGATTTGAATCGTAACAATCGAGTAATGCAAGCGGTAGATCGCCTTTTATAAGTAACTTGCTTGACATCGATCCATTGACGTGTATAGAGTTTTTGAAACGTTAAAACCGCAGGCGGGAGTTCAGCGAACTCCGTGGGACGACCGGCGGGCGAGAGGAGAAGAAATGGTGTCAACCCTTCACGGCAGATTTGCCCGCTTGCTGGTCGTCGCGGCCATGTTCGCTGCCTTGGTGGTCGTGATCGCGGGCTGCGGATCGAGCTCCAGCTCGAGCAGCTCCGGCGAAACCGGCGGCTCGACCGAAGCGAGTGGCAACGGCGCCTCCGGCAGCTCCGACCTGGCGGCCGCCGAAGCGATGGTCAAGAAAGCCGAAGCCCCCTGGACGACCTGGGAAGGCCCGACCAAACCGACCAAGCCGCCGAGCGGCATCAACCTCGCGCTGGTCACCTGCGCGGGCACCGTCAACGGGTGCGTCTACCCGGTCGAAGAAGCGGCCAAAGCGGCCGAAACCCTGGGCTGGAAGACGACGACCTACGACGGCAAAGGTGACCCCGTCACCCAGAACAAAGTCGTCCTCCAGGCGATCAACAGCGGCGCCGAAGCGGTGCTGATGGCGGGCATCGACCCCTCCGCGATCCAAAGCTCCCTGAAGACCGCCGAAGAACGCGGCATCCCGGTCGGCGACATGACCCAGGGCGTGGCCCCGGGCGAAGGCCTCGCCTTCGACGTCGGCGCCAACTATGTGACCGGCGGCGAAGTGACCGGCGCCTGGGTCGTGGCCGATTCCGGCGGCGAAGCGAAGGTCCTGCCGACGAACGACAAGGAGTTCGCCTCGACCGTCGCGATCGTCGAAGCGGCGCTCAAGGTGATCGGCGAATGCGGCGGCTGCGAAGCGCTGCCGACCGAATACTTCGTATCCAGCGACATCGGCAACGGCCTCGGCCAGCGGATCGCCTCGAAGCTCCAGTCGAACCCCGACGTCAATTACGTGATCGGCGCCTTCGACCCCGCCGTGGCAGAAATGGTCCCCGCCATCCAGAACGCGGGCATCGCCGAAAACATCAGCCTCATCTCCAACGTCGGTGATCCGCAGAACCTCGAATGGATCGCCGAAGGGAACGTGCAGAAGGCCGACCTGGTCTTCGACAACCAGTACATCGGCTACGCCGCCATCGACCAGATGATCCGCGCCCTGAACAAGGAAGAACTCTGGAAGAACAAGGGCGAAAACGATCCGCGGTTCGAGTACAACGAGAACGTTCCCTACCACCTGATCACCGAAAACAACGTCGGCGACCCCAACGAACCCTGGACGGCGTCATTCGACACCGTCGAAAAGTTCGAGAAGCTCTGGGGCGTCGGTGGCTGAGACGTCCTCACCAGCGCGCGTCGGCCGGCCGGGCCCCTCCCCCCAGAAGCCCCGGCTGGCCGCGCGCGCCGTCTCCGTCACCTTCGGCGGCGTCACCGTCCTGCGGGATGCCGCCATCGAGGTCGCGGGCGGCGAGATCCTCGGCCTGCTTGGCGCCAACGGCTCCGGCAAGTCGACCCTCGTCAAATTCCTGACCGGCGTCTACCGGGCCGACCCGGGCGCCGCCCTGACCGTCAACGACGCGACCGTCGCGGTCGACTCCTACGGGCCTTCCCGCGCGCGCTCGGTCGGCGTCCGTGTCGTTCACCAGGAGGCGCCGCTGATCGGACAGATGACCGTCGCCGAGACGATCGCGCTCGACGTCGGCTTTCCCACCCGCGGCTCCCTCATCCAGGGCAGACGCCTGCGTTCGGAGGCGAAGCGGATCCTCGCCGCGGCGGGGGTCGAACTCGACCCCGACCGGGTCGCCTCGAGCCTCAGCGCCGGCGACCGGGCGGCGCTCTCGCTGGCCCTGGCGCTGGCCGACGTCGACCCCGCCCGCGCGGTGCTGATCCTCGACGAGGCGACCGCCTCGCTCTCCACCGCCGACGCCGAGCGCTTCCTCGACCGCGTGCGGGCCGAGGTCGACGACGGCCTCGCCGCGATCATGGTCACCCACCGACTCCCCGAGGTGCGCCGCTACTGCGACCGCGCGATGGTCCTCAGCGACGGTGAGGTCGCCGCCGCCGGCCCGGCCGCCGAGTTCGACGAGCGCCGGCTCCTGCGGGCGATGGTCGGACGCCACCCGCGCGAGCGCGAGGTCGAGCCCGCCGCCCCGGCGACGACCGCCGATCTCGACCGCGGCGGCGGTGAGCTGAGGGCTACCGGCCTGCGCGGCCACGGGATCCACGGCGTCGACTTCACGCTCGCGCGCGGCGAGATCCTCGGCGTCGGCGGCCGCGCCGAGGGCGGCGCCTCGGAGCTCCTGCGGATGGTCGCCGGGATCGATCCGCGCGACGGGGGAGAGGTGGAGCTCGACGGTGTCGCGGTCCCCGCCGGCGGCCCGCGCCCGGCGCTCCGTCGCGGCATCGCCTACATCTCGCCCGACCGGCTCAGCGAGGGCGGCGTCCCCAACATGACGATCGCCGAGAACCTCATCCTTCCCCAGGTCGACGGCTACTGGATGAAGAGCCGTCGCGCCAAGGCCGACGTCGAGCGGATGATCGAGCTGCTCGACGTGCGTCCGGCCGATCCCGATGCGCTGTTCGGCACGCTCAGCGGCGGCAACCAGCAGAAAGTGCTGATCTCCCGCTGGCTGTTGATGGACCCACGCGTCCTCGTCCTCGACGATCCCACCGCCGGGGTCGATCCGAATACCCGCGAGCTGCTCTTCTCGCTGTTTCGGCGCTCGGCCGACGAGGGACTCTCGATCGTCATCCGGTCGACCGAGCCGGACCAGCTCGCCCGGCTCTGCGACCGGGTCATCGTCCTCCGCGACGGCGCCGTCGTCGAAGAGATCACCGGAGGACTGGAACACACGGAGGAGATAAGCCTTGCCACCTATGCTTGAGGCCAAGGTGCCGGCCACGGAGTCCGGCGGGGAGACGAGCCGCAACCCGGGTCGCTTCCTGCTCGACCTCTCGGTCAGGCACTCACTGCTGATCCTGATCGCGATCCTCTTCGCGGTCTTCTCGATCGCCGAGCCGAACACCTTCCCGACCGTCAACAACCTGCGCGGGATCGCGCTCAACCAGTCGGTCAGCGCGCTCTTGGCGCTGGCGGTGCTGATTGTCGTCGTGACCGGCGAGTTCGACCTCTCGGTCGGCTACGTGCTCGGCTTCGCCGCGGTGCTCGCCGCCGACCTCTCGATGTCGAGCAAAGTCGGCCTCGCGGGCGTCGTCGCCCTCGTTCTGACGCTGCTCGCGGGCGCCGCGATCGGGCTGATCAGCGGCACGCTGACCGCGCGCTTCCGGATCAACTCGCTGATCGCGACGCTCGGCGTCGGGCTCGCGGTGAGCGGGCTGAGCGTCGGCGTCAGCGGCGGTCAGACGCTCTCCGGCGGCATGCCGCATACCTTCGTCGACCTGGCGCGGACCAAAATCCTCGGTCTCGAGTCGGTCGTCTGGATCGTCCTCGCGGTCGCCGTCGCGCTCTATCTGGTGCTGGTGAAAACCCCGCTCGGCCGCAAGATGTACGCGACCGGCGGGTCGGAGGGCGTCGCCCGCATGGTCGGGATCCGCACCCGGCTGCTGAAGGCCGGCGCCTTCGCCGCGGCGGGGGCGATCGCCGCCCTGGCCGGCGTCCTCCAGCTCGGCCTCTCCGGTGCCGCCAACCCGACCTACGGCTCGAACCTCCTGCTGACCGCCTTCGCCGCCGTCTTCCTCGGCTCGACCACTGTCCGCCCCGGCTACTTCAACGTCTGGGGCACGGTGCTGGCGGTGGTGCTGCTGGCGATCGGCTTCTCCGGCCTCAGCCTGATGGGCGTCGCCTTCTGGGTCGAACCGGTCTTCGACGGGGTCGCCCTGATCATCGGCGTGCTGCTCTCGCGCTCCGAGACCCGCGCGGTGTTGGCCAACAAATGAGCGAGGAACGGCGTTGAGCGCGATCCCCCAGTACAAGGTGACCGCCCTGCGGATGGGCAAGCTGGGCGCCGACCGCTCGGCGCTCCTGCACGGCGTCGAACCCGGCGTCAGCCTCGACGTCCCCGTCTTCGCGGCGGCGATCGAGGGCGGCGGTCGCAGGCTCCTGGTCGACACCGGGATCGGCGACCCGGCCTGGGTGCGGGAGAACCTCGGCCAGACCTGCGAGCAGACGCCCGAGGAGACGTTGCCGGGGGCACTCGACGGGATCGGCTGGAAGGTCGAGGACGTCGACATCGTCGTCAACACCCACCTCCACTACGACCACGTCGGCTACAACCACCTGTTCCCGGGCAAGGGCATCGTCGTCTCCAAGGTCGAGTGGGAGGCGACCGCCGCGCCGGTCGGCCCGATCCAGACGGCGCTCTACTCGCCGCGCGAGTGGCTGGCGCCGCCGCTCGGCCCGTTCGACTACGAGATCGTCTCCGCCGACTACCACGACGTCGCGCCGGGAGTGCGCCTGATCGACACCCCGGGGCACTCGCTGGGCCACCGCTCGGTGCTGGTCAACACCGCTGCCGGGACCCTCTGCGTTGTCGGCGACGCGGTCAACATCGAGGAGAACTTCACCACGGGGGCGCCCGGCGGCATCCACGTCTCGATCGCCGACGCGATCGCCTCGATGGAGCGGATCGCGCGCGAGGCCGACGTGGTGCTGATGGCGCACGACTCGCGCGTCGAGGCCAACCAGGACGAGGGCTTCCCGGCCCCGGGGGCGGCGTCGTGAAGCGCGTCTGCTTCCTCCTCCAGGTGCGGCCAGAGCGGCTCGATGAGTACGTCGTCCGCCACGGCGAAGTGTGGGACGAGATGCTCGCGGCGCTGCGCGCGGCGGGCTGGAGCAACTACACGATGTTCCACCGCGAGGACGGCCTCGTCGTCGGCTATCTCGAGACCGAGAGCTTCGAGGCGGCCCTGGCGGCGATGGACTCCGAGCTGGTGAACGCCCGCTGGCAGGCCGAGATGGCCCCGTTCTTCGACCTCGGTGACCGCCGCCCCGACCAGGCGATGTCAACCCTGACCGAGTTCTTCCACCTTGACTGACGGCGCGCGTTACCTGGCCGTTGACATCGGTGCCTCGGGCGGTCGCGCCTTCGTCGGCGAGTTCGACGGCGACCGGCTGCGGACGACGGCGGCCTCGCGCTTCGCGAACCGGTCGGTCCGCCTGCCGGACGGGCTGCGCTGGGACGCGCTCGGGCTCTACGCCGGCGTCCTCGACTCGATCGGCGCGGCGAGCGCCGAGCGCCCGCTCGACTCGATCGGGATCGACACCTGGGCGGTCGACTTCGGCCTCCTCGACGCGACCGGCGCGCTGATCGGCAACCCGCGCCACCACCGCGACGCGCGCAACGAGGACAGCGTCGCGACGTTGCTCGAGGCCGTCCCGGCGGCGGAGATCTACGCGACGACCGGCAACCAGTTCCTGCCGATCAACACGCTCTGCCAGCTGCTGGCGCTGCGCGGGACGCCGGAGCTGGAGGGCGCCGCGACGTTGCTGCTGATCCCCGACCTGCTGACCTACTGGCTGACCGGTGAGATCGCCAGCGAGGCGACCAACGCCAGCACGACCCAGATGCTCGACGCGCGGCGCGGCACCTGGGCGGTGGAGCTGATCGAGCGGCTCGGGCTGCGCCCCGAGATCCTCACCCGGGTGGTCGAGCCGGGTACCGCCGCCGGCACCCTGCGTGGAACCGTGGCGGCCGATCTCGGCCTCGAGGCCGAGATCGGCGTAACCCGCGTCGCCTCCCACGACACCGCCTCCGCGGTGGTCGCGGTGCCGGCCGAGGCGGTCGACTTCGCCTACATCTCCAGCGGCACCTGGTCGCTGGTCGGGGTCGAGCGGCCCGAGCCGCTGCTCGACGCGGCCGCGGCGGGCGAGAACCTGACCAACGAGCGCGGCTTCGCCGGCACCACCCGGCTGCTGAAGAACGTGATGGGGCTCTGGCTTCTGCAACAGCTCGAGGCCGAGCTGGGGGTGACCCAGGAACGGCTGGTCGCCGAGGCCGAGGGCGCCGAGTCAGGACCGCTCTTCGACCCCGACCTGCCCGAGCTGCTGGCGCCGGGGCCGATCGCCGAGCGGATACTCACCGCGATCGAGCGCGCCGGGGGCGCGGTGCCGGGCTCGCGTGGCGAGCTGGTGCGCGGCGTGCTCGAAAGCCTGGCCTGCAAGTACCGCTTCGCCCTCGAGCAGATCGAAGGCGTCAGCGGCGCGCGGCCGGGCCGCATCCACGTGGTCGGCGGCGGCTGCCGCAACCGGCTCCTCTGCGCTCTGACCGCCGACGTCTGCCACCGGCCGGTGCTGGCCGGCCCGGCCGAGGCGACGGCGATCGGCAACTTGATGGTCCAGGCGCACGCCGCGGCCGAGGTCGGCTCGCTCACCGAGATCCGCGCCGTCGTCCGCCGCTCGGTCGAGGTCGAGCGCCACGAGCCGGGGCGCGATCGCGACGACCTCTACGGGCGCTTCCTCGAGGCCCTCGCCGCGTCCTCGGCGGACGCCGCCGCCTTGGTCGGCGAGGGGGTCGCCCGATGAGCGCCTACGAGATCCTGGCCGAGCAGATCCGCGCCCGCGGCGTCGACGTCGCGGCGGTCGAGGCGAGGCTACGGGAGCAGCGGATCGAGACCCCCTCGTGGGGCTATGCCGACTCCGGCACCCGCTTCGGTGCCTTCCGCCGGCCCGGCGTCCCCCGCGACGCCTACGAGAAGCTCGAGGACGCCGCCGAGGTGCACCGGCTGACCGGGATCTGCCCGACCGTCGCCCTTCACATCCCGTGGGACGAGGTCGACGACTACGCCGATCTCGGCGCCCGCGCCGCGGCGCTCGGGATCGGCCTCGGGGCGATCAACCCGAACAGCTTCGGCGACCAGCGCTTCGTCCTCGGCAGCATCTGCAGCCCCGATCCGGAGGCGCGCGCGGCGGCCCGCGAGCACTTCCGACACTGCGTCGAGATCGCCGTCGAGACCGGCTCCGACGCGATCTCCCTGTGGCTCGCCGACGGCACCAACTTCGCGGGCCAGGACAGCTTCGTCGGCCGCCGCGAGCGGCTGATGGAGGGGCTCAGCGACCTCTACTCGGCGCTCCCGGCGTCGATCGAGCTGCTGGTCGAGTACAAGCCCTTCGAGCCCGGCTTCTACGCCACCGACCTGGCCGACTGGGGCTCGGCGCTGCTCGCCTGCCAGGAGCTCGGCGACAACGCCTCGGTGCTGGTCGACTTCGGCCACCACCTGCCGGGCACCAACATCGAGCAGATCGTCGCGCTGCTGCTGCGGGCGGGACGGCTCGGCGGCTTCCACTTCAACGCCCGGCGCTACGCCGACGACGACCTGATCGTGGGCACCGTCAACCCGCTCGAGCTGTTCCTCGTCTACGCCGAGCTGACTGGGCCGGAGGCGGCGGGCGTCCGCTTCATGATCGACCAGTCCCACAACATCGAGCCGAAGATCGAGGCGATGATCGAAAGCGTCCTGAACCTCCAGGAAGCGTTCGCCAAGGCGCTGATCATCGACCGCGAGGCGCTCGCCGAGCGGCAGGGGGCAGGAGACGTGCTCGGGGCGCACCGGGTGATGCTCGACGCCTACCGGACCGACATGCGCCCGCTCTGCGCCAAGGTCCGCGCCGACCTCGGCGCGCAGCCGGACCCGATCGCCGCGCACCGCGCCGGCGGCTACGTCGAGCGCGCCGCGGCGGCCCGCCAGGGCGGCGTCAGCGCCGGCCTCGGCAGCTGAACTTCGAACGCAACCGAACCCAGGAGCAATCGTGCCGCAGACCGCACCGAAAACGACCGCAGACCGCTGGGACGCCGAGCGCGCCGCCTCGCTGAGCCCCCTCGAGGGGCTCGCCTACCGCTCCAACCTGCTCGGGGCCGACCGCGCGGTCGCCAACTACGGCGGTGGCAACACCTCGATCAAGGTCACCGAACCGGATCACGTCGGGCGGCCCACCCGGGTGCTCTGGGTCAAGGGCTCGGGCTCTGACCTGGCGACGATCACCGCCGACCGGTTCACCGCCCTGCGGCTCGACGAGATCGACCCGCTGCGCGAGCGCGAGGAGATGCCGGACGCCGAGATGGTCGCCTACCTGGCCCGCTGCCAGGTCGAGCCGAGCATGCCGCGCTCCTCGATCGAGACGCTGCTGCACGCCTTCGTCGACGCCCCGCACGTCGACCACACCCACCCGGACGCGATCAACGCGATCGCCGGCGCCGCCGACGGCGAGCGGCTGGCGGCCGAGTGCTTCGGCGACGAGGCTCTCTGGATCCCCTACATCCGGCCCGGTTTCCTGCTCTCCCGGCAGGTCGGCGAGGCCGTCGCCGCCAACCCCGGCGCCCGTTTCGTGATCCTCGCCAAGCACGGCCTCGTCACCTGGGGCGAGACCGGCGAGGAGAGCTACCGGGCGACGCTCGAGGCGATCAACCGCGCCGCCGGGTTCCTCGCCGCGAAGGCGCCGGAGCCGGCTCTGTCCGGTGAGCCGCTGCCCGTCGAGTCGCGGCGCGAGCTGCTGCGCGCGGTGCTGCCGACGCTGCGCGGCGCGGTCGCCACCGACGGCGCCGCCAAGGTCCTGGTCGCCGACACCGCCGACGACGTCGCCGCCTTCGCCGCCGACCCGAGCGCCGCCGAGGTGTCCCAGGTCGGTGCCGCCTGCCCCGACCACCTGGTCCACACCAAGCGACGGCCACTCTGGATCGCCTACGACCCGGCGAGCGACGACCACGAGGCGGTGCGCGAGCGGATCCGCGCCGGGGTCGAGGAGTTCCGGGCCGGCGAGCGCGAGTACTTCGAGCGCCATCGCGAGGGCGACGAGACGATCGCCGACACCGCGCCCCGCGTGGTCGCGATCGAGGGCGTCGGGATCGTCGGCGTCGGCCGCAACGTCAAGGCCGCCTCGCTCTCGCGTGACCTCTACCACCGGGCGATCGCGGTGATGCGTGGAGCGACCGCGCTCGACGGCTTCGTCTCCCTCGACGACGCGGAGTCCTTCGCGGTCGAGTATTGGCCGCTCGAGCTCTACAAGCTCTCGCTGGCGCCGCCGCCGCGTGAGCTCGAGGGGCGGGTGGCGCTGATCAGCGGCGGCGCGGGCGGCATCGGCGCGGCGATCGCCGGCCGGCTCGCCGCCGACGGTGCCTGCGTCGTAATCGCCGACCTCGACGGCGACGGCGCCGCCCGGACCGCCGGGGAACTCGGCGAGGTCGCCGCCGCGGTCGCCGTCGACGTCACCGACGAGGACGCGGTCGCCGCCGCCTTCGCCGGGGCCGTCGACGCCTTCGGCGGCATCGACCTCGTCGTCGCCAGCGCCGGGATCGCCTCCAGCGCCCCGCTCGCCGAGGCGACGGTCGCCGAATGGGAGCGCAACTACGGCGTCCTCGCCAAGGGCTACTTCCTGCTCGCCCGCGAAGGCGCCGCGGTCCAGCGCGCGCAGGGGCAGGGGGGCGCGATCGTCTTCATCGGCTCCAAGAACGCGCTCGCGGCCGGGAAGAGCGCCGTCGCCTACTCCTCGGCGAAGGCGGCCGAGCTCCACATGGCCCGCTGCCTGGCCGAGGAACTGGGCCCGGACGGCATCCGCGTCAACACCGTAAATCCCGACGCGGTGCTCGAGGGCTCGCGGATCTGGGACTCCTCCTGGCGGGCCGAGCGGGCGCGCGCCTACGGGATCGAGCCCGACCAGCTGGAGGCCCACTACCGCGCGCGGACGACGCTCAAGGTCAACGTCACCCCGGCCGACATCGCCGAGGCGGTCGCCTTCCTCGCCTCGCCGACCCGCGCGGCGAAGAGCACCGGCAACGTCATCAACGTCGACGGTGGGGTGCCGACGGCCTACCCGCGGTAGGCCTCCGTGCGGGCCGATTGGCGTTTCGGAGACGTGCGCGCGCCGGGATGTCGACCCCCGAGGCGCTGATCAGGCCTTTACGGCATCCTCGCGGAGGGCATTCCGGTGTGGTGACGGCGCGCCTTATGCAGACGGTCTACGCCGTCGGGGTCGATGGCGCCCTCCGGCGAAGTATGGTTAACAGATGTTTACGAAATCCTCGATCGCGCCCGTCGCCATCCTGCTGGCGATCGCGATCTGCGCCATCGTGGTCAACGCCGCGATGGCGGACGATCCTGCCTCTTCGGGTGATGGCGGAAGCGACACGATCGAAATCGGCTATACCCATGCCGAACGGAAGATCGTCGTGCCCGCCGGAACCACCAATGCCTACATCGAAGCCGCCGGGGGTGGCGGCGGGGGGCGTGGCGGAGGTCACGGAACCGTCTGCAAGGAGAGATGCAATGGCGGTCGCGGTGCCCTGGTTCGCGGCAACGTGAAGGTCGCACCCGGCGACGTCCTGACGGTCACGGTGGCGAGCGGCGGAGAAGAATGCCGCGATGACCACTGTTCCAACGGCGGCTCCGGCGGTTGGCCCGGCGGCAGCATCAACGGCTGGAGCTCCTCCGCCGCGGAACGCAGGGCGGGGTCCGGTGGCGGCGGCCGTACGACGGTGACGCTGACCGATGGCGACGCGCCGCCCACGCTGGTGGCGGTTGCCGGCGGCGGTGGCGGGGCCGGGGGGATCGGCGCCGCGGCCGGCATCGATAACCCCGGCCGCGGTGGCGATGCCGGCGGCGAGGGCTTGAGCAACAGCCTGAACGGTGAAGACGGGGAGGGCCCCAAGCACGGCAAGGGCGGCCAGGGCGCCGCGCCGACTTCCGGGGGCCCCGGCGGAGGTGGTGCCGACGTCGCGCATGCCTCTTATGACGCCGGCGGTGGCGGCGGCGGCGGAGCCGGCGTCCGCGGCGGTGACGGCGGCGGTGCCGGCGGTCTCGGTGGTGGCGGCGGCGGTGGTGGTGGCGCCGGCTCGTCGGCGGGCCCCGGGCTGACCCAGATGGTGATCGAACCCCGTGACGACCAGGATCCCCGCGGGGATGGATTCGTCAAGATCTACTGGGGGACGCGGGCGCTTTTCCAGGCGGGGGAGAACGGACCTGCGTCGATCAAGGGATACGACTTCTCCTATACGGGGAGCCCCGTGGAGATCACGGTGCCGGCCGGTGTCACCGGCGCGCACGTTCATCTCGAGGGCGCCGCGGGCGGCAAGACCAGCGGCAAGCCCCCCGGTATCGGCAACGCGGGTAGCGGCATGAGCCTCGAAGGGAACATCGAACTCGACCCCGGTGACAGGATCACCATCGGGGTGGGCGGTAAGGGCGGCAACGGCGACGGCAACAACTCGCCGGGGGAAGGTGGCTGGGGAATCGACGAGAACGCCCACGGCGGCCGCGGTGGCAGCTCTCGCGGCCACGGCGCCTACCGCGACGGAGCGGGGGGCGGCGGCGCCACCGTCATCGAGGTGAACGGCGATCCCCGCGCGATCGCCGCCGGTGGTGGCGGCGCGGCGTTCAGCTCCGAATCCGGTGGCAACGGCGGCCTCGTGGTGGGCTTGGACGGCAGCTCGGCGTGTCAGCCGGGCCAGCAGCGCAGCCACGGCGGCGCTTCTTCTCATACCCGGTACGACCCAAGCGGGTCCTCGATCGGACCTCACGCCCTCGGCGACGGCGGTGGCGGCGGCGGCGGTGGGCAGTTCAACGGTGAGGGCGGCGGCGCCTTCCCCGCCTGTGGCGGCGGCGGTGGCGGCGGCGCGTCCTTGGTTCCCGCAAAGTCATGGACCGGACAGGCGGGCGTGACCGGCGACGGAAGCGCCTCGCTCACCTGGATCGAATGACGCAAGCCTCCGGAGCCCACACGGAGACCCGGAGGCGGGCTGGCGTGAAGGGGTCGTCCGTCACCGCTCACATCGCTGAGATCGATAGGGAGATCTTGTTCCAGGCAACCGCGAGGGCGCCTGACCGAGGGCCGCGGAGATGATCGAGCTCTACCGCAGGGTAGGCCGATGAAGTCAGTTCGCTGAAGATCTCGATCTCCTAGCTGAGCTGGTATAGGATCGCCGCGCTGTCAGGGAACCCGGTGTGAATCCGGGGCTGACCCGCAACTGTCACCGCAGAGCGAATTCCGCCCGTCGTAATCGACGGGTCAAAGGCCACGGCCCATCGCAGGCTGGAAGGCCGGAAGGAGCGTCGACGCGGAAGCCAGGACACCTGACTGCGCAAACGCGAAAAATCGACGCGAGGAGTCGTCTATGTCAGTTTTGTCCAACCTTCGCCGGAGGGCTTCGAGCTCTCGGTTCCGTGCCCTGCTCGCCGCCATCGCCTTTGCCGCGGCCCTGTCGGGCTGTGGCGCATCGTCATCTTCGAGCTCTTCGACGAGCGCGACCACCTCGACGGATTCGCACGGCGCGACGGTCGTCAACTGCGGTGTCCGGGTCGATGTCGAAAAGCCACCGACGCGCGCGATCTCCCTCAACCAGGGCGCGACCGAGCTGATGCTGACCCTCGGCCTGCAGGAATCGATGATCGGTACCGCCTACCTCGACGATTCCGTCCTGCCCTCGCTCCAGAAGGCATATGAATCGGTCCCGGTGCTCTCGAAGGAATACCCGTCCGCCGAGAGCTTCCTGGCCGAAGAACCAGATTTCGCGATCGCCTCCTACGCGAGCGCGTTCGAAACCAAGGAAGGCGTCGGCACGCGCGGCTCGCTCGAAAAGCTGGGGATCGCGACCTACGTGATGCCCGACGGTTGTCCCGATGCCAACGAGGACGAACCGTGGACCTTCGCAAAGGACTTCGAGGAGATCCGTCAGGTCGGCTCCATGTTCGGAGTGCGGCAACGGGCGCGGGAAGTGGTCGCCCGGCAGCGATCGGAACTCCAGGAAGCGGTCGGCTCCGGCCCACCGCCCGGGAAGGGCATCAGCGTCCTCTGGTGGGACTCCGACGACAAATCGCCGTACGTCGGCACCTGCTGCGGTGGCCCCGGGCTGATCATGAGCACCGTGGGCGCCACCAATGTGTTCGCCGGCGTCAAGGGCAACTGGCAGAACGTCGACTGGGAGGCGGCGATCGCCAAGAACCCGGACGTGATCGTGCTGGTCGACGCCAGTTGGGACACCGCCAAGTCGAAGCTCAGATACATCGAGAGCGATCCGGCGCTGCAGGCGTTGCCCGCGGTCAGGCAAAAGCGGTTCGTCGTCATCCCGTTCTCGGACTCGACGCCCGGCGTGCGCAACGTCGACGGAGTCGAGAAGCTCGCCGCCGGCCTCCGCCGGCTCTACCCGAGCGATTGACCGCCACCCACCGGCGCGCCTGGGTGCCGGTCGCCCTCGGGCTGGCGCTCGTGCTGGGCTCGATCGTCGTCGCTTCGGCGATCGGGCCCTCGTCCGTCGGTCCTGCCGACGTCTGGATGATCCTGGTTCACAAAATTGGGCTGACCCCTCACGAACGCGTCGCTCCGATCGTCGAGGCGATCGTCTGGGACCTGCGCCTGCCGCGGACGGTGCTCGCCGCGCTCGTCGGCGGAGGACTCGCGGTCGCCGGGGCGGTGATGCAGGCGGTGACGCGCAATCCGCTTGCCGACCCCTACCTGCTGGGGCTGTCCTCGGGAGCGGCGCTCGGCGCGGTCGTGGTCTTGGTGCTGGGGATCGGGGTCGGCTCCCTCGGCGTCGCGGGCGGTGCTTTCATCGGTGCCCTCGTCGCGTTCGCGCTCGTGATCGGCCTGGCGGTCTCGGGCCGCCGCCTGGACGCGGCCGTCACCGTGCTCGCGGGCGTCGCGGTCGGCACGATCTGCTCGGCGCTCACCTCGCTGATCGTGGTCGTCGAGGCGAATCCTTTCAAGACCCGCGAAGTCGACTTCTGGTTGCTCGGCTCCCTCGCGGGAACCACCTGGAGCGACGTCCTGATCGCCGCGCCGGTCGTCTTGGCGTGCCTGGCCGTCTGCGTGCTCTGCGCGCGGTCGATGAACGCGATGGCATTCGGCGACGCTGACGCGCGCGCCCTCGGGGTCGACACGGCTCGCCTGCGCTGGATCCTGCTCGTCACCTGCGCGCTGATGACCGGCGTCCTCGTCTCCCTGTCGGGTGCGATCGGGTTCGTCGGACTGCTCCTGCCGCACGCGGCGCGGCTGATCGTCGGACGTGATCATCGTCGCCTACTGCCGATCTCGGCTCTGGCCGGCGCGGTCTTCCTCATCTGGGCGGACACCGCCGCGCGCACGGCATTGCAACCGAGGGAAATCCCCGTCGGCGTGGTGACCGCCCTGGTCGGTGCGCCCGCTTTCGCGTTCCTGATCCGACGACGTAGGAGAGCACTCTGATGCTCGTCGCGACCGCGATCGAATGGAGCACCGGCGGCGCCCTGATCCTCGATGGCGCCGGCGTGCGGGCGGACCCTGGCCGGGTGGTCGGCCTGATCGGGCCCAACGGCTCAGGCAAGACCTCGCTCCTGCGCTGCGCCGCCGCCCTCACCGCGCCCGACGAGGGGGAAGTGACGCTCGACGGCGCCGACCTTCACGCGATGCGCCGCCGCGCGGTCGCTCGGCGCCTCGCCTTCGTCGAGCAGGACGCCGACACCGAAGTCGAGCTGGAGCTGCGTGAGGTCGTGCTCCTCGGCCGCACGCCCCACCGAGGCGCGCTCGAGCCCGATACCGCCGAGGACCTGGCGCTCGTCGCCGATGCCCTCGAGCGCACCGGCCTCACCGGTCGCGAGCGCCAGCCATGGCACACCCTCTCGGGAGGGGAGCGGCAGCGAGCGCGGATCGCGCGGGCGTTGGTCCAGCGGCCGGAGGTGCTGCTGCTCGATGAGCCGACCAACCATCTCGACATCGCCCACCAGCTCGAGCTTCTGGAACTCGTGCGCTCACTCGACCTGGCGACGGTGGCCGCCCTGCACGACCTCAACCTCGCGGCGGCCTTCTGCGACGAGATCGTCGTGCTCGCCGAGGGACGGGTCGTCGCCACCGGCACGCCGTCAAGCGTCCTGACGCCCGAGCTGATCGGCAGCGTCTATGACGTCCAGGCGACGGTCGGTGAGCATCCGCTGACCGGCACGCCGACGATCACCTTCACCCCGAGGGCAAGGGGCCGCGGCCGGCGCCGCGGCGATCGGGCGGCGTCGGCGGGCGGTCAGTAGGTCGGCAGGTTCAGCAGGTCGTCGGTCCAGGTGCCGCCGGAGCCGGTGCGGAGTAAGGAGACGCGGCCGTCGACGACGTAGACGGTCAGCTCGACGTCGTCGTCGCGGCGCACCCGAAGCCGGCCGCCGCCGCGGATCCACTCGACCATTCCCGCGCGGGTCGATTCACCGGTGCTCAGGGTCGCCGGGTCGAGCCAGCGGAGGCGGTCGACGTGTCGGTGGCTTCGGCCCCCCTCGAAGTGGATCGCGGTGAGGTAGGTGACCGCCGGCGTGGGGGCGGTGGGAGGGCGGCGGCGGCGGAAGACCCAGATCGCGAGGGGGGCGAGCAGGGCGGCGGCGACGGCCGCGGCGATAAGGAGCCATGGGCCCGAACCGCCGCCGCCCCCGCCCCCGCCGCCGGCGGCGGGCGGGTGCGATTCCGAGCCGAAGACCTGTTCGAGCCCTTCTTCGGTGACCGTGAACCAGCTCACCAGGTGGGCTCGGTGGCCGTGGCCATAGCGGACGTCGACCACGGCCCGGTAGCGGCCCGCCCCGAGGGCCGTCCCTGGAACCGGGAAGGGGTAGGCGATCGCGGTGTGCGGGACAAAGGTGTCGAGGGTGAACTTCTTCCGCTTCAGCCGCTCGCCGCTTTCGCTGTCGACCACGATCGAGGCGCTCCCCCGGAGCAGCCGGTCGCCTTCGTTGCGCATCCCGATCAGCAGGGTCTGGAAGCCTTCCGCCGGACCGGGTCGGACCTTGGTCAGCGTCAGCTTTTCGACCGCCTTGCCCGGAAGGTCCATCTGGACGGCGAGGATCGAGAGCTTGCGGAGGTCGACCTGGAAGGCGCCGCGGGAGGTTCGCTTGGCGGACGCCTTCTTCAGCGCGGCGGTTTCGGCGACGATGCCACCGAGGTGCTGCCCGGGCCCGGCGCCGGTAGGGACCGCGGCGGTGAAGCGGACGGTCCGGCTCTGGTGCGGACCCAGCTTCAGACGGCGGATCGGCAGCGACAGCCAGGCGCCGACGTCGTGGCGCGGGGACCGGCGCGAGCGGTAGACGGCGCCGGTCGTCTGCCCGGTGACGGCGTCCGCCGGGTAGAGCCGCACGGTGCCGCCGCGGTCGCCGTCGTTGGTCACGCGGACGACGCCGCCGACGGTCCCGCCGCGGCGGGAGTGGTAGACGAAGTACGGCAGCCCGCCCGGCGCGCCGATCGCCTTCAGCGAGAAGTTCGGCCCGTGCGCCTCGGCGGAGGCGATCGGCGCGGTCGCCAGCGCGAGGAGAAGGAGGAGCGGGAGGAGGCAGGCCAAAGGGAGCGCGCGAGACAGCCCGCGCGCTCCCCTGATTGCCTTCGGCCTTGCCAACTCGGTTGCCGCGGGGTCCTACGGACCGCTGACGCTGGCCAGCGTGATCGTGCTGGTGTAGGTCCCGGCGTAGGTGTTGGCCGGAATGCTGACGGCGATCGTCGGGACCAGCGAGAACTGGCCCAGACCGCTGCCCGCGGCGGCGTTGAAGAACTTCACCGGCTGCGGGGCACTGGTGCCGGCCGGCACGGTGAGCGGATAGCTGACCGCGTTGTCCGCTTCGGTGCAGGTGCTGCCTTCCTGGCAGGCCGCGCTCACCGCGGTCAGCGAGGATGCTTCCGCCGGCAGGGTGTGTGCGTCTTCGCCGCCGGTGGTGAACTCGGTCGAGGTGATCGTGGTGTTCCAGCCCGCGCCGCTACCGGTCAGGTCTTCGACCGCGAGCGGCAGTTCGTAGGTGCGGGTGATGTCGCTGCCGTCCAGCGTCGCCGAGAAGGACGGCGCCGCACTCGTCGCCAGCGACAGGGAGCCGCCTTCGACCGTGCCCGTCGCGGTGGCGTCAGCCGCCAGCGCCGAGCCCGGCAGGGCCAGCAGACCGGCGACTATCACGGCCACGCCGAGGCGTAGTGATTTCAGGTGCATGTCAATCCTCTCCGGTCAGACCCGGGACTCGCCCGGGTGACCGTCGGTGCCTCCCGAAGGGCACAGGTGTGGTTCGCCGGGCGAATATGCCGCACCGCCTCGGCCCCACTCTTCGCACCTGGCCGTTCGTGCCCGTTCGGCGCAAAAATTTAGGGTAGGAGTGAGTGAAATGAGAGGTTTGAAACCCGAATTGGAAAGATCGAAGGTGTTGCTCGTCCGGGCCGCACGCGGCAGTACCGGGCTGGGGCGCGCCGGTATCCTGATGCGGATGGCCAAGCGGGTGCTCCTACTCGCCGCGATGGTCGCGGTCGGCGTCATCTCCCTGGTCTCCGTAGCGGCGGCAGCTCAGGACGGGTCGACCACCTCTGTCATCAACGGGCAGGAAGCTGCCGCGGGGACGTTTCCCTATCTCGCTTTCGTCGTCGTCTCGAACGCGGAAGAAACGGACGTGTGCTCGGGGAGCGTGGTCAGCTCCGACGTCGTCCTGACCGCCGCGCACTGCGCGATGAACTCCACCTTCGCCGTGGTCCGCGATCCGGCCAACTTCACCGTCGTCACCGGCAACGTCGATTGGGCCTCGCCCGCCCGCACCGTCTCCACGGTGAGCCGAGTGGCCATCGACCCCAACCTTGCCTGGACGATCCCCGGCTATCTGCCTATTCGCGGGGATGCGGCCGTGCTCGAGCTGTCGGCACCGATCGCCGCTCCTCCGGTTCAGCTCGCGACGACCCGGACCTGGGATACCGGGACCGCGACGACGGAGGTCGGATGGGGCCTGACCACGCCGACCGGGGAAGTTCCCGAAACCCTGCACGTAGGAGAAGCGGTGATCCAGTCGCCCGAATACTGCAAGGGCAGATCCCCCCACTTCGAAAGCGCTTGGGTGCTCTGCGTCCAGGACTATCCCGCCGCCCGGTACTCCACCTGCCACGGCGACAGCGGTGGGCCGCTGTTGAGCACCGGGCCGGTCGGGGAAGCGGTGCAGATCGGCATCACCTCCTACGGCGGCGAAGAATGCTCGCCCTCGACGCCCCAATACTTCACCCGCGCTGACGCGGTCGGACCTTGGGTCGCGCAGAAAGTGGCCGAATGGGCGCCGCCTCCGCCGGTCACGCCGACCACCCCGACGACGACCGCGCCCGCCCTTTCGACCTCGACGCCCAAGCCGGCGCCGGCGCCGGCCGCGCCGGCGCTGCCGGTGATGACCCGGGCGCTCGCGACCGGCTATGCGACCCGGGCCCTCCAGCGCGGAATGGGCGGTCATTTCCGGGGCCACAGCGCCTACCGCGTCTCGTGCTCGAACAACGCGACCTCCGCCCAGCGGTGTTACGTCTCATGGACGCGGGGCACCTACTACTACGGCACCGTCAATCTCTTCTACGAGTACGAAAACGGCAAGCTGGTCTGGAACGACCACTACCGCATCCACAAGCTCGAACGATGTGACCCAAGGTGCCTGCGTCGGCTTTACACGGGCTGAGCTATCCGGCAGCCGGCGCCGGAAGGTAGGAGAACCCGGTGAGGGCGACCGCGACCGGCGCGAAGAGGTCACGCCACATCCGGAAGGCGTCGGCGAAGACCGTCCGCGACAGCGTCTGGTCGTAGTAGAGCCCCGAGACGGTGGCGAGCAGCGATTTCGGATCGAAGGTGTTCTGGCTGACGAAGAGCCGGTGGCCGAGCGCCCCGCGGCCCATCACCTTGATCATGGTCGCGGTTTCGAGGTTGTCCCTGGTCGCCGCCGGCGAGGCAGCGACGACGGCCCAGGCATGGCGCCAGTCGGCCTTCGAGGATTCGGCCCGCACTTCGCGCAGCGACCCCAGCAGTTCCGCGGCGAACGCGCGGCCGGCCCACTTTGAGGCGCTCATCACCGCCGGCCGCACGGCGCGCTCGTCCCGGACCAGCTGCGCGTGGGACTCCGAGCCGCGGGCGAGCGCGGCTTCGGTCGACTTCCGCAGCCGGCGCAGGAAGCCGGCGGCCTGCTCGGCGGGGCCGGCGGGCACGTACGGGTCATCGAGGATCAGGGCGGGCATCGAGGCGACCAGCTTGAGGTAGGCGCGGACCCGCGCCCACTGCGCCGCCGAGTGGTCGCCGGCGGCGACGGGCTGCATGACCCCGTAGAAGCCGAGCATCGCGTGGGCGCACGCCTTCATGTCGACCGAGCCCTGGGCGGCCACCGAGTGGTCTTCGGCGACCCCGTGCCGGTAGACGGTGATCTGGCCGCCGGAGACGAGGATCACCAGCGGCAGTTTCGCCACCGCCTCGGCCTTGCCGGCTTCGTAGTGGCCGACCATCGCTTCGTCCGCCGCCGCGAGGCGAGTCGACGGCGGGGCCGCGAGGGCCACGGCTGGCAGGAGGATCAGCAGGACGAGCGCGAGTGCCGGCAGCAAGAGCCGCCGCCCACGGGACAGAGGTGACATCGGGAGGTTCCTTTCGTTGGCTGGTCGTGGGGTGCGGGGATGAGATCAGCGGGCCCGCGGGACTCTTGGCGGGTCGGTATTCAGCTGGTCGCTGAGGACCCGGCCGGTTCCAGCTCCCTGATGACCGTGGCGGGAACGCCGGCGACGAGGGTCGCGGGCGGGACGTCACGGGTGACGACTGCGCCGGCGGCGACTACCGAGCCGGCCCCGACGGTGACCCCTTGGAGGATCGTCGCGGCGGTCCCGATCCAGACGTTCCTCTCGATCGCGATCGGTGCCCCGGTCAGGTAGTCCAGGCGCCGGCCGGGTGGGACGGGATGCCCGCCACTGACCAGGTTGGTCTTGTTGGCGATCATCACCTCGTCGGCGATGTCGATCGGCGCATGGCCGGTGAACATGCACTGGTAACCGATGTGGACCTTGCGGCCGATCGTGATGTTCAGGCCGTAATCGGCGTAGAAGGGCGGGATCAGCGAGAGCGAGTCGTCGACCGGCTTGCCGATCAGCTCTTCGAAGACCTCCCTGATCCGCTCCGGTTCGTCATAACAGAGGGCGCTCAGCCGAGAGGACAGCCGGGTCGCCACCTTGACCCGCGCGACCAGCTCGCGGGACTCCGGCGTCCTGGTCTTGATCCACCACCCGCGATCGTCCACCGCCGTCTTCTATCAACCACCTCGGCCATAGCAAGGTTTGCCTATAGATCCCCCCGCGGCGAGCCGGTACGGTCGCCGACCGTATGGGACTCGCGACGTTGACCGGTCGGTTCGGGAAGGCGGTGTTGCTGCTTGTAGTCGGGGCGGTGGCCGGCGCGGCGGCCGCGGCGATCGCGGCGGTGCCCGCCAACGACGGGGTGATCAATGCCTGCTACCAGGTGCAGAAGGACGGGACGACGCCGGCGACCGGCGCCGCGAACGTGCGGATCATCGACCCTTCGGCGGGGCAGAGCTGCAATTCGTCCGACGAGCAGGCGCTGAGCTGGAACGTCACCGGTCCGCCAGGTCCGGAAGGAGTCGCCGGGGCGCCGGGGGCCCAGGGCGCGGCCGGGTCCCAGGGGGCGAGCGGACCGCCGGGGAGCACGGTGTCGATCGACGGGCAGACCTTCACGCTCGGCGACGGGAAGACGCTGGCCGGGGCGACGGGCCCGATCCCGCCGCTCGAGGCCCCTCCCGGCGCGCCCGAGGTCGGGACGATGACCCTCGGGAGCGGCGGCGGCGCGACCTCCTCCGGTGTCCTCGCCTGGCAGCTGGTCGGTGGACCCGGCGCCTCCGCGCGCGGTATCCAGGTCGTCATGCCGCTCGACAAGGCCTCGCCGATCCTCGTCAAGGCATGCGCCAACGGCAAGCACATCCCGGTGGCGACGCTGACCGTGCGCAAGGCGGACGCGGAGGGTGGCCCGCAGACGATCGTCCTCACCAACGCGACCGTCGTCTCCTACGCCCCTTATGACGACAAGGGCAAGGGCGGCGACGAGTCGCCGAAAGAGACCGTCACCTTCGAGTACGGCGGCCTCCAGGTCCACTACGGGCAGTAGGGCTCCGATGGCAGCGCGCGAGGAATCCCCCGCGGGGCCGGCGTCCCACTCCTGAGGTTCCGCGGTGGCCCGCCCGTGCTTCGTGGCGGGGGCGGCCGTCCGAGTCACGTCCCGGGCGTCTCGTGGCGGCCCGTGGCAGGCTGTGGCCGCCACGAGACGCCCGGGACGTGAGGGGGATTGCGGTAAGGCGCCGAGGGTGCGTCACGAACTCCGAGCTTCCGTCACGGGTCCGGCACGAGGTCACAGGTCCGCCACGAACTCCACACTTCCGTCGGAGATCCGGCCGGGAGAGGCCTCCGGAAGGCCGATCCCGTGACGAAGACGCCGGGAACGTGACGAAGCACGGGGAGAGACGCCGGGAACGTCACGACTCCTCATGCGTTCCGGGCCCCGACCGGAGGGACCGGAACGCGATGCATGGATTAAGGGTCCTATAGGCCCCCCAAACCATGGTCACGTGTTTGCAACGTCTGAAGAAGACAGGCAGACCTGTGACGTTCCCCGGGTCTTCGTGCCCGACCTGTGACGCCCCGGGCGATCCGGGGCGGCTTCGTGCCGGACCTGTGACGCGCCCCGGACCCTGTGACCCGCTCCCCGCACCCCCGGCCATCTCGACCACGACCACAGCCTGCCAGAGGGTCGTGGTCGAGATGGCCGCGTCCCTTGTCCGTCCCTTTCTCAACCCTCGCAGCTCCGGGCGCCACCTCCTCAGGGCGCCAGCTTCAGCCGGCCGAGCCCGAGCCCGAGCCCGGGCCCCGGCCCCGTCCCGCCATCGAACCGATCGCCTAAGGCACGATCCCGGCGGACCCTTGGAGCAGGTTGTCGATCAGCCGCTCGCGGGTGGGCCAGGGGAACCGGGGATGGGCGGGGGGGAGGGAGGCCAGGCCGTGGACTCCGAGCCACAGTGTGACGGCGTCGTCGAAGGCTTCGCCGCCTTTGCGTGAGCCGGCGGCGGTGCACTCCTCGAGCAGGTCGACGAGGACCTGGAAGATGTCAGCGGCCGCCGCGCCGACCGTCGGCATCTCGGTCGGCCGGTGGCGGGTGAAGAGGACGCGGTAGGTCGCCGGGCGGGCGATCCCGTAGTCGACGTAAGCGTGACAGGCGGCCCGCAGGCGCTCGACCGGGTCCTCGACCCCGTCCATCGCGGCGAGGAGATCGGCGCTGAACTCCTCGAAGGAGCCGGCGATGACGGCCTCGACCATCTCCTCGCGATCGGCGAAGTGGGCGTAGATCGCGGGGGCGGTGATCCCCGCCTCGCGGGCCGTCGCGCGGAGGGTCACCGCCTCCTCGGTGCCGCCTGCCTCGAGCAGGCGTCGGGCGGCCTCGACGATCTCCCCGCGGAGGCGGGCGCCCTTTCCCTTTGGGTTGCGCGTTCGTGTCACTGGTTCGTGTAATTCTTGACTTTACGACCGATTAGTGATTCTTTGGCGACGCTTTGCCGCTCTTGAGACTCGGTCAAACACCCGGACGTGCCGTCGGGGCGTTACTCCTTCTGATCCTTGCCGTCGCGGTGAGCTCCGCCGGGGTCGCGACCCCCGCTGCCGCCGCGGCGGGCAAGCCTAATGTGGCCAAACCTTGGGCCGCGCGGATCCTCGTACCCGCCCGGCAGGGTGTCGTCACCGGCGGGGCCGTGCACGTGGCCGTGGAGCTCGGCCCGCACGCGCGGCGGTTCCGCGCCTGGGTGGGCGACTCGCGAGTGACCGGCGCCTTCGCCGGCAAGGGCCTGGTCCGCAAGGCGACCCTGCGGGTCGGCCGGACCCCGGGCCTCGGCTACGGCCGCCGCGTCATCTACGTCGAGACCTTCGGTGCCGAACCGGGCCAGCACTGGTGGACCGAGCGCCACATCGTCGTCGTCCGGCCGGGCAAGGGCCTGTTCGTCCGCGTCGCGGCGAAGCGGGTCCCTGGCGCCGGGGCGAGGGTCGTGGCCACGCCACGCCGCGCCGAAACCCAGATCACGCTCCAGGTCAACGGCGGCGCGCCGCAGGCCTTCAAGGGGAAGGGACGGCGACGTGCCCTGCGCCTCAGCGGCGACGTCGGCCTGCGCCCGGGGGTCAACCACGTCGTGCTGCGGGCGGTCGAGCCGCGGCGGGGCCGGATCCAGGTCATCCGCGGCGACGTCTCGATGCCGCGGTTGACGCCGGTCGCCGGGGCGGGCGCCTCTCGTCGCGCCCATAGCGGCAGGCCGGTGCGGTTCAGCGCCGCCGGCACCAAGGCCCCGCCCGGGGTCCGGGTCCGCTACCACTGGCGGATCGTCAGGCGGCCCGCCGGCTCGAAGGCGAAGCTGCGGCACGCGAGCACGATGCACCCGATCCTCCGCCCGGACCGGATCGGGCACTACGTCCTCAAGCTGAGGGTGACCGGTGCCGAGGGCGGCCACGGCGCCCACGCCTCCGCGGCACACGCCTCCGCGGTGGGCTCCGAAGGGGCGCCGGAAGGCGCCGAAGAAGGGCCCGAAAAGCTCGAACCGCCGTCCGTAAGCCCCGAAGGGGCGGGCGAAAAAGGCGAAGGGACGGCCGGAAAAGAAGAACCCGCGTCGGAAAATGGCGAAGCGGCGACCTACGACACGGCCACCACGACGCTCGACGCGACGCCCACCGCCGGTGCGATCGGCGTCCCCGTCGACACGATCACGCCGAGCGGCATCTCGATCGGCGCCGCCGACTACCCGGCGCCGACGCCCGCTGACGCGCTGCAGCTGCTGGTACTCGAACGGACGACCCTCGCCGAGGTCTCGAACACCTCCTACACCAACGAAGACAGCGGCACGGCGGCGCTCCTCGCGGCGGTCGAACACCTCTCCAGCGCCGACCTCGTGATCATCACCAAGCCGCAGGCGACGACCAACAACGCGACCGACGCCACCGCCCACGCGAACATCGTCAAGGCGCTGGCGAAGATCGGCGTGCAGCCGGCCTCCCAGGCCGTCACCAACGGCGCGACCGCCTGCACGAGCAACGCCGAACAGTGCAGCGCCTTCTCGGCGATCGGCGTGCCCGGCATCCCGGTCGGCCAGGGATCGCTGAACGACGGCCTCTCCGGCCTCACCGCCCCGAGCGCGGGCGATCTCCATGGCTACTTCCAGGAGAACCTCGCCGGCGCCGAAGGCCCCGACGGCGTGGCCTTTACCTTCGTCGCGACCGAACGGGTGCCGTTCACGGTCAGCGAAGCGAAGGCCGACCCGGCCGTCGTCACCGTCGGGTCGAGCGAGCCCGGCAGCCCCTATCCCGTCCACGAATACACCTCGGCCACGATCCCGACGGGCAAGTCGGGGTTCTTCGTGCTGATCCTGGCGGCCGGCAATCTCGGGTCCGCGAAGAGCGAAACCTTCGAAGCCGACGCCGCGGAACTGACGAAGATGCACGAACTCCTGAAGCCGGCGGTGGGCAATCGCGGCGACCTCGTCATCGTGCGCTCGATCGGCAGCGTGAAGCGGGTGGCGACGCCGGGCTGGGACCTGGTCGCCCAGGATCTGCAGGAACTGGGAGTGAGCAAGTACTACTTCAACGAACTGAACGGGGCCGCCGGCACCCAGTGGGTCCAGGTGTCACCCGGCGGCGACCCGGCCGCGACGAGCGTCCCCGATCCCGACACGCAGTTCGCCTACCAGGAAGGCAGCTTCGGCGGCAGCCTCCACGGCCTCCTTTCCCGCGACGATCTCGGCCAGCTCTACCCGGCCGAATCGGTGGGGGAGCTGGAGGAAGCGAAGAGCCCCCTGGCCGGGTCGTTGGCGGGGATCATCTCGCTGCCCACGGCGGCCTGGCCGGAGAACAACTGGACCGCGGGCGAGAAGGAAGTCGAAAAATGCCTTGCCGAACACCTGATCGCGCTGGCTCTGGGCGAACTCCGCCTGCCGATCTGGAAGAACTACACCAACCCTGACATCTCGACCGAATGGGCGACCTGGAAGAGCACGATCACCGACCCCGGCTACTTCGAAAAGCTGACCAAGTACAAAAAGTGCGAAGACCTCTCCCGTAGTGACTTCGAAGCGGTGGAAGAAGAGTTCGTGACCGAGTGGTCTTCGGTGCGACCGGTCTGGTCGATGATCGAGCAGATGCAGTCGGTGGTGCGGGAAGCCAAGGAACACGAAGTGGTGAGGGCGGCCGCGCTGGAAGTCTATAAAAGCATCAACGGCGCAAGTTCGCGGCCGACGAAGTACAACACCGACTCGATCGCCAGCGACGCGCTGTGGGGGCTGAGCACGATCCCGGGCTTCGCCGAGGAGACCGACGCGATCAACTTCATCGCCAGCTCCCTGGCGCTCGCATCCGATCTTCAGCAGCAGCCGGACGGAAGCTCCGCCGCGGAAGAGCTGACGAAAGCATCTGAATTCGCCGGCAAGCTCGCCGAACAGACGACCTCCGAGTACACGTACCTGAAACGGGAGGCCGAAATCCTGCTGCAGGACCCGAACAAGATGGTCCTCGCGGCCCGCAACGCGATCAACACGAATCTGGCAGCGGCGAACTGGGCCTGGGAATTGCCGCAGGCCCGGGCGGCCGGACGGGCGCTGACGCAGTCGGTGCTCCGCCAGTCCTACCTGACGCTCTTCCCGACCGCCTACTCGCTCTTCCGGCTGCAGGGCGGGGCGAGCTCGCTGCCCGCCAACCCGGCCGACTATCAGTGCTCGAGCCTCGACAACGGTTACTTCGTCGACTGGAACCCGTTCTCGACGGTCCAGCAGCAGTACGGCTTCGTCCACGTCACGACATCCTCGTCCGGCGCAACCGAAGACTGGACCTACGCCACGCCGGACACCGCGCCGCTGTCACACATCAACAAGACGGTCAGCACTCCCTCGGAGGCGTTGCTGGCGAAGATCTTCGGACTGCCGAAGGAAGGCAGCACCCTGCAGGTGGCGGGGAGCCCGCTGTTCGACGGGATCGAATTCGCGATCGAAGCGTACGGAAACGGGACCGCGAGCACGATCACCGTCACCCACAGCTCCGGGGGCGGCGGCAAGCGTAAGACCAACCTGATCTGCGGGGCCGGCGGCTGAGGCCCCGGCAGCTAACTTCCCACACCCGTCCAACCGACGGGCCATCACGAAAGGTGAACCACATGAACCATCCGACCACCACCACTCCCGCCATACGGCCCGCGCGCCGGCGACGCGGGCTCGCCCGGCTTTCCGCCGTTCTCGTGGCCGCGCTCGTCGCCCTGGCCTGCGCCTCGGCCGCGCTCGCGGCGAAGCCGGAAACCTTCGAATACCCGGTCACGGTCAAGCCGCTGGCGTTGGCGAAGGGGAAGACCGTGCAGGCCAAGGTCGTCGTCACCGCGCCGGAAGCCAAGGTGAAGCAGTGGTGGAGCCGCTCGACCGTCACCAAGGTCGTCCGCAAGGGTGTCAACGGCGGCTACCAGAGCCCTTACCAGGCCGAAGGCTACAACTGCAAGCCCACGGTGAAGGGTGAAAAGACCAGCTTCGTCTGCACCCTCAAAGGAGCCGACGTCCCGACCAGCATCCGCCTCACCTTCGCCGTCGTCTTCCGCGGCTCGACGCCGAGCGGCTGAGACAGGATCGCGAGAGTCGACTGACCCGAGATGCCCATGCGACCGCGCGGCAATTCCCTGATCCACGATCACCTCCGGATCGCCGCGCGGGTGGGCCTCTTGGGCTCGCTCGTCGGTCTCCTCGCCTTCCTCGCCTGCGCCGCCCCGGCGCGTTCGCTCGCCGCCGGGCCGAGCTTCGAATGGATTCAGCAGAGCCCGGCGAGTGTCCCTACCGCGCGCACCTATCCCTCGAGTGCCGAAGCTCCGGGCGGCGGAGTCCTGCTCTTCGGCGGCGGCGTCACCACCAACGGGCCGGGGGGGGAAACCCGCGCTCAGCGACACCTGGATCTGGAATGACGGTGAATGGACCGAACAGGATCCGGACACGAGTCCGCCCGGCCGCTACAGCGCCGCGATGGCCGACGACGCCGCGACCGAAGAAGTAGTTCTCTTCGGCGGCAGCGACGAAGCCAATCTCCTCGGCGACACCTGGACCTGGGACGGCAGCGAATGGACCGAACAGAAACCGTTCAGAAGCCCGTCGGCCCGCTGGGGCGCGACGATGGCCTACGACGCCGCGACCCAAGAAGTGATCCTCTTCGGCGGGATCGACGAAACCGCTATGCGCGGCGACACTTGGACCTGGGACGGCGACGAATGGATCGAATGGCAGCCGGTCACCAGCCCGCCGGCCAGGGTAAATGCCACGATGGCCTACGACGCCGCGACCGAAGAAGTGGTCCTCTTCGGCGGAGCCGGCGAAGAAGGCACTCTCGACGACACCTGGACCTGGAACGGCACCGAATGGATCGAACGCCATCCGGGCACCAGCCCGGTGGGGAGGCACGAAGCGACGATGGCCTATGACGCGACCACCGCGCAGGTCGTCCTCTTCAGCGGCTCGCGGGGGGTTTTGCCGATCCCGACCGACACTTGGACCTGGGACGGCAGCGAATGGACCGAACAGGACCCGGCTACCCGCCCGCCCGGTAGGTACGGCGGCACGATGGCCTACGACCAGACGAGCGGCCGCGTGCTCGTCTTCGGTGGTCAGGGCGAACTCAACGGCGGCGCCCTCCTCTCCGACACCTGGACGGGCGGGTTGAAGGCCACCCAGACCATCAACTTCCCGACCATCGCCGACCACCGCCTCGGCGCCCCCGACATCGAACCCGGCGCCACCGCCTCCTCGGCCCTGCCCGTGACCTACACCTCCCAGACGGAAGCGGTCTGCACGATCGTCTCCGGCAAGGTCCACCTGGTCGCCACCGGCGAATGCAAGGTGACGGCCGAACAGGCCGGCGACGCCGAATGGGAAGCCGCCCCACCGGTCCAGCGCTCCTTCCAGGTCGAACCGAGGACCCAGACCATCGCCTTCCCGACGATCGCCGACCACCGCCTCGGCGCCCCCGACATC
>Ga0164242_10000728_pt1 | contig 39725 bp, 36 predicted proteins | sample OricomgcompostMG_FD_108783 | JGI IMG/M metagenome (GOLD analysis project Ga0164242, IMG submission 108783) | Miracle-Growth compost microbial communities from Emeryville, California, USA - Original compost - Miracle growth compost (MG) ... | reverse complement strand
CGCCCCGCGCCCGGAGGCCGGGCGCGCGGATGCCGGTACGCGCCGCAGGTCTCACACGGCCATTTCCGGCGGTGCGCGGCGGAAGCAGCGTGTGATCCAGCCGAGATACGCGAGGCCGAGCACGAACCAGATCACGCCGAGCATGATCGCGGTTTTCTCGAGGCTGCACAGCAGCCAGATGTCGGTGACGGCGCCGATGAGCGGGAACACGAGGCCGCCGATGAAGCCGAAGCCGCGCGTGCCGGCCGCGCCGCTGAAGTACTGGCGGATCACGCAGAGGTTCACCGAGGTGAAGGCGAGGAACGCGCCGAAGTTGATGAACGAAGTGGACGTGGCCACGTCGAGCTTCAGCGCGATCAGGCCGATGGCGCCGGCAATCGCGATGTTGATGGCGGGCGTGCGAAAGCGCGGGTGAACGAAGCCGAAGATCGACTTGGGCAGCACTTCGTCGCGGCCCATCGCGTAGAGCAGACGCCCCACGCTGGCCTGCGCCGAGATGCCGGAGGCGAATTGCGCGAGGATCAGGCCGGCGAGGAAGATCGTCACGAAGATGTCGCCGCCCACTTTGCGCGCGATTTCGAACGCGGCCGAATCGGGATCCTTGAACACGGCGCCCGGGTGCGCGAGCTGCAGCGTATACGCGGCGATCACGAAGATCGCGCCGCCCACCAGCGCGATCAGCACGATGGCGCGCGGAATGTTCTTTTCCGGCTCGATGGTCTCTTCGGTGAGCGTGGAGACGGCGTCGAAGCCGAGATACGAATACGCGGCGATGGCGGCGCCGGCCATCGTGGCCGAGAGCGGCACGTGCGGCTGGAAGAACGGCTGCGCGGTAATGAGGCCGCCGGGGCCGGCGGCGGCCGCGGCGTAGTGCAGACACAGCACGACGAACATGGCGGCGATGCCGAGTTGCACGATCATCAGAATGATGTTGAAGCGCGCGGCCAGTTCGATGCCGATGATGTTCAGCCCGCTCGTGAGCACGATGAACGCGATGATCCAGATCCACGCGGGCACATGCGGGAACGCCGCGCCCAGATAGGCCGCGCCGATCAGCCAGATCACCATCGGCAGGAAGAAGTAGTCGAGCAGCGTGGCCCAGCCGATCATGAAGCCCATGTGCGCGTTGAAGCTCTTGCGCGTGTAGGTGTAGGCGGAGCCCGCCACCGGGAACAGACGCGCGAGCTTGCCGTAGCTGAGCGCCGTGAACACGATCGCGATGAGCGCGATGAGATAGGCGAGCGCGGCGGTGTCCTGGCTCGCGCCGGCGAGCACGCCGTAGGTGCCGTAGACGATCAGCGGCGCCATATAGGCAAGGCCGAACAGCAGCACGGAGGGCAAGCCGAGCGTGCGTTTGAGATGCGGTTCGTGAGCGCGGCTTATGTCGTTCGCGCCGCGTTCGGCCGGCGTTGAGGATGACTTCATGATGCAGTTGTCTCCGAAGTACTGCGGGTTGGGTCTGCGCGGGTTGCCCGGGCCCGCCTTGCGGCGTGGCGGTGCGAAGCCCGCGCGCGAGCGTGCGGCCCCAAAACGCCGGGCGGCGCGCGCCTCGTGAGCGTCAATCGTTGGTTGTAGTCGTTGGTTGTTATGGATGACCGCGCATGCAGCCCGCTCCGGGTGGGGGGCTGCGTCGCCGGATTAGCGGGTCGTGCGTTCGCGGATGTTGAGCGAGCGGCGCCCTTGCGTGTCGTTTTCGTCGACGAGATTCAGCGCGACGCGCGCGTCGTGCAGATAGCTGTAGTGCTCGCGGCTCTGCGCGAGCAGCGCGCGCTCCACCGTGACGGGCAGCACCGCGTCTTGGTTCTTGAGCTCGGCCAGCACGTCGCCGAATGGGCTGATGAGCGCGGACTCGCCGGGGAACGTGAGATTGTCGTCGCCGTCGCCGATGCGGTTCACGAGCGCCGCGAACATCTGGTTCTCCATCGCCCGCGCGACAATGGCGCGGCGGTGCACGGGGCCGAACGGATCCATGTTGCCGTTCGTGACGACCAGCGTTTCGGCGCCGAGCATGCCGAGCGCACGCGCGGTCTCGGGAAATTCGATGTCGTAGCAGATCAGCAGGCCGACGGTCATGCCCTTGAATTCGCAGACCTCGAAGCGATCGCCGGGCGTGAAGACGCCGACGTCGGTGGCCCACAGGTGCGTCTTGCGGTAACGCAGCGCGATTTCGCCGCGTTCGTCGACGAGGACCGTCGTGTTGTAGAAGCGCTCGCCGTCGCGTTCGGCGAGGCCCACGGCCACGGCCACGTTGGCATTGCGGGCGGCATCGCGCACCGCGGACAGCGAGGGGCCGGAGAGCGTCTCGGCCACGTCGCGCACGTTCTCGCGCGTGGGAAAACCGGTGAGCGTGGCTTCGGGGAACACCATCAGGTCGGTGCCCGCGCGGCGCTTGCCGATGGCGTCGAGCGTGCGCGCCAGGTTGGGCGCGACGACACCGTCGACGAGAGGGATCTGCGCGAGTTCGAGTTGCATGCTTGTCTCCGTGCTCCGGTCCCATGACGCGCTGCGCCGGTCCCGTTGTGCTTCGATCTTTCGGGCTCGCGGGCGATCTGGCTTGATATTTGGCCGCGCGAGCTTCAGGAGCGGCTATTATCGCCACGTTGGATTTGTTCAGAAATTACCCTGCAGGGTTACCCTGAGCGGAGGAACCATGGAACCCGACTGGCAGGACCGCGCATTCCATCACCATATCGCGACGCTTATCGACGCCCTCGACGGTCCCGACTTCTGGACCCGCATGACGCGCGTGATCGAGCGATTCGTCGCCTTCGACAACTGGGTCGCGCTCGTCTTCGTACGCGATCGCGCACCGCTTGTCTGCGCCGAGTCGCCGATGCCCGACGGCACCGTCGATCTCCTGTTCCGCGCGTATCTGGAGGGGATGTACCAGCTCGATCCGTTCTATATCAACGCATGCGAAAAGCCGCGCGCGGGGCTCGTCACGCTCGCCGAAGTCGCGCCCGACAACTTCCGCATGACGGACTACTACCAGCGCTATTTCAAGAGCAACATCATCGGCGACGAGGCGCAGTTCAATCACCCGCTCGATGCGCGTCGCACGCTGATTTTCTCGCTGGGCGCAAAGCACCATTACACGGAGCGCGATATTGCGCTCTTCGCGATGTTCGCGCCGTGGGTGATGGCGCTGATGCGGCAGCGGCTGCCCTATGAGCCGCTCGCGGCGGCGCAGGCGGCTGAAGCGGCCGAGGGCGTGCCGCTGTCCGAGGCCATTGTGGCGAGCGAGGCCGGCTCTGCCGCGCGCGACGTGGACTACACGAGCCGCTTCGAAGCGGTGGCGCGGCAAAGCGGCCGCTCGCCGCTCACCGCGCGCGAGATCGAGGTGGTGCGTCAGAGTCTTTCCGGCTTTTCGACGCGCGCGATTGCCGAGCGGCTGGAAATCTCGTTCGAGACCGTGCGCGCGCACAAGAAGCACATCTATGCGAAGCTCGGCGTTAATTCGCAGTCTGAACTATTTGCGCTCTTCTACGAGCGGCACGGGCGCGACGCGACGTGAGCGTGCGAGCGCATGAGGCGTGCGCGCACGAGCGCGGCGCTGATGCGAGGCCAGCGCGTCAGAACTCCACCAGCGCGAAATCTTCCTTGCCCACGTCGCACAGCGGGCAGCGCCAGTCGTCGGGCACGTCGGCCCAGCGCGTGCCCGGGGCGAGGCCGTCGTCGGGGGCGCCGGCCGCTTCGTCGTACACCCAGCCGCAGATCACGCAGACCCATTGCTTGAGGCCATGGTCGACGGGGGCGGCGCGTGCAGGGCCCGCCGCGGCGGCGGGCGCCGTGCTGGCGGCCGCCAACGGCTCGCGCGGCGTGTCGAGCGCCACGACGAGCGGCGCCGACGTGGTCTCGCGTGCGGCGAGCTTGGTTTGCAGCGTTTCGAGCAGCGTGGCGGCTTCTTCGGCAGTGAGGTCGATCCAGTAGGGATCGCCTGCGCCGTCGTTCAGGCGCTCGGGTGAGAACTGGATTTCGAGGGCGACGCCTTTCTTGTACATAAGCGAAAAAGGGTTGGAACGGTCGTCCCGTGCGGCGCGCTGCTCAGACGAACTGCCGGAGCAGGAGCGAGACCGCGATGCCGCCGAAAGCGATCAGCGCGAGCATCTGCAGGAGCGAGATGGACTTGCGCGCGGGGGCGTTCGGGGTGGCGGGGACGGATTGACGGTTCGTGTTCATGGACGTGCGGTTCGGATGCGATGCGTTTCGTTTCGTGCGCCCCATCGAATGCCCCAAACGGGGCCGGGCGCGGGGCGACGAGTTTCGCACGTTTTTCGCGTCCGCGGGGCGCCTGAGCGCCGGGCGCGCGCACTGGCCGCACCTGAAAATGCAGCCGCATGGCCCGCGCAGGCATTGCGCATGGCGACCCCGATTATCGCCGCTAATGCGCCGGATATTGAGCAACGAGGGGAGATGGATTATTTCGCGGGGGTTGAGAGCGGTGGGCGGGTTGTGGCCATCGACTTGCGATAATTACGCTTTCGTTGGGCCAAGGTCGATCGCCTAAATATGCAGCCAGCGCCGCTCGATATACGAAAACATCCAGCAGACGGGCAGCGCGCAGGCCATGCCGATCGCCACCTCCGCTACCCGAAAGAGCGCCACGTCCCACACGGGGCCCTGGGTGGGCACGAGCAGCACGATGGTGGTGGTGATCGCGCCAAGCCGTGCCGCCGTGCTCACGCGCAGGCACCAGCACGCGACGATCACCACGGCCACCGCCACGAGATAGGCGGCCGTGTTCTCCGGCCCGAGCGTTGCCGCCGCAAAGCCCACGATGCCGCCCGCGATTGCGCCGACGAACTGGTCGCGCGACTGCGAGAGCGTATCGGCGTAATCGTGCTGCGTGACGGCAATGGCCGTAATGGCCGCCCAGAACGCCTGCTCGGTATGCAGCGCGCGGCCGATGCTATAGGCGAGGCCCGCTCCGCAGACGGCGCGCAGCGCCATCAGCGCACCTTGCGCGGCACGGCTCTTGAGCGGCAAGAGCTTGAGCGCGCCCAGCGCGGATTGCTGCAGCGAGTTGAGATAGGCGAAGAGGTTTTCTTGCGGGTCGAGCATCGGGTTTGATCGGCGTGAGTGCGGACTTGAAAGCGAATTCGAAAGCAGGCCAGAACGGTGGGCATGAACCGCACCGCTTGGCCGACAAGCATATCAAGTCCGCGCGCGACCTCCGCCACCTCGTTATTTCTGTTTATTTATGCTGCGCGCGCTCCCGGCTCAGGCCTTGGCGGTCTTGCATGGGCGGTTCCTCGCATGCGTATGCATCGAAGTAAATTCGGACATCTGGCATAGGCCGTATGTCACAGGCAATGCCTCGCGACCCGCCTGGCGCACCGCAAGGAGACGAAAAAAAAGCGCGCTGCCTCGAAGAAGGTCATCGCGCTTTCCCGCCCCGCGCTTGTCCAGCGCGTCTGCGTTACCGCCGGTCGATCGAGAGCTTGCCCGGGCCTGCCACGGCGAGCGCGATCAGGCCGCCCGCGATGCTGACGTTCTTGTAGAAGTTGATCATGTTTTCCATCTGGTCCATGCCGGTCATGGTCCAGAAGCGGTGGCCGATGAGCGCGGTGCCGATCGTATAGAGCGCGAGCAGCACGGCGAGCGGACGCGTATAGAAGCCAAGCAGGATCAGAATGCCCACCACGAATTCCATGACGACGGCGATGATCGCCGAGAGCTCGGGCACGGGCGCGCCCACGTGCGCCATATAGCCGACGGTGCCCGAAAACCCGGTGATCTTGGACCAGCCGAACATCACGAAAAGGGTGACAGCAAGATGCGCGAGACGAGCAGGGCGACGTCGTTGCCCTGGCCGAAGAGGTTGTATCGCATGTCATTTCTCCAGAGTCGCTGCAGCGATTTGTTTGCTTTGTTGCGTCTGTCGGCGGCGCGGCCCGCGCCGGGGCCCCGGCGCCCGTTCCGTGAAAGGTTGACGCCGGGTCCCGGTTGCGCCCGGTTACGACCAGAGCTCCGACACCTCGATATTACGCAGATCGAACACCAACACCTCGGCATCGTGTCCGTCGGTGATGCTCAACTCGCGCTCCGAGCGAATGCGCGCGCCGTCGCCTTCGCCCAGCGCCACGCCGTTGACCTTCACGCTGCCGCGCGCCACGTGCACGTAGGCGTAGCGATCGGCGCCGATCTCGATCTGCGCGCTCTCCGCGCCGTCGAAGCGGCCCGCGTAGACGCGCGCGTCCTGGCGCAGCTCGAGCGACTCGGCGGCGCCGTCCGGCGAGAGGATCAGGCGCAGCTTGCCGCGCTTTTCCGCGTCCGCAATGTTCTTCTGCTGATAGCGCGGCTGCGCGCCCTTCACGTTCGGCGCAATCCAGATCTGCAGGAAGTGCACCGGCTGTTCGGCCGAGTGGTTGAACTCGCTGTGCGCGACGCCCGTGCCGGCGCTCATCAACTGCACGTCGCCGGGAACGATCACCGAGCCGGTGCCCATCGAGTCCTTGTGCTCGAGCCCGCCTTCCAGCACGTACGAGAAGATTTCCATGTCGCGGTGCGGGTGCTTGCCGAAGCCGCGCGCCGGGGCGACGCGGTCGTCGTTGATCACGAGCAGGTCCGAGAAGCCGATCTGCTGCGGATCGTAGTAGTTGGCGAACGAAAACGTGTGGCGCGAGCTGAGCCAGCCATGTTCCGCGCGGCCGCGTTGATCTGCCTTGCGAAGTTCGATCATGTTCGTCTCTCCGTGTGTTTCGATATCCGGTTGCGATGAACGACAGTTTAGGTCAACCAGAGTGATATGGAGCACCGTAAAATACGACTCACCGTCACGTATAGGTGGACAATAGCCATGCAACTCGACGATATGCGTATCTTCGTGAACACCGTGGACGCGGGCAGCTTTACGGCGGCGGCCAACCGCCTGCGGCTCTCGAAGCAGTTCGTGAGCCGCCGCGTGGCCGCCCTTGAAGCCGACCTGGGCGCGCGTCTGCTCGTGCGCAACACGCGCAAGCTGGCCGTGACGGATCTGGGCCAGGCGTTCTACGAGCGCGCGAAGCGCATCCTCGCCGACGTCGCCGACACCGAGCTGGCCATGTCGGCGCGCCGCTCGGAGCCGCGCGGCCTGCTCAAGGTGAGCGCGCCGATGTCGTTCGGCATGGCGCATCTTTCGCCGCTCGTCGCCGAATTCCTGCGCGCGCATCCGGATGTGCGTTTCGACATGGACCTGAGCGACCGCAATGTGGACGTGATCGGCGAGGGCTTCGACATGGCGCTGCGCATCGGGCGGCTCGCCGATTCCACGCTGATCGCGCAGAAGCTCGTCGACGTCCGCATGATCGCCTGTTGCAGCCCCGGCTACCGGCGCCGCCACCGCGCGCCGCAAACGCCCGCCGATCTGGCGCAGCACGCCTGCCTGCCGTACGGGCAACAGGGGCGTGCGCCGTGGGAGTTCGTGATCGACGGGGTGCGTACGCCGTTCGAAGTGCACGGGCCGCTGCGCGCCAACAACGGCGAGGTGCTGCGCGACGCGGCCGTGGCGGGTCTCGGCATCTGCTATCTGCCGGACTTCATCGTGGCGGGGTCGGTGGATGCGGGACTGCTGGTGGAGGTGCTCGAAGCGTTCGTTCCGCCGCCCAATGCGCTGCACGCGCTGTATCCGCAGCATCGTGAAGCTTCGGTGACCATCCGCGCGTTCACGCAATTTCTGCGCGAGCGTTTGAGCGTGCGTGCGGCGACCGCGCGCGGTGGAGCGCTTTGATGCGAGGAGTTCGCGGGTCGCGTGCGCGGGCCTTGTGATTCGGCGGTTGTGCCCGCATCTATCGAGACGCCGCCGTGGCGGCCCGGTCGATGGCGTTTGCGGAACCTCGCGACCCGAGCGCACTCACAGCGGTTCAAGGTGCGGCCGGCGAGGTGCATCGGCCACATGAGGCGCAATGTCGCAGTTTCGTTGTATGCTCACCGCCCCGAGGGTTGTTCGGGCCGCTTCACGCGGACGCGGAACGCCGGGCTGGCGGGCTTCGAAGATCCTTCCAGGATGGCCTATGGGCTTCGATAGACTCGCTTTATTTCGGCGATCAACGTAATCAATTTTTCAAATGGTCGTGGTTCCCGTAACCTACGTCCATACCTTTTCCAACCCAGAGCGAGGAAACAACTGATGTCTCTCATCAACACGCAAGTCAAGCCGTTCAAGGCCACCGCATTCCACAATGGCAAGTTCGTTCCGGTCTCTGAAGAAAACTTCAAGGGCAAGTGGTCTGTTGTCGTGTTCTACCCGGCCGACTTCACTTTCGTGTGCCCGACCGAACTCGGCGACCTGGCCGACCAGTACGCTGAATTCCAGAAGCTGGGCGTCGAGATCTACGGCGTGTCGACCGACACGCACTTCACGCACAAGGCATGGCACGACACGTCGGACACGATCGCCAAGATCAAGTACCCGCTCGTCGGCGACCCGACCGGCGCAATCACGCGCAACTTCGACGTGATGATCGAAGAAGAAGGTCTCGCGCTGCGCGGCACGTTCGTGATCAACCCGGAAGGCGAGATCAAGCTGTGCGAAATCCACGACAACGGCATCGGCCGTGACGCCAAGGAACTGCTGCGCAAGGTTCAGGCTGCTCAGTACGTTGCGGCTCACCCGGGCGAAGTGTGCCCCGCCAAGTGGACGCCGGGCGCCGAAACGCTCAAGCCGTCGCTCGACCTCGTCGGCAAGATCTAAGCGTCGCCATACTCGTGCGATCGCCCTGATCGCATGACGCTGAAATCGCACTGAGCTGTACCTCCGGGCCGCGCCCTCGCGGCTTGCGGCCCGGACGCCTTGCTGCGAGGCCCAAAAGGCTTTCGTAACAGCGGGCATTACTTAGGATTCCCCCGCTTCTTCTCTAGCCGGAACACGCCATGCTCGACGCAAATCTCAAGACCCAACTGAAAAGCTACCTCGAAAAAGTCACGCAGTCGATCGAGATCGTTGCATACCTGGACGACGGCGAGAAGTCGCAAGAACTGCAGCAACTGCTGCAGGACATCGCATCGCTTTCGGATCGCCTCGCCTACGAAGAACGCCGTGGCGCCGCTATTGGCGACGCGCGTACGCCTTCGTTCGACATCAAGCGCGCGAACTCCGACGTCAAGGTCACGTTCGCGGGTATTCCGATGGGCCACGAATTCACGTCGCTCGTACTTGCGCTGCTGCAGGTGGGCGGCCACCCGGTCAAGCTCGAGAACGACGTGATCGAACAGGTGAAGGCGCTCGACGGCGTGTTCGCGTTCGAAGTCTATATGTCGCTGTCGTGCCAGAACTGCCCGGAAGTCGTGCAGTCGATCAACGCGATGGCGGCGCTCAACCCGAACGTGCAGATCGTCACCATCGACGGCGCGCTGTTCCAGGACGAAGTCGAAAAGCGCAAGATCATGGCCGTGCCGACGATCTTCCTGAACGGCGAAGTGTTCGGCCAGGGCCGCATGGGCGTCGAAGAGATTCTCGCGAAGCTCGACACCGGCGCTTCGGCGCGTGCCGCCGAAAAGCTGAGCCAGAAAGAGGTTTTCGACATGCTGATCGTCGGCGGCGGCCCCGCTGGCGCGGCGGCTGCGATCTACGCGGCCCGCAAGGGCATTCGCACCGGGGTGCTCGCCGAGCGCTTCGGCGGCCAGGTGCTCGATACGATGGCGATCGAGAACTTCGTCTCGGTGCAGGAAACGGAAGGGCCGAAGTTCGCCACGGCGCTCGAGCAGCACGTGCGCGCCTATGACGTCGACATCATGAACCTGCAGCGCGCCGAAGCGCTCACGGCCGTGGGCAACGGCTTCGAGGTACGCACGGCAAGCGGCGCGACGCTGCGCGCGAAAAGCGTGGTGCTGGCCACGGGCGCGCGCTGGCGCAACGTGGACGTGCCGGGCGAGCAGGAATACCGCAACAAGGGCGTGGCGTACTGCCCGCACTGCGATGGCCCGCTCTTCAAGGGCAAGCGCGTCGCGGTGATCGGCGGCGGCAATTCGGGCGTGGAAGCGGCCATCGACCTCGCCGGCATCGTGAGCCACGTGACGCTGCTCGAATTCGGCGCGCAACTGCGTGCGGACGAAGTGCTGCAGCGCAAGCTGCGCAGCCTGGCGAACGTCACGGTGCACGTGAACGCGCAGACCACGGAAATCAGCGGCGACGGCCAGAAGGTCACGGGTCTCGCGTATCTCGAGCGCGCCACGGGCGAGAAGCATCACGTCGAGCTCGAAGGCGTGTTCGTGCAGATCGGTCTCGTGCCGAACACCGAATTCCTCAAGGGCACGGTGGCGCTCTCGAAGCACGGCGAGATCGAAGTGGATGCGAAGGGCCAGACTTCGGTGCCGGGCGTGTTCGCGGCGGGCGACGTCACGACCGTGCCGTTCAAGCAGATCGTGATCGCCGTGGGCGAAGGCGCGAAAGCCTCGCTCGGCGCGTTCGACTACCTGATCCGCTCGTCGGTGGAGCAGGAAGAAGACGCCAAGGCAGCGGCCGTGGAGGCTTGAAGCCCCAAGGCCCAACAAGTTGTCTCTCTTTGAATACGCCGGCTTTTAGCCGGCGTTTTTTTCGCTCGTATTTTGTCGGCGTTACGTTTGAGCCAGGCTGATCGCCGTTAAACGACGCCGACAACACCCCCGCCGCCTCATCCCCGCGCAGCAATCTCCTTCTTCCACCCGGCGATGATCTTCGCCGCGAGCGCGTTGTAGTCGCCGTCGAAGTGATGGCTGCCGTTCGTCTTCACGAGCTCGATGCCGGTGTTCACGAGCGCTGGGCACAGCGTGTCCTTTTCATCGGCGCCATAGACGCATTGCACGATCGCGGGCGGCACCTTCGCGAGTTCCGGACGCACCTGCAACGCCTTGTCGCTCGCGGGCATGCCGAGCCAGCCCGTCACGCGGATCTGGAAATCGGCGTCGGGCGCGAAGCCGAGCAGCGACATGTACGAGACCTTCTCGCGCAGCGCATCGGGCAGACGGTTGTAGGCGAACGGCATCACGTCCGCGCCGAACGAGTAGCCCACGAGCGCGATGTGCTTCGCGTGCCAGCGCGCGGCATAGGTGTTGAGCACGCGCGCGAGATCGTGGCTCGTCTGCGCGGGCGTCTTCTCGCTCCAGAAGTAGCGCAGCGCATCCCAGCCGATCACCGAAATGCCCTGCTTTTGCAGGGCTTCCGCGATGGTCTTGTCGAGATCGCGCCAGCCGCCGTCGCCGGAAATCACGACCGCGAGCATGTCGGTCGGATGGACGGCCGGCAACTCGACGAGCGGCAGATCCGAGACGTCTTCTTCGCTTTCCGTCTGCATGCGCAGATGCGGCGCGGTGAGCGCGACGAGCTTGTCGGCATCGGCGATAGTTGCGGCGAAGGCTCGCGGTGTCGCGCCAGCGGCGGCGGGCGTGGCCGCCGCCGCTGCTGCCGTCGTTTTTGTTGCGTCCGTAACGGTCGTCGCGCCTTGCTCGAAGAAACCGGGCAGGCTCTTGCCGCGCGAGAGCGTCGGATCGGCGGGGCAGGGGGCGAAGCGCGCGTCGAGCTTTGCGGCGGGGTCGAGCGACACCGCGCCCGCCATCGTGTTCGCCGGCGCCTGCGAGAGCATGCGTTGCGCGATGAGCGCACCTTCGCCGCTGCCGATCGCGATCGGCGCGAAATACTGCGTCGATTCCTGTTGGCGCTCGATTTGATGGCTGAGCGCTTCGGCGTCGCTATAAAGGTTGTGGCAGGTCTCGTGCTTGACCGCTGCGAGATTCGCCGCGTAGCGCGCCGTATCCACGCCCACGACCAGCGCGCCGTGTTGCGCGAGGGCATCGGCGCGGGTTTGGTCGGCGGCGTTCCAGTGCTTGCCTGCGGAGAACAGCACGGTAAAACCGCGCATCGCGCCGGTCGGCTTCGTCACAACGACATTGCCGTAGCGGCCGCCCGGGACGGTTGCGGGCGCGGTGTGCGAAAGCGCCGGAGCGGGCGACTGCGCGGCGCTGGCCTGAAGCGCGCAGAGCGCGAGCAAGGCGGCGCCCGCCACGGCGCCGAGACGCGGCAGCGAGAGAGTACGAAGAATCATGAGCGCCAGCCTCCTGCCAGCAACGAAAGATCCGCGAGGGTGATGAACACGCCGATCGAGCCCGACGCAGCCAGATAACGCGGTTCCCAGCGCGGTGCGAACTTGTTCTTGAAGCCGCGCAGCCCCCGGAAGTTGTAGAACTTGCCGCCGAAACGCCAGATCAGTCCGGCGAGGCGGTGCCACGACGACGCCAGCGGCGTCGGCCCCATGCCCGCAAGCGGCGCCATGCCGAGCGAGAGCGATTGATAGCCGGCGGCCTTCAGATGCAGCGCGAGCTGCGTGAACAGATACTCCATCGCGTAGGGCGAGGCCCCCGGCAGATGGCGCATGACGCCGACCGTCGCATCGGTGTTCAAGTCGGTCGTCATGAAGGTGACGAAAGCGAGCGGCGTGCCGTTCTGGCGCACGAGCAGCACGTGTTGCGCGGCGAGGTAGTCGTCGTCGAAGGCGGCTACCGAGAAGCTCTTTTCGCGCACGTCGCGTTCTTCGAGCCAGGCATCGGAGATCGCGCGCAGCACCGGCAGGTTGCCGGCCATCTGCGCGGGGTCGATAGGCTCGAAGGTGAAGCCGTCGCGTTCGCCGCGCTTGAGCGCATAGCGCAGATGCGCGCGCTGCGGGCCCTTGAGATCGAATTCCCGGAGCATCACGCGCGCTTCCTCGCCGAGCTTCATCAGCGTGAGGCCGGCGTCGAGATAGAGCGGCAGGGCGTCGGCGCGCACCTGATAGAACGCGGCGCGGCCGCCATGCGCGTGCGCGAGCGAAACGAACTCGCGAATCAGCGCGGGCCATTCGTCGCGCGGCCCCACCGGATCGTGCAGCGCGGCCCACGTGCGTCCGCGCTTCGCGTACATGAGAAACGCATGACGCGACGAGGAAAACAGGAAGCTCTTGTCGCCCATGAGCGCGAGGCCCGCGTCGCTGCGCTCCTGCGCGCGCACGATGCGCGCGGCCTCCAGCAGATCTTCGCTCGCGGGAATCGTGAAACGGCCCGCCGCCGGACGCAGCAACTGGTACGACGCGAGCGCCGCCGCGAACACGCCCGCGCCGAGCGTCGCGCGCAGCGCGCGCGGCGCGCGTTCGTCGAAGGCGAATTGCCACCACAGATGCTGCGAGTACTCGACGTCGCGGAAGGCGAAGAACAGCACCCACACGGCGAGCGCGATCACGCAGCCCACCGAGGCGAGCCACGCGGGCGTGAAGGGCTCGGCGAACAGCGACGAATGACGGTTGAAGCGGCTGCGCGTGGCGAGCAGCAGCACGATTAGCACGCACAGCACGCCCGCTTCGACGAATGCGAGACCCTTGGTGAGCGAGAGCGCGAGATTGGCGACCGCGAGCACGAGGGCGAGCCACCACGCGGCGTCGAGGCGCCGCAACAGACCGCGCGCGACGAACAGCAGCAGCACGCCGAACAGGCTGCCGAGCAATTGCGAGCTTTCGAGCACCCAGAGCGGGATGAAATTTTGCAGCAACGCGATGCGCGTGGTGAACGCGGGCGTGGCGCCCGAGATCACGAGCATGCTGCCGGTCACGAAGGTGACGATGGCGAGAAACAGCGGCGCGAGTTGCGTGACGCCATGAACGCCGCGCCGCGCGAGGTTCGTGCTGAGCGGGTTCTTGAGCGCGCGGCCTTCGAATACGGCGAGCAGCGCGGCCGACAGCGCGAGCGGCGCGCCGAAATAAATCGCGCGATAGGCGAGCAGCGCGGCGAACACCTTGGAGTCCGGCACGCTCGCGCCGAGCGCGAACACCATCGCCGCCTCGAACACGCCGATGCCGCCCGGCGTGTGCCCGATCAGGCCGAGCAGCATGGCGGCGGCGTAGACGGTGAGGAAGTCGGCGAAGCCGACGTGCGCGTGCGGCATCACCGACCAGAGCGCGAGGCCGGCGCCCGCCACGTCGAGCATGGCGAGCAGCAATTGCGCGACCAGATCGCGCCGCGCGGGTACCGCGAAGCGCAGCCAGGCGCGCTTGAACGGCTCGATCTCGCGCGCCTGCGCGGGACAGGCGGCAATGAGCGCGGCGCCGAGCGCGAGCACGACGCCGCCGATCCAGCGCAGCGCCAGGGGCGAGAGGTGCAGCAGGCCCGCGAGCGTATCGGCGGCGCCCGCCATGCCGAGCGCGGTCATGAGCGCGAGGGCGAGCGCGAGCGTGACGCTCGTGAACACCGTCATGCGGCCGATCTGCGCGGCGGTGACGCCAGCGCTGCCGTAGACACGGCAGCGCACGGCGCCGCCCGTGAGCGCGCCGAAGCCCGTGACGTTGCCGAGCGCCGAGCCGGCGATGGCGCCCACCCACAGCGCGCCGCGCGACACAGTCGCGCCGAGGTAGCGCAAGCCGATGGCATCGCGCCCGACGAGCGCGACGAAGCTGAGGGCGGTGGCGCCGAGCGCGCCGGCCCATTGCGCCGGGCTCAGGTGCCAGAGCTGACGGATCACCGAGCGGTAGTCGACGGCGCGCGAGAGGTGCTGAAATACCAGCAGCAGGAGCGCGCAGATGCCGATGGCGAGGACGGGTGCCACGAAGCGCTGCAGGCGCAAGACGCGGGCGCGGCGGCGCAGCGCCACGACGGCGGCGCGCGCAAAGCGCGTAGAGGGCAATTCGAGCATGGATCGGCCTGGCGATTCTCGGATGCCGTCCTGGCGCCGTGGCCGGCGTCCTTGGGGGACGGCATCGTGTGTTGTTCGTTACGTGGGTCCGGCGGCTGCGTGCCTTTGCGGCAGACCAAAACGTAATCGTTGGGTAAATAGCGGGTAAAGCAGAAAACGCGCGGAGTGGTCGAGCGGTTGACCGGGCCCCGGATGAAACATCAGACGAAAACAGCAAACGGGAGCGGATCGGAATACAAAACGCAGGCCCGGATTCTATCGCGCGACGCGCTGCCTTTTGCCTGAGGATTGGAAAACCGATGCTACGGAAACCTCAATGAATCATGCGCTACATACATGGGCGAATGGCCTGCGGCGAACGCGTGGCCCGACATTGATTCGTCGCACGACAGAATGGTTTACGGTCATGCGCGACCCTTTCTGAAACCGCTGTTACCAATTGGAGACACGTCTTTTAATTCTTTTACTTCGGCGAATGGTGGAGGTACGCTGATCTGGTCACGCGCTGTTTCGCTGTGGGAGTTTGACTGCTGCGACAGGAGAATGACGTGAACAGACTCGCCCTGACTTCGCTTTCGTTCGTCGCGCTGGGTGCTGCCGGCGCGGCGCATGCACAGACCAGTGTCACGCTGTACGGCACCATCGACACTTCCATCACTTATGTCAATCACGCGAACGGCAACAAAAATCTCTGGGCCCTCGGCAACAGCAGTTACGGCAATCTCTCGGGCTCGCGCTGGGGCTTGAAGGGCGCCGAAGACCTGGGCGGCGGCCTCAAGGCCATCTTCCAGTTGGAAAGCGGCTTCAATCCGTCGACGGGCGCATCGGCACAGGGCGACCGCTTGTTCGGACGCCAGGCGTACGTGGGCCTGACCGCGGCGCAGTACGGCTCGCTCACGCTCGGGCGCCAATACGACCCGCTGATCGACCTCGTGCAGGGCATCACCGAGGACAACTACTTCGGCTCGGTCTTCGCCACGCCCGGCGACGTCGACAACTACGACAACAGCTTCCGCGTCAACAACGCCGTCAAGTACACCACGCCGGTCTGGAACGGCCTGCAGGCCGCGACCATGTATTCGTTCGGCGGCATCGCGGGCTCCACGGGCTCCGAGCAGTCGTACTCGGCGGCCGTCGCCTACAACAACGGACCCATCTCGCTGGCGGGCGGCTACTTTTACGCGGCCAACAGCCAGGCGGGCATCGGCATTCGCACCACCGGCTGGAGCAGCACCTCGGACGGCACCTTCGACGGCCCCATCAACAGCGGCTATGCGAGCGCTCACTCGCTTTCCATCGCGCGGGCGGCGGCGCAATACTCGCTTGGCCTGTTCACGTTCGGCCTCGGCTACAGCAATTCCCAATACGCGCCGGACGCGAGCTCGGTGTTTCGCAACACCGAGAAGTACAACACGGGCCAGGGCTTCGTGAACTATCAGTTGAGCCCCGTGCTCCTGCTCGGCCTCGGCTACACCTACACGCATGCCAATGGCGATGCGAGCGCCAACTACCATCAGGTGTCGATCGGTGCGGATTACAACCTCTCGAAGCGCACCGACGTCTACATGACCGCGGGCTGGCAGCACGCGAGCGGCGAGCAGGGCGACGGCACGGGCGGCTCGATGCCGGCCGAGGCGTCGATCGGCTCGTACGGCTACAACGGAACAGCGACGCAGACCATGTTCAATCTGGGCCTGCGTCACAAGTTCTGACGCGTCTTTGTGATGTGCAAAAGCCGGGCGCGCCTGGGCAGCGCGCCCGGCTTTTGCATGGTTTCGCGGGCTGGCGGGCCTGAAGCGGTGTCTGCTTGCGCTGCGGTGCTTTCGATAGCGGCGTTGGCCGCAACGGCTAACGCGCGAGGCGCACCGTGAGCCATGCCATCCGGCTGGCGCAACGCGCGATCGCGTGCCGTAGCGCCGCAAACGGCGGCCGCCATGCGCAGGTGAGCGTCACGCGTGCGGTGGCGGTTCCGCCATCGGCGCTGAGCCAGAGACGTTCGCCGCGATGGACGCGCAGCATCTCGCCGGGGTTCAGCCAATGGTCGTAGGGCGAGCGCGCACGCGTGAGCCAGATGCGCGCGCCGTAGACGCGCAGCGTGCTGTCGGCGCGTACGCGCCAGGTGAACGTCCCGGCCGCTGGCACGGCAAAATGGATCGACAGGGCCGGCAGCGCGTCGTCGTGCGCGAGGGTACTGAAGGCATCGTCCTGATCGGCCTGCTGGGAAGCGAAATCCATCGTGTTCTCCAATATGGGAGCCGACGGACGGGGCACTGCCACCCAAAAAACAACAGCCCCGTCGATGCCGGCGGGGCTGTGTGATTTGCGTAAGGACAGACTGGACTACCCGGATTGCTCGTACGCACACATTCCCCGTGCCACACCTTTCGGTGTATGCCACGGGTGATTCATCGTGCTCGTGTGGATGAGGATGGAGGATGCGCGCATGCGTCGAGTGTGCGGGGCGCTTGCGTGCGCTGTCAATAAAATTTGCAGGACGAGTCGCCGGCGACGGCAGGACACGGGCTGCGCGAACGCGGATTGTCCTGTGCGCTTTGCTCCCTGTCCTTTGTCCTTGACGGTCGTCCCGCCACTTGCCGCCCGTGCCGGTTTCCTCCAGGATGACTCCTTTGCCATGCGGAACGATTTCGGCGAGCTCCGGGCTTCGAGTTCCCGGGGGCCGGGCATAGCGCGAGGCGCCTTTGCCAGGCGTGCCGCTTTCGAGCCCATGGACGAGGCCGGGTGTCGCAAAGAACCAACAATACGAGTATCCGTATGTGATATATCACATACGGAATATTGATTTTTGTCGCGATGCAGCATATGATTGAGTCATTCGATGATTCAATCTTGCGGAGCTTCAAAATGGATTTGGTCTCTCTTGCACTCTTCGGTTTGGCAGTTGTCGGCTTAGGCGCGGCGGCTACGGTTATGATCGCAAAATGGCTGCCGCAGTCGGCCATCGAGCAGGCTGCGGAACATGGCCGCTATGTCGGTCTCGGCGAGGCGCCGCGCGCGAAGCTCGCCGTCCATGCGCCGCGCCGCCCGCAAGTTGGCGTGCAGGTTGTTAAAGAGGCAATGAATGTCGTCAGAACACACTGAAGCAGTCGCCACCCGGGACGCCGCGCCGCTCAAGCTGGCGCTGCAGCCCATCAACGCCACCATGAGCCTGCGCGATCAGGCTTATGCGATGCTGCGCCAGGCTATCGCCGACGCCGATATCTACCAGACGCGCGAAGAGATCCGGCTGGACGAGCGCGTGCTGAGCGAAACGCTCGGCGTGAGCCGCACGCCGGTGCGCGAGGCCATGACGCTGCTGGAGCAGGAAGGCTTCCTGCGCATGGTGCCGCGCCGTGGCATCTATATCGTGCGCAAGAGCAAGCGCGAGATCGTCGAGATGATCCAGATGTGGGCCGCGCTCGAAAGCATGGCCGCGCGTCTCGCGACGCTCCACGCTACGGACGAGGAAATCGCGAAGCTGCGTCACATGTTCGACGACTTCCGCGACAGCACGCCGGCCGAGCATATCGCCGAATATTCGGACGCCAACATCGCGTTCCACCAGGCGATCGTGGAGCTTTCGAAGTCGCAGTTGATCCTCGATACGATCAAGAACATCTTCGTGCATGTGCGCGCGATCCGGCGCATGACGATCTCGCAGAGCGATCGCGCTTCGCGCTCGATCGTCGATCACTTGCGCATTATCGAAGCGCTCGAGAAGCGCGATACCGAGCTCGCCGAGCGGCTCGTGCGCCAGCATTCGCTCGATCTCGCAGCGTACGTCGAGAAGCACTGCGACTTCCTCGACTGAGCGCGGTAGAGCAGTTGTTCGCTCGAGAAAGGCGGGAGACCTTGGGGTCTTCCGCCTTTTTTGCTTGAAGCCCGGCAATCGCCGACCAGCGGCAGCCCGCGAGACTTTATGCGCATCAAGTCTGACAGCGGCACCTCGCACACCGAATCTGAAATATCTTGCCACTACCGGCTCGGGGTTTTCCCTTTCCCGTAGCGTGACTAAAGCGCATAAATTCCTCTGAAGCCATACCAGATAAGGCTTTCAGCTTATCCGACCTGTAGTTGTACGCGGTAAATCCCCTCTTGCTTCGTTGTGATATATCACATACTGTATTGGACAAGGACGCAGCAAGGCAGTAGCCCGCGGACGCCCAGGCGCTCCCGCAGTCCACCGATTTTCGAAACTCGCCCGGCCACGATTAACCAAGGGAGACATGACATGGGCAAGGCACTGGATGGGGTGCGCATTCTCGATTTCACGCACGTTCAGTCGGGTCCGACCTGCACGCAATTGCTGGCATGGTTCGGCGCCGACGTCATCAAGGTGGAGCGCGCCGGCGCCGGCGACATCACGCGCGAGCAGTTGCGCGACCTCCCCGACGCGGACAGCCTGTACTTCACGATGCTCAACGGCAACAAGCGCTCGCTCACGCTCGACACGAAGAATCCGCAAGGCAAGCGCGTGCTCGAACGAATGATTCGCGACTGCGACGTACTGGTCGAAAACTTCGCGCCCGGCGCGCTGGAACGCATGGGCTTTAGCTGGGAGCACATCCAGGCGCTCAACCCGCGCATGATCGTCGCTTCGGTGAAGGGCTTCGGTCCGGGGCCCTACGAGGACTGCAAGGTCTACGAGAACGTCGCGCAATGCGTGGGCGGCGCCGCCTCCACCACGGGCTTCGACGATGGGCCGCCGGTCGTTTCCGGCGCGCAGATCGGCGACAGCGGCACGGGCCTGCATCTCGCGCTCGGCATCGTCACGGCGCTGTATCAGCGCACGCACACCGGGCGTGGCCAGAAGGTGCTGGCCGCCATGCAGGACGGCGTGCTCAACCTGTGCCGCGTGAAGTTGCGCGACCAGCAGCGGCTCGATCGCACCGGCGTGATGAAGGAGTATCCGCAGTACCCGAACGAAGGCTTCGGCGATGCCGTGCCGCGCGCGGGCAATGCCTCGGGCGGCGGCCAGCCGGGCTGGATTCTCAAGTGCAAGGGCTGGGAGACCGATCCGAACGCGTACATCTATTTCATCGCGCAGGCGCCCGTGTGGGACCGCATCTGCAAGCTGATCGGCCGCGAGGAATGGATCGACGACCCGCTCTACGCCACGGCCAATGCGCGCCTGCCGCACCTCAAGGAGATCTTCGCCGAAATCGAGCACTGGACCATGCATCGCACCAAGTTCGAAGTGATGGCCGTGCTCAATCGCCAGCACATTCCGTGCGGTCCGATTCTCTCGATGAAGGAGATTGCCGCCGACGAATCGCTGCGCGCGACCGGGACCATCGTCGAGGTCGATCATCCCGTGCGCGGCAAGTACCTCACGGTCGGCAATCCGATCAAGCTCTCGGACAGTCCCACCGAGGTCACGCGCTCGCCGCTGCTGGGCGAGCACACCGACGAAGTGCTCGCGGAATTCGGCTATAGCGCCATGGATATCCGTTCGCTGCGCGCGTCGGGCGCGATCTGAACGGCGCGGCGTGCAGCAGCGGGCAAGGATGGATGCGGGCACAACGATGCGCCCGCATCCATGAGCCAGTGAATCTTTGAGCCGATGGACCGCGCGGCGCAAGCGTGCCGCGCGCCACGCGAACGATGGAGCGAAGCATGGACACATGGATGCGCTTGATGGCGAACGACGGCAGTATCGTGTTCGGCCGCGTAGAAAACGGTTATCTGCACGAATACGAAGGGCTCGATCAACCGGTGCCGACTGGTGCGGTGCTCTCGCTGCGCGCGCTCACGCCGCTTGCGCCATGCGCGCCGGGCAAGGTCGTGGCGCTCTGGAACAACTTCCATGCGCTTGCGTTGAAGCTCGAAAAGCCGGTTCCCGAACATCCTCTTTTTCTGATCAAGCCAGCGGAGTCGGTGATTGGTTCGGGCGTGCCGATTCGGCGTCCTGCTCACTATGCGGGAAAAATCGTCTTCGAAGGCGAGCTTGGCATCGTGATCGGCAAGCGATGCCGCAACGCGAGTCTCGCCGAGGCCGAGGACGCCATCTTCGGCTACACGATCGTCAACGACGTGACCGCTGCGGGTCTGCTCGCCGAAAATCCGCACTTCCCGCAATGGTGCCGGGCCAAAGGTTTCGATACCTTCTGTTGTCTGGGGCCTGCTATCGCCTCGGGCTTCGACTGGCGCAGTGCGCGCGTCGTGACGCGGCTGGACGGCGTGGAGCGGCAGAACTATCCGCTCGAGGACATGGTGTTTACGCCGGCGCAGCAAGTGAGCCTGATTTCGCAGGACCTCACGCTCGAGCCGGGCGACGTGATCGCATGCGGGACGTCGCTGGGGGTGGGTTCGATCGGCGATGGCGCGACAGTCGAGGTCGCCATCGAAGGAATCGGCACGCTGGTGAATGCGCTGGGTTCGCGCTCGGGCGATGCGCAGGACGCCTCGGGCGCGGATCGAGAGCGTCAGTCGGCCACGGCGGTATAGCCGGCAGACGAGTTGAGGCGGGGCGCGATGCGCGACATGATGCATCGCGCGGCAACAAGATTCAGGGCGCAAATGCGGTATGCGCTCCAGCAGGCATTCGAAGCTCGAACTGATGACGTGCGCGGCATGAGCACCGCGTGCGAGGAGGAGAGATGCCGGAGCAGCAACTGGCTGGCGACGTGGCATGGCTGAGTGGTGGCCTGCTGTTCGCGTGGCTTGTGTGTGCGCTTGCACAATTGTCGGCACTTGCGCCGGCATGGGCGCATCGCGCGCCAGCGCGCGCGAAGCCGCATTGCAAGCGCGCAAGCGAGGTGACGCCGCGATCCCGCGCCGCGCTCGCCATATCGTTCGCACTGCTATTGACTGTGCCGCCGGGATTGCTTGCGGCGCTCGTCGCCCATTTGCCCGACGCGGTTGCGGCGGCGGAATGCGGCGCGCTTGCGGGGTTGTGGCTGGGCGCGCGGCACGACCTCGCGAAGCGCGCGCGGGCGACGGCCGTTGCGGGCTGCATGGTGGGTACGGTGTCGATCTGCGTCTGCTTCGCCAGTTTTCTACTGCTGTCCGCGCTGCCCGCGTCCGCGCGCGCAGCGCTTTACGTCACGGCAACGCTCGGCGCGGTGCTCGCGGGCGCCGCTGCGAACGCGCTTATATGCGGCGCGCGCATGAATGAGCGCAGCCGCTTGCCGTTCCGGAAAGGCGATCGTGTAGTGCATGCCATTGCGTTCGCTTTGTTCGCGATGCTGGGCTACGGCTTCGCGGCGGTGCGCAATCTGGCCTCGGCTGAATTCGGGCTCTCGGTTCTGATGGCCGCCTGCGTGCTGGCCGCCGCGCTTGGCGCGCGTCTCATGGGTGGCGCTCGCCGTTCTGTTGCGCCGCGTCCGGGCACCGTGTGCGCGCCTGCCGGTGCGCAGGCCAACGTGATTGCGCGGATCGCCCCATCGAAGACGCCTGCGCAGACGCATTTCGCGGGCGTCCCGCGCGATTGGCTTTTCGCGCCTTGCGGCCGCAGCGCGCTCGAACCGGCGGGTTTCGACACATGGCTGGCGGATTGCGCCCCGCCCAGGGAAGCGCCGCGCGCGTCGCATCATGTCTCGCAGGATTTGCCGCGCCGAAAGCGCAATCGCAGCCGCCCTGGCGCGCTCAGGCAGCGTCAGGGACCGCACTGAAGCGGCGTTGAGGACGCATATTCGACGATTCGGGGAAGAACATCGCATCGATTCGCACCCCTTCGCAACGGCGCTTTGTGCGGCGCTGTCGGCGGCGAAGGGCGCGAACGATCAACTATGTCTGATGAATTCGCGCGAATTCATTAACTCTTACCTATGCAATGACGACTCTGACACACGTGTAATGTTTTCGATGAGCTGCTCGCCTTCCTCGAGAAGAAAGCGCTTGAACGCGAGCGCGACGGGCGGCAGGCGCTTGTTCTTGCGGTGCACGAGGTACCAGTTGAGCATGACCGGAAAGCCTTCCACGTCGAGCACGGTGAGGTGTCCGACCTGCAATTCGAGGCTGATGGTATGCGCGGAGAGAAATGCGATGCCCATGCCCGCGATCACGGCTTGCTTGATCGTCTCGGTGCTCTGGATCTCCATCGCGATCTTCAGGTTGGTGATCTTGCCCGCGAAGCCTTCCTCCATCGAATTCCATGTGTCCGAGCCGCGCTCGCGCACGATGAACGCTTCGTTCGCGAGCGTGCTGAGCTTGATGCCGCGCTTGTGCGCAAGCGGGTGCGTGGGCGCTGCCACGATCACGTAGGGGTGGGGGGCGAACGCTTCGTTGATGGCGTCGGTGGCGTGCGGCGGGCGCACCATGACCGCGAGATCGGTCTGGTTGGTCGCGAGCTGTTGCAGCAATTGCTCGCGGTTGTGCACGGAAAGATTGAGTTGCACGCCCTTGTAGCGGCGCGTGAATTCGGCGAGCAGGCGCGGAAAGAAGTAATCGCCCGCGCTGATCACGGCCACGTTGAGCTTGCCGCCGGAAACGCCCTTCAACTGGCTCATGGCCTCGTCGACTTCGTGGAACTGCTGAATGATCGCGCGGCTGTAGTGCAGCATTTCCGTGCCGGCTGGCGTGAGATAGATCTTCTTGCCGAGCTGCTCGAAGAGCGGCAGGCCCGCGTGATCTTCGAGCTGCCGGACCTGGGTAGAGACGGCCGGCTGCGTGAGATGAAGCTCTTCGGCGGCACGCGAAAAACTGAGGTGGCGCGCCACGGTTTCGAAGACTTTCAACTGGCGCAGCGTGGCGTTTCGCATGGTCATGGCCGATCCATAAAGGATACTGAATCAACATAATAACAAAGTTTAATTATTCGTAATCGAGTAATCACCCTAGCATGAGTTGAAAGGAGTCCGAATGCCATGTGCTGGCGTGCGGGTTAACGCCGAGAAAAGCGTTTTTGAGCGGGAAAACCCGTACCCGATGGCTTGGCAGAAGGGCTTTTCAGGCGCTTTATGAATTTATCGAATGAGCGTGGAGTGTCGAATTTCCATTCGAATTTCCATGTGCCGGATCGAATAAAAACAAGCGGTAAAAGAGGGTGGGCTCAAGACCATAAGTCGGTATCTATGCAAGCCGGAAAAGCGGCTGCAATCCGTAAATAGATAGTGGAGACAAGCGAGATGAATGCAATCGGTCAGAGTAGCGAGGGTGGTCCGTTTTGGACGAACCGCTGGGGTCAACTGGTGTTGGGCATGCTATGCATGGCGCTCGTTGCCAATCTGCAGTACGCGTGGACGTTGTTCGTTGCGCCCATGAACGCACGCCATCACTGGGGCGAAGCCTCCATCCAGCTGGCGTTCTCGATCTTCATCCTGACTGAAACCTGGCTCGTGCCGCTCGAAGGCTGGCTCGTCGACAAGTTCGGCCCGCGCCCGGTCGTCATGGGCGGCGCTGTGTGTGCGGGCCTCGCCTGGGTGCTCTACTCGTATGCCACCACGCTGCCGATGCTCTATGCGGGTTCGGTGCTCGCGGGTCTTGGCGCTGGCGGCGTGTACGGCACCTGCGTGGGCAACGCGCTCAAGTGGTTCCCGGACCGTCGCGGCCTCGCGGCGGGTCTCACGGCAGCGGGCTTTGGCGCGGGTGCCGCCATCACCGTGATTCCGATTGCGAACATGATCACGCGCTCGGGCTACGAGCACACGTTCTTCTTCTTCGGAGTCCTGCAGGGCGTCGCGATCCTGCTGCTCGCGTTCCTGCTCGTGAAGCCTGTGCCGCGCGCCGCGATGGCGACGGGCCGCCGCCTCGTCACGCGCGTCGACTACACGCCGGGGCAGATGGTCAAGCAGCCGGTATTCTGGGTCATCTATATCGCGTTCGTTGCCGTGGCCGCGGGCGGCCTGATGGCCACTGCGCAGATCGGCCCGATCGCGAAGGACTGGGGCCTCGCACGCATGCCGATGACGGTGTTCGGCGCGACGCTGCCGCTGCTCACGCTCACGCTGTCGATCGACAACATCTGCAATGGCTTCACGCGCCCGCTGTGCGGCTTCATCTCCGACAAGATCGGCCGCGAGAACGCCATGTTCTTCATCTTCGTGGGCGAAGGCTTGGCGCTGCTCGGCATGATGCAGTACGGCACGAACCCGTATGCGTTCATCACGTTCGCCGCGCTCATCTTCCTCTTCTGGGGCGAGATCTTCTCGATCTTCCCGGCGATCTGCGCCGACACCTTCGGCAGCAAGTACGCTGCCGCCAACGCGGGCACGCTCTACACCGCGAAGGGCACGGCCGCGCTGCTCGTGCCGGTGGCCTCGGTGCTCTCGGCCACGGGCGGCTGGAGCGCCGTGTTCATCGCCGCGGCGGTCATCACGATCGCGGCGGGCGTGAGCGCCAAGTTCATCCTCGCGCCCATGCGTCACCGCCTGATCGAGCGCAGCGACGAGCATTCCACCTCGCTCGCGGCGAATCCGGCCGGCCTGCAGCACTGGCCCAACCAGACGGGCGAATGAGCGACGTTCAAGGGGAGCAGGCCCGACCATGTCGATGAACGTTTCGCTCCAGCAACTCAAGGTATTCGTCGCGGTGGCGCGCGAGCGCAGCTTCACGCGCGCCGCGCGCGAATTCGGGCTCACGCAGTCGGCGGTCAGCCGCTGCGTGCGCGACCTCGAAGAGGCCATCGACCTGAAGCTCTTCGATCGCACCACGCGCCAGGTCGAACTCACGCTCGCGGGCAGCGGCTTCGAGCGGCGCATCGGGCGCCTGCTCGACGAAATCGACATGGCGCTGAACGAAGGCCGCGACGCGAACCAGGCGCATAGCGGCGTCGTCCTCGTGGCGAGCAACCCGGCGCTCTCGTCAGGCTGGGTTCCCGCCGCGTTCGCACGCTGTGCCGCGGCGTTTCCTTCGCTCACGCTGCAATTGCAGGACTTGCCGCAAGCCGCGGTCTTGCAGGCCGTCGAGCAGGGCGAAGCCGATTTCGGCGTGGTTGCGGAAGCCATGCCGTTCGCGAGCGCCAATCTCGAGGTGCAGCCGCTCGCCGCCGCGCCGTTATGCGCCGTGCTGCCCTCGCATCATCCGCTCGCGTTGCAGGGTGCGCTGCGCTGGGACGAGCTCGCGCACGAGCCGCTCGTCACGCTCAATCGCGAGGCGGGCTGCCGTAGCGTGGTGATGCGCGCGCTCCAGGGGCTGCGGCCCGAAGGGCGCCCGGTGCAGGAGCTCGCGCACATCGAAGGCGTGGCGCGCATGGCGCAACTGGGCATGGGCATCGGCATTCTGCCCATCAGCAGCGATGGCGCGCGTGCGACGCACGGCGATGCGGCGGGCGCCTGTCATTGGCCCATGCCGGCAGGGCCGCTCGTCGCGCGCATGCTGCATCCCGTCGTGATGGTGAGCACGCTGCTCGTGCGGCGCCGCAATCGCTCTTTGCGTCCTTGCGCCCAGGCGGCCTGGTCCCAGTTCGCCGCGGACGGGCACATCGTGAACGACCACGCCGCCGACTCGACATCACACAACGCGCACGTTGCGGGCAGCTTCGAGCGCGATGCCGTCGTGCTGGCGCGTATCGGTTGATCGTTCCTGGTCGATCGTCGAAAAGCAGCACGAAATCCAGCGGTAAACGCAAAACGGATCGCGCGAAAGCGCGATCCGTTCAAACTTTTCCCGTGTACCGAGCGTAGCCTCAGGCGGCCTGTCGCATCATGCGTTCGCGCTGCTTCACGAGCGCGAGCACGGTGTCGATGGCGGGCGTCGCTTCGCCCACGAGCTGCCCCATCTCCTGCACGACAGTCAGGAGCGGGTCGATTTCCATCGGTCTGCGCTGTTCCAGATCGACGAGCATCGAGGTCTTGTGCGCGCCCACCGCGCCCGCGCCGTCGATGCGCCGCTCCAGGTCCACGCGGAAACGCACGCCGAACTGCTCGGCAATGCGCTGCGCTTCGAGCATCATCGTGCGCGCAACGGAACGCGTGGCCGGGTCCTGCGTGATGACGTCGAGCGTGGCGTGCGTGAGCGCGCTGATCGGATTGAAACAGAGATTGCCCCACAGCTTGAGCCAGATTTCATCGCGGATGTTCTCGCGGATCGGCGCCTCGAAGCCGGCCGCCGTCATCGCTTCGTGCAACTGAACGATGCGCGGGGTGCGCTCGCCCGAGGGTTCTCCGATGGGAAACTTCTTGCCGTACACATGGCGGATCACGCCCGGTGCTTCGATCTCCGCGGCGGGGTACAGCACGCAGCCGATCGCGCGCTCGGGCCCGAGACGCGTCCACTGCGAGCCGTCGGGATCGATGCTTTCGAGCCGCGAGCCTTCGAACTTGCCGCCATGACGGTAGAAGTACCAGTAGGGAATGCCGTTGGTGCCCGTGACGATGGCGGTGTGCTTGCCGATGAGCGGCTGCATCGAGTCGATCACGCCCGCCACCGAGTGCGCCTTGAGCGTGACGATCACCACGTCCTGCGCGCCCAGCTCGCGCGGATCGTTCGTACAACGGACCTTTGCGACATGTTCCTCGCCGTCCATCAAGAGGCGCGCGCCGCGCTCGCGCATGGCGGCAAGATGCGGGCCGCGTGCGATGAAGCTCACGTCGGCGCCCGCGCGTGACAGTTGCACGCCCATCATGCCGCCGATGGCGCCCGCTCCAAAGATGCAGATCTTCATATGGATTCCCCAATGACGTTGAAAACCGCGTGTCTGCGAGCGCCATGCGCGCGACCGAAGTCAATCCGGCCACGCGCTGCGCTGGCAGGCGATGATTCGAGCATAGGGGCTGCCGTCGATTAACGACAGTTAAAGTTTATCGGCGAAATCATCAGGGATACGTTATGCACTACGCGTTTTCCCGATGCGATGCGAGACGAGGGAAAGGATCTGGCGCGGCGTCGCTGTGTCGGATCTGCACGGCGAGCCACGCGAGCCAGGCCGCGTCCGCTTGCGCAAAAAAGGGCCGCACGCTTAAATATGACGGACGCGCCCTGCCTTGCTGACGGGCCGATGCGCAGTGCATCACGGGTATCCACGAACATCCTCGGGAAAGGGAGTCGTTCATGAATGGAAAGACCGTTGCTGAACGCGAGGCGGCTGGCCGTGCCGCGCGCGAGCGCGTGAAACGTTCGAGCCACAGGCAGGTGGGCGAGCTGCACCGCGATCCGCTCGCGCTGCTCGAGAAGAGCAGCGAGGGGCGCGTGCCCAGCCTCGTGCCGCTGCGCTACGGGCGCATGATCGTCTCGCCGTTCACGTTCTTTCGCGGCAGCGCGATCCTGCAGGCACACGATCTCGCCCGGGTGCCGAACACGGGCATGGTCATGCAGATTTGCGGCGACGGCCATCTGCTCAATTTCGGCGGCTTCGCCACGCCCGAGCGCCAGCTCGTGTTCGATCTCAACGACTTCGACGAAGTGGCGCCCGGCCCTTGGGAGTGGGATCTCAAGCGGCTCGTCGCGAGTCTCGTGGTGGCCGCGCGTCACATGCGCTACTCGCGCGGCGTGGCCGAAGAGCTCGTGATGGCGGCCGTGACCACTTATCGCGACCGCATGCGCCAGTATGCGGATTTTGGCGCGCTGGAGCTCTGGTACGACAAGATCACGTTCGACCGCATGGTGGAGACCGCACTCACGCCCGAGGGCCGCCGCCTCATTCGCCGCGGCATGGAGAAGGCCGCGGGGCGCACGCACGAGAGCATGCTGGAAAAGCTCGCTTATCGCAGCGATCGTGACGGGCGCGAGCTGCGCGAAGGACGCGACGACCGCGAAGGCCTGGCCGGCACCTACTGGACGATTCGCGACGCCCCGCCCGTGCTCTTTCACGTTCACGGCCCGAGCTCGCTTTACGAATCCGAGGACAACTGGCTGACGCAAGGCGACTGGCGCACGCTGATCAAGCCGACCTACGAGGCCTATCTGAAGACGCTGGTCCCCGATCGCCGCGAGCTGCTCGAGCACTTCGAGATCCAGGATCTCGTCTTCAAGGTGGTGGGCGTGGGCAGCGTAGGCACGCGCTGCCTCGTGCTGCTGCTCGTCGATCATCATGGCAAGCCGCTTTTCCTGCAGGTGAAGGAGGCGCGCCAATCCGTCATTTCCCAGTATTTCAAGGCGCCCGCGCTCAAGCACGAGGGCGCGCGCGTGGTGCAGGGGCAGCGCCTGCTGCAGGCGGCGAGCGATATCTTCCTCGGCTGGTCCACGGGGCCCTCGGGGCGTCACTTCTACTTCCGCCAGTTGCGCGACATGAAGCTTTCGGTAGACATCGAGATGCTCGACAGCACGCTGCTCACGGGCTATGCGCGCCTGTGCGGCTGGGCGATGGCGCGCGCGCATGCGAAGTCGGGCAACGCGGCCATCGAGATCGCCTCGTATATCGGGCGTGGCGACCCGTTCGCCGAAGCGCTCGTGGGCTATGCGGCCAGCTACGCGGACCAGGTGGAGCGCGATTACGACGTGTTCGTCAAGGCCGCGCGCAGCGGCGCGATCGTGGCGCGCAGCGACGAGGACATGGCCGCCGACTTCCGCATCTGACCGGCTGGCGGCGCGAACGCGCTATCCTTGCGCTTTTGCCCCGCCGCACGCGCGCCGCGCCGTGCGATACGCGTCACATGCGTCTACGTCACATCGAAGTTTTCCACGCGATCATGCGTACGGGCTCGCTTTCGAAAGCCGCCGAGCTCCTGTGCGTTTCGCAGCCCGCCGTGAGCAAGGTGCTCGCGCATGCCGAGCGCAGCGCGGGCCTGAAGCTGTTCGCGCGGGCGCACGGCCGCCTGCAGCCCACGCGCGAAGCCGAATTGCTGTTCGCCGAGACGCAGAAGCTACAGTCGAGCCTCGACAGCATTCGCGATCTCGCGCGCAATCTCGCGCTGCATCCGCAAGGACTGCTGCGCATCGGCTGTCTGCCGAGCCTCGGGCTCAGCCTCATTCCACAGGCCGTCCAGGCGTTTCGCGCGAGCTACCCCGCCGTGTCGCTCAAGGTCCAGACGCGCCATACGGCGGAGCTGCTCAACGCCTTGCTCACGCGCGAGCTGGATGTGGGCGTCGCGCTCAATCCGCCCGCGCGGCCCGGCATCGCGGCGCTCGAACTCGGGCGCACGGCCGTGGTGTGCGTGGCGCCGCCCGACGATCCCACGCCTGCCGGGGTGCCGCTTGCGCTGCAGGAATTCGTCGATGGCGACTGGATCAGCATCGGCAACGTCGATCCGCTGGGCGAGACCATCGGCCATCTGCTCGAGACCCAGGGCGTGGATGGGCGGCTGGCCGCCGTCGAGGCGCAGACCTGGTACGTGGCGCGCTCGCTGGCGGCGCGCGGCATCGGGCGCGTGCTGCTCGACGAGATCACGGCGAAGAGCGCGGGCGAGCCGGTCGCGATTCGACGCGTGGCGCCGGAACTCACGGTAGGCGTGTTCGCGGTGTGGCGTGACGGCGGTATGGACTCGCAGGCGGGCAACGCGTTCGTGGACGTGCTGCGCGGCATGCTGGCGGCGCGCTGAGCGCGCCGCGCGCTTTGGCCAGGTGGCGGCGAGCGAAACAACGAACCGATTGAACCGATTGAATCGATTGAAACGAGGCAGAGATCATGACTGAAGCGAATCGAAACGAAGGCGCCGCAAGCGATCCCACCGCGAACGCCGCGCGCAAGGTGGCGCTCGTCACCGGGGCGGGCAGCGGTATCGGGCGCGCCTGTGCGCGCAAGCTGCTGGCGAACGGCTATGCGGTCGTGCTCGCGGGCCGCCGCGCCGAGCCGCTCGAAACGCTGGCCGCCGAAGCGCGCGCGGCCGGCCAGGAGGCGCTGGCCGCGCCGTGCGACGTGACGGACGCGGCGGCGGTGGAGGCGCTCTTCGAGACCGTACGCACGCGCTACGGGCGTCTGGATCTGCTCTTCAACAACGCGGGCCGCAACGCGAAGGCGGTCGACATCGACGAGCTTTCCGTCGACGACTGGCGCGCCGTGGTCGATACCAACCTCACCGGCGTTTTTCTGTGCACGCGCGCGGCGTTCGCGCTGATGAAGCGCCAGAGCCCGCGCGGCGGCCGCATCATCAACAACGGCTCGATCTCGGCGCACGCGCCGAGACCGTTCAGCATTGCGTACACGGCCACCAAGCATGCCATCACGGGCCTCACGAAGTCGGTGTCGCTCGACGGGCGGCGTTACGACATCGCCTGCGGCCAGATCGACATCGGCAACGCGGCCACCGAGATGGCCGAACGCATGGCGCGCGGCGTGCCGCAGGCGAACGGCGAGATCGCCGTGGAGCCGCTGATGGACGTCGAGCTCGTCGCCGATGCGGTGCTGCACATGGCACAACTGCCGCTCGAAGCGAACGTGCAGTTCATGACCCTCATGGCGACCAGGATGCCGTTCGTGGGGCGCGGCTGACCGGTCCGCCGCTGATGCAGGGGCGCCGCACGCGCGTTCGCATGGTCCCGTATACTGGACGTGCCGAACCATCAATGACGCCTGTCCCCCATGTCTTTACCCCCGCGTTCCGAGGACGACCCGCGTCCCTTGCCGCCCGAGCGGCCCAGTAACGAAGACTGCTGCCAGAGCGGCTGCAGTCCCTGCATTTTCGATCTCTACGACGAAGAGATGGGCCGCTGGCGCGCCGCGCTGGCGGCGTGGGAGGCGCGCGAGGCCGCTCGCCAGGCCGCTCGGCGTGACGAGAAAAGCAGCAAGAAGGGCGCGGCCGAGACTTCCGGATAGTGTCCGGATAGCGCAGGCAGCCCTCACATTGCCGACATCGGCGAACCTCGTCATCTCCCCCGAATTCCCGGCAGACCGTCATGTCCGATCCCATTTCGCTTCTTGCCACGAGCCCGCCCGACGCCGCCGCGCTCGACGCGCTGCATGCGTTCGCCGAGCGTCATCCGCGACTCTTCGTGCTGACCGGCGCGGGCATCAGCACGGACTCGGGCATTCCCGGCTATCGCGACGAGAACGGGGCCTGGAAGCGCTCGCCGCCCATCACGCTGCAGGAATTCCTGGGCTCCGAGCGCGCGCGGCGGCGCTACTGGGCGCGCAGCATGATCGGCTGGCCGACCGTCGGGCTCGCGCAGCCCAACGGCGCGCATCGCGCGCTCGCCCGGCTCGGCGCCGCGCAGCGCGTGGGCGCGCTCGTCACGCAGAACGTCGACGGCCTGCATCAGCGTGCCGGCAGCGGCGATGTGATCGAGTTGCACGGCAGCATCGGCCATGTGCATTGTCTCGGCTGCGGCGCGCAATACGCGCGCGCGTCGCTGCAGCCGCGCCTCGAAGCGGGCAATCCGGCGCTGGCGGGCGCGAACGCCGAGCCCGCTGCCGACGGCGACGCGCACCTCGACTTCGACGGCGACGCGGCCTTCGAGATTCCCGCCTGCGAGGCGTGCGGCGGCGTGCTCAAGCCGTCGGTGGTGTTCTTCGGCGAAAACGTGCCGCGCGAGCGCGTGGCGGCGGCTTCGGCGGCGCTCGACGAAGCGGATGCGGTGCTGGTGGTCGGCTCGTCGCTGATGGTGTATTCGGGCTATCGCTTCTGCGCGTGGGCGCAGCAGCGCGGCAAGCCCGTCGCGGCGATCAACCTCGGCAAGACGCGCGCCGATCCGCTGCTCGCGCTCAAGGTGGCGGCGCCGTGCGCGGCCACGCTCGAAGCGCTGGTCGCGCGGCTCGCGGCGTGATGCTGCGCGAAGCTCGCCGGGCGCAGGAAGAAAAGCCCATACTGACCGACTGACGCACCGCAAACCCACGATACGATGAACGATCCGCAGGACCCGCACCTTCACCGCCTCACGGCGCCCGCCGCCGCGCGCAATGCGGCGCCGATCCTCGCGGTGCTGCGCGGCGCGCTGCCCGCGCGCGGCACGGTGCTGGAGATCGCGAGCGGCACCGGCCAGCACGCCGCGCATTTCGCGGCGGCGCTGCCGGGCATCGCGTGGCAGCCGAGCGACACCGACCCGCGCGCCCGTGCCTCCATTGCCGCGTGGCGTGCCCACACGGGCCTTGCGAACCTGCGCGAGCCGCTCGATCTCGACGTGCGCCGCGAGCCCTGGCCGATAGGCGCGGTGGACGCCATCGTCTGCATCAACATGATTCACATTGCGCCCTGGGCGGCGGCTGTCGCGTTGATGAAAGGCGCGGGCGCGCGCCTTGCTGCAGGCGGCGTGTTGGTGCTCTACGGTCCGTACCGGCGTGGCGGCGCGCACACGGCGCCCTCGAACGCGGCCTTCGACGCCGATTTGCGTGCGCGCGACCCGGCGTGGGGCGTGCGCGACCTGGAGGCGGTGGAGGCGCTCGCGCAGGCCGAAGACTTGGTCTGCGAGACGGTCGTGCCGATGCCGGCCAACAATTTCAGCGTAGTTTTTCGCAAGCAGCCGGCGGTGGCCGGCGGGTAAGCGATCATCGCGGCCTTCGAGGAGGCCGGGAGACCAAAGCAGCAGACCGAGTCGGCAGACACTCGCGCGCAGGGCAACGAATCAACGAATACGCGGGCGAACGCCGGTTGCCGCCGGGGTTCCGCCTGGCCGGTGCGCGCAGAATGTACGCTGCGGCACGCCGCGCGAACGTTTCCCTTATCCTTGCACGATCGGCGCCGCGCGCGAAAAACGCGCGGCGTCGCCCCAATCGATTGAAGTGGAGATTCAACATGAGCAAACAGGCAATCGGCGTGGTGGGTCTGGCCGTGATGGGGCGCAATCTCGCGCTCAACATCGAGAGCCGCGGCCATGCGGTGTCGGTGTTCAACCGCAGCCGCGAGAAAACCGATGAGCTGATCGCTGAGTTCCCCGAGCGCAAGCTCGTGCCGACGTACACGCTCGAAGAGTTCGTCGCGTCGCTCGAGAAGCCGCGCCGCATCCTGATGATGGTGAAGGCGGGCGAGCCCACCGACGCCACCATCGCGGCGCTCAAGCCGCTGCTGGACCAGGGCGACATCCTGATCGACGGGGGCAATACGCACTTCACCGACACCATCCGCCGCAATCAGGAACTCGCGAAGGCGGGCCTGCATTTTATCGGCACGGGGGTCTCGGGCGGCGAGGAAGGCGCGCTCAAGGGCCCCTCGATCATGCCGGGCGGCCCGCGCGACGCTTACGATCTGGTTGCGCCGATCCTCACCGAGATCGCGGCGAAGGCGCCCGATGGCGAGCCGTGCGTCGCGTACATGGGTCCGGACGGCGCGGGCCACTACGTGAAGATGGTTCACAACGGCATCGAATACGGCGACATGCAGCTGATCGCCGAAAGCTACGCGGTGCTCAAGCAGGTGCTCGGCCTCTCGAACGACGAGCTGGGCCAGGTCTACACCGAGTGGAACCAGGGCGAGCTCGACAGCTATCTGATCGAAATCACCTCGAAGATCTTCGCCAAGAAGGACGAGGAGACGGGCAAGTATCTCGTCGACGTGATTCTCGACCGCGCGGCGCAAAAGGGCACCGGCAAATGGACGAGCCAGAACGCGCTCGACCTGGGCGCGCCGCTGCCGCTCATCACCGAAGCCGTGTTCGCGCGCGTGCTTTCGGCGCTCAAGACGCAGCGCGTGGCGGCGAGCAAGGTGCTCGCGGGCCCGGACGCCAAGCCGTTCGCGGGCGACCGCAAGGCGTTCATCGAAGCGGTGCGCCGCGCGTTGTACTTCTCGAAGGTGATCTCGTATGCACAGGGCTTCGCGCAGTTGCGCGCGGCCTCGGACGAGTACAAATGGGACCTGCAGTACGGCACGATCGCCAAGATCTTCCGCGCGGGCTGCATCATTCGCGCGCGCTTCCTGCAGAAGATCACCGATGCCTATGCGAAGAACCCGCAGATCGATAATCTGCTGCTCGATCCCTACTTCCGCGACATCGCCGCCAACTATCAGGCGGCGCTGCGCGAAGTGGTGGTCCAGGCGGTGAACGCGGGCGTGCCGGTGCCGGCGTTCTCGTCGGCGATTGCGTACTTTGACGGCTATCGCTCGGAGCGCGTGCCCGCGAACCTCGTGCAGGCGCAACGCGACTTCTTCGGCGCGCACACCTTCGAGCGCATCGACAAGCCGGGCAGCTTCCATGCCGACTGGTCGTAAGACGGACTCGGCTGCACGAAGTTAGTGCTTACTGTGGCGCTTGACCGCATTGCTCTTGCAGGCCGAGCCAGAATGAATAGGGGAACCACCAGGTTCCCCTTTTTTATTACCGTTCTTGCAACGATTTATTGTGAAATTAGGGTTTTCCCTGGTAAGGGTAAACGCCTAGACTTTCATCAACGCAGACGAACACCGAGTTCGAAGCGCAAACAAAACAGATGGAGGTCGAATCATGAACAAGCTTTTCCCCGCCGTTGTCGTGGCCGCAGCCCTCGCTATCCCGGCCGTTTCGTTCGCGCAGTCGAGCCAGCAAGGTCTGACCCGCGCTCAAGTGCGCGCCGAGCTCGTCGAGCTCGAGCAGGCCGGTTACAACCCGGCGGGCGACCAGGTGAATTACCCCCAGAACATCCAGGCCGCACAGGCTCGCGTGACCCAGGAAAAGCTGGCTCAGGGCGACACGAGCGGTTATGGCGCGCCGGCTGTCGGTACGTCGCAGTCGGGTGCTCCGGTGGTGCAGCCGCAGCATGTTGCCCCGTCGCAATCGGTTTATTTCGGCCACTAAGTTGTGCAGTGGTCGCAGGTTGATGCGAGGTCGCGATGAGTGGCTTCGCGCCTGAGGCGGTTGGAAGTCGCAGTAAGCAGTTGAAGTCGCAGTAAGCAAAGAGGTGTGGTGCGTAGTTGCAGTAGGTCGTGCGCAGTAGAAGTCGTAGTGGTTGTTGCTTGACGTAGCAGGCAGTAGAGGTTGCAGTAAGCAGTTGAAGTCGCAGTGAGTAAAGAGGTGTGGTTCGCAGTTGCAGCAGGTAGTGCGCAGTAGAAGTGGCAGTAGTTGTTGCTTTACGTAGCAAGCAGTAGCAGTACGTAGTCCGTAGTAGAAGTTGCAGTGCGCAGTAGAAGGCTGAAGTAAGCAAAGAGGTTGCATTAGCAGTTGCAGTACGTAGCAAGCAACGGCGGTAAGCAGTAGAAGTTGCAGTACGCAGTAGCAGCATGCAGTCCAGCGCGGCCCGGTACGAACCGGCCCGCGCTTTTCTTTTATGGGTACGCGACGCGATCGCTGGCGCTCAATTCCCTAAAAGTCCGAGTTCATTTGCGGCCAGTTCGGCAGCGCTCAATCGCGTCTCTGCGGGCAGGCCATCCTCCAGCATCCAGAGGGCAGACAGGCCCGACCATGCGAGTATCCATTGCAGCAATCGGCGTCGATCGAGCTTTGCCGAGTCGGCCACGATCGCGACTCGCCGGGAAAACCGAACGGGATCTCCGGCAATGTCGCCGTCCGGGTTGCAAAAAAGATTGGCATAGTCGAATCCTCTTTCGCCAAGGAGTCCCTTCGGATCGATTGCCAGCCATTCCCGCTCGGCAAAATAGAGGATGTTCCCATGGTGCATATCGCCGTGCAGGACAACTTCGTCGATCGGTGGCCCGGCCAGCAAATTCTCTGCGGCCATGGCGGAAAGATGGAGGACGCCGTGCGCGGGCGTCGACGTCGATAGACAGAGCAGAGGCCTGAACCACTCGCTCAGTAGCACGACAGTGGGCGGTTGCGGAGACTGGTGCGCGTGCAATCTGGCCAGCGCTGCGCACGCGATTCGCATGGCCATGTCGTCCTGCCCCCAACGAGAAAGAACGGCCAGTGATGGATTGGGTCGAGCGCGCTCGATCAGAATGGCATCGTCACAGTGCGCCAACACGCGTGCTGCGCCGTTGCCATTCCACCAGGCCATAACGGCGTTGCCTCGGCGCTCTTCGTCGCAGGTGGCCACTTTCAGCATGGCCTCCTGTTGTTGAAATCGCACCGGAAGCAGATGGCTGGTCGCAGTCAGGATGGGGCTGCCATCTACGATCAAGTCCCAAAGGCGGATGTATCGCTCGAACATGTCTGCGATGGTACAGGCACATCGATGCCAGCAAGCCGCGCACCTCCATGGCAACGCCACCCGTGGCGCTTCAGACGCCGGAAACGGCCTGCGCCGTCAGCGTCCCGGCAAATGCGGCACGCCTTCGTTGCTCGTCACGCTCAACTGATGGATCGTCCGATGCGCCTTGTTCAACTGCGCCTGGGCCGCGATGCGCTGCGCCTCGAGCTGCGCCACGTCCTTGCGCACCTGATGCTGGCGCGCATTCACGCGGTGCTCCTGCTCCGTATGGCGCTGAAGATTGACGCGCAGACGCTCGGCTTGCGCCTCCGATTGTTCGATCTGCTTCGTGAGCATCGCGTTTTGCGCGGCCAGTTGGGCGAGCCGCGTTTCGCCTTCGGCGAGGCGCGTTGCCTGCTCTTCGAGATGATGGAACGCCGCGCTCGCGGCATCGAGATCGGCGGCCCGCAAGGCGTGCCAGAGCGTGTTGTCCTGGTGCAGGGTCACGAAGTAGGCGAGCGTGTGGGTATGAAACAGCAGCGTCACGGCATAGTCGAAGCTGCGGAACACGCGGAAGGTCGTGAGCTCGTTCGCGGCAACCAGCGCTTCGAACGCAGCGCCGTCGGCGAGTTGCACGGGCCGGTTGCCCAGGTGAGCGGGCACGGCCGGCACCGCGTGCAGCGTGGAGATCGGGCGCAGCGCGGTGGCGGGGTCGGGCGCACTTGCGGCGAGCGTTTCGGTGTCGGCGGGCGCACTGGCGCCGGTGGCGTCGCTGCCGCTGGCGGCGCGTGCGGCGGGTTCGTCGCGCTCGGCCGCGGCGTTCTCGGTGGGCGTCGCTTCGTGCGGCGGCTCGTGCTCGACGGCGACGAGGTGCGACGCGCCGTTGGAGCGCACGGCGCCACGGCGATTCAGGAATGACTTCACGGCGTTTCCCCCAAAATGTCATGCCGGGCGTCGCGGCGGCCCGGGGCGTAAAGGCGGCGAAAGGCGGCGAAAGGCGGCGGACCGTTACGGCCGGCATGCGGTCGAGGCGGGGCGGGCTATGGGCCTGCGCAGCAGCCCGTTCCGGCATGGCCTGTGGCGTGCCGATGCTTAGTGCAGCAGGCGCCGGCGGCGTGCAATATCGTCGAAGAGCGCGCGGCCGGGCTCGAGTGCGAACAGCCAGGTTTCGTCGTAGCCGCTCAGGGTGTCGAGCGCGTCGCGCAGACGCTCGACCACGATGGCCGGAATTTCCACCGTGGCTTCCAGGCCCCCGGACAACCGGGCGATACTGGCGTGCTGGACCAGTTCGTCGGCGGCTTCCGCGACGTCGGCGGCAAAGACGAGATGGTTGTTCAACAGTTCGACGAGGCCAGGCGATGCCGCGATGTCTTCGACGTTGAGCTGCACGGAAAGGAAAGTGGCTTTGTTCATCCTCGGATTCCTCACGGACGTTGCACCACAGCGAGAGGCCTTTCGTCTGATTATCTGATGAGAGCAGCAAGACCCAGTATAGGCGAGCGCACAAGCGGGTGGGCGGTGGGTGCGCAGGGTGCCGGCAGGCGATGCGCGGCCCCCGGGGCGAGCGACGGCGGCGGCGAAGTCTGCGCGCAAAAGCAGATCGTCACGCACAGGACGATATAATGGGGGCCGTTCGCCAATTCCGGCTTAATCAGGGTATCGCAGGCGAACGCCAGCGGCCCCACGCCCATCCAGATACGTATCACTCCGTCGTACGTAGCGAGGAACCAGCGAGGTACAGCAAGATGAATCGACAACGGCGAAACCCGGGCGCGTACGCGGCATTGGCCGCGCTCACGCTCGCCTGCAGCGCCTGCAGCACGCTCATGCCACCTTGGGAGGGCGGTACGACTTCGGCGCCCGCCACCACGTCCAATGGCGTGCCCGCCGGCTACTACCGCGTCAATCCCGGCGACACGCTTGCGCGCATCGCCGGCGCCTATGGCCAGCGTCCGCAGGACCTCGCGAGCTGGAACCAGTTGCCGCCGAACGCGCAGGTGCTGCCCGGCCAGGTGTTGCGCGTGGCGCCGCCGCCGAATTACGCCAATACGGCGCCGCAGCCGCCCGCCTACACCAACGCCGCGCCCGCGGCCGCCGGTGTCGCCGCGCCCGCGCCAGTCGGCATCACGCTCGCATGGCCCGTGCGCGGCCCGATCCTGCAGCGCTTCTCGCCTGGCAAGTCCAACGGCATCGTGATCGGCGGCACGCAGGGCGAGCCCGTCAAGGCCGCGGCGGCAGGCCGCGTGGTCTATGCGGGCACGGGCATCGAGGCCTATGGCCCGCTCGTCATCATCAAGCACAACGATCAGACCGTGACGGCCTATGGCCACAACAGCAAGCTGCTCGTGAAGGAAGACGACGCCGTCTCGCAAGGCCAGCCGATCGCCGAAATGGGCGTCGACAACAACGGCATCCCGGGCGTCGTGTTCGAAGTGCGCAGCGACGGCAAGCCGGTCGATCCGCTGCAACTGCTGCCGCACTGAGCACCCGACGGCGCAATAGCCGCTACAGGCATGCAATGGCACGCCGGGCGCTCATGCCCCCGGCGTGTCCAGGCGGTTGGCGCATGAGCCCGGGCTTCCCGCCGCACGCCGTTTGAAAATACACTCGATGGTTTGAACGCCGCGCAACGCGGCGGAACGCGCCGTGCGCGCACGGCCATTACGAGGATGCCATCCGCATGATCGATCTGCGCAGCGATACCGTTACCCGTCCGAGCCAAGCCATGCTCGCCGCCATGACCCACGCCGAAACCGGCGACGACGTCTGGGGCGACGACCCCACCGTGCTGCGCCTGCAGGCGCGCGTGGCCGAACAGGCCGGCAAGGAGGCGGGGCTGTTCTTTCCCAGCGGCACTCAGAGCAACCTTGCCGCGCTGATGGCGCATTGCGGCCGCGGCGACGAATACCTCGTCGGTCAGGCGGCTCACACGTACAAATACGAAGGCGGCGGCGCGGCGGTGCTGGGCAGCATCCAGCCACAGCCGCTCGAGAACGCCGAGGACGGCACGATCGCGCTCGAACGCGTCGCCGCCGCGATCAAGCCGATCGACGACCACTTCGCGCGCACGCGCCTTTTCGCGCTCGAGAACACCATCGGCGGGAAGGTGCTGCCTGCCGCCTACGTCGCGGAGGCCACGCAGTTCGCGCACGGTCGCGGCCTTGCCACCCATCTCGACGGCGCGCGCGTGTTCAATGCGGCGGTCGCGTCGAAGCAGCCGCTCGCGGCGCTGGCCGGGGGCTTCGACTCGGTGTCGATCTGCTTTTCGAAGGGGCTGGGCGCGCCGGTCGGCTCGGTGCTGGTGGGCAGCAAGGCGCTGATCGACGTGGCGCACCGCTGGCGCAAGGTGCTCGGCGGCGGCATGCGCCAGTCGGGCGTGCT
>Ga0164242_10000727_pt1 | contig 39725 bp, 35 predicted proteins | sample OricomgcompostMG_FD_108783 | JGI IMG/M metagenome (GOLD analysis project Ga0164242, IMG submission 108783) | Miracle-Growth compost microbial communities from Emeryville, California, USA - Original compost - Miracle growth compost (MG) ... | reverse complement strand
TCGTCCTTGAAGCGCTTGAGCGAGTCGAGTTCGCCGGTATGGATGACCACGTTGTTGCGGATCACGCGCACCGACGACGAACGCTTGACGAAACCGTCCGTGACCATACAACCCGCGATCAGGCCGACCTTCGGCACTCGAATCACCTGACGCACCTCGGCCATACCCGTAACCGTCTCGCGCTTCTCCGGCGCCAACATGCCCGACATCGCCGCCTTCACCTCATCCACTGCGTCATAGATGATGTTGTAGTAGCGGATGTCGATGCCATTAGCCTCGGCCACCTTGCGCGCCTGCGCATCTGCACGCGTATTGAAGCCGATGATGACCGCCTTCGAAGCCGTTGCCAGGTTGACGTCCGACTCGCTGATCGCACCGACCGCGCTGTGCACGATCTGCACGCGCACTTCGCTGGTCGACAGTTTAAGCAGCGATTGCACCAGCGCTTCCTGCGAGCCCTGCACGTCGGCTTTGACGATGAGCGGCAGGTTCTGCACTTCGCCTTCCGCCATCTGCTCGAGCATGTTTTCGAGCTTCGCGGCCTGCTGCTTCGCCAGCTTGACGTCGCGGAACTTGCCTTGACGGAACATCGCGATTTCACGCGCCTTGCGTTCGTCCGGCAGCACGATGACTTCTTCGCCCGCGCCCGGCACTTCCGAGAGACCCTGGATTTCGACCGGGATCGACGGGCCCGCTTCCTTCGTGGCCTTGCCCGTTTCGTCGAGCATGGCGCGCACGCGGCCGTAGGCGCTGCCCGCCAGCACGACGTCGCCGCGATTGAGCGTACCCGACTGGACGAGGATCGTTGCAACCGGACCCTTACCCTTGTCGAGCTTCGCTTCGATGACGATGCCCTTGGCTGGCGCTTCGACCGGTGCCTTCAGTTCCAGCACTTCGGCTTGCAGCAGCACGTTTTCGAGCAGGTCGTCGATGCCCGCGCCGGTCTTCGCCGACACCGGCACGAACGGCGAGTCGCCGCCGTACTCTTCCGGCACCACGCCTTCCGCGACGAGTTCCTGCTTGACGCGATCGAGATTCGCATCCGGCTTGTCGATCTTGTTGATCGCCACGACGAGCGGCACGCCACCCGCCTTCGCGTGCGAGATGGCTTCCTTCGTCTGCGGCATCACGCCGTCGTCGGCCGCGACCACCAGAATGACGATGTCGGTTGCCTTCGCACCGCGCGCACGCATGGCCGTGAAGGCCTCGTGACCCGGCGTGTCGAGGAACGTGATGACGCCACGCGGCGTATCGACGTGGTAAGCGCCGATGTGCTGCGTAATGCCGCCCGCTTCGCCCGCGGCGACCTTCGCACGGCGGATGTAGTCGAGCAGCGAGGTCTTGCCGTGGTCGACGTGGCCCATGACCGTGACGACCGGCGGACGCGGCAGTTGCTCTGCGTCCGTCGCGGTGGTCTGGCCTTCGACCAGCAGCGCTTCCGGATCGTCGAGCTTCGCGGCAACCGCATGGTGACCGAGCTCCTCGACGATGATCATCGCCGTTTCCTGGTCGAGCATCTGGTTGATGGTGACCATCTGGCCCATCTTCATCATCACCTTGATGACTTCCGATGCCTTCACGGACATCTTGTGCGCGAGATCGGCCACCGTGATGGTTTCCGGCACGTGCACTTCACGGACGATCGGCTCGGTGGGCGCCTGGAACGACGAGGCGGCGTCCTGGTGACGGCCACGGCCCTTCGGGCCGCCGCGCCAGCCGCGGTCCACGCCGCCCGACGAGTCGCCACGCGTCTTGATGCCACGACGCTTGGCGGCGTCGTCCTGCCAGCCGCCCTTGCCTGCGCCCGGCTTCTTGTTGCGGTCGCCCGCGCCTGCGCCCGGTGCGCTCGTCGAGGGCGCAGCCGTGGTGGCGGGCTTCTTCGCGCCAGCGCCAGCGGCCGGGCGCGCAGCGGCGCCTTCCGGACGGGCCGGCTTGTGCAGCGTGCCCTTGGCTTCGGCGGGCTTGGCCGGCTCGACGGGCTTGGGCGGCTCGACCGCCTTCACCTGCGCCTTACGCGGCGTGTTCATCATCTCGCGGATCGCGCGCGCTTCGGCCTCGGCGGCCGCGCGGCGGCGAGCGATCTCTTCCTGTTCCTTTTGCGCCTTCTCGGCGGCCTCACGCGCAGCGGCTTCGGCCTTCTGGGCGGCTTCGCGTTGTGCCGCGCGCTCGGCTGCGGCGCGCTGCTCGTCCTGCTGATCTTGTTGTTGCTTCACTTCCTTCGTCGCTTCGCTCTGTGCGTTGCGTTGCGCAGCCACGGCCTGCTCGGCCAGCTCGCGCGCGGCGGCATCGGCTGCGGCCTTCTTCTGCGCGGCCTCTTCCTCGGCGCGGCGGCGCTCGGCCTCCGCAGCCTCTTCGCGTGCGCGGCGCTCGGCCTCTTCACGCGCGAGCAGTTCCTGGCGCTCCTTGAGCTCCTGAGCCTGGCGCTCGAGCAGCTCGGCCTCGCGGCGCGCTTCCTCTTCGCGGCGCTGCAGCTCCGCCTCTTCGGCAACAGCGGCTGCGTCGGTCGCATGATTCGATGCCTCCGCCTGTTCGGCGGACTCGTCGCGGCGGACGAACGTGCGCTTCTTGCGCACCTCGACCTGAATGGTGCGAGCCTTACCCGTCGAATCGGACTGCTTGATCTCCGACGTATGCCGTTTCGTCAGCGTGATCTTGCGCTTGTCTGCATCAGTCGAGCCGTGAGACTTGCGCAAGTGGTCGAGCAGACGCGCCTTGTCCGTTTCGGACAAGGAGTCGGCTTCGCTCGCCTTGGTGACGCCCGCCGCCTGCAGCTGCTCCAGCAGCACGCCGGCCGGCATTTTCAGTTCAGCGGCAAATTGGGCTACGTTGTTACTCGCCATTCATTCCTCTTAATGCAAGGACCGATTCCTTGCGGTTGACATCGGTTCATGCGGCACCGTGTGCCCCGCGCCGGTACCTCTGGCCAGCGGGGCGGCCGCGATCAGTTTTCAGTGGGTCATGGTCGCTTCCTGCTCGTCGCGCCCGGGTTCCGTGCCTGTTGCCAGGTCACTCGAACCAGTGCTCGCGCGCTTTCATGATCAACGCCTTGGCGGCGTCCTCTTCCATTCCCGTCATTTCGGTGAGCTCGTCCACGGCCAGCTCGGCGAGCTCGTCGCGGGTGTGAATCTCGTGCTGCGCCAGCTTCGCCAGCAGATCCGGGTCGATGCCGTCGAGGCTCTTCAGATCCAGCGCGGCGCTTTCCACCTTCTCTTCGTTCGCGATGGCCTGCGTGAGCAACGCGTCGCGTGCGCGGTTGCGCAGCTCGTGCACGGTGTCCTCGTCGAACGCCTCGATTTCCAGCATTTCGTTGAGCGGCACGTAGGCGATCTCTTCGAGGCTCGTGAAGCCCTCGTCGATCAGGATGTCGGCGACTTCCTCGTCCACATCGAGACGCGCCATGAACAGGTCGCGCAGCACCGTGCGCTCCTGGTTCTGCTTCTGCGCGGATTCGTCCGGCGTCATGATGTTGATCTGCCAGCCGGTAAGCTCGCTGGCAAGACGCACGTTCTGGCCGCTGCGGCCAATGGCGACCGCAAGCTCGCTCTCGTCGACCACGACGTCCATCGAGTGCTTTTCTTCGTCGACGACGATCGACTGCACGGCAGCCGGCGCGAGCGCGCCGATCACGAACTGGGCGGGATCTTCCGACCATAGCACGATGTCGACGTTTTCGCCACCGAGCTCGTTGCGCACGGCCTGCACGCGCGAGCCGCGAATGCCGACGCAGGTGCCGATGGGGTCGATGCGCTTGTCGTAAGCCACCACGCCAATCTTGGCGCGCACGCCCGGATCGCGCGCCGCGGCCTTGATCTCGAGAAGGCCCTGCTCGATTTCCGGCACTTCCATCTCGAAGAGCTTCATCAGGAACTCGGGCGCCGTACGCGAGAGCTCGATCTGCGGGCCGCGCGCGGTGCGGTCGATCTTGCCGATCCAGGCGCGCACGCGGTCGCCCACGCGCAGGTTTTCCTTCGGAATCAGCTGGTCGCGGCGCAGCAGCGCTTCGACACGGCCCGATTCGACGATGAAGTTGCCCTTGTCCATGCGCTTGACCGTGCCGGTCATGATGCTTTCGCCGCGCTCGAGGAAGTCGTTCAGGATCTGCTCGCGCTCGGCGTCGCGCACCTTCTGCAGGATGACCTGCTTGGCGGCCTGCGCGCCGATGCGGCCGAACTCGACCGAGGGCACCGGCTGCTCGATGAACTCGTCGATCTGGGCTTCGGGGTTCTGCTCGCGCGCCTCGAACAGCAGGATTTCCTGGTCCGGCTCCTGCAGGCCCGCCTCGTCCGGCACGACGCGCCAACGGCGATACGTTTCGTGCTCGCCGCTTTCGCGATCGATATGCACGCGGATATCCGCATCCTCGTCGAAGAGTTTCTTGGAGGCTGACGCAAGCGCCGCTTCAAGGGCGGCAAACACCACGTCCTTGTCGACATTCTTCTCGCGTGCCAGCGCATCCACCAGCATCAACACTTCGCGACTCATTGTTTGCGGCTCCTAAAGTCAACTTTGGGGATCAGGCGTGCCTTGTCGATGTCCGCGAGCGTGAAATCGAGCATCGCAGGACCCGCCTTCCCTTCGAATTCCAGACCGATGGTTTCGCCTTCCGGGGCATGCACGATGCCGCGGTACGATTTCCGTCCGTCCAATGGCTTTTTCAACGTGATGACCGCTTCGCAGCCCGCGAAGCGTTCGAAGTCCGCCAGTTTCTTCAGCGGACGGTCGAGGCCGGGCGACGAGACTTCGAGGCGCTCGTAGTCGATGTTCTCGACCGTCAGAACGTGCTGCAGCTGACGCGTGACCTTCTCGCAGTCCTCGATCGCGATACCCGCGGGCTGATCGATGTAGATGGCCAGCATGCCGCGCCCGGTGCGCTCGAGGTCGACCAGCTCGTAACCGAGCCCGGTGACCGTGGTTTCAATCAGTTCCGTCAGTTGCACAATGCCCACTCCAGATGTTCGCGCAGCGAGCCGGCACTTCCACTGATACGGGGGATTCGCGGGCCGCGCGCCAGGTGAGCGCGCGCGCTTTCACCCCTTTTCGCACTTTGCCCCACGATGCCGAACATCCGTGGCCGGCTCCGGCACCGACGATGCTGTTCTTTTTAGAGCATCCAAATCGGGCGGACCAAAAAAAAATGGGCGAAACGCCCATCTTCTCACTTAGCCAGGTGGTCGCACCTGGGGCGCAAATAAAAGCCGCACGCCCAGCGACTTCGAGATTGTAGCCTTTTTCGGGCTTGAACGCAAACCAGCGCTGGCGCCAAGGCCCGCGCCCGGAGCGGCATCCCGGCTTTGCGCGGCGCATTCAAGCACTTTCATGTGGCTTTCCGGCACCAGACCGATTGCGCCGGAAACCATCGAACGACTGCGGCCGATCTCAGTGCCCGCGCGTACGGTTGCGCGGCGTGCCGCGCTGGCCAGTGCGATTGCCGCCCGACCCACGATTGCCGTTCGCGTTGCCGCCGGCGTTGGCGTTGCTGCCCGGCCCGCGGCGGTTGTTGCCATTCGCGTTGCCGTTCGCGTTGCCGCCCGCACGCTTGCCCGCGCCAGGGGCGCGGTTGCCGTCGACGTCGCGCGTGCCGTTGCGGCTGTTGCCGCGATTGCCGCGATTACCGCCCACGCCGCCGCCAAAACCACCTGCGCCACCTGCGCCACCGCCGCCGAAATTGCCCAGGGCGCTGCCGAAGCCGCCTTGCGCCGCACCGCGCCGGCCCTGCCCCTGACGGGGCTGGCGCGGCTGACCCATCGCGCCGTGCGAGCTCAACACCGGCTCGCGATTGATGAAGCCCATCGAGGTCTGCATCGGGTCGGGCTGACGACGCTCCGGCTCCTTGCCGCGGCCGCCCTTCTCCTCGGTCGGCGCCTTCAGGCCGACTGCCGCCATCAGGCTGCGCACCTGGTTGTCCTCGAGCTCTTCCCAACGGCCGCGCTTGAGGCCCTTGGGCAGCGCGATCGGGCCGTGGCGCGTGCGGATCAGGCGGCTCACCATCAAGCCGACCGCCTCGAACATGCGGCGCACTTCACGGTTGCGGCCTTCGGCCAGCGCGACGTGGTACCAGTGATTCGTGCCCTCGCCGCCGCCGTCGCGGATGCGCAGGAAGTTCGCCGGGCCGTCCTCGAGCTCGATGCCCTTGAGCAGCTTCTGGCGATTGCCTTCGGTGAGCTCGCCCACCACGCGCACCGCATACTCGCGCTCCACGCTGTAACGCGGATGCATGAAGCGGTTCGCGAGGTCGCCCGAGGTCGTGAGCATCAAGAGACCTTCGGTGTTGAAGTCGAGACGGCCCACGGCCAGCCACTTTGCCGTCTTCATCGACGGCAGGCGGTCGAAGACCGACGGGCGGCCTTCCGGGTCCGCGTGGCTCACGATTTCGCCGGTCGGCTTGTGATACAGCAGCACGCGCGGCGGCTTGTTCGGCAGCTTGCGCTTGATCGGCTTGCCGTTGATGCGGACCTGGTCGGTCGGCAGAATGCGCTGGCCGATGTGCGCGGGCTCGCCGTTCACCGACACGCGCCCCGCGATGATCAGCTCTTCCATGTCGCGGCGCGAGCCCATGCCGGCGTCCGCGAGCACCTTATGCAGCTTCGGCGCGTCGTCGTCCGGGCTCAGCACGCGCTTGGCCTGCTGGACGCGGCCTCGGCGCAGCATCGGCGCACGCACGCCGCTGCCCGCGCCGTTATCGGCGTCAAAGGCCGGCGACGTCACGTACAGGAACAGATCGTCCTGCGTGCTCTCGGTCGCGGCGGCGGGCGCCTCGGCACGGCCCTTGCCGCCCTTGCCCGCCCCCCTGGCGCCCTGCTTGCCGGCTTGCGCCGGCTTGGCCTGTCCTGCGGCGCCGGCATCGCGGCGGCCTTTCTTTGCGCCTGCGTTCGCACCGGCCTCCTTGCGCGGCATGCGCGCCTGCGCGACGACGACGCCGTCCGGCGGCGCCTCCGTCACGACCGGAGCGCCGGCCGCCGGAGCGGCGACGTCCGGCGCGGATTCCGCCGGCGCACCGACGCCTTCGCCAGCCTTGGCCTTCGCGCCCGCCCGGCGGCGCGCGATCAGGCTGCGCGGACCGCGACGCAAGCCGCGGCGGGGACGGTCCTCGCCCCCGGCTTCGCCAGCGGGCTGACCGGCGACGTCGCTCTGGTCGGCGCGCGTCTGGTCGTCGCGCGCTGAAGACGTGCGACGCGCGGATTCGGACGCGTCGGTCGAATCGGTGTCGTGGATATCAGTCAAAACAACCTCGAAATGTCAGGTTGCGCGCCCGCTCGCAAGGCATTGCGGAGGGCGCGTCAAAAGTGTGTGTTGCGTCAGACGCCGCGTCGAGCGGCTTCGTCGTCCGTCGTCGAGACGGGGTCGTCCTGCGCCGCGTCGCTGCGGCCCGGGTGTTCTTCTTCGGGCGCGCTGGCGGTGTGCCGGGCGGGCTCCATGTCCTGCGCATCGACGCGAACCTCGTCGTGACGGTCCACATGCGCGGCGCCCGCCGCTTCGCTTGCTGCGCCGTCAGTCGCGCTTGCGGCTGCGCCGGGGGTTGCGTGCGCCGGGGTTTGCGCATCGACGTGCGCCACGTCCGATGCGTCCGCATCGGTCATGCCCGGCGCGCGTGCTTGCGGCTCGAAATCGGCGTCAGCCGGCCCCGGCCCCGGCTCGCCTGGCGCTTCACCGCTGTCCGGCGCGCCCGCGGCGATCAGTTGCGCCACCTCGCTGTCCGGAAATTCGATCGCGTGCTGAGCCAGCAATTGCTCGCCCAACTGGCTCGACGGATCGTCGAGCGGCGGCAGCTCCTCCAGCGATTTCAAGCCGAGGTCGTCAAGGAACTGACGCGTCGTTGCGTAAAGCGCCGGTCGGCCCGGGACGTCCCGGTGGCCGATCACTTCGATCCAGTTGCGGTCTTCGAGCTGCTTGACGACCTGCGTGTTCACCGTCACCCCGCGAATCTCTTCGATATCGCCGCGCGTGACCGGCTGCCGGTACGCGATGATCGCGAGCGTTTCGAGCACGGCGCGCGAATAGCGCGGCGGCTTCTCGGGATGCAGACGGTCGAGGTATGCGCGCATGGCCGGCTTGCTCTGAAAGCGCCAGCCGGACGCGAGGCCCACCAGTTCCACGCCGCGCCCGGACCAGTCGTGACGCAGGTCTTCGAGCAGGTTACGGACTGTGTCGGCCGAGATGTCGTCGGCAAACAGTTTGCGCAGATCGCCGATCTTCAGCGGCTCCTGCGTGCAGATCAATGCAGTCTCGAGGACGATTTTCGCCTCTTGGGTATTCATGCAGCCAGGTCAGACCCTAAGTAAGGTAAATCAGGTTCAAGGAACCGGATCAGACAGACGAAAGACGATATGGAACTGGAGACGCGCTCGCCCGATTCTGATCGGTCATATTGATGGGAGCACGCACCGGGGGGCCGTTATACAACACATGCACAGGCAAAGTGCCAGACCCAGCCGGAGAGAGCCGCGAGATTCCCGCAGGGAATCGCGTGACTGAACGTCATCTTACGCAAAAACGCCGGGGGCGTAAAGACGGTGTCAGGCGTGCTTTCGTCTGCCCATATCCGCTTCGAAGCCGCCGCAAGGCCACCTCAACGCCGACCGATGCTTCCTGCATGGCGCGCAGCCCCGGCAGACACGCCCGGCGCGCCGTTGAGCCCGCTCAACGGCTGGCGAGATAGCGCGACAGACGCTCGACGCCGGCGTCGAGCCGCGCCGGATCACACGCGTAGCACCAGCGCACGAAGCCCTCGCCCTGGGGGCCGAAGGCGCTGCCCGGCGCGAGCCCGAGGCCCGCTTCGCGCACCAGCGCCTTGCACAGATCGAGGCTTTTTTGCGCGCCCTCAAGCTTGAAGAACAGATACATCGCGCCGTGCGGCACTTTCACGTCGATGCCCGGCAGCCTCGCGAGCGCCGCCGCGAGATGGTCGCGCGATGCGCGCAGGTCGGCGACGAGCGCACGCGTGGACGCCTCGCCCGCTTCGAGCGCGACGACCCCCGCCTGCTGCACGAATGACGGCGAGCACGACGTGTTGTACTCGACCAGCTTGCCGAGGTCGTCCATGAGCCCGCGCGGCGCAACGATCCAGCCGAGCCGCCAGCCCGTCATGAGCCACGCTTTCGAGAACGAATTGACGCAAATCAATCGCTCTTCGCGCGACGCCAGATCGAGAAATGAAGGCGCCGTCAGCTCGCCGGCCGCGCCGTCGTAATAGAGCCGCTCGTAGACCTCGTCGGCGACGATCCAGATGCCGTGCCGGCGACAATGCGCCAGAACGGCACGCTGCTCGTCGCGCGTCATGACCCAGCCAGTCGGGTTATTCGGCGAGTTAATCATGAGCAGCTTCGTGTCGGGCGTGAGCGCCTTCAGGAGGCTGTCCAGATCGAGCGCCCAGCCCTGCTCGCCGTAGCCGAGCGAGACCGTCTCGACCGTCGCGCCGAGAATCTTCGGGATTTCGACGAGATTCGGCCAGAGCGGCGTCACCGCGACCACGCGATCGCCCGCGCCCACGACGAGCTGGGCGGCGAGCATCAGCGCATTCACGCCGGCGCTCGTTACCGCGACATTTTCCATCGGCGTCGCGCCGTGCAGCGCGCCCACATAGCGCGAGAGCGCCTCGCGCAGCGGCGCAAGGCCGAGATTGTGGGTATAGAACGTCTCCCCGCGCATGAGCGCCGCGGCAGCGGCTTCGCGGATGAACGCCGGCGTCACGCGATCGGATTCACCGAACCAGAACGGCAGGACGTCGGCGACACCGAAGCCCGCGTTCGCCACCTCGCGGATCTGCGACGAGCGCAACGCCCTCACCGCCTCGCGCGCCGCGGTGGGAACGGCGGTGCCCGCGTCGCCAGGCGGGGCAACCGTGGAATTGAGCGAAAGGGTGGCGGGCGAAGACAGGTCGAGATCGCGCATCGAGGCTTCCAGTAGGTCGGCTGGGGGTCGGCTAGGTATTCGCGTTTGCGAAGGATCAATAGTGTAGCGCGCGCCCGCGCGGCGAAGGCCGCTCCGCCGGGACTGCGCCCGGCGTTTTTCACGCCCGCCGGGCGGCGCGGACGTCTTCGGGGCCGCTGTCCAGTTGGCGGATCAGTGCCCACACGGCCTCGGCGGCGGGCGAGAGCGAACGCTCGCGCCGACGCACGAGCTCGACCGTACGTTCGGCGCGCGGCACGAGCGCGCGTGCGAGCAGCGACGAGCCCGCCGGCACCGGCAGCGCGAAACGCGGCAGCACGCTCACCCCCACCCCGGCCTCCACGAGGCCGAACGCCGTAGCCGGGTGCCCCAGCTCCTGCACCACGCGCGCGTGCACGCCCTGCTCGCTCAACACCGCGTCGATCAGCGGGCGGCTACCCGAGGCGTGGTCGAGCAAGACGAGCGCTTCGCCGTCGAGCGCCTTCCACGACACCGCCTCCTCGCGCGCGAGCGCATGGTCGCTGCGCACGACCACGCAGAAGGAATCGGTGGTCAGCAGCTCGGTTTCGAGGTCCTCGGCCGCAAACGGCCCGATGACCACCCCGAAATCCACCTCGCCGGAACGCACCTTGCGCAGCACGTCGCTCTGCACGTCGTCGCGCAGGCCGAGCGTCACATAGGGAAACTGCTGTCCGCACGCGGCCACGACCTCAGGCATCAGCCGGCACGCGACGGTCGGGCTCGCCGCCACGACGACGCGGCCGCGCCGCTGCTCGCCGATCTCGCGAATCTCGCGTAACGCATCGTCCAGATCGCCGATCAGGCGCGGAATGCTCGCAATCAGATTGGCGCCGACATCGGTCAGCTGGACCTCGCGAGTGGTGCGGTCGACGAGCTTCACGCCCATCTCCGCTTCCAGCTCGCGCACGCAACGGCTCACCGCGGACTGCGTGAGCCCGATTTCATCGCCCGCCCGGCTGAAGCTTTGCAGGCGCGCCACTTCGATGAAAACCCGCAACTGCCGCAACGTCACATTCATCGGCTTGCCTCATGAATTCTTCTATTTCATGCAATTTTATGACAGATGCCGACCACACAACACCCATAAAAGTCCAGCCCCTGGCGCTCGCGATTGTTGCGCCGCAGTGCAGCAATACGGCGCAAACGCACGCCCGGCGGGCCTCTTTGCACAAGATTGGTGATTGTCCCGATTTCCCGGCGAGGCGTTTTCGCGTCTCATACGGCCCTGGCAAGCACCCGCGCGGGCTTGACGCCACGCGGCTTCGAGACGAAAGCGTGCGAGCTGGCACGCTTCTCGCATTAAGGCACGTACAGGATCGCAGGACGGTCCGCTGCTTTTCGAGACTGGCCCGTCCAAACCGATTCCGCCTGGTACTCCGCCAGCCGGCCGGATGTACATGAAGAGTGCGCAGCGCGGGGCAGCGCACCGGAGATAGCTTCGCTGAGGTGAAACATGATGCTGTTCGACGATTTGAGAGACAACGAATGGGCGATGGTCGAGGCGTTGTTCTGTGCGGAACCCGCACGGAGCGAGCGCCGCGGGCGGCCTCGCGTCGAAGCGCGCGCCGTGGTCAATGCAGTGCTTTGGGTGCTCTCGACGGGTGAAGGCTGGTCCAAGCTACCGGGCCGCTACCCCTCGCCGCCCACCTGCCGCCGTCGCTTCGACGAATGGCAGGCCGACGGTACGCTCGCCGAAATCGTGAAGCGCCTGAGCACGAGCGGCCGCGAGATTTCGCTGCGCGGACGCATTGGCGCCACGGCCACGAAGCCGCCTGCGCCGCCGAGCCGCGACCGCCTGCGCGGCGCCTTCTGGACCAATCCGGAGTCGTGGCGCGCGCCCGTCAAGATGGCTTGAGCCCTTTGGCGCACGGTCCGCACTTTTCGCTGTTTGTGGTTCTTTCTTGCCGGGCGCCGTACGCGCCCGGTACCTGACTTCCGCGGCACACGCCGCGCGACTGCCCCGAGCCGGCGCGGTCTACCGCCCACCGCCGCCTGCGTCTCGCGCGGCGCGCCATGCGCCTCGTGCGCTCGCCACCGGCCTCAACGCCGCACCTTCGTAGTCGCCGGTCCCCGCTCTCGCGCGACGACGCGGCGCGGGAATGGGTGCGTACGAAACATCTATTTACCAATATTTACAGCGTGCTTTCGCAACGAACATTAGCTTAGAGGCATGTCTACTAGCGTCAACTACCCGTATTGACGGGAGGCTGCCATGAAAACCATGACTCTGCTTAACCGGGGCTTCATGGTTTCGCTCTCCGCCCTCGCACTCCTTGCCCTTCTGATGCTTTCGGCTCCGCTCGCGTCCTTGCTGACACCGGACGCCACGGCCCAACCCCCGCGCCCCAGCGCCCCGCACCTGGGCGTCGCGCGCACGGGCGCGCATCCGTGGGGACTCGTCGACGACCATCGCGCCGCTGGCGCCGCGCAACCCGTGCCGCGTGGCGACCTGCGCAGCGACATCGTCGATAACGCGCGCCGCAGCGCGGCGCCGCGCGAAGAGCGGCCGAACGCGCCCCGCGGCCGGTAACGGCGGGGGTAGTGGCGGATAATGACGCGCCGCCGGCGTCTGGCCGATGAGCCGCAAATCAGGGGGAAGCGCGGCACGACGAACACACTGTCAACATCGTCGTGTCGATGGCGGGAACCACCGTGCCGGAAGCGGGTCTACTCTTTGCCATCAAGCACAGCGTGGCAGCAGTAATTCCGGTAAGCCCGTATCTTTCGATACGGGCTTTTTTTTGGCGCGCGGTTATAACCCGGGTTGACCGGCTTCGTCCGACGACTGAACGACGGCATCGACGACATAGTCGCTCATGCGCTGCTCAGTCCAGTTGAGGGCACGTTCGTCGCGGGCGAGGCGCGCGAATTCGGCGCGGCCGCGATCGGTCAGCACGGCGATATCGACCGGCGCGTGAAAGCCGGGAGCGGGAGCGACGGTGCGCTGCCTGACGGTGTCCATGAGCCCCAGGTCGCGCAGGTATTGGAAGACTTCAGGGCGCCGAGCCCACGGGACCTGCCGATACTGCACCCGCCGCAACGCTTCGAGTACTGCTTCGTTGGAATACGTGGTCATCTCACTTCTTTCTTAAAATGCAGTCCTGCGGCCATCCCGCCTGCTGCGGCGCAATGCCGGCGAGGGCTGCAACGGCTGCAAGATGTGCGGCCAGGCGCCCTGCCGTTTCCCAGCGCCGTGGCAAGGACTGCAGGTTATTCGGGCCCCCGAGAAAGTGCGGCGCACTGGCGCCTGACACGCATCGCATCCCGAAACCAATACGTTACCTCATTCAAATTGATTCTATTCGGATTATTTGCGCTATTTTTTGCGCTGTTCATGCTGTGGCGAAGCGCTCGCCGGCCCATCGCGGTCGCGGTCGCCGTGTTTTTCTGGCTGCTCGCATCGGGGTGGCTCGCCAGGCCGCTAGTCGATCTCGCGCAGCCTCCGGACTATCGCACGCCCTATGATCCGGCGACGACGCCCGCTGCGGCGTTCGGCCCGCGCACGGCAATCATCATGCTCGGCGGCGGCACGGACATACGCCCCGACGGCACGCTCGTACCCCAGCACGATGTGTACGCCCGCATCGCGCTGACCGCGGCGCTGCAGGCACGTTGTCTCGCGGCCGGCGGCATCTGCAGGGTGATCGTGAGCGGCGGCAACCCGCAGCATCACCCCGCCAGCGAAGCCGACACCTACGCGCCATGGCTATTGCGCGCGGGCGTCGCAAAGCGCGACCTCGTGCTGGAAAACCGCAGCCTCACGACCTGGGAGAACGCGCGCAATGTCGCATCGATCGTGCACGCCCAACGCGCGGACACGCTCTTCGTCGTAACCTCGGCTTATCACATGCCGCGCGCGATGCTGGACTTTCACCGCTTCCGGATGAACCCAGTGCCGGCGGTATCCGGCGTGCGCCATGTGCGCCTGGGTATCTGGCCGCGTTGGACCAATCTGCGCGACGCGCAAACGGCGTTGCACGAATTGATCGGGATTGCGCAGTTTTATGTGTATCGGATGCTCGGCTGGTTCTAGGCTGCTTGTCTGACGAACGGACGTGATGAACGGACGATGACCAATACGCGACAAGATCCTCGGCTATATGTAAAGATATGTAACAGGCAAGCGCATGCCCCACGCGATGTCATCTGGAACGAGTATTTGATCGTTAGAATGGCATGCCAATCCTGCTTGGGCAGGCACCGGCTGGGTCCATAAACCACTCTTCGGAGGTCGTCATGAAAAAAGTGTCCCTCGCAGTCCTGATTTCGCTTTCCGCCCTGACAGGCGCTGCCTATGCGCAAACGGAAAATGGCATCACGATGAGCACCGATCCGGCCAAGGCTGCAGACGTCGAGCAGCGCGCGCAGGATCTGCAGGCTCGCCAGCAGGCAGCCGCCCAGACGCCGGCCGAGATGCCCATGAAGCATCATCACAAGAAAGGCGGTCATCCGCACCACCACAAGGCGCCTGCCAAGGCAGCAGAGTAAAGCCGCGTCGCCAGGGCCCGTCCATGGCGGGCTTGGCGCATCGTTGTCTCGCGCAGCCTGAACAACCCCGCGGGGCCGTTTCGCACTGCTGCATGACGCGATGGCTAAAGAGCCGATGCCGATCCCCGGCGTCGGCTTTTTTTCTTGCGCCGGGCGCCAGCGCCCCTGCAAGTCGCTTCGCACGGGGTATGCTAAAGTCGCGCACCCCGAATTCACCACCCGTTTGTGCGCGACGCGCGCGGAGAAACACCCATGAGCAACATCCAGCTCGACATCGAATGGACTGAAGCGGCATCCCGCAAGATCGAAAAGCTGATGCCCCGCGGCAAAAGCGGCGACGACGTTCTCGCGCTGCCCCCCATCGAATGTCTGCCGATGGAAGGCGACGTGCTGTTCCTCGGGCCGCAGGGCAAGCAGCAGCCGTTCATCGTCGCCGAGCGTCAGTATCACCATGAAGGCGACGCCGACTGGACCATCATCCTGATCCTCGACGTCCCCAATACGGCTCACTAACGCATCACCCGCGCAGACACCAGCGGCTCATCGAGTGGCAGTTGCGTGGTTCCCTGCTCAGTCGAGCCCCGTTGCGTGGCGGCGCCTTCGCGCACGAGCGCAGCCAATCCGCTTCCGCCCGACCAGCCGCAACCGGTCAACCGGCCAGCGAAATCCACCAAGCGCCACGAGGTGCGCTCCAGGCACCATGTCGAACACGCAGGCATCGCTAGCGACGTTGCTCACGCAGCTGGAACCGCATGACGGCGGCTTTCGGGCGCGCTGGCACGGGACGCTGCTCGAAAGCGCCTTCCAGCCGGTGCTCTCGATCACGCATCAGCGCGTAGTCGGCTACGAGGCACTGCTGCGCGTCGCCGAACCCGCGTCCGCTGGCATCGGTCCTGCCACGCTGTTCGCACGCGCGACGCCCGAGGCCGCCCGCGAACTCGACGAACTCGCGCGCTGCCTGCATCTCGCGAACTTCACCGCCCAGGGCATCGCAACGGGCTGGCTCTTTCTCAATTCGCTGCCGTGCCCCGCGCCCGGAGACTGGCCGACGCAAGCCGCCATCGACAGCCTGTGCCGTCACTTCGCCTTCCCGCACGAGCGCGTGGTGATCGAAGTGCTCGAACAGCGCGCCGGCGACGAACCCGCCTCGTTCCTGGAAGCCCGCCCAGCGCCGGGCGGGCGCGATTTCCTCGTTGCGCTCGACGATTTCGGCGCGGGCTTTTCGAACTTCGACCGCGTCTGGCGCTACCGTCCCGACATCGTCAAGCTGGACCGCTCGCTCGTGCAGCGCGCATCCGGCGGCGAGAGCCACGTCCCGTTCATCGCCAATCTCGTCTCGATCCTCCACCATGCGGGCGCGATGGTGCTCGCCGAAGGCGTCGAGACCGAAAGCGAGCTGATGGTGCTGATGGAGGCGGACGTCGATCTCGTGCAGGGCTTCTGGTTCGGCCAGCCGCACGCCTCGGTGCGCGAAGCCAGCGCCGACGCTCCGGCGCTCGCGCAAACGATGTGGCGGCGCTTTGCCGACTATCAGCGCCGCAGCCAGCTGCACGAGCGCGTCGATCTCGGCGAGGTGACGCACGTCATGCTGCGCGGCGCGCGCGTGCTGACCTCGGGCGGCACGCTCGCCGCCGCCGCAGCGGCAATCTTCGAAAGCGCCAACGCGCTGCGCGTTTTCGCGGCGAACGAGCAGGGCGAACAGCATGCGCCGTCGATCCCGGCGCCGGGCATCGGGCCGCCGGCCCGGCTCGCGCCGTTCTATCCGGACACGAACAGCAACTGGTCGCGCCGCGAATACTTCCGGCGCGCGCTCGCCGCGCCCGGACGCGTGACCGTGATGGGTCCGCACTACTCGCTTCACGACGGCGCGCTGTGCTACACCGCCGCCATCGCGCTCGACTACGCCGGCGCAACGCACGTACTGTGCGCGGATTTTCCGCCGGCGCTGGCGCTACGCGAGCCACCGCAGTCCTGAGCGCCAGACGGCGCGGTGCGCCGCCCGAGAGCCCGCAATGAGCGAGAGCCGTTCCTAGTCGATCACGCGGCGGCGCCCCGCTTTCACCTCGCTCTTGTGCGCCTTGCTGTCGAGGCGCCGCAGCTTCGCTGCGCGCGTGGGCCGCGTCGCCACGCGCGCCTTCCTCGTCACGCTCACGCTGTCGATGAGCGCCTCCAGACGCGCGAGCGCGGCGGCGCGATTCTGCTCCTGGGTGCGATATTCCTGAGCCTTGATGACGACCACGCCCTCGTGCGAGATGCGCCGGTCGGCGAGCGCAAGCAAGCGCATTTTGAGCACCTCGGGCAGCGACGACGCACGAATGTCGAAGCGCAGGTGGATCGCGCTCGACACCTTGTTGACGTTCTGACCGCCCGCGCCCTGCGCGCGAACGGCAAAGAGCTCGACTTCGTGCAGCGGAACGGGCGAACGGGCAGTCATGACAGGCGGGAATGCAGTGGCAAGGCGGTAGCGCAGCGATGGAGAAACGGCCCGGCGGAGCCGGGCCCCGCAGTGTCGCACACCGCGGCCCCCAATGCCCGGCACGAGCGCGCCAGGGCGGGCGAGACGAACGCATGAGCGAGCGCGCGGCCGCCCCGTGGGCTCAGGCACGGGATATGCGCGGGCGCGTATCATGGGTCATGAAGGGTCGTTTGCCGATGGCCCGCCCTCGGTCCATACTTAATTAATCCATCCCTTTCTGAGCGCACTGCCCATGAAGCTGCGTCCAGCATTCGTCGCCGAACTGGCGGTCAACTTATTGCTGCCGTGGATCGCGTACCGGCTCGCCCAGCCTTACTGGGGCGAAGTCGGCGGCCTCATTGCCTCGGCTATTCCGCCGCTCGCCTGGAGCATCGTCGAGCTCGTGCGCTTTCGGCGCATCGACGCACTCTCGGCGGTCATTCTGCTCGGCATCGTCCTCTCGCTCGCCGCCATGGCGTTCGGCGGCAGCACGCGCATGCTGCTGATGCGCGAAAGCTTCGCCTCGGGCGCGATCGGCGCCGCGTTCCTGTTCTCGCTGCTGGCCAAACGCCCGCTGGTGTTCTATCTGACGCGCGCCACGGTGGCGCGCGAAACGCGCGAAGGCGTCGCGCGGCTCGATCTGCTGTGGCGCGAAAACCGCAGCTTCGCGGCGGCCATGCGGCTCCTCACCATCGTCTGGGGCGCCGGGCTCGTCGCCGACGCCGCCTTGCGCACGTATCTTGCCGCCACCTGGCCGATCGAGCGCTTTCTGCTCGTCTCGCCGATCCTCGGCTACAGCGTATTCGGCGCGCTGCTCGCGTGGACCTTCTGGTATCGCACGCGCATGCGCCGCATTCGCGGCACGCACGGGCTGCTCGGCGACGCCTCCACGCTGCGCGCCGACTGAAGCACGGCGCGCCCAGCCAGGTTCTTGCGCTAAACCCACGCGCCATCTTGCCCGTCCTCCGGCGGCGTCCTCCCAGACCAGCGCTGGCCGCACGAGTACCGCCAACGCCCGAATACAGAGACGGGCAGAGCGCGCCCGAAATCATTTAAACTCACCGCCACAGTCCGCGGCGCACCGTCCGCACTCGAACATCACCGGCAGTCGATGCGCTACTCCGTAGAAATCAGGAAATTCCTCTATAGCCAATACTTCTACGGCGGCCTGCGCATCGCGGTCGGCATCTCGCTTCCGGCCATCCTGTGCCTGTTCGTCTTCGACAAGAGCGATCTGGGCTTCACCATCTCGACGGGCGCGCTCGGCGCATGCGTCGTCGACATGCCGGGCCCGCTCAAGTACAAGCGCAACGAGATGCTCGCGTGCAGCGTGATCGGCTTCCTTTCCGCTTACGCAACCGGCCTCGCCACCTTCAGCCCGGTCGCGCTATGGGCCGCCGTCGTGCCGCTGACCTTCGTGCTTTCGCTGATCGTCGTCTACGGCAACCGCTGGCCGCAGATCAGCTTCGCCACGCTGTTCATGATGGTGATGACGCTCGAGGACCACTTCACGCCGCACCAGGCGCTCGTCAACGCGTTGTGGATCCTGCTGGGCGGGCTCTGGTACACGGGCTGGTCCACGCTCGTGAGCCGCTTGATGGTCGACCGCATCGAGCAGCAGGCGATCGCCGAAAGCGTGTTCGCGTGCGCCGACTATCTGCTCGCGCGCGCGCAGTTCTTCGATCTCGATAACGATCTCGACGATTGCTACCGCAACCTCGTCGCCAGGCAGATTGCGGCAGTCGAGCGTCAGGACGCCGCGCGCGACATCGTGCTGCGCAATCTGCCCAAGCTCAAGAGCGGCAAGATCGACGCGCGCCGCGCGATGCACTTCAACCTGTTCATCAATACGGTCGACCTGCACGAGCTGTTCGTGGGCGCGCACACCGACTATCCGCTCGTACGCAACACCTTTGGCGGCTCCGATCTGCTGGCCTTCTACCGGGACCTGATCCGCAAGGCCGCCGCCGATCTCGAGGACATCGGGCTCGCCGTGCTGCAAAACGAGGCGCCACGCTCGACCATCAACGTGAAGGCCGAGCTGCGCGCGATCGAGTACGAGCTCGAGCTGCTCAAGAAGCGCGACCTGCCGACTGAGGATCCCGAGGCCTGGACGGCGATCTCGGCCTCGTTCCGGCGCATCTGGAGCGCGACGCGGCTAATCGACCGCATGCGCCGCGACCTCGCGAACGACGTGCCCACGACCGAAACGGAGCTGCGCATCGACGAGGCGCTCGAGCGCTTCGTGACGAACCGGCGCGTGCCCTTCCTGCAGATCTTCTCGAATCTCACGATGGCCTCGCCAAGCTTTCGCCACGCGCTGCGCGTGACGATCGCCGTGGCCGTGGGCTTCTGGCTCGGGCGCCTGCTGCCGCTCACGAACGCCTACTGGATCGTGATGACGAGCATCATCATTCTCAAGCCCGGCTACTCGCTCACGCGCCAGCGCAACGCGCAGCGTATCGTCGGCACGCTGATCGGCTGCGTGGCGAGCATCGCGCTCATCCTGCTCGTGAAGCAGCCGCTCGTGCTGCTCGTCTCGATGTTCGCGGCGATGGTGATGAGCTACAGCCTGCTGCTCTTCAACTACACGGCGAGCGTGGTGTTCACCTCGGCCTATGTCCTGCTGATGTTCCATCTGCTCGCGCCGGGCAACATGCGCATCATCGGCGAGCGCGCGATCGACACCGTCGTCGGCTGCATGATCGCGATTGGCGCAAGCCATCTGTTCCCCTACTGGGAATACCGGCTGATGGGCAAGCTCGTGAACGACATGATCGCCGCGACGCGCAACTATCTGGAGGCAAGCTGGTGGTGGAGCGGACGCACGCGCAGCGCGCAGCCGGCGTTCGCAGGGGCGACGCTCACCGAGGCGGCCGCGCGCGTGCCGGCGTTCGCCACGGCGTCGAGCGGGGCGCCGGTGGCGGACCTGCCGGTAGCCGGTGCGGCGGAGCGCGACGCGCCTCGCGACATGGCGCAGGCCACGCAGGCCGCACACGCCGCGCAAACCGGCGACGAGCGAACCGACATCGCGCTCGAAGCCGGCCCGCGGCCGACATCCGCGCCCGGTCAGCGTGGCGCGTCCACGGGCGGCGCAAAGAAGGGGTCCGCTCAGGCGCAGGCGCCAGCAGGCACCGCGCCGCCTACGTCCGCGGGCGCCGCCGTCCCCGCGCTCGCGCGCGATTTCCGCTACCGGCTCGCGCGCAAGAACGTGCATGTCGCCTTCGCCAATCTCGGCCAGGCATTTCAGCGCATGATGCTCGAGCCGAAGTCGGCGCAGAAGTTCGTGCCCGAGCTCAACGACCTGCTCGTGCGTGGCCACGTGCTGGCCTCGCAGATCACGGCCACGGCGCCGCTCTTGCGCGACACGGCGAATGCGCAGCCGGGCGCCAGGCTCGATGCGCTCGAGCACGCGCTCAATTGCGTGCGCGAGAACCTGGTCGCCGCCGAAGCGGGCAAGCCGCTACCCGACGATCAAACCGAGATCACGAAGCGCATGACGCGCGAACTCGACACGATGGTGGTGGAGGCTGAGCGCGCGCTCAGCCCCGCCGGCGAATTCGCGCAGGATGTGAAGCTGCTTGCGCATCAATGCAAGCAGATGCTCGCGGCGTCCTGGATCCTTCGCAAGGACGCGAGCGTGATCCGGCTTCCTGAAGCATGAAAGACGGCGGCGACGCTCCATGGCGCCGCCGCAGCGGGCCGCGCAGGCGCTCCGCGCGCCTGCCGGCGCCTCATTGCGCCGCGCTCGCTGCGCTGGCCGCGGGCGTGGCCGCACTCGCCGCCGTACTGGTGGCCTGCGCGCCGACGGTCTCGTCGTACTCGCGCTTGCTGCGCAGCGCATTGAAGAGCACGGTGCCGATCACGATGAGCACGACCACCACGATCAACACGCCGACGCCAAAGGTGGGGTTCTTCTTGCGCGTATCGTTCATGGATCGTGCCCTGCCCTGGAGATGAAAAAAGGAAACGGGCATTCTACGCCGCACCGGCTTGCAGGCGGCTTGCGAGCGAAATTACGATGCGCAGCCGCCGTGGCCCGATTCCGGCAGACGTTCAGGCCGCTCAGACCATTCAGACGCCGCGCACCGGCAGCGCCGTCGAATATTTGATCTGTTCCATCGCGAAGCTGGAGCTCACGTCGAATAGCGCCACCGCGCGAATCAACTGCTTGTAGACGCGGTCGTAGTCGTCGATATCCGAAACCACCACGCGCAGCAGGTAGTCGGTCTCGCCGCTCATGCGATACGCCTCGACGATCTCGGGAATCTCCTGCACCGCGCGCGTGAAAGTCTGCGCCCATTGCTCGGTGTGCTGATTGGTACGCACGGCGACGAACACCGTCGTGCCCACGCCGAGCTTCCTGGGATCGCACAGCGCCACCTGGGCGCGGATCACGCCGGTTTCCTTGAGCCGCTGCACGCGCTTCCAGCACGGTGTCTGCGAAAGATTCACGCGCTGCGCCAGTTCGGCGACCGGCATCGTCGCATCCTGCTGCAACAATTCCACCAGCTTTCTGTCGATGATATCCATTCCCATTCTCCGCGCTGCATAGAAATTTCTTCTATCTTACGCCGCAATGGTGAAAAAGAATGGAAACTCTTTCTCGACGTCGGGGGCTATAACTCTTGCTGTGAGAACGACCCCAAAAACGAGACCCGCCATGAACGCCCCTTCCGCCCCCTTTCTGCTTCAGGCCATTGGCGCTTCCGGCACGACCAGCGCGGACGAGCGGCATGCCGCCGCCGTCGCGCGCCTGCGCGCTGCGCTCGATGCGGCCTTCGACGCTTGCCGTGCGCGGGACCAGCCCGATGCGCCCGCCGATCCATCCGGCTGCGCGGCCTTCGCGCGCGGCGTGCGCGCCGCGCTGGCCCAGGCGCTGGCCGACCCGGCGCTCGTCACGGCCGAGCAGCGCGAAGGCAGCGCCGAGCGGTATCGTCGCCACCTGATTGCGGCCGATCCGCTCGGCCGCTACGCCGTTGCCTCGCTCGTCTGGCAGCCGGGTCACGCAAGCCCGATCCACGCGCATCACACGTGGTGCGGCTACGCGGTGCTCGAAGGCACGTTGACGGAGACGCTCTACGTCTGGGACGAAGCGCTTCGGGGCGCCGACGTGGTGCGGGCGCACCCGCGCGCGGCGGGCGCCGTGAGTTTCGGGGGACGCGGCCGCGCAAACATTCACCGCCTCTCGAACGGCGGCATCGGCACCTGCGTTTCGCTGCACGTCTATGGGGTATCCGCGGAGCAGATCGCCACGCATGTGAACGACGTCGTTCCGCGCGTAATGGCCACCGAAACCTGCACGCCAGGCGCCGCAGACCCGGTCATCGCCGGTTAGTCGCCGGCCGCACCAGGCGAGCCCCGAAACGCTCATCCGGAAAGCATGCGCGCAGTCCGCGCGACGTGAAAGCGGCAACGGGCGAACCGGCGCAGTTCCTTCGTCATGCAGAACACGATGCCGCCTTCGCGACACATGCGACGACGGACCGTGCGCCGCCTCCCGCATCCTGGCGTCAGTTGCGTCCCGCGCCTCCGCCTGCGGTCGGAATTTGCGGCGGCGCGCCATCGGGCCCCATCGTGGGCGGCGGAGCCGGACGCGGCTCATGCGAGGCATCGCGCGTTATCCCGCGAGCGAGCGGCTCCGCGTGCTCCGCTGTCCCGTGCGCGCTGTCGTGAGCGGACCCGGCGCTGCGCGGATCCTCGTCGCGAGTCTCGTCGTCCCCGCTGCGCGACGACATATGCACCTGCATCTGCGGCACCGGCATCTGAATGCCCGCTTCGTCCATGTGCCGCTTCAGACGCGCATTGAACGCGCGCGCCACGCTCCATTGCTGCAGCGGACGCGTCTTGATCTGCCCTTTCACGACCATCCAGTTCGGATCGAAACGGTCGAGGCCCCACACCTCCACAGGGCCGAGAATCTCGCGCCGATAACGAAAATCGGCGACGAGCTCCGCGCCCGTCTCGCGGATGATACGCGTGACCGTATCGAGATCGACTGCGAACGGCACGCGCACCTCGAACACCGCGAACGCGAAATCGCGCGAGAGATTCTTCACGATCTTGATCTGCGAGAACGGAATCGCGTGAACCGCGCCCTGCCCGTCGCGCAAGCGCACCGTGCGGATCGACAGATGCTCGACCGTGCCCGCATGGCCGTTGTCGAGATCGATCCAGTCGCCCACCGAGATCGTCTCCTCGATGATGATGAAGAGGCCCGTGATGAGGTCGGTCACGAGCGACTGCGCGCCGAAACCGATCGCCAGACCGATCACGCCCGCGCCCGCCAGCAGCGGCGTCACGTTGATGCCGAGATTCGCGGCCGTGACGATGCCCGCGATCGTCAGGATCGTCACGAGCAACGCATTGCGCACGAGCGGCAGCATGGTGCGCGCACGCGTGCTGGGCGCGCGGCCCTTCGTGCGCGGGCCGCTCGGATTGAGCGCTTCGAGGATCGCGGTGTCGAGCACGATCCACACGAGCCACGCGAGGAACACCGTCGCCACGATCGCGAAGATCGCGTGCGCGATCCCGCGCGCGGCCACGCTCGCCTCGATGATCGCCGCGAGCGAAATGTCCCAGAGACGCGCGCAGGACTCGAAGTACGCGAGCCACACGAACAACACGAGCAGCGTGCCCGCGAAGCGCAGGAGGCGGCGCAAGTACGGCGAGCGGCGCCGCACCCGCGTGGGGTCGGGCCGCGTGATGCGCATGATCACCGCCGAGAGGAAGAACGCGAGCACGAGCAACAGCGCGGAGACGACCGAGATCTGCAGCACGTTCTCGTTGCTGCTCAAGCCGCCCAGCGTCGCGACAATCGACGCGGCGGCGAGCAGCAGCATCGGCAACTGCCAGAGCGAGGCGAGCACGTCGAAGATTTCGGTGAGCGCCTTGTGACCGTGGCGCAGCGTATAGCTGCGGTTGCGAATGAGATGCGCGACCGGGCGCCGGAACGCGATCGCGAACACGCCCGTGAGCACGGCGGCGGTCATGTTCGCGAAGGTCGAGACGAGTGCCGCGAGGCTCACGCCGAGTTGATGCGCGACTTCGAAATTGGTGGCGGCGTCGCCGAGCGCGGCGAACACGCCGATCGCAAAGAGCAGACGGCGCGAGTCGCGGATCAGCACATGCACCGCCGCCCGGCGATGCCCGGCGCCGAACAGCGAGAACATGATCAGGCAGATCGCCGAAAATACCGCGCCCGCGACCATGGCGTAAGCGATGACGACGCCCAGCGTGCGCCCGAGCGCCTGGGGCATCGAGCGCTCGACCACGAGCACGCCAACGAACGCGACGATCCAGGGCGCCACGCGGTGCAACGCGAAGAACACCAGTTCCAGCGTGGAAGGATTGGGCCGCAGCCCCGTCGCCATCGACAGGCGCCGCAAGAGCCGCCGCTCGAGCCAGCGCAGCGCGGCGGCGCACGCGCCCCAGCCCACCAGCATCGCGAAGGTATCGAAGACGATGCGCCCCGGGCTCTCGCCCTCGCCGCCCGAGGCGAGCGCGTAGATCTCCACGCCCGCCGCGCTGAAACGGCCGGCCCAGTAATGCAGCGGGCTGCGGCCGCGGCGCGCGTCCGACTCGACCGAAGCGAGGCCCGAGGCAATGGCGCCAAGCAGGCCCGAAGTCGCTGCCGCGACACCCGAAGCCGGTGCGGCGGCTGGCGCGACGGTCTGCGAGGCGTTGCGCAGCTTCTTGAGCTGGGACACGAGCGCATTGCGCTGACGGTCGTTATCGAGCGTCGCGATCACGCTGTCGAGCGAGTGCGTGAATTCGGCCTGGCTCGCCGCCGACGGCACGGAAGCCGCCTGCGCCGCCGAAGCGCCCGACGCCGCCGCGGGCGCACCCGTGATGAGGCTCTGCAACGCGGGCAGCACGGGGGCGGCCGCGGGAGCCGCTGCCAGCGCTTTCACGGGCAAGCCCGCGGCGAGGCAAAGCGTGACCCACACGCATAACGCGAATGCGTGACGCAACAACATCCCGTGCATACGATGCGCCACGCCGGCGGCGCGCAGATACGGCCCGCAATTCGTCGCCGGTGATGCGACCGAGGGGGCCGACGGGGCCGATCTAGCGCCCGCATCGTCCGGTCCGGAGCGTGAAGTCATGACGAAGGGGCAAAATCAGAACGCTTCAGTGTAGCCGCACTCGGCGAACGCACGCCGCACGTGTGCGTAACAGAATGCAAGCCGAATGCAAACGCTCATCGAGCGCGCCGCTGCGCCGCTCAATAAGCCACGGTGGCGATCTGGCGGATGAAGCGGCCCTGCTCCAGCTCATCGACGAACGCAACCGCATAGTCTTCGGCGGAGATACGGCTGTCGCCCTGCGCGTCGGCGATCAACGCGTTGGCGCCCGTGCGGAACGTGCCAGTGCGCTCGCCCGGCGCGATCAGCGCGGCGGGTGCGAAGAACGTCCAGTCCAGATCCGTCACCGCGCGGTACGCGTTCAGCGCGACGCGATGCGCCAGCGCGATCGGCTTGTAGGCGTCGGGGAAACCTTCGGTATCGACGAGCTGCACGCCCGGCGCGACTTCGAGCGAGCCCGCGCCGCCCACCACCACGAGGCGGGCAATCCCCGCCGCGCGCGTGCCCTGAATGAGCGCGCGCGTCGCCGTCTGGAGCTCGTCGAGCTGGTTCATGGGCGGCGCGTAGGCGCTTGCGACCACGTCGTGGCCACGCACGGCGGCCGCCACGTTCGCGGCGTCGAGCAGATCGGCCTTCGCGGCGTGGACGTTCGGCGCCGCGGCGACGCGCTCGGGCTGGCGCACCAGCGCGCTCACCTGGTGGCCGCGCCGTGCCGCTTCCGCTGCAATGCGCGCGCCGATCATGCCGGTTGCGCCAAACAAGGCGATCTTCAGTGACTGGCTCATTTTCCGACTCCTGTACGAAACGTTTATGTAACTAAAATAGTTACAGTTAAGGCTCCAAAAAACGGGGCAGCGCCCCGTCCGGTATTCATCTGCGCCGAGCGTGCGGTTTCGAACTCACGCGCGTCGCGACGCCTTCGGTACGCGCGCGCGTTCGAGCTTGCGCTCGTTGCGCCGCATGTCCTCGACGACATCGGCGAGCGTGCGTGTCGCGAGCGACGCCTCCATGGCGCGCTGTGCGTGGTCGATGATGCCGCGCAGCGACGCCTGGATGTGCCGCCCCACCATGCAGGCCGGATTGGGCTCTTCGCGATGCATGGCGAAGAGCTGCGCGTCGTCGACCGCACGATAGATCTCCAGCAGCGCGATCGTGCGCGGCTCGCGCGAGAGCAGCGCCCCGCCGCCCGCGCCTAGCTGCGACGTGGTGAGCCCCGCGTTGGCGAGCATCGTCAAGAGACGCCGGATCAGCGCGGGGTTCGTATTCACGCTGCCCGCGATGATCTCCGAAGAAAGCGGCACCCCCTCCTGCAACGCCAGCAACGCGAGCACGTGGACGGCAAACGCAAAACGGCTACTCGTATTCACGACACACCGGCCGCAGGGATCGCGGCGAGATAAAGTGTAACCATCATAATTACATTAATTCCGTCCGTCAACGGCGGGCGCATGCGCTTGGCCGTTGCGGTCATTCGTTCGCGCCCGAGGCCGGGCTGGCCGCCGCCGCGCTGCTCGCGGCCCAGCGCTGCAGCGAGCTGCCCGCCATCGACAACCCCGTGCCGGTGGCTGCGGCCGCGTTGCCGAGCATCGCGTGGGCCGCGCTCGCCGCCGCTTGCCACTGCCCGCGCGCCTGCGAGGCCAGCGCATCGGTCGAGGCGCTCGCGCCTTCGGCAATCGATGCGCTCGCGCCCTCGTCTTGCGACTGAAGCTTTGACTGCGCCTGCGCCTGGGTCTGTGAAGCCGCCTCGCCGAGCTTGCGCTGCGCGGCCTCGAGTTGCTGGTTCACATAGCTGGCCGCCTTGTCCAGCGTCTGGGCCGCCTGGGCGCTGGCCTGGCTGGCCGCGAGTTGCGCGGCCTGCTGCGCGGCATCGGCCGACTTTTTGCTCAGATCGGACACCGTCGCATTCTGCTTGTCGCAACCGGCGACGAACGCCACGCACAGCAGCGCGGGCACGATGCCCAGCCGTTTCGAAACCTTCAAAGACATGGTCATCCTGAAAAAGACGCCGCATCGAGCGGCTTGCAAAGATGAAAACGCGGCAATGATACGCTGCCGCGCCGCACGCGCTCTTCTGCGACGAGCGAAAAACCCGCGCGCTCGAACACAGGGCGCGCGAGCAGGCTGGCGTCGGTGTCGAGCGTGCTCGCGCCCGCCTCGCGAGCGAGCGCCTCCATGCGCGCGATAAGTTCGGAAGCAAGGCCGCGCCGCGTCCAGCCCGGCGCGACGTAGAGCATCTCCACGTGATCGCTGGGAAAGAGCTGCCCGAACGCGACCGGCTCGCCCGCACACTCGGCGACGAGCGTCACGCCACGCGCGAGGCGTGCGTCGAACGCGTCGAGGTCGTCGGCGACCGCGGCCCAGGCCGCGCGCTGCCCGGCGTCGTAGTGCGGCGCCGCCAGCGTGAGGATGGCGCCGCGAAAAAGCGCGGCGAGCGCCGCCGCATCGCGCTGCGCCACGTAGTCTCGCCAGGCGACGGCATCAAGCGTACGCTGGCCGCACTGGCCGCACTGGCTATAAGGATCGGCCGAGCCGGTCTTCGTAAAATCGTCAGGCATGGTGGAGTAGACTGCGTGCGCACCCGTTGCGTTCCACCCTCCCCCTGCTCCCCCAGCAGCACAACCCGCATGGAGCCAAGCGATGGCAGTCAAGAAGATTCTCTTTCTCACGGGCGACTTTGCCGAAGACTATGAAACGATGGTGCCATTTCAGGCCCTCCAGGCCGTGGGCCACAAGGTCGATGCGGTGTGCCCCGGCAAGAAGGCCGGCGAGCGCGTGAAGACCGCGATCCACGACTTCGAAGGCGACCAGACCTATACCGAAAAGCCGGGCCATCAATTCACGCTGAATGCGAGCTTCGACGAGATCGATCCGCAGCACTACGATGCGCTCGCGATTGCGGGCGGCCGCGCACCCGAGTATCTGCGCCTGAACCCGAAGGTGATCGAGGTCGTGCGGCACTTCGCGCTCGCGAACAAGCCGGTCGCCGCCATCTGCCATGCGGCGCAACTGCTCGCCGCCGCCGAGGTCATCCGCGGCAAACGCATTTCGGCTTATCCGGCATGCGCGCCCGAAGTGCGGCTGGCCGGCGGCGAATATGCCGATATCGCCATCGACAGCGCCGTGACCGACGCGCCGTTCGTCACTGCGCCGGCCTGGCCCGCGCATCCCGAGTGGCTGCGGCAATTCCTCGTGCTGCTCGGCACGCGCATCGAGCCCTGAAGCGTCCAGCGCGCGCCGCCGCCCCGCGCGGACGGCGCGCCTCTTTCCGGCCACGACCGCCCACCGGGCCATTGCCCGCGTACCTGACAGTTTTTAACTCAATCGAGCGAAAATTCAGACGAGTCCGATGCCCGTCAAGCCCTGCACTTTCGACAATGTCGTTTTAATTGCGGGAGCGTGCGGCAATGAATCTGACAGACTGGGTCGTTTCACTCGCGATTGTCTTGATGGTCATCGCGTTCTTCTGCAAGCGCACGCGCCGGCGCGGGACCTCGGGCGAGCGCGCACGCCACGCGCGCGGCACGCGCATGCTGATTCAGGCGGCCATTGCGCTGTGGAGCGCGCTGTTCGTGCTCGAGCGCACCCTCGTTTCGCCCGATAGCTCGCCCATCGGGCACCTGAATCCCCACGCCGCGCTAACCGTCGTGCTCGCGCTGGCCGTCGTGGGTTGCCTCTGGTCGATTCGCGGCCGCAGTCTGCTCAAGCAGCGGCGCATTTTCGCCTGCTGATCCGGCGGCCGGCCCAAGCGCGCCGCCGCTCCCGTCTCCCGTCGAATTGAATCCTGCACTCCCCATGACCTACAGACCCGCCAGCGGCCCGCCCGCCGCCGGAGCGCCAGCCGCGGCTGCGCCGCCCGGCACGCCATTGCCGGCCGCCGGCACCGGGCGCGCCACGCCGCCGCCCGCCGCGCCTTCGACCGCGCCATCGCCGTACCGCGCCCGCGCGTGCGCGACCACGAGCGCCGCGGCGACGCCCGGCGCCGGCGGCGCGGTGGCCAGCGCGTCGGGCAGCGAAAAATAGAACGTCGTGCCCTCGCCCTCGAGCGACTCCACCCAGATGCGCCCGCCGTGCCGCTCGACCATGCGGCGCACCAGCGCGAGCCCGATGCCCTCGCCGGGCGCGAGATTGCCGTGCATGCGCTGGAACGCCTGGAACAGGCGCGGCTGCGCCACCGCGGGAATGCCAAGACCGTTATCGCGCACGTAGAAAATCTGCAGCGACTCCACTCCCGGCGGCGCGCTCGCCGTGCCGATCTCGATACGCCCCTCGCGCGAGGGATCGAGGTAGTTGAGCGCATTGCCGATCAGGTTCGCGAAAACCTGCTCGAGCGCGGTCGGATCGCCCCACACCGGCGGCAGTTCCCGCACGCTCACCTGGGCGTTGCGCGCCCGCACCGAAGCGTGCATGGCGTCGACCACGCGCTGCACGAGCTCCTGCACATGGACGCGCTGACGCCGGTACTCCACGCGCCCCACGCGCGCGAGCCGCAAGAGCGCGTCGATGATATGCGAGGCGCGCAGCACCGCCGTCTGCAGATAGCGCAGCGCTTCGCCAATGTCCTCGTTGATGATCTGCTCGATGCGCGCGCGCGCTTCGGGGCGCAGCGAGGAGCGCGCCACGCGCTCGCGCAAGTCGTCGCAGGCATGGTTGAGCTCGCGCGAAAAGCCTTGCAGGTTCACGAGCGGCGCGCGCAGGTCGTGCGACACGCTGTGAATGAACATCTCGTTTTCCTGAGTCTGCTGGCGCAGATCCTCGTTGATGCGCGCGAGCTGCTCGGCGCGCCGCGCGAGGTCGGCCTGGAAACCGAGTTGCAGCCGCTCCGCCTCGACGAGCCGCTGGCTGATTTGATGCAGCGTGAGATCGAGTTCGGCGATCTCGTCGTTGCCGGTCGCGAGCGGCGCGAGCGGCTCGTTGTTCGCGAGCCGGCCCGCGTTGTCGGACAGCTCGTCGAGCCGCCCGCGCACACCGCGCGTAAAGAGCCAGACGGCCAGCGCCACCAGCATGATCGAGCCGACCACCGCGGTCATCACGAGCGACTGCTGCTGCGCGCGCGCCTCCTCGGCGGCGGTGACGCGCATCACGTCGAGGCGGCGCTCCTCGGTCTGCAGCGACGTCACCTGGGTGCGTACGCGGTCGAGCGCATCGAAGTCCGTGTAAGTGCGAAAGCGGTCGACCAGGTCGGCGCGGCGCCCCGAGTGCAGCAGATCCTGGACGCGCTCCGACCATTGGCGATAGCTTTGCACGGCCTGGCGGATCCGCACGGCGCGCTCGACCTGGGACGGGTTGTCGGAGACCAGCTCCGCGAGCCGGTCGATGCGGCGGTCGACGTCCATCCACATGGCGACCGGCGTCGAAAACTGCGCATCGTCCGCGGCCACCGCGCCGCGCAGCCGTACCGACTCGACCAGCACCGGCTCCAGCACGCGGCCCGCCTGCGCGAGCACAGCCTGGCTGTGCTGGCCCCAGCGCTCGGCGCTTTCCGCATCGGCCTCGGCTTTCACGATAGCCGAGAGCAGCGTCAATTCGAAGACGGCTGGGATCGCGATCAGCAACAGCCCTTTGGTGGTGAGGCGCATTGAGTGACGGTTCGGGGCGTCCGGACGACTGAAGGGATGAGTTCGTCCATTATGTCGGCGTTTGCGCCCCATGTGCGGCCAAAGTGCCGCCGAGTCGCTGCAAAAGCGCGCCCAGCCGAATGATTTCGAATAACCAACAAGTCGTTGATAAAGAAAGCAAAATCGAATAATTCGCCCTGTTCTGGCGCGCCGTCTCACCAACTTGGCGCGCAGGCACTGCAATTGTGCCGCGCCGCCCCGCGCTCACACCGCACGCACGCATTTCGTGCGCGCAAGCTCGGCGCACGCCGTGGCCGCCGCGGTGCATGGATGCACCGTCAAATGGCCTGCCGTCGAACGGCGCTCACCCGTTTGGCGCGAAGCTGGCCCGCATCTTGCTGAATGTGCGCCTATTTATGCGCCCATGTTGGGCAAAGGGCAGGACGCAAGGATGGACAATCTCAAGACCGGCACCGACACGCTGTTTCTGTTGCTGGGCGCCGCCATGGTGCTCGCCATGCATGCGGGGTTCGCGTTTCTCGAACTGGGCACCGTGCGCAAGAAGAACCAGGTCAACGCGCTCGTGAAGATTCTCGTCGACTTTTCGGTCTCGACGATCGCGTACTTCTTCATCGGCTACACCCTCGCCTACGGCGTGCAGTTCTTCTCGCACGCCGACGTGCTCGCCGAGCACAACGGCTATCAGCTCGTGCGCTTTTTCTTCCTGCTCACCTTCGCGGCGGCGATTCCAGCCATCGTCTCGGGCGGCATCGCCGAGCGCTCGAAGTTCAACCCGCAATTGTTCGCGACCTTCGTGATCGTCGGCTTCATCTATCCGTTCTTCGAAGGGATGGTGTGGAATGACCGCCTGCACTTCCAGGATGCGATCGCGCATGTGTTCGGCGTGCCGTTCCACGACTTCGCGGGCTCCGTGGTGGTGCACGCGTTCGGCGGCTGGGTCGCGCTGCCCGCCGTGCTGTTGCTCGGCCCGCGCCACGGACGCTATTCGCGCGACGGCCGCATCGCCGCGCATCCGCCCTCGAACATCCCGTTTCTCGCGCTCGGCGCATGGGTGCTCGCGGTGGGCTGGTTCGGCTTCAACGTGATGAGCGCGCAGACCATCGACAAGATCAGCGGCCTCGTCGCCGTGAACTCGCTCATGGCGATGGTGGGCGGCACGCTCGCGGCCTGGCTCGCGGGCCGCAACGACCCCGGCTTCACCTATAACGGGCCGCTCGCGGGCCTCGTGGCCGTGTGCGCGGGCTCGGACATCATGCATCCGCTCGGCGCGCTCGCAACGGGCGCGGTGGCCGGCGTGCTGTTCGTCTACATGTTCACCTGCGTGCAGAACCGCTGGCGCATCGACGACGTGCTCGGCGTCTGGCCGCTGCACGGCCTGTGCGGCGCGTGGGGCGGCATCGCCGCGGGCATCTTCGGCGCGCACTGGCTGGGCGGGGCCGGCGGCGTCTCGCTCGGCGCGCAGATCGTCGGGACGATAGCCGGTATCGCGATTGCCTCGCTCGGCGGCTTCGTGGTCTACGGCGCGCTGCGCGCAACCGTGGGACTGCGCATCGATCAGGAAGAGGAATACAACGGCGCCGACCTGTCGATCCACAAGATCAGCGCGACGCCGGAGCGCGAAACGGTGTTCTGAGCCAGATAAAGCGGAGGGAACCAGACAGCCAATCGTTCCGGGTCGTCCATCACGGCGGCTCGGGCACGACGCATTCGACGCTCCGGGCTGTTCAGTATCCGCCCCGCTCGGTGGGCTGTGGCGCCACCTTTGCGCCCTTGTAAGCCTGCACAAGCTGACTCGCGGCCATGCTCAACAACCCGGTGTCCGTGCCGACGGCAACGAAATTCGCCCCCGCATCGATATATTCCTGCGCAAACGCGCGATCGGGAGCCAGCACACCGGCGGCCTTGCCGGCGGCGCGAACGGTCCGGATGCCGGAACGAATCGCCTCGCGCACGGCGGTTTCTCCGGGCTGGCCGAGAAAACCCATCGAAGCGCTCAGATCGGCGGGCCCGAAGAACACCCCATCGACACCCGGCACGTCGGCGATATCGCGCAGGTTCTCAAGCGCGGTTACCGTCTCCACCTGCACGAGCACGCAGAGTTCGTCGGCCGCGGACGCGAGGTAACCGGAAATCCGGTTCCAGCGCGACGCACGCGCCAATGCGCTGCCGACGCCACGCACCCCTGCGGGCGGATAGCGCGTAGCCGCAACGGCCTCGCGCGCCTGCCCGGCCGTATCGATCATCGGCAGCAGTAGCGTTTGCGCACCGATGTCGAGCAACTGCTTGATCAAAGCCGTGTCGCTGCGGACCGGCCGGACGATGGGATGCACCGGATAAGCCGCCACCGCCTGCAATTGCGCGAGCGTGCTGCGCACGTCGTTCGGCGCGTGCTCGTTGTCGATCAGCAGCCAGTCGAATCCGGCCGTCGCCAGGACTTCGGTGACGTACGCGTCGGCCAGCGCCGCCCATAAGCCGATTTGGGGCGCGTCGCCCCGAATGGCCTGCTTGAAGGGGTTCGTGACTCGGTCCATGTGTCTGTCAAATGAAATTCAGCGAGATGCCGCCCAGGGGGCCGTAATCGACGTGGAATGTGTCGCCGGCGCGCGCCGGAATCGGGTTGGTAAAAGAGCCGCTGAGGATCACGTCGCCCGCGTTGAGCGCTTCTTCGTACGGCGCGATCTTGTTCGCGAGCCACGCCACGCCCGTTGCCGGATGATTGAGCACCGCCGCGGCCAGTCCGCTTTCCTCCACCGCGCCGTTCTTGTAGAGCAGCGCGCCCACCCAGCGCAAATCGACATCCATCGGCCGCACCGGGCGGCCGCCCATCACGATGCCGGCATTCGCGGCAAAGTCCGAGATCGTGTCGAACACTTTTCGCGGGGCCTTCGTTTCGCGGTCGAACTGCTCGATTCGCGCATCGATGATCTCGACTGCCGGAGTGACATAAGCCGTTGCGTCGAGCACCTCGAATAACGTCACGCCCGGCCCCTTGAGCGGCTTGTCGAGGATGAAGGCCAGTTCGACCTCGACCCTGGGCGCGATAAAGCGATCGGCGCGAATATCGTGTCCGCTTTCGATGAACATGCTGTCGAGCAACGGGGCATAGTCAGGCTCGGTAATCTGCGACGAGCGCTGCATCGCGCGAGACGTCAGTCCGATCTTGCGGCCTTTGATGACATGTCCCTCGGCCAGTTTCATCTTGACCCATTCGCGCTGGATTGCGTAGCCATCCTCAATAGTCATGTCCGGGTACGCCGAGGAAAAGTGGCGCACCTGCGTGCGGGTTTTCTCTGCGTGATCGAGCTTTTCGGCGAGCTCGCGAATGATGTTTGCGTCCAGCATTCAGATGTCTCCGTACTCAGCCCTTGAGCCGCGCATGCAGATTGTTGTGCTTCCATGTTCCGGCTTCGCTGAACTCATTGATTTCGAGCGAAAGCGCAAGGCCCTGCTTTTCGAACGTCCCGGCAAAATGCTGCTTGATCGCGGCAAACAGGGCATCGCCTGCCGTCTTGCGCACCGCCTCGGATCGCCCGGCCCCGATCTTCAGGTTACCGTGCAGGAACGCGGCGTCGTCCAGACTGCCATCGCCGATGCAATAGTCCCGGCAACTCAGCGCGCGCACGCGGATTCCTCCACGAGGAAAGACACGCTCGCCCCCTTCGGTCTGCTCGTCGAGGCATCGCGCAAGCGTTCGGCAAAGCGACGCGATACTGGCGTCGCTCGCCAGGTTGCTGCTGTATTCGAGTGTGAGATGTGGCATGTGTCGCCTCCTGTCGTCAGGCCGGCAGCGGAGTGACCGGCAAGATCGCATTGATCTGGCCCGTGCCCGAGCTTCCGAAATACGGCGTGACGACTTCCGCCTTGCCTTCGTAGCGATCCCAGCCAAGCGCCCCGAGCAGCATCGCCGTGTCGTGCATGCCTCCCTCGCCCCAGCATTTCTCGTTGTAGAGCGGCAGCATCCCGCAAAAGCGCTGCCAGTCTCCGCGCTCCCACATCGCCACGACATGGCGATCGGTCTCTTCGAGGAACGGGTCCCAGACCTTGTGCATGAATGCCTCGGCGGTCCCGTTATTGGCGAAGTGGTGGCTCAGCGACCCGCTGGCGAGGATGGCCACGGTGCCGTCATAGCGCGCCTCGATCGCCTTTCGCACCGCCAGCCCGAAGCGGGCGCTGGTCGCCAGGTCGTGCCACATGCACCAGCCCGCGACCGATACGGTCTTGAAGCGCTGATCCGCATTCATATAGCGCATGGGCACAAGCGTGCCGTACTCGAGATCGAGCGAAGTCTCGCTATGCGCGCGCGTTTTCACGCCCATTTCGTTCGCAGTCTCGGCAATGAGCTTGCCAAGCTCGACGTTGCCGGGGTAGGCATATTTCATGTTGTTGATGAAATGGGGCAACTCGTTGCTGGTATAGATGCCCTCGAAGCGCGGCGCACAGTTGATGTGATATTCGCTATTCACCAGCCAGTGAACGTCGAAGACGACGATCGTGTCGACGCCCAGTTCCCGGCAACGCCTGCCGATCTCCTGATGGCCGTCGATGGCCGCCTGTCGGCAGCCCTTGTGCGGACCATCGAGTTCGGACAGATACAGTGAAGGCACGTGGGTTACTTTTGCTGCCAGGGCGAGCTTTCCCAATCTTTATCTCCTCAATGTGTGGTCCCGGGCCCTCGATTCACGCACCCCAGTGCGGGATGTGATGCGAGCCCAGCGACACACACACGTTCTTGGGCTCGAGAAACACTTCGTAGCTCCACGTGCCGCCTTCGCGGCCGACACCGGAGGCCTTCGCGCCGCCGAACGGCTGGCGCAGATCCCGCACGTTCTGGCTGTTGACAAAGCACATCCCCGCCTCGATCGCCGCGGAAACGCGCAGGGCGCGGCCTGTGTTCTCGGTCCAGACATAGCTCGACAAGCCATAGGCGATGTCGTTGGCAATCCGGATTGCGTCCGCTTCGTCTTCGAACGGAATCACGCACGCGACCGGCCCGAAGATCTCGTCCTGCGCGATCTTCATGCGATTGTCGACGTCGAGGAACACCGTCGGCGCAACGAAATTGCCTTTCCTCATGGCGTCGGGCAGCGCCGGCGCATCGAGGCCGCCGCACGCGAGCGTTGCGCCCTCCTTCGCGCCGAGCTCGATATAGCTGCGCACTTTCGCGAGATGGCCCTGACTGATCATCGGACCGATGAGCGTGCCTTCGTCCAGCGGATCGCCCACGGTAATGCGCTTCGCGCGTTCCACGAAGCGTTCGGCGAATTTCGCGTAGATCGACTTCTGCACGAGAATTCGCGAACCCGCGGTGCAACGCTCGCCATTGTTCGAGAAAATCATGAACACGGCGGCGTCGAGCGCACGCTCGAAATCGGCATCGTCGAAAATCACGAAGGGCGACTTGCCGCCCAGCTCCATGGAGAACTTCTTCAGCCCCGCGGTTTCGACGATGCGGTTGCCCGTCGCCGTCGAGCCGGTAAACGAGACGGCGCGTACGTCCGGATGCCCGACGAGCGGCTCCCCCGTGTCCTTGCCGTAACCGTGCACGACATTGAGCACGCCCGCCGGAATGCCGGCCTCGAGTGCGAGGTTTCCGAGCATCGATGCGGTGAGCGGCGAGAGCTCACTCATTTTCAACACCGCCGTGTTGCCGAAAGCGAGACACGGCGCCACCTTCCAGGTGGCCGTCATGAACGGCACGTTCCACGGCGAGATCAGCGCGCAGACGCCAACCGGATGAAACAGCGTGTAGTTCAGGTGCGTGGCCGTCGGGTACGTGTGGCCGTCCACGCGCGTGCACATTTCCGCGAAGTACGTGAAGTTGTCCGCGGCGCGCGGCACCAGTTGCTTGCGCGTTTGCGAGAGGGTTTGCCCCGTGTCGCGCGTTTCCGTATCCGAGATCTCGGGAACCTGCTTCGCGATCAGTTCGCCCAGCTTGCGCACGAGCCTGGCGCGCTCGGCAGCGGGCTTGGCGGCCCACGCCGGAAACGCGTCTTTCGCCGCCGCGACTGCCGCGCCAATGTCCTCGGCCGTTCCGCTCGCCACTTCGGCCAACACTTCCTGCGTGGCGGGGTTCACCGTTTCGAAATACGCGCTGCCGGTTTTCGATTTGCCGTTGATCAGATGTTCGATTCGCATGAGTTTTTCCAATTCGGTCAGGCGCGGTTGAATTCCGCGTCGGAAGCGATCACGTTGACAAGGCGCCCGAGACCGTCGATCTCGCAGACCACCTCGTCGCCCACCGCGACATTGACAACCCCCTCGGGGGTGCCGGTCAGAATGATGTCGCCCGGCGCCAGCGTCATGAAACTGCTCAGATATTCGATGAGCCCGGGAATGTCGGTCACCAGATCCTTCGTATTGCCGCTTTGCCGCAGCACGCCGTTCACATAGGTGCGCAAACCGAGATTCGTCACATCCTCGACCTCCGCGGCATCCACGAACCACGGGCCGAGCACCGTTCCCCCATCGCGATTCTTCACCCGCAGATTCGGGCGGTAATAATTCTCGAGATAGTCACGGATGGCGTAGTCGTTGGCGATCATGTAGCCGGCAACATGGTCCATGGCATCGGCGCGCGCGACCTGCTTCGCGGGCCGGCCGATCACGACCGCCAATTCGCACTCGTAATGCATGAACGCGACGTCCGACGGACGACGGGTAACGCCACGGTGACCGACCACGGAGCCGGGACCCTTAAGGAACACGAGCGGCTCTTCCTGGCTGGAAAATTGCAGCTCTTTGGCGTGTTCGGCGTAATTCAAACCGAGCGCAAAGATCGTCCCGGGCTCGACCGGCGAGAGCCAGACCACTTCGTCTTCGCGACACACACGCCCATCCGCCAGCGACACCCCGCGGTCATGCGGATACGCCTCGTGAATCGCCCCTGCGTACGCAACACGGCCCCGGATCATGCTTGTCCTCCTGCCCGAGCTTCTCGCGCCACCGAAAAATGCAGCGGCGTCCAGTCTGCAATCCTGACGATTACCCGATCCCCCACGCGCGCACAGGGTACGCCGTGCGGTACGCCGAGCGTGAGGACGTCCCCCGCCGACAGCGTCATGAAGTCGGTCACCTCCGCGAGCAGCGTGGCGACGTTGCGGATCGTCGACGACGTGCTCGCCACAAACGTCTCCTTGCCGTCGATAGCGATCTCGATCTCGAGGCGGTCCGGATCCGGGACATGACGACTCGCGACCACCACCGGGCCCATCACACAAAATCCGTCTCGCGCGCGATAGCGGACCGATGGCCTGTAGACGTTCGGGTGCGGCACATAGAGGTCGGCCACCACCGTCCATCCGGCCACGTAGTCGAGCGCGTCGGCCTCGCTCACGCGCGTAGCCGTCCGGCCCATGACCACGCCGAGTGAAGCGCCCACCGCGACCGCCTCCACCGAGTCGGGAATACGCACCTCTGCGCGATGCCCCGCGAAGGTATTGCGCGGCTTCACGTAAAGCACGGGAGCCTTCGGCGGCGCCTTGTAAGGCGGGGCGTTCACCGCGTCGCCCAATGCGTCCAGCGCCGCGCGATCATTGAGAAGGACGCCGTACACCGTGCCGTTCACCGGCGGTCGGCATTTGCGCCTACCCTCCAGTAACGACGCCGCCGTGCCCGCATCCACGTCGCGCGCCAGCGCTTCGCCTTCGAGGTGCAGTGCATGATCAAAAACAGGCGCAAACATCGAGAATTCACCTCTCGGCTTTTCACTAAGATATTAGTATTATTCGTGCGGACAAGAGCGCCCGTCAAGGAGATCGTGCATGCCGAGGGTTTTCCCCAGCGGAGCGGGTCGTGTGCCGACAGGCGAAAAAAAAGCGCCACGTGTGAACGTGACGCTTTGAAAAGTTCTAGCCATTCCGAGGGCCGTGCTAGAACCTGAGAGACGGTATTCGACCGCTGGACCGTGCCGCCGACTTATACGAAATTATGCGAAATGCATATTCGGGGGCATTTAAAAACCCCGCAAGGTTCGCGGGGTTCTCGACGGGGTTCCCGATTCAGGCCGCTATGCGAAACCCTTGCCAAACGATTCGGGGCACCAGGCACTACGCGCATTGCTGGTGCCGGGGGCCTTCAAGGTCAGGTCGAAAGCAGCTTGAATTTTTTACCTGGATGCTGACTAAGTCAAGCAAAATCTCGCCAGGATACGCGAACTATCAAACATTTCCCCGCAATTTTTGATGTGGCAGTGACGCATCTTTCGCCTCCGTGAGATTCGGCACGCGCGCCGCCTTTCCGTCCGCCGCCACTGTGTCCGTTTTCTCCGACGGCCCGTCACGTCTTCCCACAACGCATCCGGCAAGCTGTAACCGCCGTAACGTCTCGAAAGATACAAAACTGGACGCTAACGGAGGCACCGACGTAGCATCATGCTTTTTGGCTGCGTTGGCTCCCGGCCTGACATCGTTTAGCCTCGCGCGGGCGGTCGCGAGCGCCTGCGCGCTGCGCACGGGCCGCCAGACACCTGACATTGACCTTGCGCGCGTCTCGCGTAGCATCGCGTCATACCTGAGCGAACGTGGCCGCGGGAGGCGGCTCGCCTCGCCGACCGCAGCGAACGGCCAGCCCCCGCGGCCCGCCGCTCACGCAGCCGTTCAATCCGCTCAACCGACAAGCACGTCACCGATTCTGTTACCGACCTGACCGATGGATAAAGAAGAAAAGCGCCCGGATTCCCCTCGTCGAGATACGCCGTCCGCGTCCGCCCCGGCCCCTGCGGGCGGCCCGGCGCCGCGCAAGAGCCGCGGCAAGCTGATCGCGCTCGCCATCGTGCTGATCGTCGCCGCCATCGTACTGTGGCGCTGGCAGCCCTGGAGCAAGCAGCCAAACGGCACCAGCAGCGCCGCCGCGAGCGGCGGCCGCATGCGCCACGGCGGTCCGGGCGCGATGGCGAACATGCCGCAGCCGGTTAGCGTGGCGACCGCCACGGCCGGCGACATGCCCATCGTCATCACGGCGCTCGGCACGGTCACGCCGCTCGCCGACGTCACGGTGCGTACGCAACTGTCCGGCACGCTGCAGAGCGTGAACTTCGCGGAAGGCCAGATGGTGAAGAAAGGCGACGTGCTCGCGCAGATCGACCCGCGCCCCTACCAGATCTCGCTCGCCAACGCCGAAGGCCAGCTCGCGCGCGACCAGGCGCTGCTCGCCACCGCCCGCCTCGACCTCAAGCGCTACCAGACGCTGCTCGCGCAGGACTCGATCGCGAGCCAG